>Ga0182748_1000103_pt1 | contig 105146 bp, 95 predicted proteins | sample eDN3rd37CKraftOP_FD_128877 | JGI IMG/M metagenome (GOLD analysis project Ga0182748, IMG submission 128877) | Enriched Organic Plus compost microbial communities from Emeryville, California, USA - eDNA 3rd pass 37_C Kraft OP (version 2) (version 2) ... | reverse complement strand
TCGCCGATCAGGATGTCGATCTGGAAGTCTTCCAGCGCGGGGTAGAGGATTTCCTCGACCACCGGCGACAGGCGGTGGATTTCGTCGATGAAGAGGACGTCGTTGCGTTCCAGGTTGGTCAGCAGCGCTGCCAGGTCGCCCGGCCGCTCGAGCACCGGGCCGGAGGTCTGGCGTAGCTGCACGCCCATTTCGTGGGCCACGATATGGGCCAGCGTGGTCTTGCCCAGGCCGGGCGGGCCGAACAGCAGCACGTGGTCCAGCGCCTCGCCGCGCTTGCGCGCCGCCGCGATGAAGATTTCCAGCTGCTCGCGCACCCGCTGCTGGCCCACGTATTCGCCCAGCATGCGCGGGCGCAGGGCGCGCTCGATCGACTCTTCGTTGGGCGAGGCGGGCTGCGGCGCGACCAGGCGGGCGGCGTCGGGGCGGGGCGTGAGGGAATCGGACTGGATGGCCATGGATAGGGGCAGGTCGTCGGCCCGGCTATCGTACACCAGCGCCCGCGCCGCCAGCCTTGTGCGGCGCCCCTGGGCTAGCCTTTATGATGAAGTCTGCCCGGCCCATCCGGCGCCGGGCCTGCCGGAGGAGCCCATGCCAGACCCATCCCCGGTCCGCGAGCCCGCGGACGAGGCCGACCTGCCCACCTATGCCGATGTCGAGCGCGCCGCGCGCGTGCTGGAAGGCGTCGCGCACCGCACGCCCGTGATGACTTCCGCCGCGGCCGACGCAGCCGCCGGCGCGCGCCTGTTCTTCAAGTGCGAGAACTTGCAGCGCATGGGTGCGTTCAAGTTCCGCGGCGCCTACAACGCGATTTCCAATCTGTCGCCCGCGCAGCGGGCGGCCGGGGTGGTGACATTCTCGTCCGGCAACCACGCCCAGGCCGTCGCCATGGCCGCCGGCCTGCTGGGGGTAAAGGCCACCATCGTCATGCCCCACGATGCGCCGGCCGCCAAGAAGGCGGCCACCGAGGGCTATGGCGGCACGGTGATCGGCTACGACCGCCAGCGCGAAGACCGCGAGGCCATCACCCGGCGGCTGGCGCAGGAGCGCGGGCTGGCCCTGATCCCGCCCTACGACCATGCCGACGTGATCGCCGGCCAGGGTACGGCGGCCAGGGAGCTGATCGAGCAGGCGGGCGAGCTGGACTATCTTTTCGTGTGCCTGGGCGGGGGCGGGCTGCTGGCCGGTTGCGCGCTGGCGGCCCGCGCCCTGAGCCCGGGCTGCCGCATCTACGGCGTCGAGCCTCAGGCCGGCGACGACGGCCGCCAGTCGCTGCGCGCGGGGCGCATCGTCGAGATCGCGCCGCCGCGCTCGATCGCCGACGGCGCGCTCACCACCCACCTGGGGCGGCTGACTTTTCCCATCATCCGTCGCGACGTGCGCGACATCGTGACCGTCGGCGACGCGCAGCTGGCCGAGACCATGCGCTTCTTCGCGGCGCGCATGAAGCTGGTGGTCGAGCCCACCGGCTGCCTGTCTGCCGCCGCCGTGCTGCAGCGGGCGGTGGCGGTCGAGCCGGGCGCGCGGGTGGGCGTGGTAGTCAGCGGCGGCAACGTCGACCTGCCGGCCTACGCGCGGCTGCTGGCAGGCGGCGGCTAGCCGCCTGCCGGGGGTGGCCGCAGGGCAGCAGGGCAAGGCGTCCCGGGCTTGTCCGGCCGGCCGCGGCGGCGCAGAATGGACAGCGTATCGTTTACCTTGCTGGAGGCGCCATGCGTATCCTCGTCGTGGGCGGTACCGGTTTCATCGGCCGCCACTTCATCGCCCGCCTGTCCGCCGCCGGGCACCGGCTGCTGGTCCCCACGCGCTGCTATCCGCGCGGCAGGGATCTCCTGGTCCATCCCACCGTCACGCTGCTGGAATGCGACGTGCACCGGGAAGACGCCTTGGGCCCGCTGCTGCGGGAATCCGAGGCCGTCGTCAACCTGGTGGGCGTGCTGCACGGCCGGCGCGGCACGCCCTACGGGCCGGAATTCCGCCAGGCCCACGTCGAGCTGCCGCGGCGGCTGGCCCGCGCCTGCCGCGAGCACGGCGTGCGGCGCATGCTCCACGTCAGCGCGCTGGGCGCGGCGCCCGGCGCGCCCAGCATGTACCTGCGCTCCAAGGCCGACGGCGAGGCCGCCCTGCGCGAAGTCTTCGACGCCTGGCCCGAGGGCGCGCTTACCGTGTTCCGGCCTTCGGTGGTGTTCGGCCCGGACGACCGCTTGCTCAATATGTTCGCCCGGCTGGCCCGCTGGCTGCCGGCGGTGCCGCTGGCGGGCGCCCGCGCCCGGCTGCAGCCGGTGTACGTGCTGGACGTGGCCCGGGCCATGGCCGCGGCCCTGGCCGAGCCCGACGCGGCGGGCCGCAGCTATGCGCTGGCCGGACCGCGCGTCTATACCCTGGGCGAACTCGCGCGCCTGGCCGCCGCGTGGAGCGGCCATCCCCGCAGGGTCTGGGCCCTGCCCGCCCCGCTGGGGCGGCTGCAGGCGGCGGTGCTGGAATGCCTGCCCGGCCCGCTGATGTCGCGCGACAATCTCGATACGCTGGCCGTGGACAGCGTGTCGGACGAGCCCTTCGCCCCGGGGCTGGGCATCGTACCCACGCCGCTGGAAGCCGTGGCCCCGTCCTGGCTGCGGCGGGGCGTGTCCGGCGGGAGCCTCAACGCACCAGCGCCTTGAGCGCCTGGCGGATGCCGTCGGACACGCCGACGCCGGCCGGCAGGGTCTTGAGCGCCGCCTGCGATTCGCGTTCCGAGTAGCCCAGCGCCAGCAGGGCGTTCAGGATGTCGGCCTGGCCGTCCGCCATGGCGTGGGGCGCAGCGCCGATGTCGGCGCCCAGCTTGCCGCGCAATTCCAGCAGCAGGCGTTCGGCGGTCTTCTTGCCGATGCCGGGCACTCGCGTGAGCCGCCCGGTTTCCTGCAGCGTCACCGCCTGCGACAGCTCGGCCACCGACAGGCCCGAGAGCACCGCCAGTGCCGTACGCGCCCCGATGCCGCTGACCTTGATCAGCTGCCGGAAGGCGGCGCGCTCGCCAGCCGTGGCGAAGCCGTAGAGCACGTGGGCGTCCTCGCGCACCGCCAGGTGGGTGTGCAGCGAGACCCGCGCGCCGATCTCGGGCAGGGTGTAGAGCGTGCTCATGGGCACGTCCACTTCGTAGCCCACGCCGTTGACGTCCACGCATACCGTGGGCGGCGATTTTTCCGTGAGCGTGCCGGTGAGTCGTCCGATCATGATGGTCCGATGAGTCTTCCGTTGCGCAGCCGCACGCCTGCGGCGGCGGCCAGCGAGCCGGTGCGCTGCAGCTGGCGGGCCAGCGGCGCGGCGTGCGCGTGGCAGATGGCGCAGGCCAGTGCGTCGGCCGAGTCGGGCGCCGGCATGCCGTCCAGGGCCAGCAGGCGCTGCACCATGGCCTGCACCTGGGTCTTGGCGGCGCGGCCGGTGCCGACCACGGCCTTCTTGATCTGCAGGGCAGTGTATTCGCTGACGTCCAGGCCGCTGTCGGCCAGCGCACACAGGGCCGCGCCGCGCGCCTGCCCCAGCAGCAGGGTGGAGGCCGGGTTGGTGTTCAGGAATACGATTTCCAGCGCCGCGACGTCGGGGCGGGTGTCGCGCACGATTTCGCGCAGGTTGTCCAGGATGACCTTCAGCCGTGCGGGCAGGGCGTCGCCGGCGGGCACCACCACGGTGCCGCTGGCCACGTAGCTCAGGCGGGCACCGTGGGCTTCGATCACGCCGAAGCCGGTGCGCCGCAGGCCGGGGTCGATTCCCAGGATGCGCATCAGTGGCGGAAGTGGCGGGTGCCGGTCAGCACCATGGCGATGCCGCGCTCGTTGGCGGCGGCGATCACTTCGTCGTCGCGCATGCTGCCGCCCGGTTGGATGACGCAGGTGGCGCCGGCCTCGGCCACGACGTCCAGGCCGTCGCGGAAGGGAAAGAAAGCGTCGGAGGCCACCGCCGAGCCCTGCAGCGTCAGCCCGGCGTTCTCCGCCTTGATCGAGGCGATGCGCGCGGAGTCGACGCGGCTCATCTGGCCGGCACCCACGCCCAGCGTCATGCCGCCGGCGGCGAAGACGATGGCGTTGGATTTCACGTACTTGGCAACCTTCCACGCGAACAGCAAGTCGTCCATCTGCTGTCCGGTGGGGATCACGCGCGTGGCCACCCGCAACGAGGCGCGGTCGGCCTGGCGGGCGTCCGGGTCCTGGACCAGCCAGCCGCCGCCCACGCGCTTGACGTCGAAGGCGTTCTGGCCGGTACCGGCGGGCACTTCCAGCACCCGCACGTTTTTCTTGGCGGCCAGGATGGCCAGCGCCGTACCGTCGTAGCCGGGTGCCAGCAGCACTTCCACGAACTGCGCGCTGACGGCCTGCGCAGCGGCGGCGTCCACCGGGCGGTTGAAGGCGATGATGCCGCCGAAGGCCGAGGTGGGGTCGGTCTTGAAGGCCTTCTGGTAGGCCTCGGCCGGCCCGGCCGCGACTGCCACGCCGCAGGGGTTGGCGTGCTTGACGATGACGCAGGCAGGCGTGTCGAAGCCGCGCACGCATTCCCAGGCGGCGTCGGCGTCGGCGATGTTGTTGTACGAAAGTTCCTTGCCCTGCAGCTGGCGGTAGTTGCCCAGCACGCCCACCGGCCGCTGGGCGTCGACGTAGAACGCCGCCGCCTGGTGCGGGTTTTCTCCGTAGCGCAGGGCCTGGTGCTGGCGCAGCTGCACGGTGAGGGTGCGCGGCCAGGGCGAGCGCTCGGGAGCGCGTTCCTGGTCCGGTTCGGCCTCGGCCAGGCTGCTCAGGTAGCCGGCGATGGCGCCGTCGTAGGCCGCGGTGTGGGCGTACACCTTGCCGGCCAGCTCCAGGCGCAGCGCGTACGAAGGCGCGCCGGCGCGGGCGTCCATGTCTTCGAGCACGCGGGCGTAATCGGCGGGGTCGACCACGACGGTCACGCCGCCGGCCGGGGTGCCGTGGTTCTTGGCGGCCGCGCGCAGCATGGCCGGGCCGCCGATGTCGATGTTCTCGACCGCGTCCGCGAAGCTGCAATCCGGGCGCGCCACGGTTTCGCGGAAGGGGTACAGGTTGACGGCCAGCAGGTCGATGCGGTCGATGCCGTGCTCGGCCAGGGTGGCCAGGTGCTCGGCGCTGTCGCGGCGGGCCAGCAGCCCGCCGTGGATCTTGGGGTGCAGGGTCTTGACGCGGCCGTCGAGGATTTCCGGCGAACCGGTGTGGTCGGCGACCTCGCGCACGGCGATGCCGGCCTCGGCCAGCAGGCGGGCGGTGCCGCCGGTGGACAGCAGGCGCACGCCGCGGGCGGCCAGCGCGCGGGCGAATTCGACGATGCCGGTCTTGTCGGACACGGAGAGCAGGGCGGTTTCGATTTTCATCGGGATCGGGGTCGGGTTGGGGGATATGGGTGGCGTGCCGCGCCTGCCGCCGCCGGCCCGCGGGGCACGGCGCGCGGCGCGGCCGCGGCGAGGTTGTCGGGGCGCGTCAGGCCAGCAGCCGGTGGGCCAGCAGTTTCTTGCGCAGCGTGTTCCGGGTAATGCCCAGCATTTCGGAGGCGCGCGACTGGTTGCCGCCGGCGCGCGCCATGGCGACTTCCAGCACGGGGCGCTCCACGCACTGCATGACCATGTCCCACATGCCGCGCGGCTCGGCCCCGTCGAGGTCTTCGAGGTAGCGCTCCAGGCTGGCTCGCACGCAATCTTGCAGGACGTTGTTATCGCTCATTTCGGTAAGAAGGAATAGGGGTTGCGGGCGGCTCAGGCCGCCAGGGGGTAGGCGGGGCCGGCGGGCGCCCCGGCGCCCTCGCGCGCCAGGGCGTCGAACCAGCCGGCCACGGCCTGCCACTGCTGCGCGGTATTGTCGATGAGGTTCATGCGAGCGCGGAAGGCATCCGCCCCCGGCAGGCCGGCGACGTACCAGCCGATGTGCTTGCGGGCGGTGCGCACGCCCGTGTGCTCGCCGTAGAAGCGGTAATGGTCGTCCAGGTGGTCCAGCAGCAGCGCGCGCATCTCCGCCAGCGTGGGCGGCGGCAGGCGGCGGCCGGTGCGCAGGTAATGGTCTATCTCGCGGAAGATCCACGGCCGGCCCTGGGCGGCGCGGCCGATCATGACGGCGTCGGCCCCGGTGTATTCCAGCACGGCGCGGGCCTTTTCCGGGCCGTCGATATCGCCGTTGGCCACCACCGGGATGTCGATTTCCGCCTTGACGGCGCGGATGGTGTCGTATTCGGCCTGGCCCGTGTAGAGGTCGGCGCGGGTGCGTCCGTGCAGGGTGAGCGCAGCGATGCCGGCATCGCGCGCCAGGCGGGCCACGCGCAGCGCGTTGCGGTGCTCCCGGTCCCAGCCGGTGCGGGTCTTGAGGGTGACCGGCACGCCCAGCGGCTGGCAGGCGTCCGCCACCGCCTGCAGGATGCGGGCCACCAAGGCTTCGTCGCGCAGCAGCGCCGAGCCGCAGGCCGCGTGGCACACCTTTTTGGCCGGGCAGCCCATGTTGATGTCGATGATGCGCGCGCCCTTGCCGACGTTGAACACGGCCGCCTCGGCCATCATGGCGGGATCGGCGCCGGCGATCTGCACGGCGACCGGGGCGATCTCCCCTTCGTGGTCCAGGCGCCGGGAAGTCTTGACGCTGTCCCACAGCCGGGGATTGCTGGCCGCCATCTCGGAAACGGCGTAGCCGGCTCCCAGGCGCTTGCACAGCTGCCGGAACGGCCGGTCCGTCACGCCCGCCATGGGCGCGACCAGCACGTTGTTGGGAAGGGTCCAGGGGCCGATGCGCATGGCGGGGATTTTAACCGCCCGGCCGCGCGGCGCCGCGGCGCCGGGCGCAGGGCATCAGGCGCGGCGCCCGTGCAGCAGCTGGCGGGCCAGCGGCGCGCGCGCCGGGCGCGCCAGATCCAGGGCCAGCAGCGCCAGTCCGCAGGCATGTTCCACCGGCGAGAGTCCGGTGGCGAAGACGCGGGGCAGGGCGTCGGTCAGCGCGGCCGTCAGCCAGCGGTCGCCGCGCCGTGCGCCGGCGAAGCCGGCCAGCAGGGCGGCCGGCTCCGGCGCCTGCCCGGTCTGCCAGGGGGCGAGCGCCAGCGCCAGCCGGGCGGCATCGCGCAGGCCCAGATTGAGCCCCTGGCCAGCCACCGGGTGCAGGGTCTGGGCGGCGTTGCCGATGGCCACGCAGCGGCCCTGAGCCAGATGGCGGCGGGCGTTCAGCAGCAGCGGGGCGACATGGCGCGGCGCATCGCTGCGCAGCCGCCCCATGCGGGTGCCGAAGGCCTCGCCCAGCGCTGCGGAGAATGCGTCCGCGTCCAGGCCGGCGAGCTGGCGGGCGCGCTCCGGCGCGCAGCACCACACCACGGAGTAGCGGTCCGCGCCGCCGGGGTGCGGCAGCAGCGCCAGCGGGCCTTCCCGCGTGAAGCGCTCCCAGGCCCAGCCCGGCCGGGGCCGGGCGGCGGTGGCGGCGGTCAGCACGGCATGCTGGCCGTATTCGCGCCGTACGTCGCCCGGCGCCGCGCCGTCGGCCTGCACGGCCAGTGCGCCGCGCAGCGCCGTGCCGTCCGCGCGGACGATATCCACGCCATCGACCTGCTGGCCGGCGACGCTGGCGGCCGCGCCGTCCAGCACGGCCACGCCGCTGGCCGCCAGTCGTGCCTCGATGGCGGCGTGCAGCGCCGCATAGGCGGTCACGCTGCCCAGCTGCGGTACGCCGAAATCTTCGCGGCGGATCAGCGTGCGCCCCAGCCGGCCGCGCTGCGAGACGTGGATGGTATGGATGTCCGCCGCCTGGGCCGGCCAGGCGCCCAGGCCTTCGAGCAGCACGCGGCTGCCGTGGTTGAGCGCCAGCACGCGCGGGTCGGCCGCGGGCGGCGCGGCCGCCGGCGCGGCGCGCAGCAGCGCGATGCGGGAAGGGTCCCGGGCCGCGCGCGCCAGCAGCAGCGCCAGCGCGCCGCCCACCGGGCCGCCGCCCAGGATGGCGATGTCGTAGTCGCAGGCGGGCATGGGGCGATTCTACCCGTCCATTACAATCGCCCGCAGCCCGGGCCGGCCCGCCGCCGGCGCCCCCGCAGAACAGACCGCGCCATGCCCACGACAGATACCGCAGCCCCCGGCACCGCCCCCGCCGCCCCCTTCCGCAGCAAAGTGGCGGTCGGCCTGCTGGCCCTGTTCCTGGGCTGGCTCGGCGCCCACTGGTGGTACCTGGGCCGGCGCCGCGCATGGATGGTGACGCTGGGCGCCTGCCTGGCCGTCGCGGTGGCGCAGTTCTTCGAGGTCTGGTGGGACAACCCCGTCTTCTACCTGCTGCTGATCCCGGCGGTCGACGGCTATATCGAGGCGGCCGTGCTCACGCTCATGGACGACGCCAAGTTCGACGCCCGCTACAACGCCGGACAGGCGCGCCGCACCCGCAGCGGCTGGGGCGCCGTGCTGGTGGCCTGCTTTTCCCTGCTGCTGGGCACCATCGTTACCCTGGTGGGCATCGCCACCGTGGTGCTGTACGTGTTCCAGCGCATGGGCTGGCTGGACGGCTACGTGCTGTAGCCGCCGGGCGGGCGCCGGTCCGCCGGTGCGGTCCGGCCCGCATCGGCGCCCTGGCCGGCTCAGCCGCGCATCAGCGCCTCGATCTCGTCGGCGTCCACCGGCACGCCGCGCGTGATCAGCTCGCAGCCGTCTTCCGTGACCACGGCGTCGTCCTCGGTGCGGATGCCGATGTTCCAGTAGTGTTCCGGCACGTCGTCGGCCGGGCGCACGTAGAGCCCGGGTTCTATGGTAAGCACCATGCCGGGCGCCAGCGTGCGCCACGGGCGGGCGGTGCCGCCCCTGCCGCCCGCGGCCGGTTCGCGGTAGTCGCCCACGTCATGCACGTCCAGCCCCAGCCAGTGGCCGGTGCGGTGCATGTAGAAGCGTTCGTAGGCGCGCGATTCCAGCGCGCCGTCCAGCGACCCGGCGATCAGTCTTTCGTCGATCAGGCCCTGGGCCAGCACGCGCACGGCGGCGTCGTGGCCCTCGTTCCAGCCGCGTCCCGGGGCGGTGGCGTCGGCCGCCGCCTGCTGGGCCGCCACCGTCAGGTCGTACAGCGCGCGCTGCGGCCCGCCGTAGCGGCCGTTGACAGGGAAGGTGCGGGTGATGTCGGACGCGTAGCTGTCGTACTCGCAGGCCGCGTCGATCAGCAGCAGGTCGCCGTCGCGCATGACCGTGTCGCCGGCGCGGTAGTGCAGCACGCAGGCATTGGCGCCGGCGGCCACGATGGAGTTGTAGGCCACCGACTGCGCCCCGCGGCGGCGGAACTCGTACAGCAGCTCGGCCTCGATCTCGTATTCGTGCATGCCGGGACGGGCCGCGCGCATCGCGCGCACGTGCGCGGCGGCGGAGATTTCGGCCGCATGCCGCATGGCGGCGATTTCGCTGGCGTCCTTGACCAGCCGCATCTCGGCCAGCCGGGCGCGCAGGTCATGCAGCCGGGCCGGCGCCGAATGGCCGCCGCGCCCCTGGCGCCGCGCCGCTTCCAGCCAGCGCCGCAGGCGCGCGTCGATGGCGGCCTCGCCCAGCGGCGCGAAGACCGCGGGCCGGTCCAGCAGCAGGCCGGGCAGCGCCTCGTCCAGGGTTTCCACGGCCTGCGCCTGGTCGAAGCCGAAGCGTTCGGCGGCGGCCTCGGGGCCGAAGCGCACGCCATCCCAGATCTCGCGTTCGGGATGCTTGCTGCGGCAGAACAGGATGGCGCGTTCGTCGTCCTCGCCAGCCAGCAGCACGACCCAGGCTTCGGGTTCGGTGAAGCCGGTCAGGTAATAGAAGTCGCTGTCGTGGCGGTAGGGAAAGTCGGCGTCGCGGTTGCGCAGGGCTTCGGCGGCAGTGGGCAGCAGCGCGATGCCGCCCCCCTGGGCGCGCATCCAGTCCAGCAGCCGGCGGCGGCGGGCGGCAAAAGGGGAGATGTCGGTGACGGGCAGGCTCATGCGTGGGGCGCGGCCGGCGGGCGCCGGCGCAGGTAGGAGGTTGGCAAGACGCGGGCCGGCCGCAGGCCGGCGCCGCTTTTCCCGCATCGTACTGCAAGCGCGCGGCGGCGCCGCCGTCAGGCGCGGGCGGCTCCGTCGAAGCGGTAAATGTCCATCGCCAGGAACCCCATGTCCACCCCGGCGTCGATGCGCCGGGCGCCCAGTTCGGGGCCGCCGGCCGCCCCCATGGCGAAATGCAGGGGCTGCAGGTGCTCGTCGGTGGGGTGGGCCCGTTCGGCCCCCGGGGCCAGCCGGCGGTAGTCCAGCAGCGCGGCGGCGTCGTTTTCGCCCAGCCGGCGCTCGACCCATTCGACGAAGGGGCGCACGTAGGGGGCTTCTTCCAGCCCCGGGCTGCCGCGCCAATCCTGCAGGTTGTGGGTGATGCTGCCTGAGCCGACCAGCAGCACGCCCTCGCCGCGCAGCGGCGCCAGTGCGCGTCCAAGCGCGAACTGGTGCGCTGGGCCCAGGTGCGGCTGGATGGACAGCGGCACCACCGGGATGTCGGCCGCGGGGTAGAGGAGCCGCAGCGGCACCCACACGCCGTGGTCCAGCCCGCGGGACGGATCCACCTCCGCGGGCAGACCGGCCCCGGCCAGCAGGCCGGCCACGCGGGCGGCCAGCCCCGGGTCGCCCGGCGCCGGGTATTGCAGTTCGAACAGCGCCCGGGGAAAGCCGCCGAAGTCGTGCACCGTGGCCGGGTGCGCCGCGCCCCCCGCCCGGGGCGCGCGGGTCAGCCAGTGCGCCGAGGCGACCACGATGGCCCGGGGGCGATCCAGGCCGGCGGCCAGGGCAGCCAACCGCTCGCCGGGAAGGCCGGGCTGCAGCGCGGTCATGGGCGAGCCGTGGGAAATGTAGAGGGCGGGCAGGACAGGCATACGGCGAGTGTAGGAGGTGGCAGGCCGGGGGTAAACATCGCGGGCGGGAACGCTTCGTTGCGGCCATTGCGACAATGCGCCGGCTGGAAAAACGCGGTACGCATGCTTGCCAGCCCAGGGTAAACCCGCGTATAATCAGCAGGTTTTCAATTACGGAGCCTGTCTGTGCCCACCGATTCCGGCGACAGTAGTAGTCGATCCCGTATCGACCGGTCTGCCTGACAGAACGCCCGCGCGCAGCATAGCTTCGCCGCGTCCTGCCAGAGCAGGCCGCGGCCCGGCCAGGCCCGATCCCCCAGGCGATCGGGCGGGCCCCCGACTCAAACCGCCAGAAACCGTTCGTGCCGTCCGCGTGTGCGCCTTGCCGCGCTGCGCGGGTGGGGCGTGCGCCCGTGTGCAGCCGGGCTCCCTCGCGTCCGTAGGAGGTTGCCATGCGTCTTTTCGATCTGTTCCTGCGCCGTGCCGGCCTGAATGGGACGGCCGCGATACACAATCGCCGGACGGTGTCGCGCCTGACCGTGGAATGCCCCAACGCCGCGCTGGGGGACGTCCGCAAGCAGATCTGCCTGAGTTTCGAGGCGGCCGGCCTGAACGTGACCGAGGTCCGCGTCGACCGCGGGCAGGACCCCGATTCCGCGTCGGCCTGCGTCACGCTGGACTGCCCGCCGGAGCGGCGCACCGCCATGGTCGAGGCGGCGCGCCGCCTGACCGTCGACCCGCGGGTGCGCCGCGTGCAATGGGGCGACAGCCGGCGGGGCCGGGCCGTCCAGGGCGCGCCGGCGGCGGCCGCGTGAGCCCGCGGGGCGCCGGCGCGCTGCCGCTACACGCTGCCGCTACAATGCGGTAGCGGCGGCCGGTGCGGCCGGCGGCCCGCACTGCGGCGGGTCGCAGCAGCAGCCCGCCCGCATTTCTCACCCTTTTCGGGTTTCCGCAAGTGGACTGGTTGGCCTGGCTCATTCCCTGGGAATTTTCCCCGACCCTGGTGGCGGCGTTCGCCGTATCGGGCGCCCTGTTCGTGCGCGGTGCGCGGCGGCAGCGTGTCGGCGCCTTCCGCCAGGCCCTGTTCTGGGTCGCGATGGCGCTGCTCTACCTGTCCCTGCATACCCGCGTGGACTACTACGCGGAGCGCCTGTTCTTCGCCCACCGCATCCAGCACCTGGTGCTGCACCACCTGGGGCCGCTGCTGCTCATGGGCGCCTACCCGGGCTCGGTCATGCGCGCCGGCATGCCGCTGGCGTGGCGCGTGCGCCTGCGCGCCTTCCTGCGCACCGGCGCGGGGCGGGCCCTGGTGGCCACGCTCACCAATCCCGTCTTCGTGCCTGCGCTCTTCGTGTTCCTGGTGGTGATCTGGCTGCTGCCGCCGGTGCAGTTCTATTCCATGCTCGACTGGCGCCTGTACCGCCTGATGAACTGGTCGGTGGTGATCAGCGGCTTCATGTACTGGAACCTGATCCTGGACCGGCGGCCCAGCCCGCCGGCGGCCATGACGCCGGGAGGCAGGGTGATCTCGCCCATCCTGACCATGGCGCCGCAGATGGTGGCGGGGGCGGTCATCGCCTTCACCGAGCGCGACCTGTACCCGCTGTTCGAGCTGTGCGGGCGCGCCATGGCCATTTCGGCCCAGGTCGACCAAAGCATAGGCGGGCTGACCATGTGGATCCCGGCAGCCATGGTCGAGGTGATCGGCTTGCTGTTCGCCCTGCAGACGCTGATGCGGTTGTCGGCCAAGGGGCGCCTGCGCAAAGAGCGCCGGCCCGCCCGGCTATCCGCGCCGCCGCCCGCGCCCACCGCGTAGCGCCTTCGGCCGGCGAGCCGGCGCGGGCGGTTGCCGGGACGGCACGGACCGGGAGCACGGTTGCCGCCCACGGGCCGGCTGGAACGTTCGGCCGCAACCGATATCATAGGGACATGAGCCAGTCATCGTTTCCCAGGCATTCCCGCCGCGTCCTGGCGGGGCTGCTGTGCGCGGCGCTGGGCGCGGCGTCCGCGCTGGCGCCGGTTTCCCGCGCGCAGCCGGTGGGCCTGCCCTCCATGGGGGCGGCGTCCGGCAACGACCTCTCGCCCATGCTCGAGCGCCGGCTGGGCGAGGCCATCATGGTCCAGGGCCGGCACGATCCCACGTACATCGACGATGCCGAGGTGCGCCAGTATCTTACGTCCATGGGGCGCAAGCTGTCGGCCTATGCTCCCGGCAGCGTGCCGGAGATCGAGGTATTCGGGGTGCGCGACCCGGTCATCAACGCCTTCGCCCTGCCGGGCGGCTTCGTCGGCGTCAACAGCGGCCTGGTGGTGTCCTCCGATTCGGAATCCGAGCTGGCGGGCGTGCTGGCGCACGAAATCGGCCACGTCGCCCAGCGCCACATCGCCCGCGGCCTGACGCAGCAGTCGCAGAATGGCGCCATCATGATGGCGACGATGGCGGCTTCGCTGTTGGCGGCCCTGGCCGGAGGGGTCGACCTGGCCGGCGGCATGGCGGCGTTTGGCCAGGCTGCGGCGCTGGATCGGCAACTGGGCTTTTCGCGCGATGCGGAACGCGAGGCCGACCGCGCCGGTTTCGATATGCTGCGCAAGGCGGGTTACGACCCCGGAGGAATGGCGCGGATGTTCGGGCGGCTGATGAGTGTCTCGCGCTTGAACGAGGGCTCGGGGGGCAGCGCCTTCGTCAGCACGCACCCCTTGTCGATCGAGCGCATGTCCGACATCCAGAACCGCCTGCGCCTGCTGCCGCCTTCGCGCTACGTCGACAGCGAAGACTTCTGGTACCTGCGCGCCGCGCTGCGGGTGATGCAGGCGGGCGATGCGCAGAGCCAGCGTATGGCCATCCAGCAATTGCAGGAAGAAACCCGGACGCTTTCCGGGGTGCGCCAGTCCGCGGCCTGGTACGGCCTGGCCCGGGCCGCGCTGCAGCGCGGCGACGCCGCTGCGGCCCGCGAGGCTTACCGGAACGCGACCGCGGGCGGGCGGGATGCTCCCCAGCTGGCCCGGCTGGGCGTGGACCTGGCCTGGGCCGACAAGGATGCCGCCGGGGCCGTCTCGCGTGCGCAGGCGGCCTGGAAGCGCTGGCCCGATCGCCGCGCGCTGGCCTATGCCCTGGCCGAGAGCCTGCAGCGGGCCGGGCGCGACGCCGAGGCCGTGGCCTTCCTGCGCGAGCGGGTGCGCCAGTGGCCCGACGATGAGCCCCGCCTGTATCAGTTGCTGGCGCAGAGCGAGGACCGGCTGGACGACAAGATCGCCGCCCGGCGCGACATGGCGGATTTCTACATCAAGACCGGCGCGCTGCCTTCGGCGGTGGCGCAATTGCAGCAGGCGCGCTCGCTGTCTTCCGATTTCTACGAGCAGTCGCAGATAGACGTGCGCATCCGCGAGGTCAAGGACCGCATGGCCGAGGAGCGGGAACTGCTGGAGCGTTTCCGGTCCTAGCCCGGGCGCCCGCGCTGGGGCGCATGGTCCCGCATGGCGGCGGCACGGACCCGGGGGCGGGGAGCCGGTTCGCGTCGCGGCCCGTCCGTCAGACTCCGGTCTCGAAGAACCTCGCCAGCCGCTGCGGCAGCCAGCCCAGGTGGGCCGGAAAGGGTCCCGTGGGAAAGCCGCCGTGCCCGCCTTCGGCGGGCTGGTGCAGCAGCACGTGTGCCGAGGCGTCCTGCGGGCCGGGCAGGGCGGGCTCGGGCAGGAAAGGGTCGTTGCGCGCGTTCAGAACCAGGGTGGGCACGGCGATCGCCCGCAGCCAGGGCTTGCTGGAGGCCCGCGTCCAGTAGTCCAGCGCATTGCGGAACCCGTGCATGGGCGCGGTGTAGGCGTCGTCGAAGTCGCGCAGGTCGCGCGCCTGGGCGATGCGGACTACGTCGATGGCGCCGGGGAAACGCTTGGCCTTTTCCAGCACCTTGCGCTTCATGGTGCGCAGGAAGACGCGCGTGTAGAGCTGCCGGTTGACCAGGCCCGTGGACAGGCAGGTGCCGCATGCCACGAGGTCCACCGGCACGGAGACCCCGGCGCTGGCGGCCAGCGCCGTTTCTTTCGCCCCGGCCTCGCCCAGGTACTTGAGCAGCGCGTTGCCCCCCAGCGACACGCCGACGGCGTGCCAGCGCGCGTGCGGCAGCCGCTGGCGGACCGTGGCGAGTATGAAGCGCACGTCGTCCGAATCGCCCGAGTAATAGGCGCGCGCCAGGCGGTTGGGCGTGCCGGAGCAGCCGCGGAAATGCGCCACCACGGCCACCCAGCCGCGGGCCCGGAAATGCTGGGCGATGGATTGGGCGTAGCGGCTGCGGCTGCTGCCTTCCAGGCCGTGCAAGAGCACCAGGGCGGGCGTGCCTGGCGCCTGGGGCAGCGCCTGCCAGTCGGCGGGGGACATCCAGCGCACGGCCGCCGTGCGGCCGGCCGGCGGTTCGCCCGCCGCGGCGCCGGCCGGCGCGCGGTGCGGAAACAGGCCGGGGCCGCTCCAGTCGAAATCGATGAAATCCCCATCCGGGGTGTCCACGCGCTCGCGCACGAAGGCCATGCGGTGGTAGCGGGCCGCGAAGGCGGCGTACAGCGTCTGGCTGTGCCGGCCGGGCAGCCAGGCAGGGACGGGGCAGGGGGCCGTATCGAGGCGGGCGGTCACCGGGGTCAGGTCCTCTGGCCCTAGTGCAGCAGGTCGGGAATGTCGTGCAGGTCGAGCAGCCCCGCGTCGGCCGGCGCGGGCGAAGCGTGGTGCAGGACCAGGCGCCAGCCGGCGGGCCCCTTGTGGTAGACGTTGGTAGCGTAGCAGTTGGCGACCTGGATGCCGCCGTGGGTGCGGGCGGTGACCTGCTCGACCAGGGTATGCACCGAGCTCATCATGCTCTGGATCGTCAGCGTATGCAGGGGCCGTACCGATAGCGGCCCGGCCCCGAGGATTTCCTGCCAGGATTCCTGCACGGCCGCATGGCCGGCCAGCCGCGCGCCGCCGGGATGCACGCAGACGATGTCCTCGTCGTCGGCCCAGACCTGCATCAGGCGCGCCAGGTCGCCCTGCTCGAGCGCTTCGTAGAACGCCTGCTCGGCTTCGTCCGGGGTGGCGAACATGGCGGCCTTCCCGTGGTCAGTGCCCGTGGCCGTGTACCACGGCGCCGGGCTTGAGGCGGTATTCGGCCCCGCAATAGGGGCAGCGCGCGCTGCCCGTCTTGGTGACGTCCAGGAAGACGCGCGGATGCATGCTCCAGACGGGCGCGTGCGGGCCGGGACAGTAGACGGGCAGGTCTTCGGCGCCGACCTCGATGATTTCGCGGGTCTGGTCGGCAGCGGTAAGGGCGGCAGCGGACATGGGGGCTTCCTGGAAGAAGGGCGGCTCAGACGGCCGTGAGCCAGTGGCCGAACTTGGGGTTGCGTCCGCCGATCAGGTCGAAGAAGGCCTGTTGCAGTTTTTCGGTGACCGGGCCGCGGCGGCCGGCGCCGATGCGGCGGTTGTCGACTTCGCGGATGGGCGTGACTTCGGCGGCGGTGCCGGTGAAGAAGGCCTCGTCGGCGATGTAGATGTCGTCGCGCGTCAGGCGCCGGGTGTGCACGGGGATGCCCAGCTCCGCAGCCAGCGCGTGGATGGTGGAGCGGGTGATGCCGGTCAGCGCCGAGGCGATCTCGGGCTCGCACAGCTGGCCGTCCTGGACGATGAAGATGTTCTCGCCCGCGCCTTCCGCGACGAAGCCCTCGGTGTCGAGCAGCAGGGCCTCGTCGTAGCCGTCCTGCAGAGCCTCGGCGTTGGCGATGATGGAGTTGGCGTAGGTGGTGGCGACCTTGGCGCGCGGCATGGTCACGTTCACGTGCTGGCGCGCATAGGACGAGATCTTGACCCGGATGCCGTTCTGCAGGGCTTCCTCGCCCAGGTAGGCGCCCCAGGGCCAGGCGGCGATGGCCACGTGCACCTTGGCGCCCTTGGGCGAGACGCCCATTTTTTCCGAACCGTAGAAAACCAGCGGACGCAGGTAGCAGGATTCCAGCCGGTTGGCGCGCACGACCTCGACCTGGGCCGCGTTGATCGTGTCCCGGTCGTAGGGCATGGGGATCTGGTAGATGTGCGCGGAATTGAACAGGCGGTTGGTGTGGTCCTGCAGGCGGAAGATGGCGGTGCCGGCATCGGTCTTGTAGGCGCGCACGCCTTCGAAGACCGACAGGCCGTAGTGCAGCGAGTGTGTCAGGACGTGGGTGGTGGCTTCACGCCAGGGTACGAGCTTGCCGTCGTACCAGATGAAGCCGTCGCGGTCTGCCATCGACATGTTGTTCTCCGTTTCGAGTCCGTTATTGTATCAAGCGGCGTGGTTACAATACTCGGTTCGAGCGTCCCGGCGCGGTCCGCCGCCCGGGCGCAGTCCCGCGGTCATCCCTGCCAGCCCGTCTTGCCGTATTCCATGCCCTGCCGTGCCGTATCCCCAGGAAGCGCGCGTGTCCGCTGACCCCGCCGCCCGTCCGGATGCCGCGCGCGCCGAGCGCGCCGCCGCCATGCGCGCGGGCATGCGGGCGGTCGCTCCGACCCTGATCGCCACCAGCACCTGGGGCCTGGTGACGGGCGTGGCGATGGTCAAGTCCGGCCTGACCGAATCCATGGCGCTGGCCATGACGCTGCTGGTTTACGCCGGCTCGGCCCAGCTCACCTCGCTGCCGCTGATCGCCATCGGGGCGCCGCTGTGGCTGGTGTTCGCTGCCGGGTCGGTGGTCAACCTGCGCTTCGTCATCTTCGGCGCCGCCCTGCATCCCTTCTTCCGCCACCTTTCCTGGCCGCGCCGGCTGGCGCTGGGCTACTTCACCACCGATATGTCCTTCGTGCTGTTCATGCCGCGCTACCAGGAGGCGGCCGTCAAGGGCACGCCGGAGCAGCTGGGTTTTTTCGTGGGAGCGGCCGCGCCCGGCTGGGTGGTCTGGCAATCCTCGTCCATCCTGGGCATTTTTCTGGGGGCCATGGTGCCGGCATCCTGGTCGCTCGACTTCGCCGCCGTCCTGGCGGTGCTGGCGATCACCGTGCCGCTGGCCAATTCGCGTCCCATGGTGACGGCCATCCTGGTGGCCGCGGGCGCGGCCTGGGTCAGCCAGCCGCTGCCCCTGCGCATGGGCCTGGCCGTGGCCGTGATCTGCGGCGTGGCCTCCGGCATGTGGGCCGAGCGGCGCCAGCGGGGGCGGGCATGACCGCGGGGCTGTGGCCTTCGGAAATCTACGTCTACGGCGCCATCGCGCTGTTGACGCTGTGCAGCGTGCTGACCCGCGCCGGCTTCCTGCTGTTCGGCGACCATATCCCGCTGCCCGACGGCCTGCGCCGCGCGCTGCGATACGCCCCGGCGGCCGCGCTGGCCGCCATCGTGGTGCCCGACCTGTTGCCCTGGCGCCCCGGCGAAGGCCCGGTCTTCGACCTGCGCCTGCTGGCGGGCCTGGCCGGCATCGGGGTCTTTCTCTATACCCGCAGCGCGATGCTGGTCATCCTGGCCGGCATGCTGGTGCTGTGGGGACTGCGCTGGGTGTTCGGCTGACCCCCGCGCGCCGCCGCCGGGCCCGTCCGGCCGCGCCGACGCCGTCCTGGACTCCGGCGGCGCTTACCGGGCCGCGGGCGGGGCCCCTTCCGGCCGCGCCCGCCCCGCCCGGAGCTCTCGCCCGGCCTTTGCAACCGGCCGCAAGCGCCCCTTGCGGTAAACTGTGGCAACTACCACGTTTTCCCCGATGACTCAACCAACGTCCCCCCCGGTGTCGCCCGACGCGACCGTGCCCAGCTTTTCCGATTTCGGCCTGCACCCCGATCTGCTCAAGGCCGTTGCCGCCACGGGCTATACCACCCCCACCCCGATCCAGGCGCAGGCCATGCCCGTCGTCATGAGTGGCCGGGACGTCATGGGCGCGGCCCAGACCGGCACGGGCAAGACGGCCGCCTTCACGCTGCCCATCCTGCACCGGCTCATGCCGCTGGCCAACCACAGCGCGTCGCCGGCGCGCCACCCGGTGCGGGCGCTCATGCTGGCGCCCACGCGGGAACTGGCCGACCAGGTCGCCGAAAGCGTCAAGCGCTATGCCAGCCAGACGCCGCTGCGCGCCGCGGTGGTGTTCGGCGGCGTGGACATCGGTCCCCAGAAAGACGCCCTGCGCCGGGGCTGCGAAGTGCTCATCGCCACGCCGGGGCGCCTGCTCGACCACGTCGAGCAGCGCAACGTCAATCTCGGGCAGGTCGGCATCCTGGTGCTGGACGAGGCCGACCGCATGCTCGACATGGGCTTTTTGCCCGACCTCGAACGCATCATCCGGCTGCTGCCCGCGCAACGCCAGACGCTGCTGTTCTCGGCCACCTTCAGCAACGACATCCGCAAGCTGGCGCGCTCGTACCTGAACCTGCCCACCGAGATCGAGGTCGCGGCGCGCAACGCCACGGCCGACACGGTCACGCAGGTCGCCTACCCCATGGAAAGCGACGCCAAGCGCGCCGCCGTGGTGCACCTGGTCAAGTCGCGCGGGCTCAAGCAGGTCATCGTTTTTTCCAACACCAAGATCGGCACCGGCCGGCTGGCGCGCGAGCTCGAGCGCGACGGCGTGCGGGCCGAATCCATCCACGGCGACAAGACCCAGGCCGACCGCATGAAGGCGCTGGAAGCCTTCAAGGCCGGCGAACTGGAAGTGCTGGTGGCGACCGACGTCGCGGCGCGCGGCCTGGACATCGCCGGCGTGCCCTGCGTCATCAACTACGACCTGCCCTACAACGCGGAAGACTACGTCCACCGCATCGGCCGCACCGGCCGCGCCGGCGCCTCGGGCGAGGCCATCGCCCTGTATACGCCGAGCGAGGAACGCCTGCTGCTCGAGATCGAAAAGCTCATCAAGGCGCCGGTGCCGCGCGGCAAGCTGGACCTGCCCGCCGGCGCCCGCGCGCGCAGCCACGGCCATGGCGAAGCCCGTTCCCCTCGCGAGCGCGCCCCGGTGCGCGGCGAGCGGCGCCGCAGTTCCGGCGCCTCGCAGGCGCCGGTCGACGAATTTTTCTACAAGCCCTACGAGCCCGCCGCGCCCGCGGCCGGGCAAGCCGAACCCGCCGCGCCCGACGCGCCGAGGCCGGCAGCCCGCCGGCCGCTGGCCGCGCTGCTGGGCGGCGGGCGCAAGCCGTCTTAGCCTGAGTCCGGGCCGCAGGGTTCGGTTGTCCGCGCCCGCTCCATTCCATGGTTTCGTATTCCCGGCAGGGAATGCCCCGGGCGTCGGACGTTTTCCCCGCCGTTGCCGTTGCCGTGGCCCACTGGCGTGGCTTGGTGCGCCGCCGCCGTGCCGCCGTTCAGCGTTCGAGAGTCCGGTTGACAGTTCCCAGCGGGATGTCGAACATGAGTTTCCGGACGGATTGCCTGAGCCAGGCATGGGCCTGGGATGCGTTCCAGCGGCGATGCCACGACATGTTGTATTTGACGGGTGGCGGCGAGAAATCGAACTGCACGACGTCTAGGGGAAAGAACTGCGCGATGAACCGCGCCAGTTGCAGCGGGAGCGCCAGAGCATAGTCCGTCTGCATGACCACGAACGGGGCGATGCTGATATTCGACAGATAAGAACCGAACTTTCGCCGCAGGCCGTGCTGCAGCAGCCATCGGTCCATGTTGTTCTGGCGGCTTTCGTAGCTGCTCAGGGTGACGAAGGACAGCTCCGAGAATTGCTGCAGGCTGATCGGCCCGGCGCCCAACGGGTGGCCGTGCCTCACCACGCATGACCTGAGGTCCGAGGATAGCGGGACGCGGACGATTTTCTCGGCATCGTCCCGGGCGTGATCGATCTCGACGTCGATCACCAGGTCGATACCCTGGTTGTCCAGTTCGAGCGCCGTGGGCGCGGGGTTGAACGGCGGGTTGAACATGATCTTGACGCCCGGCGCGTCGGCGGCGCACTGGCCGATCAACGCCGGCGCCAATACCCATTCGATCATGTTGCTACAGGCAATGCGAAAGGTCCGCATCGACGCGCCCGGATCGAATGCCTGGCTTTCCTCGATCGCGAAACGCATGGACGTCAGCGCTTCGCGTATCGGTTCCCTCAGGCCGAGCGCCCGTTCGGTCAACTCGAAGTTGCGTCCATTGCTGACGAACAGCGGGTCTCCAAAAATATGCCTGAGTTCAGCGAGTTTCCGGCTCACCCCGGGCTGGGTCATGTTCAGCAGTTTCGCTGCGCGCGTTGCGTTCCGCACGGACGACAGCACCTCGAAAACGATCAGCAGATTGAGGTTGATCCGCCGAAGCGAAGAGACGTCCATGAGCATGCACCTTGCGTCGCCATGCATACCAAACCCGGTATGCCGGCATGAGGAGACTTTATTGGATTCCCGAAACGGCCGTCACTACCATGGGCTCCTCGAGAAGGAGCATTCATGCCGTTCAGGATATTGTCCGCACAAATTTCGCACGAGACAAACACTTTTTCCACCGTTCCCACCACGCTGGAATCGTTCCGGCTCAGGACGTTTCGCGTCGGCGATGACGTTGCCCGGAGCATGCGCGGAACCAGCACGGAGCTGGGTGCGCATATCGAATCAGCCACCAGGTTCGGCTGGGAACTTATCCAGCCCATCGTCGCGCATGCCACGCCCGCCGGGCGGGTGACGCAGGAGGCCTGGGCCTATTTCGTCAAGACCGTCTGCGAGGCGGCGCAGGGCGTGGACGGCGTCCTGCTTGCGCTGCACGGCGCGATGGTGGTCGAGGGCATCGACGATGCGGAAGGCGAGCTGCTCGCCATCCTGCGCAGGCAGCTGGGCGCCGGCATTCCTTTTTCGGTGAGCCTGGACATGCATGCGAACGTGTCCCGGAAGATGGCCGATATGTCGAATGCGATCGTGACCTACCGGACGTACCCGCATGTCGATCATCATGCCACCGGGTTGCTCGCCGCAGATCTCCTGGACCGCATGCTGAAAACGGGCGAGCGGTTCCGGGTCGCCCACATACAGCCCGCCACCCTGGACGGATGCGACTTCGGGCGTACGCATTCCACCGCCAGGGTCATGCCGTCGATCCTGGCGACGGCCGACGCCATCCAGGCCCGCTCCCCGGGTATTGCCGCGATCGCGGTGTGCGCGGGTTTCCCCTGGTCCGACATCGAATCGGCGGGGCCGTCCGTGTGCGTGACGGGAACGGCCGGCATCGAATCCCTGACGGCGCTGGGGCGGCCCATCGCGGACGAGATCTGGGCCACCCGGCATATCAGGAGCGTGCAGTACGCCAGCATCGAAGACGCCGTCGCGCAGGCCGCGCACGCGCCCGAGCAGGGCCCGCCCCTGGTGATCGGCGACGCGACCGACAACCCGGGCCAGGGCGCTCCCGGGAACAACGTGGCGCTGCTGGAGGCGTTTCTTGCGGCGGGAATCACCAACGCCGCGGTGGCGTGCGTTTCCGATCCGGCGGCGGCGCGCGCATGCATTGCCGCAGGCGAAGGCAGCCGGATCTCGCTCGAGCTGGGCTCGCGGTCCGGGCACGGACGCGAGCCCCTGGCGGTGTCGGGTGTCGTCAGGTTCGCGACGCCGGACGCGCGATTCCGCAACAGCGGCACGATGCGAAACGGGCTGGAGATGTCCCTGGGGCCCACCGCGGTCCTGCAGGTCCAGGGGATTGCCGTGATTGTCACGACGGCGAACCTGCAGGTCATGGACCTGGAAGTGCTGAGGTGCACCGGGCTGCAGCCGGAGCGCTTCAGGGTGCTGGTGGTCAAGTCGCAGCAGCATTTCAGGGATGCCTTCACTCCTATTGCGTCCTCTGTCCTGATCGTGGATTCCAAGGGAGCGGTGTCGCCCGACCTGTGCAATCTCGACTACAGGAATGTGCGTCGGCCGGTGTGGCCGATCGACAGTTTTTCCAACTAAACAGATAGAAGGGGAAAATATGTTCAAACCGCGATTTCACGCGATTCTGCCGGTATCGAAAAAGGCAGTGGCGTTCGCTTTGCTGCTGGCGGGATCGTCGGCCCTCGCCGATACGTTTCCGTCCAGGCCGATCACCATCTACACTGGTTTTCCGCCCGGTGGAGGCAACGACGCCGTGGCGCGGGTCATCGGGCAGCATCTGAGCGAGGTGCTGGAGCAGCCGGTGATCGTCGACAGCAAGGTGGGCGCGGGAGGCGAGATCGCGAACGCGTTCATTGCGAAGGCGGCGCCGGACGGCTATACGCTCTTTCTCGCGGGGAACGGCTCCATGTCGATCAGCCCGGTCATCCATCCGGATATTCCGTACGATCCGATGGCGTTCACGCCCATCGGCATGGTCGCGACCGCGGGGGCCATCATGGTCACGGGCAAGGATTCCCCCTATCGCACTGTGCCTCAGATCATCGCCTACGCCAAGGAGCATCCCGGCAAGCTGACCTTTGCGTCGTCGGGGGTCGGAGCCGCCACGCATCTCGCGGGCGAGCTTTTCAACAGCATGGCCGACGTCGATATCCTGCACATCCCCTACAAGGGCGCAGCGCAGAGCGTGACCGACGTGATCGGCGGAAGGATCGATTTCTACTATGCCGCGAGCGCGGCGACCGCCGCCATCGAATCGGGCCAGCTGCGCCCGATTGCCCTGACGAGCAAGGAACGCTTGGCCACCATGCCGGACGTCCCCGCGATAGGCGAGTATCTGCCCGGCTACGAGTTCACCTATTGGTACGCGCTCTTCGCGCCGCCAGGCACGCCGGCTTCCGTGTCGGGAAAACTGGCCGAGGCGGTAGCCCGGTCGTTGAAGGTCGAAGCCGTCCAGGACCAGCTGGCCCAGCTCCAGTTGCGCCCACTGGAGATGCGCGGCAATGACCTGATGGCCTTCCTGGCGAGCGAAATCGCCAAGGCCCGGCGCATCGCCGCCGACGCCGACATCATCGATCCGAGGCGCTGACCCGATCGGCCCGCGGTTCCTGCCGCGGGAAGCCATCCGCCGGGATTGCTTCGCGTGCGGACACGAAAATCATCCTGATAGGGGAAAATCATGAATCGCATGATCGTTTCGGCAGTCGCGCTTTCCTTGCTGGGCGGCGCAGCCGCCGCGGCGGAGTCGTCGGTGGCCATCTATGGCATCGTCGATGCCGGGCTCGGCTACCGGAAAATCGATGCGCCCGGATTCAGTCATTCGAAGACACGAGTGGTATCGGGCGGCGCCAGCGGGTCCCGCTGGGGCCTGAGGGGCACGGAAGACCTGGGCGACGGCCTGCTGGCGGTATTCAACCTGGAGAGCGGGTATTCGACGGCGAACGGCGAACCCCAGCAGAACGCCCGGCTGTTCGGCCGGCAGGCTACCGTGGGCCTGGCAAGCCGGCGGTGGGGGAAGGTCGATCTGGGGCGCCAGAAGAACGTGGCGTCCCGGTTCTACGGGCCCATCGACCCTTTCGGCCTGGGGTTCGGCGCCGCGAATCTCGGGGTCGCCTTCAGCGCCGCCAATACCCAGCGCCTGGACAACTCGGTGGTGTACGAGTCCCCGAAGTTCGGCGGGTTCTCCTTCGGCGCCGGCTATTCCTTCAACGCCAGCGATACGTCCGGCTCGGCCTTCGCGACCGCGGACAACGTCCGCGAGATCACGGCGGGGATAAAGTACAGCGCCGGGCCTTTGTACCTGGTGGCCACGTTCGACCAGTTGAACGGCGACGATTCCAAGGACGACGCGGCCACGCCGCGCATGTATTCCGTAGGCGGCAAATACGACTTCGAGGTTGCGACCCTGTCGCTGGCCTATGCGCGCACGCTCGATGGCTGGTTCGTCCCCACCAGCCCCGAGGGCAGCGCCGAGGCCAGCGCCCGGATTCCGGGCAACGCATTCGCCCGAGGGTTTTCCGCGAATTCCTATTTCGTGGGCTTCAAAGTCCCGCTGGGCGGCGCCGCGAGCATTTTTGGTTCCTGGCAGCGCGTCGACCCGAATAGCGACGGCCTCACCGGCGGCGACGCAACCATGAGCGTCTATTCCGCAGGGGCGAGCTACTTCCTGAGCAAGCGGACTGATGTGTACGGCTACGTTTCCTGGACCCAGGACTACGCGTTCCTGGACGGCGTCGACGCCACCGCGCTGGGCTTGGGCATTCGCCACCGGTTCTGAACGGCGCCGGGGCCACCCCGCCTTTGCGGGCGGCCCGGCCTCAGCGCAGCAATTCCTGCAGGTCCGGCAGCTCCGTGGCGACCGCGGGGCTGGCGTCGTCCAGGGTGTCGAGCAGGCGTTCCAGGTGGCCGGCGTGGGGCAGCATGGGGCCGTAGAACAGCGTGCGGCCGGCGCGGCGCACCAGCAGGGTGGGGAAGTTCTCGACGTCTTCGTCGCCCAGCCATTCCGGGTGGTCTTCGATGTCCACCCACACGAAGGCGGCGTCGGGGCGGGACGCGGCCAGCGCGTCGAAGCGCTCGCGGTAGAGGCGGCAGGTATCGCACCAGGCGGCGCAGAAGCAGGCGACCAGCCAGGCGCCTGGCCGATCCAGTGCGGCGCGCAGCGCGCCGGGGTCGGAACCGGGGGTAAGGACGGACATGTCGGCAAACCGTTACGGGTTTGACTATGATACCCGGGATACCCCGCGCCCCCGGAGCCCCATGACCCCCGACTCGCCCATCGTCCTGCGCCCCGCGTCCCCGTCGCCCCGCTCGACCGGCCTGGCCGGCGTCGGGCAGGCTTTCCTGCGTGCGCTGAAGTCCCAGTGCCATCCGCGCATGCTGTTCGCGCTGCTGCTGCCTTTCCTCATCGCGCTGCTGGGCGGCCTGCTGCTGGTCTGGCTGTTCTGGGATCCGCTGACGGCCTGGCTGACCGTCCGGGTCTCCGAGTGGGGCTTCATCGAGCGGGCCGACCAGTGGCTGGCGGCGGTGGGGCTGTTCTCGCTCAAGGTCTGGCTGATTCCCATGGCGGCCATCGCCATCCTGTTGCCGGCCTCGGGCATCCTGGGCCTGGCGATCGCGGCAGTGTGCGTGATGCCCATCGTGCTCGGCCACGTGGAGCGCCGCGACTACGCCGGCCTGGCGCGCCACGGCCGGAATTCGCTGGCAGTGGGGCTGTGGAACGCGGTGTGGGTCAGCGCGGTGTTCGCGGCCGGCTGGCTGCTGACGCTGCCCCTGTGGTTGGTGCCGCCGATGGCGGTGCTGCTGTCGGTCTTCTGGTGGGCCTTCGCGTTTTCGCGCATGATGCGGGTGGACGCCATCGTCGAGCATGCCAGCCCGGCCGAGCGGCGCATCCTGGACCGTCGCCAGAACACGGGCTACTGGGCCATCGGCCTGATCTGCGCGCTGATCAACCTGCTGCCGCCGGCCTGGGTGGTGCTGCCGGTCTTCTCGGCGCTGGTCTATGCCCACTATGCGCTCGACGGCCTGGCGCGGCTGCGCCAGGAAGGCGTCGTAGAGGCCTGATTCCCAACGACACCGGATACGCCAGAATATGGACGCCGCAACCGCTCCCCGCCGCATCGGCTTGATCATCGTCGGCGACGAGATCCTGTCCGGCCGCCGCCAGGACAAGCATTTTTCCAAGGTGGTCGAACTGCTGGCCGCGCGCGGGCTGCAGCTGGCCTGGGCCGAGATCCTGCCGGACGACCGCGAGACCCTGGCCGCGGCGCTGCGGCGCAGCTTCGCCAGCGGCGACATCGTCCTGTCCTGCGGCGGCATCGGCGGCACGCCCGACGACCACACTCGCCAGGCCGCCGCGGCTGCGCTGGACTTGCCGCTAGTCCTGCACCCCGAAGCCGAGCGGCTGATCGCCGAGCGCTGCGCGGAAATGGCCGCGCAGGGGCAGGGCAGCGCCGACATGAGTACGCCGGAGAACCGGCAGCGGCTGCAGATGGGGGTGTTCCCCGAGGGCAGCGAGATCGTGCCCAACCCCTATAACCGCATTCCCGGCTTCTTCATCCGCGACCACACCTTCGTACCGGGGTTCCCGGTCATGGCCTGGCCCATGCTGGAATGGACGCTGGACCGGCGCTACGCGGCGCTGCATCACGCCTTGCGGCATGCCGAGCATTCCTTCCTGGTGTTCGGGCTGCCGGAATCCCGCATCACGCCTTCGATGGAAGCCGTGGAGCGGCGCTGGCCGGGCGTGCGGGCCTTCAGCCTGCCCAGCGTGAGCGCCACCGGGCCCGCGCATATCGACCTGGGCGTCAAGGGCGAACCCGAGGCCGCCGCGCAGGCCCTGGCGTTCCTGCGCGCCGAGGTGGCGCGCCTGGGCGGTCGGCTGGCCCCGCCGGTGGAAGGCGCGACGGCCTGAGGGCGGCCTGCCGGGGCCGGCCCGGAATGTCCGGCGCGCGGGGCATCGCCTGTTTTCATCATATGGGATAGAATCTTTCCCATGCTGCGCCGCGGCATGACTGTCCCGTGACGCGGCCGCGAACCTGCCTGCCGATACGCCACGCCATGCCCCGCTACCCTCACTCCCGCGCCTCCACGGTGACCGCGCTCGCGGCCGAACGCTCTCCCACCATCGCCATCCAGGTGATCGAGCGGGCCATGAGCCTGCTCGATGCCCTGGCGGCGCAGTCCGACCCGGTGGCGCTCAAGGAGCTGGCGCAGATCACCGGGCTGCATCCTTCCACCGCGCACCGCATCCTGAACGACCTGGTGGTGGGCCGCTATGTCGAGCGCGTCGACAGCGGTCTCTACCAACTGGGCATGCGGCTGCTGGAGCTGGGCTCGCTGGTCAAGGGCCGGCTCAACGTGCGGGAGGCGGCCATCGCGGCCATGCGCAGCCTGCACAAGCTGACCGGGCAGACGGTCAACCTGTCGGTGCAGCAGGGCGACGAGATCGTCTATATCGACCGCGCCTGGAGCGAGCGCTCCGGCATGCAGGTGGTACGCGCCATCGGCGGACGCGCGCCGCTGCACCTGACGTCCACCGGCAAGCTGTTCCTGTCCTCGGGCGACCCGCGCCAGGTCCGGGCCTACGCGCTGCGCACCGGGCTGGCCGGGCATACGCGCAATAGCCTGACCGACCTCGAGCGGCTGGAGCGCGAGCTGGCGCTGGTGCGCCGCCACGGCTACGCGCGCGACAACGAAGAGCTGGAAATGGGGGTGCGCTGCATCGCCGCCGGCATCTACGACGACACGGGCAAGCTGGTGGCGGGGCTGTCGATTTCCGCGCCGGCCGAGCGCCTGCAGGACGAATGGATCGCCCGGCTGGTCGAGACCGCCAACGGGATTTCCGAAGCCCTGGGCTACGAGCCGCCGGCGCCGGCGGCCGCCTGAGCGGCGGGTCCTGGGGCCGGCGCGCGGCTGGCCCGGCGGCAGATAGGCGTTACGGGTCGGGCCGGTCCGGGCCGGAACCTACGGCTCGGTCGAACCGTCCGGCATTTGCCAGCGTTTGACGATCCGCTTGTTCAGCCATGGCTTTTCCGGGTTCCAGTACGGGTTCTGGGCGTCGACCTGTTTCATGCCGAGCCGTTCCGGGGTCCAGTCGGGGTCGTCCAGCCAGGTGCGCAGGCTCAGGCGGTCTTTCCCGGCGCCGCTTGCCGCGAAGCGGCGTGCGCTGACATAGTCGCTGCGCCGATCGCGCAACGCCTTCGGCGCCCAGACCTGGACCTGGACCAGGAATCGCGGTGTCGGATCGGCGGGAGTGAGCGGCGCCGACCCGGGAATGTTGGCATCGAAACGCGGGGTTCGGCTGAGGTCCGTCAGCATCAGGATCAACGCGTTGCCCGACTCGTCCGTCATGTGCGCATAGACCTTGCGGTTGCGGGTCGAATTGCTGTCTTCCACATGCCTGGGGTAGAACAGGCTGTCCGCGTGCCACCCGGACTGGAGCCGCGCATCGATGAAATCCCGCGCCATCCGGTCCGCTTGTTCGAACGGATAGGGCTGCGCATGCAGCGTGGCCTGGAAATCGGTGATGACTCCCGCAGCCTGGCCCACCACCAGTACCCGGCCGGGCGGAAGGTGCAGGCTGAACTTTCCGTCCTCGTAATACACCGCCACCCAGACGTCGGTGAAGTAAAAACTATCCGCATCGAATTTCTTGTCCACCGGAACCGTATATTCCCCAAGGCCGCCGGGGCCCTCCTGCAAGCCGTTGACGGTCATGAAATCCCCGACGGTCTGGCCTAGCCCGATACGCAATTCGCGCGGCGCATTCCTGGCGGGATCGTCGCGTGTGGAGGCGATGGCAGCCCAGATCAGCACGGTGACTCCCGCGGCGGCGACAAGGGCCACGACGGCGTACGGATTCCATTTCTTCATCCAACCCTTCCTCCGGCGAAATCGCGGCCGCGCAGGCAGGCGGGTCCCGTACGAGCGGGAGCGGCAGGGACTTCAGGCCCATGCCCTGAGGTTCATGCCGCCGCGCAAACCACTATTGAACGGTACGGAATTCCATTGAAGCGGAAAGCGGTTTCATTGCCGGTCCCATGATGGTGCCATAGGCCAGGCGTGCGGGGAAATTTGGGAGGGGCATCCATGTGGCCGCCTTTGCAGGAAGGCCGCAAGGCCGGTCCCGGTCGCGCGGGCGCGGCAGGTCCGGCCATGGCGTTGCCCTGAAATAAAAAAAGCCCCGCGGGCGCGGGGCGGCTGACAAGGGCCGCGGATGCGTCCGCGGCCCGGCCGGTTCGCTTATTGGGGTTGAATGCCGGCTTTCTTGAACAGGTCGGCCCATTGCGGGACCTGCTGCTTGACCTTGGCGTCCAGCGCCTGCGGGTTGGCCTGCTCGGTCAGCACCTCGGCGCCCAGGCCTTGCATGCGCTCCTGGAACTTGGCGTCGGCCAGGCCCGTCTGCAGCGCCTTGACCAGTTTGTCGACCACCGGCTGGGGCGTGCCCTTGGGGACCCACATGCCGTGCCAGATGCCCACTTCGAAGCCCTTGAAACCCGATTCGTCCATGGTGGGCAGGTCGGGCAGGGTGGGCATGCGCTTCTGGGTGGTGACGGCGTAGGCCTTGACCTTCTTGGCGGCGATGTATTGCGTGGTGTTGGTGCTCTGGTCGCACATCATGTCGACCTGCTTGCCCAGCAGGTCGTTCATGGCGGGGCCGGTGCCGCCGTAGGGTACCGTCAGCAGGTCCACGCCCAGGGCGCTGGTCAGCATGGTGCCGCACAGGTGCGAGGCGGCGCCGATGCCGGCGTTGGCCAGCGAGACCTTGTCCTTGTTTTCGCGGACGTACTCGACCAGTTCCTTGATGTTGTTGGGCGGGAAGTTGTCGCGGGCGATGATGGTCATGGGCACGTCGACCACCAGGCCGACCGGCTCGAAGCTCTCGAACGGGTCGTAGTTGGGGTTCTTGTAGAGCGAAGGTGCGGTGGAGAAGCCGATGTGCATAAGCAGGACGGTGTAGCCGTCCGGTTCCGCGCGGGCCACGAAGCTGGTGCCTATGGTGCCGCCCGCGCCGGCCTTGTTCTCGACCACCACGGTCTGGCCCAGGGCGGGACGCATGGCCTCCGACAGCGAGCGGGCGACATTGTCGGTGGGGCCGCCGGCGGCGAACGGCACGACGATGGTCACCGGCTTGCGCGGGAAGTCGTCGGCGGCGCGGGCCGGGGCGGCGCCCGCGGCGACCAGGGCGGCGGCCGTCAGCACGGCGGGAAGAAAACGGCGGGTGGGACTTCTCATGTAGCCTCCTCGTATGCGGTTTCCGATGTGTTATCGGCGCGCCGCCAGTCTAAGCAGGAACGGGAGGGGCGTCATCCCCATGTTTTCCCCATGAGGGCGGGCGCGGGAAGCGCTGCCGGAGGGCGGCTTGCAACAGGCCCTGTCATTGTGTTGCGACGCACAATCTTAACTTGACAAAGGTTTTTGCCGACCTACAATGGCAATTGTGCAATGCAACAAAGGCCGGCGGCCGACGGGATTCCACCCGCGGCGGGCGGCCATCCGCTCATCCGGCCGGCGTGCACCGGCCCATACAGGAGGCCCCCCTCATGAACGCCGTTCCGCAGCAAGTCCTCGCCCGCCAGAAAGCCGCCATCGACACGCTGGTGGCCGTGCAGGGCACCATGTTTTCCGGTTTCGAGAGGCTGGTCGACCTGAACCTCAAGGTCATGAAGGCCTCGCTCGACGAGATCGCCCAGAAGTCCCAGCAGGCCGCCGAACTCAAGGACCCGCAGGAAGCGGTCGCCTTCGCCTCGGGCCTGGTCCAGCCGGGCGCCGAAAAGGCCCTGGCCTACGGCAAGCATGTCTATGACATTGTGTCGGGCGTGCAGGGCGAATTGGCCGCGCTGGCCGAATCGCAGGTCGCCGCCGGTCAGCAGCAGCTGTCCGAGGCCATCGAGCAGTTTTCCAAGAACGCGCCTACCGGCTCCGAAAGCGCCGTGGCGCTGATGAAGTCGTCGCTGGCGACGGCCACCAGCGCCTACGACTCGATGGCCAAGGCCGCCAAGCAGGCCGCCGAGGTCGCCGAGTCGAACCTGAACGCCGCCGCCAACGCGACGTTCAAGGCGGCCACCGACGCCGCCGAGGCCGCCGGCAAGGTCGCCCCCCGCGCCCGCCGGGCTGCCGCCTGAGGCAGCCGGCCGGCAGTGCCGGCCGGTTCCCGTCCGAAACGGGCCGCTTCGGCGGCCCGTTTGTTTCCTGCCGCTGATTTAGCGGCCCGCGGGCGCGTCCGCCAGGGCCTGCGCGCATTCGGCGACCAGCGCCGGGCCGCGGTAGATCAGGCCGGTATAGAGTTGCACGGCATCGGCGCCGGCCGCGATTTTCTCGCGAGCCTGCTGCCCGGAGACGATGCCGCCTACCCCGATGATGGCCAGGGCCGCGCCCAGCCGGGCGCGCAGCCGCTCGATCACCGCCAGCGACAGTTCGTGCACGGGCGGCCCCGACAGGCCGCCGGCCTCGTCGGCATGGCGATGGCCCGCCACGGCGTCGCGCGAAAGCGTGGTGTTGGTGGCGATGACGCCGTCCACCCCATAGCGCGGCAGGATGCCGGCGATGGCGTCGACCTGTTCGGGTGCGAGATCGGGCGCGATCTTGACGGCCAGGGGAACCTCACGGCCGTGCCGGTCGGCGAGTTCGCGCCGCTTGTCGCGCAGCCGCGCGAGCAGGCCGGCGAGTTCGTCGCCGCCCTGCAGGGCCCGCAGGTTGCGGGTGTTGGGCGAGGAGATGTTCACCGTGACGTAGTCGGCGTGAGGGTAGACGCCCTCGAGCCCCAGCAGGTAGTCGTCCGCGGCGCGTTCGATCGGGGTATCGGCGTTCTTGCCGATGTTCAGGCCCACCACGCCGCCCCGGCCGCGCCATTGGCTGCGGCGGACGTTGGCCAGGAAGGCCTCCAGCCCCAGGTTGTTGAAGCCGAGCCGGTTGATGAGGGCTTGCGATTCGGGCAGCCGGAACATGCGTGGCCGCGGATTGCCGGGCTGGGCCCTCGGGGTCACGGTGCCGACTTCGATGAAGCCGAAGCCCAGGTTGGCCAGCGCGTCGATGTGGGCGCCGTTCTTGTCCAGCCCCGCGGCCAGGCCGACGCGGTTGGCCACGGCCAGGCCCATGAGCGCGGCGGGCGCGTCGGCGCGGCCCTGCACGAGGCGGCGCGTGAGTCCGCAGTCGTAGGCGCGCTGCAGCGCGGAAAGGGTGAATTCGTGGGCGGTTTCCGCGTCCATGGAAAAGAGCACGGAGCGGGCCAGCGGGTAGGCGTGGAACAGGAGCGACATGCGCGGATTGTAAGCGCCCGCGGCTTGCGCGCGCAGCGGCGATATGCGCGTCGATCCCGGCGCCGCGGGCCGGGCGTGCGGACCGGCGTCAGGCGCCGGCCTGCCAGCGGCCGTCGACCAGCATCTGTACCGGGCGGAAGGCGGACTTGTAGGCCATCTTGCGGCTGTCGCGGATCCAGTAGCCCAGGTACAGCCAGGGCAGGCCGAGCTCGCGGCATTGCTGCACCTGCCACAGGATGCTGTAGGTGCCGAGGCTGCCCGCCATGTCGGGATCGTAGAAGGTGTAGACCGAGGACAGGCCGGTTTCCAGGACGTCGATGATGGAAACCATGGCCAGCGTGCCGGCCGGGGTGCGGAACTCGACCAGGCGGGTGTTGACGCGGGTGGCGAGCAGGAACTGGGAATACTGCGTGCGGCTGTCCTCGTCCATGCCGCCGCCGGGGTGGCGGCCCTGCTGGTAGCGCGAATAGAGGTCGTAATGTTCGGACGACCAGGCCAGTTCGGCCACCAGCGTGACGAGATCGGAATGGCGCTTCCAGGCGCGGCGCTGGCTGCGGTTGGGGGCGAAGGCCTGCGCGTCCACCCGCACCGGCACACAGGCCCGGCAGTGGTCGCAGTAGGGGCGGTAGGTGAACAGGCCGCTGCGGCGAAAGCCCTGGTCGACCAGCTGGGAATAGGTGTCGGCGTTGACCAGGTGGCCGGGCGCCGCCACCTGGGAACGGGCCTGCTCGCCGGGCAGGTAGCTGCACGGATAGGGCGCCGTGGCATAGAACTGCAGCGCGGCGAACGGAAGCTCCTTGAGTCGGCTCATGCAAACCTATCGCGTGTCCACGTCCTGTCGGCCGTATGTCGATATATTACACCGGGTATCTGCCAGCGGCAGCAGCCGTCCGTCGTGCAGCAGGCGGCCCGGGCGCCAGGGCGGACCGGCGGCGGGCACGCTGCGCGCCAGGTGGGCCAGGAAGGCGGTGCGCGGTACCGGCCGCGCGCCCAGGCGCGCCAGGTGGGCGGTCTGTTGCTGGCAGTCGATCCAGCGCACACCATGCCGCGACAGGAAGGCGACCAGGTAGGCCAGCGCGATCTTCGAGGCGTCGGTCTGCCAGGTGAACATGGATTCGCCGAAGAACATGGCGCCCAGGCCGACGCCGTACAGTCCGCCGGCCAGCCGGCCGTCTATCCAGGTCTCGACGCTGTGCGCGCCGCCGGCCCGATGCCATTCGCCGTAGGCCTGGCGCAGTTCGGGCGTGATCCAGGTGCCGGTCTGGCTGCCGCGCGCGCCGGCACAGGCGCGGATCACGGTGTCGAAGGCGGTGTCTACGCGGATCTCGACCGGCGGGCGCGGGGCCGGTTCGCCGCGCGCGACTGCGCGCAGCCGTTTGCGCAGCGAGTGCGAGGGCGAGAAGTCCGCGCAGGCGAGCACCATGCGGGGGTCGGGGCTCCACCAGAGTATGGGCTCGCCCTCGGAATACCAGGGAAAGATGCCGCGCCGGTAGGCGGCCCGCAGCCGCGCGAGCGACAGGTCGCCGCCGGCGGCCAGCAGGCCCGCCGGTTCGTCCAGGGCGAACTCCGCGGGCGGGAAGGGGGTGTCGCGGTCCAGCCAGATGAGGTTCACGGCATCCCTGCTCGGGCCAGGCCCCGGTCAGTGCGAGGACAGCGAGTAATAGTGCGGCGCGAAGCGGCCGCGGCGGCGGTCTTCCAGGAAGTGCCGCAAGGTGGAGGACACCGTGCGGAACGACAGCTGTTCCCAGGGGATGTCGGCTTCGTCGTAGTAGCGGGCCTCCAGGCTTTCCGGGCCGGGGTCGAGCTCCGGGCCCAGCGCCTGCGCCAGGAAGTAGAGGTGGACCTGGTCCACGTGGGGCACGTCGATGACGGTGAACAGTTCGCCGATGCGGATGCGCGCGCCGGATTCTTCCAGGGTTTCGCGCTCGGCGCCCTGCATGGTGGTCTCGGATAGTTCCATGAAGCCGGCCGGCAGCGTCCAGGTGTCGTAGCGCGGCTCGATGGCCCGCCGGCACAGCAGGATGCGGTCTTCCCACACGGGGATGGTGCCGACCACCATGCGCGGGTTCTGGTAGTGGACCGCGCCGCATTGCTGGCAGAGGTCGCGTTCGCGGTTGTCGCCGGGCGGCACCATGCGCGTGAGGGTGGCGCCGCATTGGCTGCAAAAGCGCTGCCTGCGCGGCGCGGGGAAGTAGAAGTCGGGCTGGGCGCTCATGGGCACGATTCTAACCAAGGCGGGCGGCGCGGATCAGCGCACGGCGGCGCCGGGCCGCGGATCGGGGTCGAAGCCGAGGCGGGCAGGCAGTTCGGCGGCCGGGCAGCGGTAGAGGGCGACGGCACGGCCGGCGGGGTCGAGCAGTTCCAGCAAGGGGCGCGGCCGTTGCGGCGGGGGCGCCGCAGGGAGCTCGGGGAGGCCGGCGAGCGCTTCGGTCAGCGGCAGGCCGGCAGCGGTGCGCAGGCCGGCGGCGACGGCGGCCAGGTCGCGGTCGAGGATGCGGCCGGGCCCGGGCGCGGCGCGGGCATGGAGGTTGCCGGCATCGTCCAGCCACCATTCCCGCGGATCGCCCGCGGGCAACCCGGTATGGGTTTCGAGGCTGCGGCCGTCGGCGGCCAGGCGCAGGATGTAGGGCGCCGCGTCCAGCCGCACGTAGACGCGCTGGGGGCCGTTCTGGAAGTACCAGCGGCCTTGCGGGTCCGCGGCATAGTTGCGGCCGATGAAGGCGACGATGCCGGGGTGGGCGATAGGTTCGCCGGGGCCTCCTTCGCCGGCTCGGCCGTCTTCGTGCAGGCGCCAGCGCCCGCGGGCGTCGAGGGAGAGCCAGCCGTAGGCATGGGGAACGTCGGGCCAGCGCCGCATGGCATGCAGCACGGCGGGGTCCAGGCCGGTTCCGTGGGGGATGGGCATGGCCGGTCAGGCGGGCGGGGAGGGAATCGCAGGGGGCGGCGTGCGGCCGGTCATGCGGCGAGCCCTGGCGGGCCGGCGGCGCGGCCGGCCGCGGAGACGACCGCCCTGCGGGCCGAGGCGGAATGCGCCGGGCGGTTGCACCGACGCATCGCGGTCATGGATGCGAAGGGGCGAGAGGCGGCGGGACCGTCAGGCCGCGGCCTTCTGTTCGTCGCGCAGGCGCAGCCGGTATTCGAGATGGGAGACCAACTGGTCGATGTACATGGCGTCGCGCCGGCCCTGCTGGGCTTCGCTTTCGCCGCTGGCCGGGACGCGCTGCAGGATGCCGGAAGCGAGGGCGGCTTTGGCGAGCTCGATCGCGACGTCGCGATGGGACTGAGAAGTACCGGTCTTGGGGGTCGAGCGGCTGGCCATGGTTCCTTCCTGTGCAGAGAAAAAGTGCGGGTACTGTAGCACCGCATAGGGAGCTTTTATGGCGGCGGGAACAAGCTGTTACTACGAGTTTTCGTCCCAGCGGGTCGAGCCGTATACGGGCGTGGCCTTGGGGTTGTAGCGTTCCTGGAGATACTGGACCAGTTCGGCTTCGGCGTCGCGCTTGGGGTGGAGCTTGGCGACGAGTGCCCTGGCCTCGATGAGGGTGCGGGCGGCGCGGGCTTCCGCATTGCGGCGTTCTTCGCCGAAGAGGGGTATGTGTTCGGGCAGCGGTTTTTCCATTCCATCCTCAAACAGAAAAAGACATTCCAGCAGGAATGAGGATTGAATGAGAATATATCGCAATTGGAGTAATCTCAAGTCAAGGATTGTGAATTGTCGAGAAGAGTTGAAAACGGTTCCGCGGGAGGGGGGAACCGTGCGGAACCTGGGGCGGGTTCATGCTCTTCACGGGGTAGCGCTGCGGGTTGTTGCGGTGGCGGGGTGTCGAAGGCGTCTCTGCCGCGGGCCGGGCAGGGGCGGCCCGGCCAAGTCGCTCGGCTCGGGCGCGCCATCAGGCGCCCTCGGCCCCGCTGCGCGAGGCTTCCCTCGCTCCAATTGGCCGGGCCGCCCCTGCCCGGCCCGCGGCAGAGACTGGCGTCTGCGGCATGCGCAAGGGGGGCATGGCGATGCGCCGTGGGCGGTGCGGGAGGAGGATTAACCGCGTCTGATGTATATGGAGGCGCAAGCCGGAATCGAACCGACGTACACGGATTTGCAGTCCGCTGCATAACCACTCTGCCATTGCGCCCTGGGGAACCGGCTTGCGTGCAAGGCGTGTCCGGATCGCCGTCCACCGTTGCCCGCCGGCCTGCGAAACCGCAGGAAAGCCCATGATTCTACACCATGGCCGGTTGTCCTGCGGGCCGTGTACGGCAGGCTGGCTGGATGGCGGTTGCCGGCATGGGCTTGCCGCCGTCGGCATGCGGCGGGCTGGAGCGCAGGGGCTGCTTTTCCGGCGTGCCGGCCTAGAGCCGTTTGCCAGGGCGCGGTGTCCGCGGGAAGGACACTGTGCGCCGCGGGAGGCGGTCCGCCGCGGCCGGGCGGTAACATCCGGGTCTGTTCAACGGAGGACGCGATGACGACAGATACCGCATCCCGGCCGGCCGCCTCGGACCCCGCCCGCTTCATGGAGCTGGGCGGCCTGCAGCGGGTGGAGGCGATCGCCGCCGGCCGCGAACCGATGGCGCCGATGCTGCAGGGGCTGGAGGTGACGCTGCATGCCTGGTCGGAAGGGCGGATCGAACTGCGGGCCGTGCCGCAGGCGCGTTTCTACAATTTCATGAATGCCGCGCACGGCGGGTGGGCGTTGACGTTGCTCGATACCTGCATGGCGCTGTCCGCGCTGTCGACGCTGCTGCCGGGAGAATTCGCGCCTACGCTGGATACGTCGGGCAAGTTCGTGCGGCCCATCACGGAGCAGGCCGGCGAGCTGCGGGCGATGGGGCAGGTGGTGTCGCGCGGCCGGCGCGTGATCGCGATGGACGGGCGGATCGAGGACGCCGCCGGCAGGCTGTATGCGCACGGGACGTCGACCTGCCTGATTTCGGACTGGCGGGGCTGAGGGAAGGCGCATCCCCTGTACGGAGCAGCGGCCGGCGGCGCTCGCCTTGTTCGATCATTTCCTGTCCATGGCCGGCAAGGCGCTCTGACGCGCCAAGGCCGCCGGCCGCAACCGGGTGGGAAGCGATGCCTGCTGAGGCCATGCCCGCCGGCGGGGCATGGTTTCCCCGTTGCGGGGCATGGCCGGCAGGTGCGCAATACTGGCTTGTCCTGAATCCAAGAAATTTTTGTTTGCCCGGGGGCGGTATTGCCCGGATGATCTGTCCTGCCCGGCGCCGAGAGCTCCGGGCAGCTCGTCTTCCGTCCGTCCCGGAGTTTGCAATGGCATTTCGTCCTGCGGCCTGTACCCCGGTAGCGCCATGAGCCTGTCGCGTTCGGCCGTCGCGTTGCGGCGCACCGCGGCCCAGGCCATCCCGACCATGCTGGGCATTGTCGTGCTCTGCTTCCTGCTGCTGCAGCTGGTGCCGGGCGACGCGGTCGATGTGCTGGCCGGGCAGGCCGGCTCGGCGACCGCCGAGACCATGGAGGCGATCCGCCGGCAGTTCGGTTTGGATCAGGGGCTGGGTGCGCGGTTGTGGAACTATCTGACGCATCTGGCCCGCCTGGACCTGGGCAACTCGGTACGCTTCGGCACCCCGGTCACCGAGCTGGTGCTCGACCGCCTGCCGGCGACCCTGCTGCTGATGCTTTCGGCCCTGGGCTTCGCCCTGGTCGCAGGCATTGTGGCCGGGTGGGTCATGGCCGTGTATGCGGGGCGTTGGCCGGACCGCATCCTGCAGGTGGTCGTGCTGCTGTTCTATTCCACCCCCGGGTTCTGGGTAGGGCTGATGGCCATCGTGCTGTTTTCCGTCAAGCTGGGGTGGCTGCCTTCCAGCGGCAGCGCCACCATCGGCGCCGCGCTCACGGGCATGGAGTACTTGGCCGACCGTGCCCGCTACCTGGTGCTGCCGTCGCTGGCCCTGTCGACTTTCTTCATCGCCATCTACGCGCGGCTGACGCGCGCCTCCATGCTGGAGGTCACGGGGCAAGACTTCATCCGCACGGCCGCGGCCAAGGGGCTGCATCCCTTCCAGATCCAGTTGCGGCACGCGCTGCGCAACGCGCTCATCCCCGTCACCACCATGGCAGGCCTGCACCTGGGCAACCTGCTGGGCGGCGCGGTGGTGGTCGAGACCATCTTCGGCTGGCCGGGCATGGGGCGGCTGGCGCTGGACGCCGTGGTCGGGCGCGATTTCAACGTCCTGCTGGGCATCCTGCTGCTGTCTTCGCTGGTCGTGATCGTTTCCAACGCCCTGGTCGACCAATTGCATGCCTGGCTCGATCCCAGGATAGAAGGGCACTGACATGACCGCATCCGCCACCGGCTCCGCGCCGCCGCCCGGCCGCCTGCTGCGGGCCTTCGCGCGCAACCCGTCGTTCGTGGCCGGCAGCCTGATACTGCTGGCGGTGGTGGCCGTGGCGTTGCTGGCGCCATGGCTGTTTCCCGGCGACCCGCAGGACATGGTGGCCGCGCCCACGTTGTGGCCGGGCCAGGACCCGGAGTTCTGGTTGGGGTCGGACAGCCTGGGGCGGGACGTGGCGGCGGGGCTCGCCTACGGTGCTCGGGTATCGCTGGCGGTGGGCGTGACCGCCGCGGCGCTGGGCCTGCTGATCGGCGCAGTGGTCGGTGCGGTGGGGGGATATTTCGGCGGCCGGACCGACTTGGTGTTGGTGCGCCTGACCGAGCTCTTCCAGACCATTCCCACTTTCATCCTGGTCATCGTCATCGTGGCCATCGGGCAGCCTTCCGCGCCGGTCATCGTGGCGGCCATCGGCATCGCTTCCTGGCCCACGGTGGCGCGCCTGGTGCGGGCCCAGTTCCGCTCGCTGCGCGAGGCGGATTTCGTGATGGCGGCGCGTTCGCTGGGCTACTCCGACCTGCGCATCATCGCGCAGGAGATCCTGCCCAACGCGTTGCCGCCGGTGGTGGTGACCACCTCGGTCATGGTGGCCAATGCGATTCTCACCGAAGCCGGCCTGTCCTTCCTGGGCATGGGCGACCCCAACCTGGTGAGCTGGGGCAGCATGATCGGCGACGGCGGTCCGATGCTGCGCACGGCCTGGTTCCTGACCGCGCTGCCTGGAGCGGCCATCGCCGTCACCGTGCTGTCCCTGAACCTGGTCGGAGACGGCTTGAACGACATCCTCAACCCGCGGTCGCTGCAGCAATGAGCGAGAACGAAACCCTGCTCCAGGTGCGCGACCTTGCGGTCGGCTTCGGCAAGACCGAGGTGGTGCACGGCATCAGCTTCGACGTGGCGGCCGGCGAGACCATGGCACTGGTCGGCGAGAGCGGCTGCGGCAAGTCGCTCACCGCGCTGGCGCTGATGCGCCTGCTGCCGCGAGGCGCCAGCATCCGGGGCGGCCGGGTGCTGTTCGGCGGGCGCGACCTGGCCGCGCTGCCCGAGCGGGCCTTGCGCGACCTGCGCGGCAACGAGGTCTCCCTCATTCTGCAGGAACCCATGACGTCTCTGAACCCGGTGCTGCCCATCGGCCGGCAGATCGCCGAGGTGCTGCTGCGCCACAAGCCGATGTCCCGGAAGCAGGCCTGGCAGCGGGTGCTGGAGCTGCTGGCGCTGGTCGGGATCCCCGAGCCGCAGCGGCGCGCCCGCGAATTTCCGCACAATTTTTCCGGTGGCATGCGCCAGCGCGCCATGATCGCCATGGCCGTCGCCTGCGAGCCCCGCCTGGTCATTGCCGACGAGCCCACCACGGCGCTGGACGTGACCATCCAGGCGCAGGTGCTGGACCTGCTGGACGACCTGCGCAAGACCCTGTCGATGGCCGTCCTGCTTATCACGCACGACCTGGGCGTGGTGGCGCAATGGGCTGACCGCGTCACCGTGATGTACGCCGGCAGGGTGGCCGAGGAAGCGCCGGTCGGGCCTTTCTTCCAGGCCCCGCGCCACCCGTACGCGCGCGGCCTGCTGGGCGCCTCGGTCGGAGAGTCGGGCGACGCGCACTACACCACGCGGCGGCTGGCCGAGATTCCCGGCTCGGTGGCCTCGGCTGCGGCCGAGCCCGGCTGCCCCTTTGCGCCGCGCTGTCCCGAAACGATACCCGCCTGCCGCGTGCGGCCGCCCAGCCTCGAGGCGGTCGCGGCCGCGCACCGGGTGGCCTGTCCCGTGGAGGTGGCCAAGCGATGAAACCGGCGCCCGCCCTGATTTCGGTGCAGGACCTGCGGACCACTTATATGGTCGGCGGCCGGCCCTTCCACGCCGTGGACGGCGTGTCCTTCGACGTGGCACGCGGGGAAACCGTGGGCCTGGTCGGCGAGAGCGGCTGCGGCAAGTCCACGCTGGGCAAGACGGTGATGCGGCTGCTGCGGCCCAGCGCCGGCAGCATACGGCTGGACGGGGTGGATATCGCACGCATGGAGCAATCCGAACTGGTGCCGCTGCGCCGCCGCTTCCAGATGGTGTTCCAGGATCCGTTCGCTTCGCTCAACCCCAGGAAGACCATAGGCGCGCTGCTGGACACGCCGCTGAAGGTCCACGGCGTGCGCTCGGCGGCCGAGCGCCGGCGCCGCGTGGCGGAGATCGTCGAGCGCGTGGGGCTGCCGGCCTCGGCCCTGCAGCGCTATCCGCATGAATTCTCCGGCGGGCAGCGCCAGCGCATCGGTATCGCCCGCGCGCTGGTGCTGCGGCCCGAGCTCATCATCTGCGACGAACCGGTGTCGGCCCTGGACCTGTCCATCCAGGCGCAGATCCTCAACCTGCTGGTCGACCTCAAGCGCGATCTCGGGCTGAGCTACCTGTTCATCTCGCACGACCTGTCCGTGGTCCGGTATTTCGCCGACCGGGTGATCGTCATGTACCGCGGACGGGTGGTCGAGAGCGCCGACCATGCCACGCTGTGGCGCAACCCCCGCCACCCCTATACCCGGCTGCTGCTGTCCGCCGTCCCGGTGGCCGACCCCGGCCGGCGCCGCGAGCCGGCCGCGCCCGCCCCGGAGGCGGGAGAGACGTCCGCCGGGGGCTGCGCGTTTCGGCCACGATGTCCCATGGCGCAAGCCCGCTGCGCCGCGGAAGCGCCGCCACGGCGCGCCCTGGACGGCGGCCATACCGTCGCCTGCCATTTCGCCTGACCCGCTCGTGCCGTAAGCAGAAAACGTTCCGTCAACCGTCGCAGAATCGCCAACCGCAAGGGGAAACCATGACATCAGAAGTGTTCAATCCCGGCCGTCGCTCGATCATGATCGCTACCGCCGCGGCGGCGGTTGCCGCCGGCATCCGGTTCGATCCGGCGCGGGCCCAGGCGCCGGCCGGTGCGCCGGCCCCGAAGCGCGGCGGCTCCATGACCATCGCGCTGCAGGTCGAGCCGCCCACGCTGGTGTCCGTGACCAACGTCAACACCTTTGCCATCGCCGTCAGCGCCAAGGTCACCGAAGGGCTGCTCTGGTACGACAACGACATGCAGCCGCACCCGCAACTGGCCGTGTCCTGGGATGTCGCGCCCGACGGCCTGACCTATACCTTCAAGCTGCGCGAAGGCGTCAAGTGGCACGACGGCAAGCCCTTCACCGCCGCCGACGTCGCCTATTCGATCGGCCTGATGAAGCAGTCGCATCCGCGCGGGCGCGCCGTCTTTGCCCATGTACAGTCGATCGAGACGCCCGACCCGCTCACTGTCGTGCTGCATCTGGACACGCCGGTTCCCTACCTGATCCGGGGTTTCGCCGCGGGCGAGGCGCCCATCGTGCCCAAGCACGTCTACGAAGGCACCGACCCGGTCACCAATCCCAACAACTCGGCGCCCGTGGGGACCGGGCCCTTCCGCTTCAAGGAGTGGGTGCGTGGCAGCCACATCCTGTACGTGCGCAACGACGACTACTGGGACGCGCCGCGTCCCTACCTGGACCAGCTGATCGTGAAGTTCATTCTCGATCCGGCGGGCCGTTCGGCCGCCCTGGAGTCGGGCGAGGCCGACGTCGGGTACCGCACGCCGGTGGCGCTGAGCGACGTGGCGCGCCTGATGAAGGAAGGCAAGCTGGGTTTCGAGACCGACGGCTACGCCTACAGCAACAACGTCGCCTCCATCGACTTCAACCTGGAGAACCCGTATTTCTCCAAGCCCGAGGTCCGGCAGGCGGTGGCGCACGCGATCGACATCCAGGCGGTGTGCAAGACCATCTACTACGGCACCTACACGCCGTGCAGCGCGCCGATCGCCCCGTTCCAGAAGGAATATCACAGCCCGGATCCTTCCCCCTACGCGTACGACCGCGCCAAGGCCGAGGCCTTGCTGGACGCCGCCGGCTATCCCAGGGGCGCCGACCGCATGCGCTTCAAGGTGCGCTTCGACGCCGCGTCGACCATCGAAGAGGCGCGCCGGCTGGCGGAATTCGTGCGGGCCTCGCTGGCCCGCATCGGGATCGCGGTGGAGATCCGCACCCCGGACGTGGGCACGTACATCAAGCGCATGTACACGGACCGCGATTTCGACTTCGCGTGCAACACCTACAGCAATCTCTACGACCCCTCGGTGGGCGTGCAGCGGCTGTACTGGTCCAAGAACATCCTCAAGGGCGTGCCGTATTCCAACGGCACCTATTACCGCAACGACAAGGTCGACCGGCTGCTGGAGGCGGCTGCGGTCGAGAACGACCCGGCACGCCGCAAGGAGATGTTCCTGGAGTTCCAGAAGATCGTCATGGCCGACCTGCCCAACATCAATATCGGCGTGCCGCGCTGGTACACCATCCATACCCGCCGCGCCCTGGGCCATTCGGTCACGGCCGACGGCCTGGAAGGCAACCTGGCGCACGCCTACGTGACCGGCTGAACCGCGCCGCCGCCGGCACCCCCGATACCGCTTTCCACGCTGCCATCACATCATGCTAGACCCTGTAAGAGTTGCCGTCCTGCAAGCCCGATTCACCGCGATCGTGGAGGAAATGGGCGAGGCCCTGCTGCGCACGGCCTATTCCCAGATCCTGAACGCCTCGCGGGATTTTTCCATCGCACTGTTCGACGCCCGGGCCCGCCTAGTGGCACAGGCCGACCATATCCCCATCCACGTGGGCGCGCTGCCGGACGCGATCCGGGCGGTGGAGCGGGCCTTCGCCGGCCAGGTCCGCGAGGGCGACATCTTCCTGCTGAACGATCCCTGGCACGGCGGCAGCCACCTGCCCGACCTGACCTACATCATGCCCATCTTCGACGACCGGGGGCAACACCGCTTCTGGAGCATCGTGCGGGCGCACCAGAGCGACATCGGAGGGGCGACCTACGGCGGGTACAACGCGGCCGCCACCGACATCTGGCAGGAAGGCATCCGCATCCCGCCCATCCGCATCGGCGAGCAGCGGGAAGTGCGCGAAGACCTGTTGTCCATGCTGGCGGCCAACACCCGCGTGCCGCGCGATTTCCGAGGCGACGCGCTGGCCGCGCTGGGCGCCGCCCGCCTGGGCGAGAAGCGCTTGCACGAGGTGTTCGCGCGCTACGGCGCCGACGACGTGAGCATGGCGGCGGACCAGATCCTGGCGCTGTCCGAACAGCAGGTGCGCGCCATGGTGGAAACCTGGCGGGACGGCACCTGGTCGGCCGAATCCCGCCTCGACGACGACGGGCGCGGCAACCGCGACGTCACGGTGCGCGCCACCGTGACCAAGCGGGGGTCGTCGATCGTGGTGGACCTGTCCGATTCCGACCCCCAGGTCGACAGTTTCGTCAATTCCTCGCCGGCCAACACGCGCTCGGCGGTATTCATCGCGTTCGCCTACCTCCTGAACCCGGACGTGCCCAAGAACGACGGCGTGATGCGGCTGCTGGACGTCCGCATGAAGGAAGGCACGGTGGCCTGCGCCGCCGAAGGCGCCGCGGTCAACCTGTGCACCAACCATTGCGGGCAGGAGATCCTGGAGGCGGTCATCAAGGCGCTGTCCAACGCCTGCCCGGACCGCGTCATGGCGGCGTGGGGCAAGCGCTTCCGTATCGCGATCACCGGCAAGGATCCGCGCACGCAGAAGTCCTTCATGTGGCACCTCTTCCACGCGCGGCCGGGCAGCGGGGCGTCGCCCGCCGGCGACGGCTGGCACTCCTGCGGCGAATGGCAGGCCGCGGGCGGCCTGAAGTTCGGCAGCGTCGAAATGGCGGAAGTGCGCTTCCCGTTGTTCTTCCTGAGGCACGAGTTCCGTCCCGGTTCGGGCGGAGACGGCACCTATCGCGGCGGCGTGGGCGGCCATGCGGTGATCCGCGTGGAAACCGACGGCCCGGCGCTGGGCAATACGGCCGGCGACGGGGCGGTATACGGCTCGGCGGGCATGCTGGGCGGCAAGGACGGCCTGCCGCACCGCTACGTGCTGCGCGGGGCCGGCGGCGGCGAGCGGCTGCTGACCACCAAGGAAATCGGCATCCCCATCGGTTCGGGCGACATCCTGGACCTGCAGGCGGGGGGGGGCGGCGGCTGGGGGCCGCCGGAAGGGCGCAGCGCCGAAGCCCGGCTGCGCGACGAACGTGAAGGAGTCTGCCCATGAGCGGATATGTGATAGGCGTGGACGTGGGCGGCACGTTCACCGATGTGGTCGGCATCCTGCCGGACGGCCGCACCCTGCTGGCCAAGGCGTCGAGCACGCCGCGCGACCAGAGCGAGGGCGTGCTCGACGGCATCGCCCGCCTGGCCGAGATGATAGGCATTCCGGTGGCCGAACTGCTGGGCGCGACCGAGCGCATCGTGCACGGCACCACCGTCGCCACCAATGCCTTGCTGGAGCACAAGGGCGCGCGCGTGGCCATGCTGACCACCGAGGGGCACCGCGACATCATAGAAATGCGCGAGGGACTCAAGCCCGACCGCTACAACCTGCGGCTGGCGGCGCCCGAGCCGTTGGTGGCGCGCTCGATGCGCGTGGCGGTGCGCGAACGCCTGCGCGACGACGGGCGGGTCGACACGCCGCTGGACGAGCGCTCGCTGCAGCAGGCGGTCGAGACCATCCGCCAGTCGGGCGCGGAATCGGTGGCGGTCTGCTTCCTGCATTCCTGGCGCAACCCGGAGCATGAGCGGCAGGCCGCCGACGCCGTGCGCCGGGCCATGCCCGACGCCTACGTCACGCTGTCGTCCGACGTGTTGCCGCAGATCAAGGAATTCGAGCGCTTCTCGACCACGGCGGTCAACGCCTACGTCGGCCCGCTGGTCAGCCGCTACCTGGACAAGCTGGGCGGCAGGCTGGCGGCCGCCGGCTACCAGGGGCCGCTGTTCATCATCCTGAGCCACGGCGGGGTCGCGCCGGTGGCCGAGGCCTCGCGCTTGGCTGTGGGCACCGCGCTGTCCGGGCCCGCCGGCGGGGTGGCGGCGGCCGTGTCCATCGCGCGCTCGGGCCTGGCCGCCGACCTGGTTACCTTCGACATGGGCGGTACCTCCACCGACATCGCCCTGGTCGAGGGCGGCGAAGCGGCGCTGGGCCGGGGCCGTTCGGTGGGGGGCGAGCGCATCGCGCTCGAAAGCCTGGACATCGTCACGCTGGGCGCGGGCGGCGGCTCGATCGGCCACGTCGGGCCGGCGGGTACCCTGGCGGTGGGGCCGCGCTCGGCCGGCTCGGTGCCGGGGCCCGCGGCCTACGGCGCGGGCGGCACCGAACCCACCGTGACCGACGCCAACCTGTTCCTGGGCTACCTGGACCCGGCGCGCTTCCTGGGCGGCCGGCGGCGGCTGGACCGGGACGCCGCCGGCCGCGCGCTGGCCGGCCTGGGCGAGCGGCTGGGGCTCTCGCCCGAGGCGACGGCGGCCGGCATGCTGCGGCTGGCCAACATCCACATGGCCGACGGCATACGCCTGGCCACCGTGCGCCGCGGCGTGGACCCGCGCCATTTCGCGCTGCTGTCCTTCGGCGGCGCCGCGGGCCTGCACTGCACGGCGGTGGCCCGCGAGATCGGCATGGCCCGGGTGCTGGTGCCGTATTTCGCGGCCGGCCTGTCCGCCTGGGGCATGCTGCACACCGACCTGCGCTACGAGGTCGGGCGCTCGGTGCTCGATCGCGAGGCCATGCGCGACGACGCCTCGCTGCAGGGCTACTTCTCGGAACTGGAACGGCAGGCGCGCGCCCGCATGGCGGGCTGGTGGCGCGGCGAGGTCTCCGTCGTGCGCCGCGCGGACATGCGCTACGGCGAGCAGGTGTTCGAACTGGACGTGCCGCTGGACGAAGTGGAATGGGACGCGCCCGGGCTCACGGCGCGGGTGGCGGACAAGCTGCACGAGCGCCACCGCGCCATGTTCACCTACGACTTGCCGCAGGAAGAGGTGGTGCTGGTCAACGCCAAGCTGGCGGCCGTCGGCCGCTTGCCCGAGCGACGCGCGCCGCCTCCGGCTGCCGATGGGGGCGGGGCGGTCGCCCCCACCGGCAGGCGCCGCGTGCTGCTCGAGGACATGACGCAGGAGGTGCCACTGTACGATTTCGCGAATCTGCGCGAGGGCTCGGTGGCGGCCGGGCCGGCCATCATCGAGAGCGACACCACCACCATCGTGCTGCTGTCCGGCGATACGGCGACCCTGAAGCCGGGCGGCGTGCTCGACATCGCCATCGGCCGGGGCGCCTGAACCCCGCGTCGCGGGCAAGGAGTTCGCATGGATACGGATCATCCCGACGACTGGGCAATGGCGACCACGCTGGCGCATGCCGGCAGCCACCCCGCCGAGCATTGGGGCTTCGTCAACACGCCGGTCTACCGGGGGTCGACGGTGGTCTTCCCCGACGTCGACACCATGGCCGTCAACGGCCAGCGCTACCAGTACGGCCGCATCCGCAACCCGTCGTCGGACGCGCTGTGCGAGGCCATCGCCGGCCTGGAGCAGGCGCAGGGAACCGTGCTGACGCCGTCGGGCCTGTCGGCCTGCACCTTCGCGATGCTGGCGGTGCTGGACGCCGGCGACCATTTTCTGGTGCCGGACAACGTCTATGCGCCGGTGCGCGACTTCTGCGACAGCGCGGCGCGTCGCTTCGGGATCGACACGACCTATTACGATCCGCTGGCCGGCGCCGGCATCGAGGCGCTGTTCCGCCCCAATACCCGCGCGGTGTTCACCGAAGCACCGGGTTCGCACACCTTCGAGGTGCCGGACATTCCCGCCATCGCCGAGGTCGCCCGCCGCCGCGGCGCGCTGGTGCTGATGGACAACACCTGGGCCACGCCGCTGTACCTGAAGCCGCTGCTGCTCGGCGTGGACGTCTCCATCCTGGCGGCGACCAAGTACGTGGCGGGGCATTCCGACGCGCTGATCGGCGCCGTGTCGGCGAATACCCGCGCCTGGACGCGGGTAGCCGCCTTCCACAAGCAGATGGGCATGCACGTGGGGCCCGACGACATTACGCTGGCGCTGCGCGGGCTGCGGACCATGGAGCTGCGCCTGCAGCGCCACCAGTCCAGCGCGCTGGCCATCGCCCGCTGGCTCGAAGCTCAGCCCCAGGTCGCCCGCGTGCTGCATCCCGCGCTGGAGAGCCATCCCCAGCACGCCATCTGGAAGCGGGACTTCTGCGGATCGACCGGTGTATTTTCCTTCGTGACGGCGCAGGCGCCCTTCGAAGCCGTCAAGGCCATGCTGGACGGCCTGCGGCTCTTCGCGCTGGGCCGTTCCTGGGGCGGTTTCGAAAGCCTGGCCATGACCCTGGACCCGCGCGTGATCCGCAGCGCCACGGCCTGGAACGAGCCCGGCCACCTGGTGCGCCTGCAGATCGGCCTGGAGGACCCGCACGACCTGATCGCGGACCTGGCGGCCGGCCTGGCGCGCTTCCGGGCGGCCTGCGCCCCGGCCGCGTCCTCGCGCCGCCGCAAAGCGAGGCAGGTGTTCAGAGGGAAGGTCGCGGATCGTTGAAGCGCGACGCAAAACCCAGCACGGCGTCGGTGCACAGGAAGGTCAGCAGCCAGGCCTTGAACTTCAGGAAAATGGGCGACTGCAGCTTTTCCTCGCGGTAGACCAGGCTGAAGCGCGGACAGGCGTCCAGCGGCAGGCGCGACAGCAGGTCCAGGCCGAAGGGCGCGACCAGGCGGCCGGCCTCGGTCTCGCGCTTGGCGTCGTAGTACGAGATCAGCCCGACGCCCAGCCCGGCCAGCGTGGCTTCCAGCTGCGCCGCGTTGGTATGGAAGGACAGCACGGTCTTGGGAGAAAGGGGCTCGCCCACCTGCAGCAGTCCCAAGGTGTCGCGCCACAGCGTGTCGACCTGGGACGGGGCGATCAGGTGGTGCTGCAGGAGGTCGGCCGGCGACGCGATCGGCTGCGCGCGCAGCAGGTCGGGCGAGGCGACGATGGCTTTCAGGTCCTCGATCAGCGGGGTCTGCAGGAAATCGCCCCGGAGCTCGCCGTAGCTCCAGGCGATGAGCGCGTCGATCTGCTGCTCGGCGCCCAGATCGATGTCGTTCACGCCGATGGAAATATCGAACTCCACGTCCGGATGCCTGGCCTTGAAATACGTCAGGTTGCGGATCAGGTAGGTGGTCGCGAAGAAGGGGCTGACATGCAACCGGATGTGGGGCACCTGGGAGATTTCCGCCGCGACCGCCAGGCCCTCCGCGATATCGTCGAAGCCCTGCCGCACCCGTTCCACCAGCGCGTGGGCGACGGACGTGGGCACGATGCTGCGGGCCGAACGGAAGAACAGCTTGGTTTCCAGGAAGGTCTCGAGTTGCTTGATCTGCTGGCTGACCGCCTGCGGCGTGAGGCACAGTTCGTCGGACGCATGCTTGACGGAGCCGTGCCGCATGACGGCCTCGAACACCCGCAACGAATTCAGCGGCGGAAACTTGTAACGCACCAGCAGGACCCCCGGAGTCTGTAGTTTTGCCGCGCCGGAACGGCAGCGCGCCCGGGCGGCTGGGGATCGATCTCGTCGTCGTCCGCCAGCGGGGATTTTCGTCCGGGAGCGCGCAAATGACAAATCGGGGACGCGCCGCGCGCCGCGTCCGGCGTCAGGGCACACGCGCCTTCGTGGCCACGGCGGACGCGGCGGCGGTGGCGGCCGCCGTGACGGAAGCCGTGGCAGGAGACGCCGTGGCGGCGGAAACGGTCGCGGCCGGGGAGGCGGCGGCAGGCGCCGCCGCGATCGTCCCGGCCGGGCCCGCCGGGCGCAGGCCTGCATCGAAGGGCCCGCCGCCGGCCAAGGGCAGTCCGCCCAGGGATGACACGGCCGTCCATACGCCCTGGTTGCGCGCCAGCACTTCGTACGTTTGCAGCGCGCCCTCGGCGCGCGCGACCACGTACAGCGTACCTTGCGCCAGCCGCATGGCGGGCAGCGAGGCGGCGCGGTCCGCCAGGCGGGTGAGGCGGCCTTCCTGGGCCAGCCAGAGCGGGCCGCCGGTGCGTTCCAGCACCGCGACGGCCACCTGGCCGTTCTCGTCCACGCCGATGGCCGGCCGCCCGACGTATTCGATGCCGAGGTCCTGCGCCCGGCTCCAGCGCATGCCGGGCGCGGCGTTGCCGGCTGGCCCGAGATCCTGCACGATGCGCAGCAGGTGCCGGTTGCCGAGATCGCGCAGATACAGTTCGATCAGCCCGCGTGCGTTGCGCACCGCCGCCAGGCCTCCGCCGCAAGGCGGGGCGGGAACGGGCTGCCAGGGCTGCCAGGCGCCCGCGGGGCCGGGGTCGCGCTGCGCGGCGACGAACAGCCGGCCGTCGCGGTCCATGGCGAAGGCCGCGTGGCGGCCGGCGGCGTCCCGGGTCAGGGCCGCGTTGCCGATCGCGCCGGGCAGGGGCGGCAGCGCGCGCCATGGGCTCCAGCCGTCCTCCAGGCCGGACAGCGCGGTCCAGTAATAGCGCCCGTCGTTGCCCAGGCCCACGGCCGCCGCATCGCCGCCGGGGGCCACCGCCGGCGCGCGCGCCAGGCGTGCGCCGGGCATGGCCTGCCAGCCTTTCCAGCTGCCATCCAGGTTCTGTTTGTTGACCCACAGGCCGCCCAGGGTGTCGCGGGCGAACAGCCCTACGGTGGAGTCCGGATACGAAAAGGACGCCAGCGGCCCGGTCGTGCGCCCGCCCAGGGTATCCCAGCGCCGGTTGCGGGCATTCCACAGATTGACCGCGTCGTTGGCTTCGCCCGCCGCGAACACCATCAGGCCGCTCCGCGGGTCGGCGTACAGCTCGGGCGCGACGTCGTGGCGCGATACGTAGTAGGAGCGGCGTACCCAGGCCGCGGCGGGGCCGGCGGGCTCCCGGCAGTTCGCGGGGCCCGTGCAGTAGTGGTAGTCGTTCCAGGCGTATTGGCGGAAGATTTCCGTCTTGCTGGCGATCTCCGCTTCGGCCAGGTTGGCCTCGCGCTCCTGGCTGGGGTAGTCCACGTAGCCGGTTTCGGCGTAGTTGCCCGGTACCCGGGCGATGGCTTCGCGCACCAGGCGGGCGCTGGCGATGTGGTCGGGGTGGCCGTGGCCGGTGCAGCGCCAGCATAGCTGAGTGTAGGGCACGCTGATCGTGTCATCCAGGTGCCGCACTGCAGTGGGTTCGTATTCCCGTATCAGGGCGGCCAGCGTCTGCACCAGGTCTTCCCGGCCGTAGGTTTCGGGGTAGGGGCCCAGGGTCCGCGCGGCCTGGCCGGGAACCGATTCGGCCCGGCTGAGCGGCGTCAGGCTGCCCCAGCCCTTGCCCAGCCACGGGTCGGCCAGGCGCATGTGCCAGAGTTCGACGCGGGGGTTGCCCTGCAGCGCGAAGCGCGCGATATGGCGGCTCGCCACCACGACGGTATCGGCCTTCCAGAGGTCGGGCTGGCGGGCCATGTAGGCGTAGGCGGCGCGCACGCCGCGCTCGCGGCCCAGCATGTAGCCTTCGCCCTCGCCCCGTTCGCTGGCGGTCAGGTAGACCACGCGCACGCAGCCGCCGGCGCCGATGTCGGCGGCGATGTCCGGGTTCATGAAGAGCAGGTCGTCGTCCAGGTGGGCGGCGAAGGCGATGTCCTTGATGCCGTGGCATTCGGCCAGGAGCGGGCCGGGCGGCCCGGCATGCGCGGCGCCGGCCAGGGTGAGCGCGGCCAGCCCCGCCGGGACACGGCGGGCGGCACGCGCAAGCAGGGCCGCGGAATGGCGCATGGTCGTTCGGGTGGCCGGCGGGCCGCCGGCAGGCATGGGTCGCGGGTAGCGTGGCGCCTGCGGGGCGGACGATGGGCGCCGAGTATAGCGGTTCGGCGCATGTTTCGGCGCATGTGTGAGACGGCCGGCAGGCACCTTCCGAGTGGCGCCTCCCGCGGGGGATGGACCGCGGCCTGCCGGCTTCAGCCCCGGCGCTGCCCCGCGACTTCCGCCAGCAGGTCGGCCAGTTCGCGCGCGGCCGGGCCGACTTCGCCGGCGCGGGCGAACATCAGGTAGAGCGGCACCCGCCGCGTGCGTCCCTTGTCCAGCGGCAAGGGCCGCAGCCGGTCGGCTTCCAGGTGTTCGCGGATCAGGTGCCGCGGCAGCCAGGCGAAACCCAGGCCGGCGGCCACCAGCGACATGGACGCTTCCATGCTGGTGACGGTCCAGCGGTGCGGCGCGCCCAGCCAGCCGTCGTCGCGCGGCTTGAGCGTGCCGGAGTCGCGGATGACCACCTGCATGTGCTTTTTCAGGTCGTCGGTCGTCAACGCCCTGCCCGTATCGTGCAGGGGGTGGCCGGGGCTGGCCACCGTCCGTCGGCATCGCGTTTTCTCCGGAGGGACCCATGTCGAGTCTTTGCGCCACTCCGAATCGAAACGTTCTCTCGCAAATCGAATCCCTACCCGCCCGCCGCGTGACGCCCATGTACGATTTCCGCACCACCATCCTCGTTCCCAGCGTCGATAAGGTTCCTTACCTCATCGCCATCTTCCGCGCCTTGACCAACGTGGGCATGGGCTGCCGCATCTGCACGGATCCCGAGGAGCTGGAGCGCGGCAGGCGCACTATCCAGGGTGACGTGTTTCTGCTGGACGCCACGGGCGAGGCGCGCGCCGGCGCGCAGCGCCTGGCCGCACGGCTGCGGGCCGCCAGGCCCTGTTTCGTGGCGCTGCTGGTGGACGCTTCCGCGACGGGCGGCGGCGATACCGGGGCGGATATCTGCCTGGACGCCGGCATGGAGCCGGCCGGTCTCGCCGCGGCGCTCTTCTCCGAAGTCTCCCGCTGGCAGGGGTACGCCGCGGTGCGTACGCGGACGGATGCCGGCGAGGCGCCGGCATCCCCGGCGGTGCAGGAGGGGCCCACGCCGTTCGCCCGGGACCCTTATCCGCCGGGGACGGACTGGACGCGCAGCCGCCCGGAGCGCCAATGGACGCTGAAGGAAGATGCCTGGTACCTGGTGGCGCCGACCGGCCAGACCCTGCGCCTGAGCGGGGCCGAGCGGCGCCTGATGCTGCGCCTGCTGCATGCGCGCGACTGCTTCCTGTCGCACGAAGCGGTCGAGGCCGACTCTTCGGAAGGCAGCCTGCGCAGCCGCCGGCTGGTCGGCAAGGTCGTCAGCGGGCTCAGGCTGAAGTGCCACCTGAAGCGGCTGGTCCTGCCCATCCATTCGCTGCGCGGCGCCGGCTACCAGTTCGCCGCGATGCTGGTCGCGGAGGATGCGCCGCAGGACCCGCAGCGCCAGCCCGGAGACGACGCCATCGCCTGAGCTTGCGCGCCCCGCCACCCCGGCGGGCGCCCTCCGGCCCAGGGACGAGCCGCAGACGGACGGGCGGCCCGGCGGACGGGGTATCCGATGGAAGGGGCGCGCGAATGCCGGGCGCGGTCAGGCTTTGGCCGCCTGGCGCACCGCGGCCTCGATGCGGCGCCCGGTTTCTTCGTCGATGCGCTTCCAGTAGTCGAATGCGCGCTCCAGCACGGGGCTGCGCACGCCGGCCAGCAGCGCGCCGGAGACGGTTTCCACCAGCCGCTGGCGTTGCGCGTCGTCGAACACGTCACGCACCAGCGCGCCCGGCTGGCCGAAGTCGTCGTCCTCGGCATGCAGGGCATAGGGTTCGCGCACCATGTCGCCGTCGGCCTCCCAGCCGTCCTCGGCCGTGCCCGTGGTGTCGGCCCAGGGCCGGCCCCCGCTGTTGGGCGCGTACACCGGCGCGTTGCCGCTGTGGTCGTAGGCCATCTGCCCGTCGAACATGTACGTCTGCACCGGCACCTTGGGCCGGTTCACGGGCAACTGATGGAAATTGGTGCCGATCCGGTTGCGCTGTGCGTCGTTGTAGGCGAAGGCGCGGCCCAGCAGCATCTTGTCCGGAGACAGTCCGATGCCGGGCACGGTGTTGCCCGGCGAGAAAGCGGCCTGCTCGATCTGCGCGAAGAAGTTTTCCGGATTGCGGTTCAGCGTCATGGTCCCCACGCGGATCAGAGGGTAGTCGGAATGGGGCCAGACCTTGGTCAGGTCGAAGGGGTTGAAGCGGTAGCGCCCGGCGTCCGCGTAGGGCATGACCTGGACCGACAGCGTCCAACAGGGGAAGTCGCCGCGCGCGATGGCCTCGAAGAGATCGCGGCGGTGATAGTCGGCGTCCTGCCCGGACAGGCGCGCGGCCTCGTCGTTGGTCAGGCATTCCACGCCCTGGCACGAAATGAAGTGGTACTTGACCCAGAATTTCTCGCCCTTGTCGTTGACCCACATATAGGTATGCGAGCCGTAGCCGTTCATGTGGCGCCAGCTGCGCGGCAGCCCCCGGTCGCCCATGAGGTAGGTGACCTGGTGCGCGCTTTCCGGGTTGTTCGTCCAGAAATCCCACTGCATGTGGTTGTCGCGCAGGCCGGAGTCCGGCAGGCGCTTCTGGCTGCGGATGAAATGCGGGAATTTCATCGGGTCGCGCACGAAGAACACGGGCGTGTTGTTGCCCACCAGGTCGTAATTGCCTTCGGTGGTGTAGAACTTGAGGGAAAAGCCGCGCACGTCGCGCCAGGTGTCGGGGCTGCCCGCTTCGCCGGCCACGGTGGAAAACCGCGCCAGCATCTCGGTCCTGGCGCCTGGCTGGAACAGCGCGGCCTTGGTGTAGCGGGAAACGTCCCCGGTGGTCTCGAACTCCCCGAAGGCGCCGGCTCCCTTGGCGTGCGGCTGGCGCTCGGGGACTTTCTCCCGGTTGAAGTGCGCCATCTGCTCCAGGAAATGCACATCGTGCAAAAGCAGGGGGCCGTTGGCACCCAGGGTCAGGGAATTGCGGTCGCTGGCGGCCGGCGCGCCCGCGCCGGTGGTCGAACCGGTCGCATTCGGTTTCTTGGTGCCGTCGGTCATGGTGTTCCTCCATCGTTCAGGATTGCGGCCGGGTCGGCCGGTGCCGGCGTCCGCGTCGCGGCCCGGGCGTGCGGCCAAACGGGCAGGCCGGGGCCGTCGGGTCCACTGTATAGAGCGTCCAGGCTGTTGCTGGAGGAATGTAGTGAAAAATTACAAATAGAGAGACATTCGGAACGATCGCGCCTTTGCCGGACCGTCTGCCTGCCATGGTTCATAATCGCGCGGCCGTTCCGTTTTGCGAACGGCGGCAACGAGGGTGCAGAGAGTCATGGAATCCGTGTACGCGATCGTCGCGCTGGGAGCGGCCGTCGCCGGCTTCGTCCAGGGCATTTCCGGATTTGCCTTCGGCCTGGTGGCGATGTCGTTCTGGGCCTGGGTGCTGGACCCGAGGCTGGCCGCCACCCTGGCCGTGTTCGGCGCGCTGGTGGGGCAGATCCTGGCGGCCGCCACGGTGCGGCGGGGCTTCGACCTGCGGCGGCTGGCGCCCTTCGTGGCGGGCGGACTGGTCGGCATCCCCCTCGGGGTCGCGCTGCTGCCGCGCCTGGACATGGATATGTTCAAGGCCCTGCTGGGCGGCCTGCTGGTGGCCTGGTGCCCCGCCATCCTGGCGTCCCGGCACTTGCCCCGCATCACCGCGGGCGGCCGACTGGCCGACGGCGCCGTGGGGCTGGCCGGCGGCATCCTGGGCGGCCTGGGCGGTTTTTCCGGGTCGCTGCCCACGCTCTGGTGCACGCTGCGCGGGTTCGACAAGGAGGCCCAGCGCGCCGTGATCCAGAACTTCAACCTGTCGATGTTGCTGGTTACCATGGGCAGCTATCTGGCCGCCGGCATCGTCACGCGCGACATGCTGCCGATGTTCGCCGTGGTGGCGCCCGCCATGCTGGTGCCGTCGCTGCTGGGCGCGCGGGTCTACGTCGGCCTGAGCGAGGTGCGCTTCCGGCAGGTGGTGCTGGGCATGCTTACGGCGTCCGGCATCGCGCTGCTGGCTTCGTCGCTGCCGAGGCTGCTGGAGCGCGCAGGCTGACGGCTTGCCGGACTAGCGGTCCTCGTCTCGCCGGCCGGTCTGTCCGCACGGGCCAGCCGGGGCGGCTGCGTTCCCGACGGCGCACGGCCGATGTCCCGCCACGCCGGCGTATCCTTCTTTCCCGCGAGGGCCGGGGGGCGGAGTGCCAGGGCAATATCGGGTTTTCCCGGCCTTCATGAAGGCCGGCATGCATGCTTTAATGTCGACATTAAAAATGTCTAGCGCTAGGTTGCGTTTGCATCCCAGCGCGGTCACACAAAGACAATCGACGGAGGAGATGAGTATGCGTTTTCGGCTGGGAGTGATATTTGCCGCGGCATGCGCGGTGGGAAGCATGGCTATCGGTGCGGCCGCAAAGGCCGCTTCCTGGCCCGAGCGGTCGATTACGCTGGTCGTTCCGTTCGCGCCCGGCGGCAGTACCGACACCACGGCCCGCGTGCTGGCGTCGGGGCTGACCCAAGTGCTGGGCCAGCCCGTCGTGGTCGAGAACCGGGGCGGGGCGGGCGGCAACATCGGCGCGGGTTTGGTCGCGCAGGCGGCCCCCGACGGCTATACCTACCTGTTCGCTACCAACGCCCACGCCGCCGCGAAACGGCTCTACCGCGATCTTCCCTACGACCTCAAGCGCGATTTCGTGCCGGTTGCCCAGGTCGTGTCGTTCCCCAATGTGCTGGTGGTGGGCACGGATTTCCCCGCCAAGACCCTCGAGGAATTCGTCGATTACGTGGCGGGCAAGAAAGGGACGGTGAACTACGGGTCCGCGGGCAACGGCTCTTCCCACCATCTGGCCACGGCGCTCTTCAACCGCATGGTGCACGGGGACATGACCCACGTCCCGTTCAAGGGGGGCGGCCCCGCCAACGTGGCGCTGCTGGCCGGGCAGGTCCAGGCGAACATCGCGCCGCTGGTGGAAGTCATGCCCTACATCGATGCCGGCAAGCTGCGCGCGCTGGGCGTGACCACCGCGGAACCCGCGCCGCGTTACCCGGACGTGCCTCCCATCAATACCGTCCTGCCGGGTTTCGAGGTCACCTTGTGGAGCGGCGTGCTGGCCCCCGCGGGCACCCCGCCCGACGTGGTCGAACGCATGAACGCCGCCATCCGCCAGGTATTGCACCAGCCTGCGGTGGTAGAAAAACTGACCGGCATGGGCTACAGCATCTTCGACGAGCCCGTCGAGAAGCTGGGAGCCCTGTACGACGAGGAAATCGACCGCTGGGGCAAGATGGTCGAGATATCGGGTGCCGAAGTCAATTGACCGACCGCCGGGCCGCAACCGCGCCCGGCGCGCCGCGCTTAGCCGAAACCAGAGGGGAAATGATGGCCGATTTGCCGCCCGCCCGGGATGCCGGGCCGACGATATCCTATGCGCAAGAAGGCGGCGACTTGCCGCGCTACGGGCACTTCATCCACGGGCGCTGGGAAAACCCCGAGGAACAGCACTGCTATCCGGTGGTCGATCCGTCGACCGGGCGGGCGGTGGCGCAGTTTTCCCGGGGGACGGCGGCCGACATCGACCGCGCGGTCGCCAGCGCGCAGGAGGGGTTTCGCGCATGGATGGCGTTGCAGCCCAGGGACCGCTCGCGCATCCTGTACGAAACCGCGTCCCTGCTGCGGGCGAACCGGCAGTGGCTGGCCCACCTGGAAACGCTGGACACCGGCAAGCCGCTGAAAGTGTCGCTGGCCGACGTGGACACCTGCGCCCGATACTTCGAGTATTTCGCGGGGTCGGCGGACAAGGTCTTCGGCGAGGTCATTCCGGCGAGCAACGAGCATCTGGTCTATACCCTGCGCGAGCCCTATGGCGTGACCGGCCACATCATTCCCTGGAACGGCCCCATCACGCAGGCCGGACGAGGCATCGCTCCGGCCCTGGCCGCGGGCAACTCCGCCGTCGTCAAGCCCGACGAGAACACCTGCGCCACCACGCTGGAGCTCGCGGCCTTGTGCATCCGGGCGGGCATGCCGCCGGGCGTGCTCAACGTGGTGACGGGAGACGGCCCGACCACCGGGCAGGCGCTGGTCGACCACCCCGGCGTGCGCAAGATCGCCTTCACCGGGTCGGTTTCCACCGGCAAGGCCGTCATGAAGCGCGCGGCGGACCGGGTCTGCCCGTTCACGACCGAACTCGGGGGCAAGTCGCCGTTCATCGTTTTCGCGGATGCCGACCTGGACAAGGCGGCCAGGCTGGCGATCAAGGCCTTCGTCTTCAATTCCGGGCAGATATGCTCGGCCGGCACCCGGCTCCTGGTGCACGAGTCCGTCGCCGACGCATTCACCGCCAGGGTCGTCGAGAATCTCGAGCAGGTCAGCGTCGGGCCCGGAGAGAAGGATTGCGATATCGGGCCGGTGATTTCCCAGGCCCAGATGGAACGGGTCCTGGGGTATATGGAACTCGGCGGCCAGGAAGGCGCCCGGCTGGCCTACGGCGGCCACCGCCTGACCGGCGGGGAACTGGGCGGCGGCTATTACGTCGCGCCCACGCTGTTCTCGAACGTGACGAACCAGATGCGCATCGCCCGCGAGGAAATCTTCGGGCCGGTGGGCTGCATTATTCCGTTTCGCACGCCGCAAGAGGCCGTGCAGATCGCCAACGACAGCGACTTCGGGCTGGCCGCGGCGATCTGGACGAAAGACGTGGGCCTGGCCCACGACATCGCCCGGCAGGTGGAAGCGGGGCAGATATACGTCAACGACTTCATGCCGATCGGGGTGGAGGCGCCGTTCGGCGGCTACAAGATGAGCGGCATCGGGCGCGAAAAAGGCGTCGAGTCGCTGTTGCACTACACGCAACTGAAGACCGTCAGCGTCAGCATGGACAGCGCGTCGAGCGCGCCGGCGTGATTCGGGGCAAGGTTTCAACCATAAGGAGAGCGGGACGATCATGAGGGCGGATATTGCAGGAACCGGCGCGTTCTATCTGGCGCGCGCGCTGCGCGAGCACGGCGTCGAGCGCGTTTTCGGCTTGTGCGGGGACCACATCAATTCGCTGTATCGTGCGGCCTCGCTGGAGGGGATCGAGATCATCGGCACCCGCAGCGAATCCGGCGCGGTGCATATGGCCGATGCCTGGGCCAGGGTGACCGGGCGGCTGGGCGTGGCGTTCGTCACGGGCTGCCCGGGCCATTCCAACGCGTTGACGGGCATGGCGGTCGCGACCAATGCCGGCTCGCCGGTGCTGGTGGTGTCCGGGTTCACCCCGGCCAACCAGCGCGAGCGCGGCGGTTCCCAGGTCATGCACCAGGCCGACCTGGCGCGCCCGGTGACGAAGTGGGCGCTGGAAGTGAACGACGGCGCGCACATGGCGGAAATGGCCGGCAAGGCGATACGCATCGCCACAACCGGCACCCCGGGGGCGGTCAGCCTGTCCGTGCCTTCCGACGTCATGGACGATCCGGTCCCGCCGGGTCCCGATTATCCCGCGGACCATGCGCGCGCCGTCGTGCGCCGCGAGCCTTCCCGGGTGCTGGCCGCACTGGCGCCCGACGTGAAACAGGAAATCCGCGACCTGCTCGCGAAATCCGCCAAGCCCGTACTCATCCTGGGCAACGGCGCCCGGACCGGCGGGGGCGATTTCGACGGCCTGGCGCGCAGGATGGGGATCCCGGTATTCACCATCGACCAGGCGCGCGGGCTGGTACCCGACGACGGCGAGATCTGCTTCGGCTATGCCGATCCGCTGTTCAACCGGACCTTCCGCGAGGTGGTCGCCGCCGATCTCGTGCTGCTGGCCGGTGCCGCGATCGATTTCCATGCCTGCTTCGGCCGCGAGCAGCTGATGCGGCGGGACGTGCGCATCGTGCAGGCCGGCGAAGATCCCAGGCTGTTCAGCCAATGCCGGCAGAGCGAGATTTCCGTGCTCGGCACGCCGGCCGCCATGCTTGCGGCCGTGGCCGAGATCGCCGAAGGCGAGTCGTTCGCGGCCCGCTGGAAGCCCTGGCTGTCCCACATGCAGGAAGGCTATGGGCAGGCCCGCAAGGCATGGACAACCCAGTGCCGCGAGGTGGCCGGCGACGACGATTCCATCCATCCCCTGCAGGTATGCGCGAGCCTGGAGCGGCACCGCACCCCCGACACCGGCATCATGATCGACGCGGGCGACTTCGTGCATTGGCCGCGGGCCTACTTTCCGGCGTCCCGCCAGGGGCGCTGGATGGACGCCGTGCTGATCGGCAACCTGGGCGGGTCGGTGCCTCTGGGCATAGGCAGCCAGCTGGCGCACGGCAGCGGGCAGACGTGGGTGTTCATCGGCGACGGCGGGTTCGCCTATTATTCCTGGGACCTGGAAGTCGCCGTCGAGAAGAATCTGCCCCTGAAGATCATCCTGGGCAACGACGCTGCCTGGGGCATAGAGAAGCGGCTGCAGCTGAACGCCTACGGCGCCCATGTCGGCTGCGAGCTCAGGGAAACCCGCTACGACCGCTATGCCGAGATGCTGGGGGCCACGGGTATCCATGTCGAGAAGGCGAGCGAACTGGATGCCGCGGTCGACCGGCTCATGGCCGTCGACGGGCCGGCCCTGCTCAACGTCAGGATACGGTCCATGGCGGGCCGTCCGCTTGCCGATTTCAAGCGCTATTGAACCGTTGCGGATGGGAGGAAGGGCGATGCAGCACGCACAGTTGGGGGGATCGGGGTTGCGGGCGCCGCGGCTGGGCTTCGGATGCATGGGGTTGAGCGGAAGCTACGGGGAAGTCGACCGGGCGGCCGCCATCCAGACGCTCCAGGCGGCGGCCGACGCCGGGATCACCCTGTTCGATACCGCCGACGTGTACGGCGCGGGCGAAAACGAGCGCCTGCTGGGAGACGCCCTGCGCTCGCGCCGGCACCAGGTGCTGCTGGCCACCAAGGGCGGCGCCACACGGGACGCCCAGGGCCGCGCGACCAATTGCGGCACGCCGCAATACCTGATGCAGGCCTGCGAAGCCAGCCTGGCCCGCCTGGGTACCGACCATATCGATCTCTATTATTTGCATCGGGTCGATCCCGAGGTGCCGATCGAGGATTCCGTCGGCGCCATGGCCAGGCTGGTCGAGCAGGGCAAGGTGCGGGCCATCGGCCTGTCGGAAGTCAGCGAGGCGACGCTGCGCCGCGCCCATGCGGTGCATCCCGTCGCCGCGCTGCAATCCGAGTTCTCGCTGGCCTGCAGGCAGCCTGCCGAATCGCTGTTCGAAGCCTGCCGCGCCTCGGGTATTTCCTTCGTCGCCTACAGTCCCCTGGGGCGCGGCCTGCTGGGCGGTCTGGAGCAGGCCGCCACGCCCGCCTCCGGGCAGGACATACGCAGCAGCATCCCCCGCTTCAGCCCTGAGAACCTCGCCCACAACGTGCGAATGGTGGCCAGGATGCGGACGATTGCCGACGGCCTGGATCTCAGCGTGGCGCAGCTCGCGCTGGCATGGGTGCTGAACCGCCCGTTTCCCGTCTTCGCCATTCCGGGGACGAGAAACGCCGGACGGGTAGCGGAGAACGTCCGCGCCGCCGGGGTCGCGCTGCCCGCGGCCGTCGTCCAGGAACTGGACGCGATGTTCCCGGACGATGCGATCAAGGGCGAAAGGCACAACGCCAGGATGCTGGCGCGGGTCGGCCTGTAGGCCCGATCCGCGGCGGCCGGCCCTGTGGCCGGCCGCGGCCGTGCGATGGAGCGAGGGGAAAGGCCGCATGACCATGACGACCGCGACGCCGTACCACCCCTTGCGGACCCTGCCGCTGCAGATCTGCGAGCAGATCGCGCAGCCCATCCTGGAAGGCGTCTTCGTGCCTGGCGAGCGGCTGCGGGAGACCGAGCTCGCCGAGTCGTTCGGCGTGAGCCGCGCCACCATCCGCGAGGCCGTGCGCCTGCTGGAGCAGCGCGGGCTGGTACGGATCCAGCCGCAGCGGGGAACGTACGTCACCCAGCTGTCGGTGAAGGAGCTCGACGACCTGTTCGAAATCCGGGCGTCGCTGCTGGCCACCGGTTCGCGCCTGGCGGCCGCCCGCTGCGACGGACCCGGCAAGGAACGGCTGGCGGCATGCCTGGCGCGATTGCAGGCGGGCGTGGGCGATCTCCAGGCCTACGTGGCGGCCAGCGGGGCAATGATCGATTGCATCGTGCAGATGTCGGGCAACGACATATTGATGCACTACGTCAGCGATTTCGCCCAGCGCATTGGCCGCTATGTTCGCATGGGCCTGCTCAGGGAAGAGCGCCGCAGGCATTCGCTGGTGACGTGGAATCGCCTGGCCGATGCGCTGGCGCGCGGGGACGGCGAAGCGGCAGCCGTCATCCATCGCAAGCTGGCGCTCGACAACCGGGGCGCGGCGCTGGAAGTGTTCCTGGCGGACCAGGCCGCCCCCAGGAGGGCTTCGGCGTGAAGCATGCCCTCCATGTCGGGAACCGTGCGGGCGGATTACGTGCCGCCCCTCAATCCACCTTCAGCATATCCACCTGCCACACCGACCGGCCGTAATACTTCTGCACTTCTTCCGGCGGGAATTCCCCGTAGGGGTAGATCATGAACAGCGGCCCCTTGTCGCGCGGGGACATGAGCTTGCCGTTCAGGCGCAGCGCCAGGACCGTATCGTGCCGCAGGGCATCGTCGAAGGGAATCTCCGCAGCGTAGTCGTTGATGGCCACGGCGGTGATCCGGGTGCCGCCGGCCCCCGCGGCGGCGAGCACGTCGCGCAGCAGGGGACCGCGGAACGATACCTTGCGCGGGTACCAGGGCGTGTCCACCGCCAGCGTGGTCTGCGGCAGCGCCTCCAGCATGCGCATGTCGAACGGCGTGTCCTTGCCCCGGCTGGATACGGTCAGCACCGTCTTGCCCATGGGCAAGACCTCTGCGGCGGGAGCGGAGGCCGGCTCCCATAGAGGAACCGAGACCAGCGCCGCGGCTGCCAGGAGCACCGACGCGAGCGCCGCCAGCGGCAAGTGGCGCCGCATGCCCGAAACCAGGGAAACCCGCATGGCGGTCCTCGCGGATGCGCAAGAATCGCGGCCCGTCATGCCGGCACCGCCTGGGCGATCCGCGCCAGCGCGTCGACGTCCACGTCGTCGATCTGCGACGGCTGCATGTAGCGGCGGGCATAGTCCAGCCAGGTTCCGCTGTGCAGGAAATACAGGAACAGCCCGGCGTCCAGGTGCCGGTCCTTGCTCATGAAGGCCATGATGCGCAGCGATTCGGAAAGCGTCTTCGCGGATTTGTACGGCCTGTCGCCCGCGGTCAGGGCTTCGAAGACATCGGCCAATGCCATGATGCGGTCGGTGATAGGCAACTGGTCGGCGCGCAGACGGCGCGGATAGCCCGTGCCGTCCATTTTCTCATGGTGATTCGCGGCGATGTCGGGCACCCGTTCCAGGTGGCGGGGCCAGGGTAGCTGCTTGAGCATGATGAGGGTCTGCACGATATGGTCATTGACCGCGAAGCGGTCTTCTTCCGTCAGTGTCCCGCGGCGGACCGCCAGGTTGTGCAACTCTCCCATGTTCTGGCGGTGGGCCGGCAGCCGCATGTCGAAGCCGTAGGCGTTGCCGGGGGCGCCGCGCTCCACCGGCGGCTGGCGCGTGCCCCAGGGCACCAGATGGTCCGGCCGGTCGGCCAGCAGCTTTTCGGTCGCAGGCAGCGCGGGAGCCGGCCCGCGGCTGGCTGACAGCCGCCGTTTTTCTTCCCCGGACAACCCCAGTTCGTCGTCGAAGTGGCGTTGCCAGGTGGCTTGGGCGATGGCCTGCAGCCGGCCGACGGCTTCGTCGGCCAGGAATTCCCCGCCCACGTTGCACTCGGCGACGAAGCGGAAGTCGTCCCGCAGCGCGGCCTGGCGGGCATCCCGGGCCGCGGCGCAGGCCGTCGCGTCCCGGCCGGACAGCTGGGCGCGCAGGCAATCGATTTCCGCGTCGCGCCAGAGTACCTCGAAACGCATGCGGATCTCGTGGATGCGGTTGTAGATCACCTCCAGCTTGGTGGCCTTGTCCACGATGTGCTCGGGGCTGGTGATCTTGCCGCAGTCGTGCAGCCAGGCCGCCAGGTAGAAAGCGTAGCGCTCTTCCTCGTCCAGGCGGAACGTCGCGTAGCGCCCGCCGGTTTCCCCCGTCATGCGGTCGGCCAGCATGATGGTCAGTTCGGGCACGCGTTCGCAATGGCCGCCCGTATAGGGGCTTTTCGCATCGATGGCGTCGGCCAGGACGCGGATCACGGCGTCGAACAGTGCCTTTTGCGCGTCGATGAGCTGGCGGGTCTCGATGGCCACCGCCAGCATGCCGGTCAGCCGCTGCGAGAAGGCCAGGAACTCCGGGGCCTCGTGGTCCCGGTCGGCGGCATGCAGCAGTACCAGCATGCCCTCCAGGGTGCCTTTGCGGCCGTACAGCCCGAACTCGGTGCGCCTGCGCGCGCCCTCGGCGCGGCCGCAGCCTTCGCGCGGGATCCCGTCGGCCGGGCAGGGGATCGTTTCTTGCAATTCGCCCTGGTCGCCGAATGCCGCCACCCGCAGCATGTCGTTGCGGTCGTCCCGCCATAGATAGACGGCGCCGCCGTCGCAGCGGGTGGCCGTGACCAGTTTTTCCAGCACCTGCGCGAGCATGGTCTCGATGCGGGGCTCGGTGCCCAGCACCCGGCTGACCGAAAGAAAGGCCTCCACGGTCGCGCTGACGTTGTCCATCACGGCGTCGAGCTCGCCGACCTCGCGCAGCAGGGCGGGCTCGGGCGCGGGGCGGGAAAAATCGAAGCGGGACATGCGCTGGGCCTGTGCCGTGAGCCGTTCCAGCCCCCTGCCGATGCGGCTGCCCGCCCACCAGCCCAGCGGCAGGGTCAGCAGGATCAGGCCGATGGCGATCAGGATCAGGCGGGTCCGGCCGCGCGCCAGGTCGCCCAGCAGCTCGTCCGCCGGGGCGGCCACCAGCAGGCGCAGGTCGACGCCGTCGATGCCGTCGAACGGCGTCATGACCCCCAGCCATTCCCTGCCCGCCGCGCGATACGAGACCGGCTGTCCGTCGCGCGCGACCTGGCGCAACCGGGACAGGGCCTCGACGCCCAGATCGTCCAGGGCGGGCAGGCCGACATTGCCAGGCGCCTGCGCGCTCTGGTCCAGCAGGCGCATGTCGCGGTACGCCATCACCGCGCCGCGGGGGTCTACCAGCGCCAGTTCGGCGCCGGGCGTCATGCGCAGGTCGCCCAGGCTTTCGCCCAGGTCGTCCAGGGCCATGTCCAGCCCCACGATGGTCCGGCCGTTCGGCGCCAGCCGGGAAAGGCTGATGCCTACCTGGCCGGTGGAATAGAACAGGTACGGGCCGGAGATTACCGTTTCCACCGTTTCGTTGGCCGCCGCGTACCACGGACGCTCGCGCGGGTCGAAACGGTAGGTCTCGACGGGGCGGCGCAGGATCAGGTCGTTCTGCGCGCCGTAGAAGTCGAACACGCCGTGCCGGGTGCCGTCGGCCGCGGCGGTTACCGCCTGGACCAGGTAGTTGGCCGAGGGCGGCGACTGGAATTGCCGCCGGATGTCGCGCCGGTCCAGCGGCCGGATCAGCAGGAAATCCCCGTTCTCGTAGCCGACGTAGATCGCGGACACCAGCGGGTTGGCCACTAGTTCGGCGGCCAGGCTTTTCACCCTGCCCAGGCGGTCTTCCGGTGCCGCGGCCGAGGCGATGGGATCGAACGCCAGCGTGCGCAGCGCAGCGAAGCCCGGCTCTATCATGCGGCGCGACCGCTCGGCGGCGATCTGGGCCGCGTCGCGCGCGGTCACGCCGGCCGTGTCCACCAGGATCTGCCGCGTTCCCAGCCAGCTCAGGGGGATCAGCACGGATGCGACCAGCACCATCGCCAGGACCACCATGCCGGCAACGGCCAGCCGGATCGGCCAGGCTCCTGGTTTCGGAACGGCTGCTGCCAATTCGGTTCCCCCTGGTGGGAGCACGCGTGGTGGAGGGCTCCCGGTTACGCGCCGTACCGGCCGCCTGAGGCCGGGGCGGTCCGGGCAAGATCGCGAATGTCGAACATCTTGGAATAAGTATACTCAATTAGTAATATTTGGCTGCGCAGATTTCGCCGCGGCGCAAGCGGCTGGCGCCTGACCGAAGACCGTCCGGCCGGGCGCCGGCTGCCCCTATGGCGACGAGGGCGAGTCCAGGGTTGCCGCCACGATCTCCATCTGCATCATGAATGCCTCGGCAGCCGGAGGCATGCTGCGGTCGGCGCGGCGCAGCATGCCCAGGGTCCGCTGCGCATTGGCGTCGGCCAGTTCGCGGCAGCGCAAGGTGCGCAGGTCCAGCTCGGGCAATGCCAGCCGGGGCAGCACGGCAATGCCCAGCCCTTGCCGCACCATGCCGATGGCCGTGGTCATATGGGTGACTTCATAGATGGACGCGATGCTGCCCGTCGCGTGCCGGCGTTCGCTATCGAACAGCATGCGCGGCGTGGAGCCCTGGGTCGTCAGGACGACGTCGTGCCGCATCAGGTCCTGCCAGCGCAGAGGATCGGGCAGCGATGCGGGATGATCCGGCGCATGGACCGCCACGAAGGCATCCTGCAGCAGCGGCTGGAAATGCAGATCGGCGGCAGGGTTGAGCATGGCTCCCAGCGCCAGTTCGATCTGGTTCGTGCGCAGCAGCATGATCAGTTCGTCGTTGTAGGCTTCGACCACCCGTATCTTCAGGGCGGGATGCCGCTCCTTGAGCCGGCGCAGCGCGGGAGGAATCAGCCGTATCGCCACGGAGGGAAGCGCACCGAGAACGATGGAGCCGCGCTTGACGGTCGCCAGCTCGTGCATGTTGCGATAGGCCTCTTCCAGGCTGTCCAGCGGATGCTGGATCCGCCCCAGGAAATCCTCGCCGGCAGCAGTCAGCGAAATCGTCCGCGTCGTGCGGTCGAACAGGCGTACGCCCAAGGTTTCCTCGAGATCCCGGATCAGCGCGGTAAAGGAGGGCTGCGTAATGCACATCCGCTCGGCGGCGTGGGTGAAAGAGCTCGTCTCCACGGCCAGCAGAAACGCCTTGAGCGGCCGGTACTTTATATTCATAGCCATTAACTAATAATACCAATTAAATATTGAATTGTTCGTATGAATCCATCTGGATAGGATGACGGCCGTGGATACCCGGACGGCTGTATGGCGTCGCGGATGACGATCCTGGATGGAAGGAGACCAACCATGCGGCTTGTCCGCTACCGGACCGAGGACGGAGGGCATCGCACGGGCCTGCTGGACGAGGAGGGCACCGTGCGGGAGGTGAGCGGGGCCGGCCTCGACACCGGCTGCCACTTGCTGGAACGCCCCAACCTGGAAGCCTTGCGTGCCCTCGATCCGGCAGGCTTGCCGCCCGTCGGCGGGCCGGTCCGGCTGGCGGCGCCGGTGCCGGGAGTAGGGAAGGTGATCGGCGTCGGATTGAACTACCGACAGCACGCCATCGAGTGCGAGCTGCCGATCCCGGCCGAGCCGACATTGTTCCTGAAGGCGACAAGCGCATTGAGCGGGCCCGACGCGCCGCTGGTCCGTCCGAGGGGCGCGCGCTGCGTGGATTGGGAAGTGGAGCTTGCCGCGGTCATCGGCCAGGGCGGAGCCTATCTGCACGCAGCGGATGCCCTGCGCCACGTGGCCGGCTACTGCCTGGCAATCGATTTCTCGGAGCGCGATTTCCAGTTCCGTCGCGGCGGGCAGGGTTTCAAGGGAAAGAGCTGCGACGGCTTCGGTCCGCTGGGGCCATGGCTGGTCACGGCGGACGCATTCGGCGATCCGCAGGATGCGGCGCTGGAGCTGGACGTCAACGGCGTGGCCCGCCAGCGCGGGAGCACGGCCGACATGCTGTTCTCCGTTGCGGAACTGGTGGCGTATGCCAGCCAGTTCATGAGTCTGCAGCCGGGAGACATCATTCTGACCGGCACGCCGGCCGGCGTCGGCATGGGCCTGCGTCCCCCCGTCTATCTGCAGGCCGGCGACACAGTCGACGCCCGCGGCCGGGGCCTGGGCGGCCAGCGCCACGCAGTCCGGGACGAAGCCGCCGGAATCCACGGCGCATTTCCCTGCTGATTACCAACCTCTTCAAGATGGGCAGAATCATGATGCAATTCGAGGGCAAGGCATTTCTCATTACCGGCGGCTACGGGCTGCTGGGCTCCCACATCACGGACCGCTTGCTGCAGGCCGGGGCAAGCCGGGTCGTCCTGTTCGACAACGGCTCGGTCGGGAGCCGGGCGGCCGTAGCGCATTTGGCGGATGATCCGCGCGTGGAAATGCGCCAGGGCGATATCCTGCGCATCAACGAACTCTTCGACGCGCTGGATGGCGTGCACGGCGTGTTCCATACCGCTTTTTTCATTACTCGCCCCTTGTCCGCGAATGTCTGGGCCGGCATGGACGTCAACGTCCGCGGCATGATGAACGTGCTGCAAGCCTGCGCATGGCGGGGCGTGTCGAAGCTGGTTTATTCCTCCTCGATTTCCGTGTATGGCAATACCAGCGAGGGCGAGATCGCGGAGGACACGCCATTCCAGGGCCACGGGGTACCCCCCGCGGCGGCCTTGTACGGCTCGGGCAAGGTGCTGTCGGAGCATCTGTGCGCGTTCTTCAAGGAGCGGCACGGGCTGGATTACGTGGCGCTGCGGGTGTCCAGCGTCTATGGCGAGCGCCAGCATGGCCGCGGCATCAACGTACAGCCCATACTCGACGTCTACGAATGCGTCCGGGACGGACAGCCGATCGTCGTGCGAGCCGACCCCGAGGAAGTCCACGACTACATTTATGCGGGAGACGTCGCGCGCGCCCAGCTGATGGCGATGCAGAACGATGCGAGCGGCATTTCCCTCAATATCGCCGCCGGACGGTCGACGAATTATGCGGAGCTGATCCAGGCCGTGCTGCTGGCCTGCGGCACGGACGGCCCGGCCGTGTTCCAGGACGACCCCGCGCGCCTGCGTTCCGCCCGGGTGACGAACAATCGGTTCTCCATAGAAAGGGCGCGGGAAGCTATCGGGTGGGAACCCGAGGTGTCCCTGCAGGAAGGCGTGCGCCGCCTGATCGAATGGCGCCGCCGCCAGGATGCCCGGGCGCGGCCCGCGGCCTGAAACGAACCTCTTTGCCCCGAGACCAGGAATCGTGATGACTCTTCCCGCCGTTTCCCAGCCGTTGCCCCGATCGTTGCGTCGCCGCGCCTGCATTGCACTGGCGATGCTCGGCCTGTTGCCCGCGGGCCTGCCCGCGATGGCGCAGTCCGCCTATCCGGACAAACCCGTCAAGCTGATCGTTCCCTATCCGCCCGGCGGCGGCGTGGATATCCTGGCGCGCAATCTGTCCCAGGCCCTGGCCGAGCGGACAAAGCAGTCGTTCGTCGTCGAGAACCGGGCTGGCGCCAACGGCATCATCGGCACCGAATACGTGGCGCGTGCCCCGGCCGACGGGTATACCCTGTTGCTGGGAAACATCGGTCCGAACGCGATCAACCAGGCCTTGTATCCCCAATTGCCTTATGACTGCGTGTCTGATTTCAGCCCGGTGGTGCTGGCCGCGCGCTCCAATCATGTGGTGGCGGTCAACCCGAAGGTGCCGGCCAACAGCATCGCCGAGCTGGTCGCGCTGGCCCGCGAGAGGCCCGGCCAGCTGAGCTTCGCGTCGTCGGGGCAGGGAGGCTCGCCGCATCTCGCCGGCGAACTGTTCATGCTGATGACGGACACCAGGATGCTGCACGTGCCTTACCGGGGAGCGGCGCCGGCCAACACGGATCTGGTCGCCGGACAGGTCGATCTGACTTTCACGGTACTCGGACCGGTACTGCCTTATCTGCGCGCCGGCCAACTGCGCGCCCTGGCGGTCACGGGCAGCGAACCGTCGGAATTGCTGGCAGGCGTGCCGACGGTGGCGCAGGCGGGCGTGCCGGGCTACGACGTCACGACATGGTTCGGGATCTTCGCGCCCGCCGGCACTCCCGGCGAAACGGTGCAGCGCATCAATGCGCTGTTCAACGAGGTGCTGGCCGATGAAGCGATGCGCCGGAAACTGAACGGCCTGGGCTATGACATCGGCGGCGGGACGTCCGGCGATTTTTCCGGCCTGGTCGAGCGCGAAGTCGAAAAATGGGCGCGGGTCGTGAAGGAAGCGAAGGTTTCCGTGGAGTGACGCGGGCGCGATTGGGCGCACTGTTGGCGCAGGCGGGGCCGGGAGGGGAGAGCGGCCGACTGCCAACGGCTATCCGGCCTGCGCGCCCGCCTCGCCACGCCCCGGCCTTCGATGGCAGCCGTGCAGCACGGCCGCGGAGTTGTTGATCCGCATGCCGCGCAGGTCGTCGGGTTGCCGCAGGGGACCGTGCGCCAGCTGCAGCGCGGCCGAGCATACCGGGATACCTCTTCGTCCATCAGCTTTCCCGCCATCAGTCGCGGCCAGGTGCCAGGGCCGTCGCGCACGCCTATGTCCACTTCGCGGGTCACGAAATCCACCGGCTTGAGACTGGTCTCCAGCCGTACGTCGGTGTCGGGGCACATGGCCTGGAAACGCTCGAAGCGCGGCAGCAGCCATTTGGCTGCGAACGCCGGGCTGACGGTCACGGCCAGGGCGCCGCTGGCGGCGCCGGCACGCAGGCGCTCCAGGCGCAGTTTCAGCCTGTCGAAGCCGGCCTGAATGTCGGGCGGGGCCCGCCGGGCCCCGCCGCTTTCGCCCCGCGTGTTCAAGGCGCTCGTCTGTGCGTTGCTGTCCGTGACGGGCATCAGCATGGTCTGCGCCGCGGTCTCCGTGCTGGCGCGGGGATGACCGCCGGTCCGCGCGGCCCGCACAGGCATGCCGGCAAAATGGTATCGCCCGGCCCGCCGTCTTCTTGGCCCGGAAGCCGCCGGCGGGGAGCGGGGAACGCCCCTAGGGCGCGCGGCTGCGGCGTTCCCGCGGGTTTCGGGAATGCCTCATTGAAAATCCAGATCCGCCTGGATGGCCTCTATGCCGGCCTGGGCGCAGGCTTCGTCTGCATCGCCGCCCGGTGCGCCGGAGACGCCGATGGCGCCGACCAGCGAGCCGGCGGTTTCGACGGGCAGGCCGCCCCCCAGCGCGAGTACGCGGTCGAGGTCCCGGATGCCGAAGCTGTCTTTGCCGGCCTGCGTGGCCGTTGCCAGTTCGCCGGACGACATGCGGAAATTGGCAGCCGTATAGGCTTTGCGCGCGGCCGTCTCGGCCGTATAGGGGCTGGCATAGCGGTCGCGCAGCATGGCGATCGGCGTGCCTGCCCGATCCGTCACGCTGACCGCGACCTGGTAGCCGCGCTCGCGGCACGAGGCCAGTGCGGCCTGGGCCGCGGCCAGCGCCGATTCCGGGGTCAGGGTTGCGCTGGTGTAGGTGGCTTCCGCCGCCTGGGCACCGCCGCAGACCGAAGCGGCCAGGGCCAGCGCGGCCGCCATCCGGCACGAATGTTTCATTGGATGCTCCTCCCGATACGTTATTGATTTATCGCTACGGGGCTACCAGAACCCCAGCACCTTCCACCACAGAACCCCCAGTGTCGCATAGATCGCCAGCTCGACCGCGCACATAACGAAACCCACGCGCCACCACGTTCCCAGCGGAACGTAGCCGCTGCCGAAGATGATGGGAGAGGTGCCCGTGGCGTAGTGGGTCAGCGTCATCATGATGGTGGAGCCGGCCACCATCATCAGCAGGAAGGGCGCCACGTAGTCCGGCGGCACGAGCGCCACGCCCACGGTCAGGAAGGCCAGCATCATGGCGCTGATGTGCGCCGTCGTGCTCGCGAAGAAGTAATGCGAAAAGACGAACAGCAGCACCAGCAGTGCGGCCGCCCATTCCCATCCCATCCCGGCCGATACGATGCCGTTCTTGAGCAGGTCCGAGAACCACCCGATGACGCCTGTCTTGTTGAGCTGTTCGGCCATCATGACCAGCGCGCCGAACCAGATCAGCGTGTCCCAGGCGCTTTTCTCGGATAGCACGTCGTCCCAGTCTATCGTGCCGGTGATGATTAGGATGAAGAGGCCCAGGAAGGCGACCACGGTTGGATCCAGCGCCAGGGCCGGCCCGAAGATCATCGCCGGCACGTTCGCCCAGCAGAGCAGCAGGATGACGAAGGTGCCGATCATGACACTTTCGCCGCCGGATATCGGCCCCATGTCCCGCAATTCTTCGCGGGCGTGCCCGACCGCGTGGGGCGTGGCCTTGATCTCCGGCGGCGCCAGCAGCGACAGCAGCAAGGGCATCAGCAGCAGGCAGGCCAGCCCCGGCAGCAGCATGCAGAGCGCCCAGGTCGTCCAGGAAAGCTGGAGCTCCTGGTTGGTGACCCGGGCCACGTAATCCACCACCAGCGGGTTGGGCGCGGTAGCGGTGACGAACATGCCCGACGTAATGGTGTTGGCATGCATGTTCACCAGCGACAGGTAGGTGCCCATCCTGCGCTCGGTGCCCCTGGCCGGGTCGGAATCGAAGGCGGCGGCGATCGATTTCATGATGGGGTGGACGATGCCGCCGCCGCGCGCGGTATTGCTGGGGGTGAACGGCGCCAGCACGAGTTCGCAGGCCGCCAGGCCGTAGCCGATGCCCACCGTCCTGCGGCCCAGGGCCGATATGAACAGCAACCCCAGGCGCCGGCCCAGGCCGGTCTTCTTCAGGCCGCGCGAGACCAGTACGGCGACCACGATCAGCCATATCAGGGGATTGGCCAGGCTGGAGAGCGCATCGGCGATGGCACCCTTGGAAGACGTGGCGGTGACCTGGGTGAGCGCGACGACGGTCATCGCCATCATGGCCATTACCCCGATCGGCATGACCTTGAGGATGATGGCCAGGATGGTCGTCAGGAAGATCGCCACCAGCGCCCAGGCCTTGGGGGTCAGGCCGTCGGGCACCGGCAGCAGGAGCATCACGGCCAGGAAGGCCGTGGTCGCCAGGGCCGGTACCAGGCGGAACGGCACGTTTTTCTGGAAATACGCCAACGCCGACTTCGTTCGCTCGAACATGGCCGTCCCTCCTCCGAGATCGGAGACGACAGGATAACCGCCTTCCCGGCCTTGCGCCCCGGTGCGCATGGCCTCGGCGCAAGGGGGCGGCCACGGGTGGATACCCAAACCATGGTATTGCCCCCTTCCCGGGCCGCCGGTAGCCTGCCGGCATCGTCCATTGCCGTATCCAGAGAAAAGGAGACCCCCAGCCATGGAAAGCCCCCTTTCAAGGCTGAGGCTGCGAGCCCTGGCCGCCGCCATCTCGGCCGCCCTGGCCCTGTCGGCATGCGGCGACAGCTCGAGCGACAGCACCGCTCCGGAGCCCGTTCCCACGCCCGTGGCACAGAAGCCCAACATCCTGTTCATCGTGATCGACGATTTCGGCGTCGACCAGCTCACGTCCTACGGCTACGGCGGCGCGGCCCCCGCCAATACGCCGAACCTGGACGCCATCGCCCGGGCCGGCCTGCTGTTCCGCAGCGCCTGGGCCATGCCGACCTGCACGCCCACGCGGGCCACGTTCTTCACGGGGCGCTATCCCTCGAGCACCAATATCCTGAACGCGGTGGTCTCCAGCGATCTCGCCAACTCGGAAATTTCGCCGTACGAAGTCACGGTGCCCAAGCTGCTGAAAACCAAGGGCTACGTCAGCGCGCTCATCGGCAAGATGCACCTGACGGGCTCCGACCTGGACGGCGGGCGCAACTTGCCCTACGGCTGGCAGACCATGTGGAAGCTGGGTTTCGACCACTTCGACGGCTACCTCGACGGCGCGCCGTATCCGGTGGACACGCGCGCCGGCTTGTCCAGCCTGGGCGACGACGTGACGGCCGGCCCCTACAAGTGCGGCTTCGTGCCGCGCGCCAGCTTCCCCGGCGGGGCCGATTCGGGCGCCTGCTACCAGGTCACCGGCAGCTGCGAAGCCCTGTCCGTCGGCAGCGACGGCACGGCGCCGGGCCGCGCCTGCATGGAACGCGGCGGTATTTTCGACCCCGGCCAGAGCTGCCAGGCCAGCGTGCCCTCGTACATCGACTTCACGGCGCAGAACGGCTACTACACCGGCGAGTTCATCGTCAGCGAGGCCGACGGCAGCGCCCGCAAGGTGGCGGCCACCGATCCGGCCGCGCGCGGCTACCGCAGCACGATGGAAACCGACCGGGCCATCGCCTGGGCCAAGCAGCAAAGCGGCGACAAGCCCTGGATGCTCACGCTGGGCTATTCGGCCATCCATGCGCCGTTGCAGCTGCCGCCGAAAGACCTGGTCTCGGACGACACGCTGGGCCGGGACGATCCCTTCGTCTGCTTCCCCGGCAGCGACGCCGAGGGCGCGCCCTCGGGCGAACTCGCGGGGTTGATCGACCCGCGCCTGATCACCAACCTGATGACCGAGGCGATGGACAAGGAGATCGGCCGCCTGCTGGTGGAGCTGGGCCTGGCCACCTGGAACGAGGACGGCACGCTGGATTACCGGCCCGAGCAGACCAACACCGTGGTGGTGGTGATGGGCGACAACGGCACCTACGTGAACAGCGTCAAGCTTACCGAACCGGGCCGGTTCGACGCCGCCCGCTCCAAGGGCACGCCCTATCAGACGGGCGTATGGGTGCCGCTGCTGGTGGCCGGGCCCATGGTCAAGAGCCCAGGCCGCGAAGTGCCGCACATGGTCAATGCCGCGGACCTGTACCAGCTGTTCGGCGAGATCGCCGGGGCCGACGTGGCCGCCAATGTGCCCGCCAGCCGTCCGGTCGACGGCAAGCCCATGCTGGCCTATCTGACCGACCCGGGCCAGGCCGGCATCCGCGACACCAATTTCGCCGAAGTGGGCATGAATTTCAGCAATCCCCAGGCGGCGACCACGCCGTTCCCGTGCGTGATCGAAGCGGCCGACACCTGCCTGGTGTTCTTCCCCGACAAGGCGCTGTGCGAAGACCAGAGCGGCATCTGGTACGGCCCGGGTTCCGTGGTGCCGGGCGTGCCCGCGCCCGACGGCTTCAGCAACTGCGCCCAGGTATCGTCGTTTCGCGTCGCCAACGGCGAGGACGCGGTCAAGGTCTACCCGCGGGCGCAGAAGGCGGTCAGCGACGGTACCTACAAGCTGGTGCGCGTGGACCGGCAGAACTGCCCGGTGGACACTGCCGACATCGAGAACGCCGAGTGCAGCGGCTACGCGCTCACCGACGAGCTCTACAAGATAGACCTCGACACGCCCAATCCCACGCTGGACCGCGAGGCGGGTTCCTCGCAGCCGTCGCCGCCGATCGCCGAGGCCACGTCCACGGACGGCACGGCCCCCGTCATTACGGGCCTGAGCGGCGAAGCGCAGGACGCCTACGCCAAGCTCAAGGCGGAGATGGACAAGCGCGACGAAGTGGCCGCCTACAACCAGGAGTACGACAGCGTGACCTGCCCCGGCGACGGCAACCGCGACTTCGTGGTCGACCAGAAAGACATGGACAACTGGGAAGAGCTCAGCCGGCTCAACGGCGGCCAGTCCAGCTGGTACGACTTCAACCACGACGGCAATACCGACGCGGCCGACCGGGCGATCATCCAGCTCAACATGGGCAAGACCTGCCCGCCGCCGCCCGCGGCCTGACCGGCGGGATGCACGCGGCCGGCGCGGCCCGCCTGCACGGCGGCGTTCTCCGCACGGCCCTGCCGGTTCGGCCCGGGCGCGGCGTTTACCGCCCGCGCGCCGGGTCTTCAGGCCGCGGGGCGCCGTACCACGAATCGTTCCACGTATTCGTTGGCCGGATGATGGCGGATGTCGTCCGGGCTGCCCGCCTGCTCCACCTTGCCGTCGCGCAGGATGACGATGCGCCGGCCCAGCCGCAGCGCTTCGTCTATGTCGTGCGTCACGAAGACGATGGTTTTTTGCAGGCGCTGCTGCAGGGCCAGCAACTGGTCCTGCATGTCGCGGCGGATCAGCGGGTCCAGGGCCGAGAAGGCTTCGTCCATCAGGAGGATGTCCGCGTCGATCGCCAGGGCGCGCGCCAGTCCGACCCTCTGGCGCATGCCGCCCGACAGCTCGTCGGGATAGCTTTTTTCGTATCCGAGCAGTCCCACCCGTTCGAGCCATGCTCCAGCCGTATCGCGGGCCTGCTTCTGGCTTTCGCCGCGCACGCGCAGACCGAAGGCCACGTTGTCGATGACGTTGACGTGCGGCAGCAGGCCGAAATTCTGGAATACCATCCCGACGCGCCGCCTGCGCAACTCGCGCAGCTCGGGCATGCCCAGGTCCAGGATGTTTGCGCCGTCGACCAGGATCTGTCCGGCCGAGGGGTCGATCAGGCGATTCAGGTGCCTGACCAGGGTGGACTTGCCAGACCCCGACAGGCCCATGATGCAGGATATCTCGCCCGCCGCCAGCCTGGCGCTGACTCCGGCCAGGCCCACGTTGCAGCCGGTCTCGGCCTGTACATCGGCCTTGCCGGTTCCCTGGCGCAGCAGCTCGACCGCGCGGGCTGCCTGCGGCCCGCCTTCGCGCGGCCCGAAAACCTTGTACACGTCGCGTATTTCGATCTTCGCCTCGCGCATCACGGCGTCTCCCGCGACGAGGCGCGGCTCCGCCGGCGCGGCCGCCCGTAGGCCTGGGTGATGCGGTCGATCACGATGGCCAGTATCACGATGGCGCCGCCCGCCTGCAGGCCCCGCCCCACGTCCAGCGTCTGGATGCCCGCCAGGACGTCCTCGCCCAGCCCGCGCGCGCCTATCATCGACGCCACCACCACCATGGCCAGCGCCATCATGGTGGCCTGGTTGATCCCGGCCATGATGCTGGGCCGGGCCAGGGGCAGGGTGACGCGGGTCAGCATCTGCCAGCGGGTCACCCCGAAGGCCTGAGCGGCCTCCATGACGTCCGGGTCCACCTGGCGCAGGCCCAGCACGGTCAGGCGGATCAGCGGCGGCACCGCGTAGATGATGGTGGCGAACAGCGCCGGCACCTTGCCCAGGCCGAACAGCATCAGCACCGGAATCAGGTACACGAAGCTGGGCAGGGTCTGCATGACGTCCAGGGCCGGCGTCAGCACCCGCCGCAGGAAGCGGCTGCGCGCGGCGACGATGCCTATCGGCACGCCCAGCAGCACGGATGCCAGCGCCGCCACCAGCACCAGGGCGAACGTCTGTATGAGCTTATCCCACAGGCCCACGGCGCCGACCAGGTACAGGCAGGCCACGTACAGCACCGCCGCTACCGGCTTGCGCGAGGCATGCCACGCCAGCGCCCCGACCACCAGCAGGAAGGCCCAGGGCGGAATCGCCAGCATCAGGCGTTCGACGGGAAGCAGCAAACCCGTCAGCACGGCACTGCTCGCCCGACGGAATCCGCCCCCGTAATCCTTGACCGCGGCCATGAGCTGCCTGTTCACGAACGCCGCGACGGACCAGTCCGGGAAGATGCCGTGCCGGGTTGCCGCGGTTTCGCTGCCTTGGGCCGTCCCGGCAGGCCCGGCGGTTCCCGAAGCTCCGGCGGTTTCGACATTCGCCGGAGCGCGGGCGGTGCCAGGAGTCTCCGCGGATCCGGCTGCGCCGGCTCCAGCCGGATCCGCCGCGTCCAAGCCCAGTGCGGCGGCCGCGCGCGCGGCCGCTTCCGGCGACAGCCAGGCTCGCCAGATCCCGGGGTGCGCGCGCAGGAACCGGTCGGCCATGGTCTCGCCGCTTTCGCGGGTTTCGGCCATCTCCAGAATTGCCCGGTTCAGCAGCGACGGATCGAATTGCAGTTTTCCGAAGAAGGCGAGCAACTCGGGATTGCGGCGGGCGAAGGGTGTGGATACCGCCACCGCAAGCCGCGCCCGCAGAAAATCGGAGGAGCACGCCTGGCCTTTGCCGCTGACGATGGCGTCCCAGCATGTCTTGTCGAAAGGGTCCTGCTCTATCTTGTGGAACTTGTACTTGGCCATCAGGCCCGCGGGCTGCCAGTAGTAGAACAGGATGGGCCGTCCACTGTCGTAGGCCGAGCTGATGGCCGCATCCAGCGCGGCGCCGGTGCCGGCGCGAAAGTTGGTGTAATCGCCTTCCAGGCCATGCAGTCTCAGCAACTGGCTGTTGGTCTTTTCGCAAACCCAGCCCGAGGGGCAATTCAGGAAGCGCCCCTTGCCCGGATCCTCGGGATCGGCGAAGAGCGACTTGTACCGAGGCAGGTCGCGCCAGCCGCGCAGGTCGGGCGCCAACGCCGCGATCCCCCGCGCCGGGTCGCCATGCACCACGTAGTCGGGCACATACCAGCCCTGCTCGGCGCCGCCGGCCAGGGTGTCGCCCACGATCTCGACCTTGCCCTGGCGGATCGCCTCTTCGATGATGGGCGAGCGGCCGGACCACATCTCCGCGATGACCTGCAGGTCGTCCTGGGCCAGCGCCGCCTCCACGGCGGCCGACGCGCCGGGGACGATTTCCGTGGCGCAGCCGTAGCCCGCGGCCAGCAGCCTGCGCACGACATGCGTGGTGAACGACGCGCTTTCCCAGCTCAGGTCCGCCAGCCTGACGGGCTGCCCGCCGTTGCAGGCAGGCGCCTGTCCTCTGGCCGCCAGGGGCAGCATGAAGGCCATGCCCACGAGGGCCATGGCGAGCGCGCGGGGAAGTTTTGCCATTCGGGCGGGTTCCCTTTTCGATTCCTGCGCAATCGGCGGGCGCGGACTCCGGCCGCTCCAAAAACGAACGCCATGCGGCGAGCATGGCGTTCGTGACTTGCGCTAAGTGTCCTTGGCCAAAAAATTCTACTGCAATTGTGGCGGCCCGGCGCAGGCGGAGAGGGGTGGGTTCCGCCGGCCAATACGCAGGTGTTTCGACGCTCTGTACGGATAACCAGGGTTTACCCTTGTATTAATCAAACTTGTTGACGCGCCCGGAAGTACGCTGATAGCATTTGGTTAGACCAGATTTATTTTGGTTGGACCGAAATGGTCGGGCGCCTGCAGCGCCGCGAATTTTTCGCATTCTGCGTCCGTGTGGACAAGACATTCAATCGCAAGGGGATTGCCACGATGAAACGACGTTCCTTTCTGAATCTGGCCGGCGCGACCGCGGTCGGACTGGGTTTCCCGATGATGGCGCGGGCGCAGCAGGCCAAGCGGTTCGACGGCATTACCTTGCGTACCAACGGATACGGGGGAGAATCGACCCGGGTCTTCCGGGAGTTCGTGATCAAGCCATTGCGCGAGGAAACCGGTCTGAACGTCGAAATCCAGGACGGCAGCGCATCCGGCGCAATGACGCAGGTGCTTGCCTCACCGAACAACCCTCCTTTCGACTTCGTCATGGGCGATAGTCCGAATCTGCCGGCCTTGATCAAGGCCGGCCTGCTGGCGCCCGTGACGGTGGAGCAGATCCCGAACATCGCCAAGATCCGACCGTCGGCCCGCGAATTCGGAGAATTCGGCGTGCCTTACCTGACGAACGCGGTGGTCCTGACCTACAACGAGAAACACGTCCAGACGCCTTTGAAGTCCTACAAGGATCTGGCGCGTCCGGACCTGCGAGACAGCATTGGAATGTTGAGTCCCGAGAACACGGGCGGCATTCTGACCTTGCTCGGCCTGGCGGCCGCCTATGGCGCAACGCTGGACAACATGACGCCCGTGTTCGACGCTTTGCGCGCCATGAAGGGCAATATCGCCAGTGCCACGTCGTCGTCCGTCAGCCTGGTCCAGCAGCTGGAGCAAGAAGAGGTGGTTGCGGGTCCCATCTTCGACGGCCGCGTTAACAACATGCGCGCCAAGGGCCTGCCCATGCGGAAGGTCATACCGGACGAGGGCATCTTCGCGCTGTACAACACCCTTTCTCCGCTTAAAACCAGCAAGCACCTCGATGCGGTATATGCGTATATCAACCGCGTGCTGACCGACGAGGTGCTCACGGAGCTCATGAAGGCCTACCGGTATGCGCCTGTGACCGATGTGCCGATCTCGGCCGATGTGGCCCAGGAAATCACGATCAATGCCGAAACCGTGAACCTGCTTAAGCCGGTAGACTGGACGAAAGTCGCTTCGATGCAGGGCGCCTTGATCGAGCAATTCAAGAAGGCCTTGCAGTGATGCACAAGTCGGGCTTGCGGTTCGGCGTCACGGCCGCCATCCCACTGGTCTTCCTGATGGTCTTCCTGGTGGCTCCGATCGTGCTCGTGTTCCGCTCGAGCCTTTCGGACCCGGCGGCGTCCGGCGCGGGCGTAAGCCTGTTCCAGTACATCCGGTTTTTTTCGGATAGCTATTACCTTTCCGTCCTGGCGGATACCGTGCTGTTCGGGCTCATCACGGCGCTGCTCAGCATCGTGATCGGGTTTCCCATCGGGTACTCGCTGGCGCGCCTGCCCCCTAAACAGCGCCGCTGGCGGCTGTTGCTGGTCATCATTCCGCTCAGCCTGAGTCTCGTGGTGATCGTATTCGGCTGGCTGGTTCTGCTGGGACGGGGGGGCTTGCTCAACGACGTGCTGCTGTGGCTGTCGCTGATCGACCGGCCACAGCGGTTCCTGTTCACCCGCGGGGCGCTGCTGGCGGTGCTGCTGCAGGAGTTCCTGCCGTTCATGATTCTGTCCGTGATGAGCGTGGTCTCGCAGATCGACCCGGTGCTGGAACACGCGTCTGCCAGCCTGCGGGCGGACCGGTACACGACCTTCCGGAAGGTGATCCTGCCGATGGCGGCGCCGGGCATCGTGTCCGGCGCGACCCTGGTCTTCATCCTGGCCGTTTCTTCTTTCATCACACCCGAAATCATCGGCGGAAACAAGATCCAGATGCTGGGCAGCACGATCTACGCGCAGGTGCTGACCGTGCTGGATTGGCCCTTCGCCGCATCGATGTCGTTCGTGCTGCTGGCCATCACCCTGCTGGTGGTGGCGCTGACAAACCGGGTTTTCAAACCGCTGTTGAGCGTGGGAGTAAACCGTGCAAATTAGCGTCCGCGACCGCATGATGGGTCTGGCCGGAAGCATTTTGCGGCCGTTCATTTATTTGGTTCTTACATTGCCCGCCGTGATTGTTGTCGTCACCTCGTTCACGGCCGGTACCACCTTGAATTTCCCGCCGGAGGGCTTCTCATTGCGGTGGTATCGGGCAGCGCTATCCAGCGACGTCTTCATGCCGGCCTTGTGGATGAGCCTGAAGCTCGCCTGCCTGACGATGGTCCTGGCGGTGGCGATCGGGATGTGTGCCTCGTTTGTCCTCGATCGATGCGAGTTCCGCGGCAAGGCCCTGTTTCGTACCTTGACGCTCTCGCCTTTGATCATTCCGATGGTGGTCATCGGTCTGGGCCTGCTGCAGTTCATGGCCTGGATAGGCTGGACCCAATCGCTTTCGCGGCTTGTGGCGGGACATATCCTGATCACCATCCCGTACGTGGTGCGCACGGTGTCAGCGAGCCTGGTATTGCTGGACCGGAACCTCGAGCAAGCCGCGATGAACCTGCGCGCCCGTCCCGCCAAGGTCCTGCTCCGCATCACCATACCGTTGCTGGCACCCGCGATGGTCGCGAGCGCGGTGTTCGCATTCGTCACTTCCTTCGGGAACATCACGCTGTCGATATTTCTGGGCGTCGCCAACCGGACGACGTTGCCGGTGGCCATATTTACGTACCTGGAGCAGAGCTACGACCCCGCGCTGGCCGCGATATCCACGATCGTGATCGCCCTGACGGTCGGCATATTGATGCTGGTCGGCCGCCTGGTAGGCATGGAGAAAGTTGCATGACAGAAAAGAAGGCAGAGTGCGTGGTCGAGCTGAAGGGCCTGCGCAAGGTCTACGGTGCTTCGATCGCGGTCGATAACGTTACCCTGGAGGCGAAGCGCGGCGAGTTTCTGTGCCTGCTGGGGCCTTCCGGCTGCGGCAAGACGACCACGCTGCGCATGGTCGCGGGCTTCATCGAACCGACGAGCGGAAGTATCCGGATCGAGGGAAGCGAGGTTTCCAACCTGCCGCCGTATCGCCGGGATACGGGCATGGTGTTCCAGAACTATGCGCTGTTTCCGCATATGACGATCGCGCAGAATGTCGCCTTCGGACTGGAGAACGTGGGAATGGACCGCGGCCAGCGCACCAAGCGCGTGGCCGAAATGCTCGACATGGTCGAACTCGGCCACCTGGCGGCACGTTACCCAAGAGAGCTGTCAGGTGGCCAGCAGCAGCGCGTGGCCCTGGCGCGGGCGCTCGCGCTGCGTCCGGCCGTGTTGCTGCTCGACGAACCGTTTTCGAACCTGGACGCGCAACTGCGGGTACGCCTACGCCAGGAAATGCGCCGCGTGCTGGAGCGGATGAACATCACGACCCTGTTCGTCACGCACGACCAGGAGGAAGCGCTCATGCTGTCCGACCGGATAGCCGTGCTCAACAAGGGATGCATCGAGCAAGTGGGAACGCCGGAAGATATCTATGAGCGCCCCGCCAGCTCTTTCGTGGCGCAGTTCATCGGTTCGTGCAATGTCTATACCGGGGATGTCCGCGACGGGGTCTTTCGTTCGGCGGGCGGCCTGGCGCTGCCGGCCAGCGGCGTCGCCCCGGGCAGCCACACGCTGATGATCCGCCCGGAGCACCTGGAGCCTGTGTCGGGCGAATACGAAGGGCCGAGCTTCCCGGCCATCGTGGAGAGCGTGGATTACTTCGGCTCGATCAGCCGGATGACGGTGCGGGTCGGCTCCGATGCGGTGCTGGTCGACGTGCGCTCCACGGGCGGACGTTCCTCCAGGGCGGTCGCGAAGGCCGGCGAGGCGATCAAGGTCGGCATACGTCCCGGGGGCCTGCGCCTGTTGTAGCGGTCACTGCACACAAGATGTCTCGCCGTCCAACGCGAGCGGCTATGGACCGCATCCACAGGAATTGAAATCATGAGTTTTGAGAGCGACTTTCTTCAGATCATGCATCGCAAGCTCGATGAAGTGTTGAGCATGACCGAGCAGGTGGTGAATCTGGACAGCGGCAGCTACGACCAGGCGGGCGTGAACCAGGTGCAGGACGTCTTCGCCGGGGCATTGAGAGAGGCGGGATTCGAGGTGTCGCGAAAGCCGCTGGACGGAGCGGGAGACCAGTTGACCGCGCGCTGGCGTTCGGGCCGGCCGGGGTCCAGCGTCCTGATACTGGGCCATGCGGACACGGTGTGGCCGAAAGGTACCGCGGCGGGATGGCGCTTCGAGAATTCGGGCGAGCTGTTGACCGGCCCCGGCGTGGGCGACATGAAAGTCAGCGTCGTGAACGCCATCATCGCGCTGCGCGAGCTGATCCGCACCCGGGACACGGGCGTTGCGGACATCACGTTCCTGATCGTGCCCGACGAAGAGATCGGCAGTCCGCAAAGCGGCGGCTGGATCCAGGAGGAAGCGCGCAATGTCGACTTCTGCATCACTCTGGAGCCTGCGCGTCCGAACCGCGGCCTGGTGGTGGGACGCGGCGCCGTGGGCCATTTGTCGGTCGAGGTGACGGGCGTCACCGCGCATGTCGCCCACAACCGCAAGGAAGGCGTGTCGGCCATTGCCGCCGCGGCGCAACTGGTCGCTCCGCTGGAGGCCATCAGCGACGCGAGCCGTAACCTCAGCGTAAGCATCGGCCTGATACGCGGCGGCGAAGCCCGCCAGATCGTGCCGGCGATCGCATCCTTCGACGCGGATCTTCGGGCAGCGGCCATCGAAGACCAGCGCGAATTGCTCGAGAAGATCGAGGCACGGATCGCCGAAGCTTCTGCAGCCGCGGATCCGCGCATCAAGATCACGCACAAGCTGATCATGCGCCCGCCCTTCGCGGCGTCCGCCGCCAACCAGCGCATGTTCGCCTTGGCTTCCAGCATCGCCGACGAAATCGGTGTCAAGGTCCATCCCTTGTTCTCGCCCGGCGGATCGGATGCCTGCTTCGCCGCAGCGGTCGGGACGCCGACGCTCGATGGGCTTGGCCCCATCACGCATGAGATGTGCAGCCGGCGGGAACGCGTGGAGGTGCATAGCATTCCGACCCAGGGAGCATTGCTTGCATGTCTGGTCAGGCGCGCGGGACGACAAGGGGGGCACGTTAGTTAAACTCTCCCCGCGCCCGGCCGAGTCCGGCCGGGCTCACCAGGGTCTGAATCATGGTTCAACGACTTCCCACCATCTACGTGTTCTTCCTGGGAGGCACCATTGCGATGGTGCCGGACCGGAGTCAACGCATCCATCCGGCATTGTCCGGCGAAGAGCTCCTGCATAGCGTGGGCGGAATCGGCCGGATCGCGCGGATCCAGGTCGTCAATTTCCTGATGCTCCCCAGTTCGGAGCTGACCCTGGACGATATCGGGCGGCTGGCGAGCGCGATCGAGGCGCTGCCGGATGCGGATGGCGTCGTGGTCGTTCAGGGAACCGACACGATCGAGGAGACGTCCATCGCGCTCAGCGCCTTGGTGGACCGATCGGTTTCGCTGATCGTAACGGGCGCGATGCGGGGGCCGCTGGAGTTGGGCGCCGATGGTGCTGCGAACCTGCGCGCGGCGATTCTCGCGGCGACGGATCGCCGCTTGCGCGGTCTGGGGGCATGTGTCGTGATGAACGATGAAATCCACTCGGCCGTGTATGTGCAGAAGGCGAACACCGCTTCGCCGTCGGCTTTCGTCTCGCCCGGTTGCGGCGCCCTGGGTTACGTGGTGGAAGGAAAGGCCCGCCTGGCGACACTGCCTGCCGTCAAGGTCCCGAAGGTGAAAGCGTCGGGCCCGTTCCCAGCGGTTGCGCTGGTCCGGGTGGGGCTGGGTGACGATGGCCGCCTGGTCGGCGCGCTGCGCGGCTGCGGATATGGCGGCATCGTGCTCGAAGGCATGGGAGTCGGCCATCTTCCCCGGCCACTGCTGGAACATGTCGATGCGCTGCTGGCGCTCCAGGTCCCGATCGTCCTGGCGCGCAGGGACGGCGGCGGATCGATCTTCCATGAAACCTATGGGTACCTGGGATCCGAATCGGATTTGCTGGGCCGGGGCGTGGTCAGCGCGGGTTTGTTGAGCGGCTTGAAAGCCCGGGTCCTGCTCCAGTTGATACTGGCCGCCGGGGAGCCGGCCCGAATACGGGAATGTTTCGAGGCGGCGAATCCCAAATGACATTCCCGCCGGTTGACGTGCCCTTCCCACATCAAGCGCCCGAGCCTCTCTATGCGTAAATCGCGCGACGTCGCCAATTCTGCCTTCATGCAGCTGCGCCGGATGATCGAGGACGGGACCCTCTCGCGCGGCGCCACGCTGCCGGCCGAGCGCACGCTGGCGAAGATGATGGATATCAGCCGAGGCACCTTGCGCGAAGCCCTCGGCGTGGCTCGTGCCCAGGGGCTCGTGAGTTCGGAGCCCAATGGGCGCGCGATCGTTATCGGGCCCGCGGAGGGTGCCGGGGCGCCCGTATCCCAGTGGCGACTTTCGCGGTCCCTGGCCGATATCTTCGAGTTCCGCTTCGTGATCGAGAGCCAGGTGGCCGCGATTGCCGCGATGAACGCCAGTGCGGGGGACGTTTCCGATCTGTTCAGGATGCACCGTGCGTTTCAACAGGCAGCCGAAGCCGGCGTGCCGGACGAGGTGGCCAGGAAGGACGAGGACTTCCACCTGCGTGTCATGCGGATTACGGGCAACAAAGTGTTCGAGGAATGCTACGACTACTTCAAGAGTGCCTTCCGCGATACCTACGGCCTGGACGCCGAGTGCAAGCACGCCCGGGAAGCGGCGATCGAACACGAGAACATCATCGCCGCCATCGAATCGCGCGACCCTATCCGGGCGGCGTATTTCATGCGAGTCCATTTGCTGCGATCCGCGGATCGCAGCGGAGTCGCACTGAAGAAAACCCCCTTGGCGCTGTAGCCGGCGGCGTCGCGTAAACCTTCTCACACACCGCAGCACCATGCCATCCAAAGCCTTTCCCATCGGCGCGCCCCTGGCCCGACTGGCCGCAGGACTGAACGCCGGCGCGATCACCAGCCGCGACCTGGTCGAGCGCGCCCTCGAGCGGATCGCGGCGGACGGGGGCGACGGGGGGCACGCGTTTTGCAGCGTCGATGCGGAGGGCGCCCGGCGCCAGGCGCAAGCCCAGGATGCCCTGCGCCGTGCCGGCGTTCGCCTCTCGCCGCTGGCGGGGCTGCCTATTTCGGTCAAGGACCTGTTCGATCTTGCCGGACAGGCAACACGGGCGGGCGCGCGCAGCCTGTGCGATGCGCCTGCCGCCACGCGCGATGCGCCCACGATCGCGAGCTTGCGCAGGGCCGGGGCCGTGTTCATCGGCCGGACCAATATGAGCGAGTTCGCCTATTCCGGCCTGGGGCTGAACCCATGGCATGGCACGCCCCGTTCACCCTGGATGCCAGGTTCGCCGCGTGTCGCCGGCGGGTCGTCTTCGGGCGCCGCGGCATCGGTCGCGCAGGGCATGGCCACGGCAGGGCTGGGTAGCGACACGGGGGGGTCGTTGCGGATCCCCGCGGCGTTCTGCGGCCTGACCGGATTCAAGCCCACGCAACGGCGGATATCCACCCAGGGCATGTTTCCTTTGTCTCCGACGCTCGACTCGGCGGGAGCGATCGCTCCGACCGTGGCGTGCTGCGCGCTGGTCGACCGGCTGCTGGCGAATGGTTGCGTCGGCGATGACGTGTTTGCGCTGGCGGGATACGCTGCCGAAGGCCTGCGGCTGGCGGTGCTGGACAACTACGTTACCGAACAATTGGATCCCACCGTCAGCCAGACCTGGGAGGCTGCGATCGCAGCGTTGTCGCGCGCGGGGGCAAGACTCACGCGGGTGCGGCTGCCGCTATTGGAAGAGTTGTCGTCGCTGGGCCCATACACGCTTTCTTCCATGGAGGCGTACGCGGTGCATCGCGCCCGTCTGGATACGCATTCGGCCCAGTACGATCGCCGTGTCCTGGTGCGCATCCTATCGGGCGAAGCCGCACGCGCGGCCGATTACATCGATTTTCTGAAGGCGCGTGCCGACGCCATCGCACGCGCCGGCGCGGCGCTGGGCGATTACGATGCTTACCTGATGCCCACTGTTCCCATCGTTCCTCCGGAGATCCATGCGCTCGAAGCGGACGACGCCCATTTCGCGGAGGTAAACGCACTTGTACTGCGCAATCCTTCGATCGTGAATTTGCTAGACGGCTGCGCGGTGTCGATTCCCTGCATGCCGCCTGGAGCGCCGCCCGTCGGATTGACGGTCGCGGGACTGTCGCTTGCCGACGACCATGTCCTGCGCGTCGCGGCGGGGATCGAGCAGGTCCTGGTCCGTACCCGGGGTATTGCATAGAGGCCCCGGGCGCCGCCAGGTTGGCTAGGCGTTCTCGACCCTGAGAGCCCCCCTTGGACGCAAAAAGGCCCAAACCTGAGTTTGGGCCTTTCAAGAATTCTGGAGCGGGAAACGAGTCTCGAACTCGCGACCTCAACCTTGGCAAGGTTGCGCTCTACCAACTGAGCTATTCCCGCATTTCGGACTGTTCCGGCAAGGAACCGCCCAAGTTTTCCGGCTGCTTTCGATGCCGAGGCAGGCATTGCCCGCACCTTCAGCACAACACTCAACCGAGTCGGCAATTATAGCAAAAATTGCGTTGCCGTGTCTCGTCATCTTGCCTTCCAGCCTGTCCCGGCCTAGGTTCAAGGTAATATGAGCGAAGACAGAAACTATAGCATGAAATCCCACGTGTCCACACCGGCCGGCCCCGCTTCGCCCCAGGCGGCACCCCCCCTGACCCTGCAGCCACGCGACCTGCAACCCTTGAATACCCTGGGCCTGCCGGCGTGGACGCAGGCCTATGCGCGCATCGGGCATCCCGCCCAGTTGCCGCAGCTTTCGGAACTGGCGGCTCGTCATGGACCGCCGCTGGTGCTGGGCGGCGGCAGCAACATCGTGTTGCCGCCCAGTGTGCCGGGGTGGGTGGTGCAGGTGGGACTGGCCGGCGTGCGGCTGGTCGAGGCGCGGTCCGACGCCTGGATCGTCGAGGCCGGGGCGGGGGAAAGCTGGCACGGGTTCGTGCAGGCCTGCGTGCGCCAGGGCTGGGACGGGCTGGAGAATCTGGCGCTCATCCCCGGCACGGTGGGCGCGGCCCCGGTGCAGAACGTGGGTGCCTACGGCGTCGAGCTGGCCGAGCGCTTCCTGGGGCTTTCCGCGTGGGACGTGGCGCATCGGCGCATGGTGGAGATGTCCTCCGCCGATTGCCGCTTCGGTTATCGCGACAGCATGTTCAAGCACGAGCCCGCCGGGCGCTGGGTGATTGCGTCGGTGCGTTTCGCCTTGCCGCGTCCGTGGCGCCCGGTGCTGGAGTACCCCGACCTGCAGGGGCATCCCCGCCTGGCGCAGGCGGCCGCGCCTTCGGCGCAGGATATTTTCGAGGCCGTGTGCGAGATCCGCCGGGGCAAGCTGCCCGATCCGGCCGTGCTGGGCAACGCCGGCAGCTTCTTCAAGAATCCGGTGGTGGCGGCCGGCGCCTACCGGGAACTGGCTGCGCGTTTTCCGGGGCTGGTGGGCTATCCCCAGGCCGACGGCCGCTACAAGCTGGCCGCGGGCTGGCTGATCGACCGCTGCGGCTGGAAAGGCCGGCGCATGGGGCCGGCGGGCGTGCACGAACGGCAGGCGCTGGTGCTGGTCAACCACGGCGGCGCGCGCGCCGCCGAGATCCTGGCGCTGGCCGCGGCCATCCGGGACGACGTGCGGCAGCGCTACGGGGTGGAACTGGAACCGGAGCCGAGGGTGGTCGCGGACGTCGGGTAACGGGGCAGGGCAGCGGGGCGGGATGCCGCCGCGGGAGATAGGACGCCCAGGCGGGGCGGCAGGTGCAGCGGCGCACGCAGGCGTATGCCCCGGACGGGCTCCCTAGCTTTCCAGCCCCAGCACCGCCTGCATGTCGAACAGCCCGCGGTCCTTGCCGCGCAGGAAACGGGCCGCGCGCAGGCTGCCTTCGGCGTAGGTGGCTCGGCTGCCGGCCCGATGGGTGATCTCGATGCGCTCGCCGGTGCCGCAGAAATACACGGTGTGGTCGCCCACGATGTCGCCGCCGCGCGCCACGGAAAACCCGATGGTCCCCGGCTTGCGCGGGCCGGTCTCGCCGTGCCGCGCCCAGGTGGCCACGGACTCCAGGGGCTTGCCCCAGGCGGCGGCCACGGTCTCGCCCATCTTGAGGGCGGTGCCCGAAGGCGCGTCGACCTTGTTGCGGTGGTGGGCTTCGAAGACCTCGACGTCGTAGCCGGAATCCAGGATGCGGGCGGCCACGTCCAGCAGCCGCAGCGTGGCGTTCACGCCCACGCTCATGTTGGGGGCGAACACGATGGCGATGCGCTCGGCCGCGTCCCGTATGGCCTGGCGGCCGGCTTCGTCGAAGCCGGTAGTGCCGATCACCATGCGGGTGCCGTGGCGCGCGCAGGCTTCGAGGTGGGCCAGCGTGCCCTCCGGGCGGGTGAAGTCGACCAGGCAGTCGGCCCCGGCCAGGGCGGAGAGGTCGTCGGTGACCGTCACTCCGGTGCTGCGGCCCAGGAAGGCGGCGGCATCCTGGCCCAGCAGGGGGCTGCCGGGGCGGTCCAGGGCAACGGCCAGCGTCAGGTCTTCGGCCTGCAGGACGGATTCGATGAGCATGCGGCCCATGCGGCCGCCGGCTCCGGCGATGGCCATGCGCATGATGCGTGGCTCCTTTGGATGTTGGCGGGCGTTAGCGCAGGGGTTCGGGCGAGGCGCCCGGCTGGCCGGGTACGGCGTTCGGGTCGGCGACGATGTCGTTGCCGACCGGCGCGTTGACGCCGGCCCGTATCGCCTCGGCGCCGGCGTCGGGGGTGGCCGTGCCGGGGGCCGCAGACGCTGCGTCCTGGGCGGGCGGTGCCGTGTCCGGGACGGGCGGCGCGGCTTCCTGCGAGGCGCCGGCTTCGCCTGCGGCCCGCGCGGCGTCCTGCTTGGCCTGCTGGAAGGGCTGCAGCGCGGGCTGCTCGTCGCCGCTCCAGCGCGCCAGGCGGTCGTTCTCGAACCAGACGGTGAACTGGCGTTCCTGGGGCTTGCCCCGGCCCGGCTGGTAGAAATAGGGATAGTCCCAGCGGTCGGCGTGCAGCACGCTGGTCAGGGTGGGGCTGCCCAGGGCGAAGCGCACCTGCTCGCGGGTCATGCCGACCTGCAGCATCGCGACCTGTTCCTGGGTGATCCAGTTGCCCTGCTGGACACCGGCGCGGTACGGAAACCCCCATTTTCCGGAGGAGCAGCCGGAGACGAGCGCGCACGCCAGCGCGGCGAGCGCCAGACCGCCGCGCAGCCGCGCGGAAAAGGCAGTGTCAGTGGGCACAGCAAACCCCTAGTAGTCAAACCAGCCAAAACCGTTATCATAAAGGTTTGGATGAATCCGCGGGATGGCAGGGCCTGGGGTATCGGCCGGCATGCGAGACCATGCGGCGGATCTTCCAAGCCTGGCCGAACGCAGACAGAGAGCGGACTTACCATGAGCGACCAGAGCGATCTCAAGAACATGGGGCTGAAGGCGACTTTTCCCCGCCTCAAGATTCTTGACATCTTCCACAAGTCGGGCGACCGCCACCTCAGCGCCGAAGACGTCTACCGGGCGCTGATCAACGAGAACGTCGAGATCGGCCTGGCCACGGTCTACCGGGTGCTGACCCAGTTCGAGCAGGCCGGCATCCTCGCGCGTAGCCAGTTCGACGGCGGCAAGGCCGTGTTCGAGCTCAACGATGGCGACCACCACGATCACATGATCTGCACCAATTGCGGCAAGGTGATCGAGTTCTCCGACAACGAGATCGAAAAGCGCCAGCAGAAGATCGCGCGCGAACACGGCCTGACGCTGGAAAGCCACCACATGGTCCTGTACGGCACCTGCCAGGAGTGCACCCGCGCCGGCCGCTGAGCCGGGAATTCACGCGCCCAGCATCTCGCGCGCGTGGCGCCGGGTGGTGTCCGTGATGCGGATGCCGCCCAGCATGCGGGCGATTTCCTCCACCCGGCCGGCCTCGTCCAGCGCCCCGATGCGCGAGCGGACGGCACCCTTCGCATCTTCCTTGGCTACCTGGTAATGGGCGTTGCCGCAGGCGGCCACCTGCGGCAGGTGGGTCACGCACAGCACCTGGTGACGCTGGCCGAGCTCGCGCAGCAGCCGGCCGACCACTTCGGCCACCGCGCCGCCCACGCCGCTGTCGACCTCGTCGAAGATCAGCGTGGGCACCCGTGCGGCCCGGCTGGCGATGACCGACAGCGCCAGCGAGATGCGGGCCAGTTCGCCGCCCGAGGCCACCTTGGCCAGCGGCCTGGGGGTGGTCCCGGCGTGGCCGGCCACTTGGAATTCGATCTGCTCGGCGCCGTGCGCCGTGGGCGGGGCGGCTTCCAGCGCCACCTGGAAGCGGCCGCCGGCCATGGACAGCGTCTGCATGGCCTCGGTCACCCGCTTGCCGAGTTCGCGCGCGGCCTTGGCGCGGGCGGCCGACAGGCGGGCGGCCGCGGCGCCGTAGGCGGCCCGGGCCGCTTCGGCCTGGGCCCGCAGGGTGTCGATGTCGGCGTCCGCCTGCATCCGGGCCAGCTGTTCCTGCACCGTTTCGCGCAGCGCGGGCAGGGCCTCGGGCTCCGTCCGGTATTTGCGGGCGAGGTCGAAGGCCGCGCCCATGCGCGCTTCCACCTGCGCCAGGCGTTCCGGGTCGAGTTCCACCCGGCCCAGGTAGGCGTTCAGGTCGGACACGGCTTCGGAAGCGGCGATGTGCGCCGATTCCAGGGCGTCGTAGATGCCCTGCAGCGCGGCGTCGTGCCGTGTGAGCTGGCCGATGCGCTGCGCCGCCGAGCCCAGCCGGGCGCGCGCGGCGTCTTCGTCGTCGAGCAGGGACAGGGCCTGCGACGCGCCTTCGAGCAGCGCCTGCGCATGGGCCAGGCGGGCCTGCTCGGCCTGCAGGGCTTCCCATTCGCCGGGCTCCAGGGCCAGCCGGTCCAGTTCGTCGGCCTGCCATTGCAGGCGCTCGCGTTCCTGCGCCAGGGCGCCGGCATCGCGCTCGCCGGCCTCCAGCCGCCGCGCCAGCGCCTGCCAGTCCTTCCAGGCGCGGGCCACGGCCTGCCTGAGTTCGCCGTGGCCGCCGTGGGCATCCAGCAGGTCGCGCTGCGCGTCGGCGCGCAGCAGGCTCTGGTGGGCGTGCTGGCCGTGGATGTCGACCAGTTGCTCGCCCAGCTCGCGCAGCTGGCCGGCGGTGGCCGGCAGGCCGTTGACATAGGCGCGGCTGCGGCCCTGGGCGTCGATTACGCGCCGCAGCACCAGCTCGGCGTCCGACTCGATGTCGCGCTCGGCCAGCCAGGCGCGCACATGGCCGGGCGGGTCGAACACGGCGCTGATGTCGGCCCGCGCCGCGCCCTCGCGCAGCACGCCGGCGTCGGCGCGTCCGCCCAGCGCCAGGGCCAGCGCGTCGATCAAAATGGACTTGCCCGCTCCCGTTTCGCCGGAAAACACCGTGAACCCCGGCCCGAAGCCGATCTCCGCCCGGTCGACGATGACGAAGTCGCGGATGTGCAGGGTGCGCAGCATGGCCTACTCGTTGTCGATCGCCTGCGGCATGAGGTTCCAGTGCAGTTTGCGGCGCAGGGTGGTGAAGAAGCTGTAGCCGGTGGGGTGCAGGAAGCGGATGGTGTGCGGGGCGCGCCGCACCTCGATACGGTCGCCTGGCTGCAGGTCGGACCAGGTCTGCATGTCGAAGTGCACGCTGGCACCGCTTTCGACCCGGCCGATGGCGGTCAGGGTCATGCTCAGGACCCCGTCGTCGGGGATGACGATGGGGCGGTTGGATAGCGCCTGCGGCGCCACCGGCACCAGCACCATGGCGTTGAGCGTCGGATACAGGATGGGCCCGTTGGCCGACAGGGCGTAGGCCGTCGACCCGGTGGGGGTGGCCACGATCAGGCCGTCGGCCCGCTGGGTGTACATGTAGCGGCCGTCCACCTCGACCCGCACCTCTATCATGCCGCCGCGCCCGGCACGGTTGAGCACGACGTCGTTCAGGGCGGGGGCCGAGAACATGACCTGGTCGGCGCGCACGACGCTGCCCTGCAGCAGCATGCGGGTCTCGGTCTCGTAGCGGCCCTGCAGCAGGTCGGCCATCGCGTTGCGGGCGTTCTCGACCGGAATGTCGGTGATGAAGCCCAGGCGGCCGTGGTTGATGCCCACCACCGGCACGTCGTAGGGCGCCAGGTGGCGCGCCGTGCCCAGCATGGTGCCGTCTCCGCCCATGACCACCGCCAGCGAGGCGCGCTCGCCGATTTCGCGGATGCCGGCCGCGGGGTATTCGGTCACGCCGGTGTTGCGCGCGGTATCGGCTTCGATCAGGACCGTGCGGCCGGCCTCGGCCAGCAGGCGGGCCAGCGTGCGCAGCGGGCCGTCCAGGCCGGTGTCCTGGTGTCTGCCGATCAGGGCGATGGTGGGGAAATGCATGTGCGGGGCGCCGTGGGTGGGGTTTTCGACGGATTATATGGGGCCGCCGGCCGCGCGTGCGGGGCAAATCCGCGCGCCGTCCCGCCCGGCGTGCAGGGTGGCGTGCCCGCCGGCCCTTGCGGCTTTGTCGCCGGACCATAAAATAGAGCCCACCATGGACGACCGTGCCCGCTCGCTGCTGACTGCCCTGATCGAACGCTACATCGCGGACGGACAGCCCGTGGGCTCGCGCACGCTCTCCAAGGTCTTCGACCTGTCGCCGGCCACCATCCGCAACGTCATGGCCGACCTCGAAGAACTGGGGCTGATCCACAGCCCCCACACTTCGGCCGGCCGCGTGCCCACCCCGCGCGGCTACCGCATGTTCGTCGACACGTTGCTGGCCGCGCGGCCCATGGAAGTCGTCCCGCTTGCCGAGATCCGCACGCTGCTGTCGGCGGCCGAGCCGTCGCGGGCAGTCAACGCCGCGGCGGCGCTGCTGTCGAACCTGACCCAGTTCGCCGGGGTGGTCCTCACCCCCAAGCGCTCGCAGATCTTCCGCCAGATCGAGTTCATCCGCCTGTCGGACAAGCGGGTGCTGCTCATCATCGTCACGCCCGACGGCGACGTGCAGAACCGCATCCTCTTCGTGTCGCGCGACTATTCCGACCAGGAGCTCCTGGAAGCCGGCAATTTCTTCAACACCCATTTCGCCGGCAAGTCCTTCGACGCCGTGCGGCGCACCCTGGCTTCGGAACTGGCCCGCCTGCGCGAGGACATCTCGCGCCTCATGCAGGCAGCGGTCGAGGCCGGCACCGAGGCGCTGGACGACGACAGCGATTCGGTGGTGATCTCCGGCGAGCGCAAGCTGCTGGACGTCTCCGACATCGCCTCCGACATGGACCGGCTGCGCAAGATGTTCTCCCTGTTCGAGAAAAAGACCGACCTGCTGCAACTGCTGGACGTCTCCAGCCGGGCGCAGGGCGTGCAGATCTACATCGGCGGGGATTCCCAGCTGGTGCCCATGGAAGAGGTCAGCGTCATCACCGCTCCCTACGGCGCCGACGGCCGCGTGGTCGGCACCCTGGGCGTCATCGGTCCCACCCGCATGGCCTACGAGCGCGTGATTCCCATCGTGGACATCACGGCGCGGCTGCTGTCCAACGCCCTGAGCCAGAACCCGTCCTGACGGCGCCCGCGCCAGGGCCTTCCCGAGGTATCCCCTTGTTTCTCCGCACGTTCAAATACCTGTGGCCCGAGCGCTACCTGCCCGAGCCAAGGCAGGGCGACCCCTACGACACCGACCCGCCGCCGGCTGGCCCTGGCCGCACGGGAGTGCTGCTGGTCAACCTGGGCACGCCGGACGCGCCGACGCGCCCGGCGGTGCGGCGCTATCTGAGGGAATTCCTGTCCGATCCGCGGGTGGTCGAGATCCCCCGCTATCTGTGGCTGCCCATCCTGCACGGCCTCGTGCTCACCCTGCGCCCGCGCAAGGCTGCGCCCCGCTATGCCGGCATCTGGACGGAGCAAGGCTCGCCGCTGATGGTATGGAGCCGGCGCCAGGCGGAAGGGGTGCGCGGCCTGCTGGCCGCGCAGGGAATGGACGTCGAGGTGGAGCTGGGCATGCGCTACGGCAATCCCGGCCTGGCCGAGGCCGTGGCGCGGCTGCGCGAGCGCGGCTGCGACCATATCCTGACGCTGCCGCTTTATCCCCAGTACTCGGCCAGTACCACCGCCACCGTGGTCGACGAGATCGGCCGCTGCGCCGCACGCCTGCGCGACCAGCCCGCCCTGCGCCACGTCAAGCGCTTCCACGACCTGCCGGCCTACATCGACGCCCTGGCCGGGCGCATCGAGGCCCACTGGCGCGTCCACGGACGCGGGCAGAAACTGGTCATGAGCTTTCACGGCGTGCCCCGCTATTCCATCGAGCTGGGCGACCCCTACTACCGCGACTGCCTGGAGACCGGGCGCCTGCTGCGCGAACGCCTGGCCCTGGCGCCCGACGCCGTCGAGATCACCTTCCAGAGCCGTTTCGGCTCCGCGCGCTGGCTCGAGCCCTATACCGAGCCGACCCTGCGCGAACTGGCCCGCCAGGGCGTGGCGGAGGTCGACGTGGTCTGCCCCGGCTTCGTCGCGGATTGCCTGGAAACGCTGGAAGAAATCGACCAGGAATGCCGGGCCGCCTTCCTGGCCGCCGGCGGTCGCCAGTTCCGGTACATCCCGGCCCTCAACGACGATCCCGCTTTCCTGGAGGCGCTGGCCGGACTGGTGCGCGAGCAGGTGCAGGGCTGGCCCGCCGCGCGAGCCTGAACGCTATACACTGTGGGGCGCAAGGCCGTCGCGAGAGGCCGTCGCGAGAGGCCGTCGCGATCGAGATTGTCCCTTATTCATGGAGGCGACCATGAGCGGCAAGAAGAAATCCGATTCCCTGCCCACGATCGGCAAGGCTTCTCCGCCCGGCCACACCCGCCTGCGGGAAGACCGCGACGAGCGGGAGCTGGACGAGGCCCTGATGGGCACTTTCCCGGCCAGCGACCCGGTATCCGTGGAGATCTCCCCGCCGGAAGAAAAAGGCCGGCGGCAGGGCTGACCGGGAGGCGGGCGGCGGCGGATCGGCCCGCCGCGCGGCGGGCCGGGGCATTTCCCGCTTTCGGCCCTTGAAACGGGGGCGGATGCCCCCATGTGCTGGGGCGAACCCAAACCGAACCGGAGGATTTCCCCATGACGGCACCGCACGAGCCCGCCGACCCGCGTCCCGACGAGCCCGCTGCCCAGGACCCCGCCGAGCCGGCGCCCCAGGCGCCGGACGCCGACCCCATGGCGGCGCTGCAGGCCAGGCTCGACCAGGCCGAGGCCCAGGCGAAGGAGCATTACGACCAGTTGCTGCGCGCCCGCGCCGAAATGGACAACATCCGCAAGCGGGCCCAGGACGACGTCGCCAAGGCCCGCAAGTTCGGCATCGAGTCCTTCGCCGAGAGCCTGGTGCCGGTCAAGGACAGCCTGGAAGCCGCGCTGGCCCAGGCCGAACAGACGGCCGAAGCCCTGCGCGAGGGCGTGGAGGTCACGCTCAGGCAGCTGGCGGGCGCTTTCGAGCGCAACCAGCTCAAGGAAATCCAGCCCGCCCAGGGCGACAAGTTCGACCCCCATTTGCACCAGGCGATCTCGTCGGTGCCCTCCGACCAGCCCGCCAACACGGTCGTCCAGACCCTGCAGAAGGGCTACCTCATCGCCGACCGCGTCCTGCGCCCCGCGCTGGTTACCGTCGCGGCCGGGCAGCAGGGGTGAGGGAACGATGAGCGCGCCGGGCCGCCCCAAGCGCGTCTCCTCCCCCGGGGAGGCAGGCGCGCAGCGCCAGGAGGGCAGTCCCGCGAACGTTCCCCCCGGCTCGCAGCCGCAGGGCGCGGGCGCCTTCGACCCTGCGGAGGTATTCCGCGTCTTCGCCATGCATCGGGTGGACAGCGCCGGCTTCGACGCCGCCGTGCTGGCCCCCGGAGAAGACCTGCGCTGCGTGTTCTTCTGGGGCGACGACTGCTTCAATTGCAACCTGTTCAAGCAAGCGGCCCTGCTGCACCGGGCGCCGCTCCTGGAACTGGGACTGACCTGGTTCGAGGCCAACGTCTACCGGGACCGGGCGCTGGGACTGCGCTTCGGGCTGCACGGCGTGCCCACCTTCTTCCTGTTCCGGGGCGGCCGGCGGCTGGGCCGTATCACCGGCTGGCCCGGCCTGCCGCAGTTTTCCCAGGCCGTCGGCCGGTTGCGGGCGCCGCCCGCCGGCGGGGCTTGAAAACCCCTGTCGGCGTCCCCAGTTACCCAGCAATCCAGCCATTTTCCAATCCGAATTCCGGCTTTCACCAAGGTAAACCATCATGAGCAAGATCATCGGCATCGACCTGGGCACCACCAACAGCTGCGTGGCCATCATGGATGGCGGACAGGTCAAGATCATCGAAAATGCCGAGGGCGCCCGCACGACCCCCTCGATCGTCGCCTATATGGACGACGGCGAGACGCTGGTCGGCGCCCCGGCCAAGCGCCAGGCGGTCACCAACCCGCGCAATACCCTCTACGCCGTCAAGCGCCTGATCGGCCGCAAGTTCGACGAGGAAGCGGTCCAGAAGGACATCCACCTGATGCCCTACAAGATCGTCAAGGCGGACAACGGCGACGCCTGGGTCGAGGCCCAGGGCAAGAAGCTGGCGCCTCCGCAGGTGTCGGCCGACGTGCTGCGCAAGATGAAGAAGACCGCCGAGGACTACCTGGGCGAGGAAGTCACCGAGGCCGTGATCACGGTCCCGGCCTATTTCAACGACAGCCAGCGCCAGGCCACCAAGGACGCGGGCCGCATCGCCGGCCTGGACGTCAAGCGCATCATCAACGAGCCCACCGCGGCGGCGCTGGCCTTCGGCCTGGACAAGTCCGAGAAGGGCGACCGCAAGATCGCCGTATACGACCTGGGCGGCGGCACCTTCGACATTTCCATCATCGAGATCGCCGACGTGGACGGCGAGAAGCAGTTCGAGGTCCTGTCGACCAACGGCGACACCTTCCTGGGCGGCGAGGACTTCGACCAGCGCATCATCGACTACATCATCGGCGAGTTCAAGAAAGAGCAGGGCGTGGATCTGTCCAAGGACGTCCTGGCCCTGCAGCGCCTGAAGGAAGCCGCCGAGAAGGCCAAGATCGAGCTGTCCTCCAGCCAGCAGACCGAGATCAACCTGCCGTACATCACGGCAGATGCCTCCGGTCCCAAGCACCTGAATCTGAAGATCACGCGCGCCAAGCTCGAGGCCCTGGTCGAGGAACTCATCGAGCGTACCATCGCGCCGTGCCGCACCGCCATCAAGGATGCCGGCGTCAAGGTTTCCGACATCGACGACGTGATCCTGGTGGGCGGCATGACCCGCATGCCCAAGGTGCAGGAAAAGGTCAAGGAGTTCTTCGGCAAGGATCCCCGCCGCGACGTCAACCCCGACGAGGCCGTGGCCGCCGGCGCGGCCATCCAGGGGTCGGTGCTGTCGGGCGACCGCAAGGACGTGCTGCTGCTCGACGTCACGCCCCTGTCGCTGGGCATCGAGACGCTGGGTGGCGTCATGACCAAGATGATTCCCAAGAACACCACGATCCCGACCCGGTTCTCGCAGGTGTTCTCCACGGCGGACGACAACCAGCCGGCCGTGACCATCAAGGTGTTCCAGGGCGAGCGCGAGATCGCGGCCGGCAACAAGACGCTGGGCGAATTCAACCTGGAGGGCATCCCGCCCGCGCCGCGCGGCGTGCCGCAGATCGAGGTCACCTTCGACATCGACGCCAACGGCATCCTGCACGTCTCGGCCAAGGACAAGGGCACCGGCAAGGAAAACAAGATCACCATCAAGGCCAACTCCGGCCTGACGGAAGACGAGATCCAGCGCATGGTCAAGGACGCCGAGGCCAACGCCGAGGAAGACCACCGCGTGGCCGAGCTCGCCCAGGCCCGCAACCAGGCCGACGCGCTGGTGCACGCCACCCGCAAGTCCCTGGGCGAATACGGCGAGAAGCTCGAGGCCTCCGACAAGGAAGCCATCGAGGCGGCCATCAAGGACCTCGAGGAAACCCTGAAGGACGGCGACAAGGCGGCCATCGACGCCAAGGCCGAGGCGCTCTCCAAGGCTTCGCAGAAGCTGGGCGAAAAGATGTACGCCGACATGCAGGCGCAGTCGGCCGCCCAGGCCTCCGAAGCGGCCGACCAGGCCAAGCCGGCGGACGACAATGTCGTGGATGCCGACTTCAAGGAGGTCAAGCGCGACCAGTAAGGGCCGACGGCCCCATGCTCGACGCCCGGTGCCGCATCCGCGCGGCATCGGGCGATCTCGTTCCTACCGACAGCAAGCCCGGCATCCACACCCATGGCAAAACGCGATTACTACGAAATCCTCGGCGTCGCCAAGAACGCCTCGGACGACGAACTCAAGAAGGCCTACCGCAAGCTGGCCATGAAATACCACCCGGACCGGAACCCGGGCGACAAGGAAGCCGAGGAAAAATTCAAGGAAGCCAAGGAGGCCTACGAGATCCTGTCCGACGAGGCCAGGCGCGGCGCCTACGACCGCTACGGCCACGCGGGGGTGGATCCCAATGCCGCCGGCATGGGAGCCGGCATGGGCGGGGGCTTTGCCGATGCGTTCGGCGACATTTTCGGCGAGATTTTCGGCGGCGGCCGGCGCGGCGGCGGGCCCCAGGTCTACCGGGGGGCCGATCTCAAGTACGCGCTGGAAATCAGCCTGGAGCAGGCCGCGGGCGGGTTCGACACCGAGATCCGCGTGCCCAGCTGGGAAACCTGCGACACTTGCCGCGGGACCGGCGCCAAGCCCGGCACCCAGCCCAAGACTTGCCGCACCTGCGGCGGCAACGGCGCGGTGCGCATGCAGCAGGGCTTCTTCAGCGTGCAGCAGACCTGCCCCACCTGCCACGGCACCGGCAAGGAAATCGCCGACCCGTGCCCGTCCTGCGACGGGGTGGGCCGCATCCGCCGCAACAAGACGCTGCAGGTCAAGATCCCGGCCGGCATCGACGACGGCATGCGCATCCGCTCCAGCGGCAATGGCGAGCCGGGCATCAACGGCGGGCCGCCGGGCGACCTGTACGTCGAAATCCACATCAAGCCGCACAAGATCTTCCAGCGCGACGGCGACGACCTGCATTGCGAGCTGACCATTCCGTTCACCACGGCCGCGCTGGGCGGCGAACTGCACGTGCCCACGCTCAACGGCAAGGCGGAGATCGCGATTCCCGAGGGCACCCAGTCGGGCAAGACCTTCCGCCTGCGCGGCAAGGGCATACGGGGTGTGCGCGGCAGCTATCCGGGCGACCTGTATTGCCACGTGGTGGTCGAGACCCCGGTGCGCCTGACCGAAGAGCAGAAAGACATCCTGCGCCGGTTCGAGGCCTCCCTGGGCGACGGGGGCGAGCGCCATTCGCCCCAGAGCAAGTCCTGGACCGACCGGGTCAAGGAGTTCTTCAGCTGACAGGCGAGGCGCCTGAACCAAACGGGGCGCGCGCGCTCCAAGATCCAGCGCACCGAAAAAGGAGTCCGTCGCCATGCCCGCATCCTTGCCCGCCCTGTCCCGCCTGCTGGTCGGCCTCGTCTCCTCGCTGATCGGCTGGAACGCCGCCTGGGCCGCAGCCGAGCCGGCCAGGGCGGCCTCGGTCGAAGGCATCACCGAGTACCGGCTGGACAATGGGCTGCGGGTCCTGCTGGCGCCGGACGCCTCCAAGCCCACCACCACGGTCAACATGACCTACCTCGTGGGCTCGCGCCGCGAAGGCAACGGCCAGACCGGCATGGCGCACCTGCTCGAGCACATGCTGTTCCGCGGCACGGCCACCACGCGCAACGCGCTGGGGGAATTCTCGCGGCGCGGCCTGCAGGCCAATGGTTCCACGTCGGCCGACCGCACGAATTATTTCGCCAGTTTCGCCGCCGATCCCGATACCCTGGCGTGGTACCTGGGCTGGCAGGCCGATGCCATGGTCAATTCGCTCATCGCCAAACAGGATCTCGATTCCGAGATGACGGTGGTGCGCAACGAAATGGAAAGCGGCGAGAACAGCCCCTTCCGGGTGCTGATGCAGAAGATGCAGTCCGTCGCCTACCAGTGGCACAGCTACGGCAAGAGCACCATCGGGGCTCGCTCGGACGTCGAGAACGTCGACATCGATCAGCTGCGGGCCTTCTACCGCCAGTACTACCAGCCCGACAACGCCGTGCTGATCGTGGCCGGCAAGTTCGACCCGGCGGCCACGCTGAAGGTCATCGCCGAGGCCTTCGGCAAGATCCCGCGCCCCGAGCGCAAGCTGCCTCCCGAATACACCGTCGAGCCGGCGCAGGACGGCGAACGCAGCGTGGTCCTGCGCCGTGCCGGCGGTACCCCGCTGGCGGCGGCCATCTACCACATCCCGCCCGCGGCCAGCCCGGATTTCGTCGCGATCGACCTGGCCACCATGATGCTGTCGGACACGCCGTCCGGCAGCCTCTACCGCGACCTGGTCGCCACCCGCAAGGCAGCCGAGGTGTTCGGCTTCACCATGGACCAGCACGATCCGGGCATCGCGATGTTCGGCGCGCAGTTGCAGGACGGCATGGATCCGTCCGGGGCGCTGGCCGCGCTTACCGGCGCGGTCGAGTCGGGCCGCCCCTTTTCCCAGCAGGACCTGGAACGCGCGCGCAGCCAGTGGCTGACCGCCTGGGACCAGACCTACGGCGACCCCGAAAAGCTCGGCGTGGCGCTGTCCGAGGCCATCGCCGCGGGCGACTGGCGGCTGTTCTTCCTGCAGCGCGACCGCGTGCGCGACGCCCGGCTGGCCGACGTCCAGCGCGTCGCGCAAGCCTATTTCGTCGCCAGCAACCGCACCGAGGGCCGCTACATTCCCACCGAAAGACCCGTGCGCGCGCCGCTGCCCGGCAAGCCCGACCTGCCTGCCATGTTCAAGGACTACCGTGGCGACCCGGATTTCCGGCAGGCCGAGGCTTTCGACCCGACCCCGGCCAATATCGACGCCCGCACGGTGCGCAAGACGCTGGAGCTGCCCAACGGGCCGGTGCAGATGGCCCTGTTGCCCAAGACCACGCGCGGCGAGCGCGTGCAGGCCGAGCTGCGGCTGCAGTTCGGCGATGCCGACAGCCTGCGCGGCAAGCGGGTGGCGGCTTCCGCCGCCGCCGACCTGCTGGCGCGCGGCACCGACAAACTGACCCGCCAGCAGATCCGCGACCGCATCGACGGCTTGCGGGCCGACGTTTCCCTGTCCGGCGCAGGCACCGACGTGGTCGCGCGCATGTCGACCACCCGCGGCAACCTGCCGGAACTGGTCGCGCTCGTGCTGGACATCGTGCGCCACGCCAGTTTCCCGGAAGCGGAGGTCGAGGAATACGTGCGCCAGTCCACCACGGCCCTGCGCAGCGCCATGAGCGAGCCTTCGGCCCTGGCGCAGCGGACGCTGGCGCGCCACGGTAACGCCTGGCCCAAGGACGACCCGCGCTACGTGCCCACCTTCGAGGAGTCGCTGCAGGACCTGCAGGGGCTGGACCGCGCCGCCGTGGCGGCCTTCCACGACGGCTTCTACGGCGCGGGCAAGGTGTCGTTCACCGCGGTGGGGGATTTCGACGCCGCGGCGGTGGAGCAGGCCATCTCCAAGGGCCTGGAGGGTTGGCGCCGCGCGCCGGCCTACCGGCGCCTGGACGACCCGTACCGCGACGTGGCGCCCAGGCAGTTCGAGCTGGCGACGCCGGACAAGGCCAATGCCTTCTACATCGCCAGGCTGCCGCTGTCCCTGCAGGACACCGACCCGGATTTCCCGGCGCTGTACCTGGCCAACTTCCTGCTGGGCATGTCGGAAACCTCCCGGCTGTGGACCCGCGTGCGCGAGCAGGAGGGTTTGTCGTACAACGTGCGCAGCACGCTGTCGGTATCTTCCTTCGAACCGTCGGCCAGCTGGACCATCTATGCCATCTACGCGCCGCAGAACCGGCAGCGGCTGGAGCAGGCCGTGTCGCAGGAGCTGGCGCGGGCGCTCGAGGACGGTTTCACCGCCGACGAAGTGCGCGACGGCATCCGCGCGTTGCTGAACTACCGGCGCCTGGCGCGCTCGCAGGACGACGTGCTGGCGGGGGCCTGGATGGATTATCTCGAGCGCGGCCGCACCTTCGCCTGGTCGGCCGACATGGACGGCAAGATCGCGGCGCTCACGCCCGAGGCCGTCAACGCCGCGCTGCGCCGGCATCTCGACCCGGCGCGGTTCAGCAGCGCCGTGGCGGGGGATTTCTCCCGGGCCGGCGGCCGCTGAGGCCTGGCGCCCGGCAGGGAAGGCCGGGCGGCCGCCCTGCCGGACGGTTCCGTTTTCTCCGGCCCGCTCTTCTCCGGGCCGCGCCTATTTGGACAGCACCCGCATGGCCTGCTCCAGGCCGGCCATGGTGACCGGGTACATGCGGTCCTGCATGATGTTGCGGATCAGCGAGATGGACTGCCGGTATTCCCAGGAGCCGGCCGGCTCGGGGTTGAGCCAGACCGCCTTGGGCCAGGCGTCCAGCAGGCGCTGCAGCCAGACCGCGCCGGCTTCCTTGTTGTAGTGCTCCACCGAGCCGCCGGGCTGGACGATCTCGTAGGGGCTCATGGTCGCGTCGCCCACGACGATCAGCCGCCAGTCGGCGTTGAACCGGCGCAGCACGTCCCAGGTGTCGAAGCGTTCGCTGCGGCGCCGGCTGTTGGACTGCCACAGGCTTTCGTACGGGCAGTTGTGGAAGTAATAGACCTCCAGGTTGCGGAACTCGCTGCGCGCCGCCGAGAAGAGCTCCTCGACGCGGGATATGTGGTCGTCCATGCTGCCGCCGACGTCCAGCAGCATCAACACCTTGACGGCGTTGTGGCGCTCGGGCACCAGCCGCAGGTCCAAGTGCCCGGCGTTGCGCGCGGTGCTGGCGATGGTGTCGTCCAGGTCCAGTTCCATGTCGGCGCCTTCGCGGGCGAAGCGCCGCAGGCGGCGCAACGCTACCTTGAAGTTGCGGGTGCCCAGCTCGACCTGGTCGTCGTAGTCGCGGAATTCCCGCGTTTCCCAGACCTTGACCGCGGTGCGGTTGCCGGCGGATTCGCCGCCTATCCGGATGCCCTCGGGGTGGTAGCCCCCGTGGCCGAAAGGCGACGAGCCGCCCGTGCCTATCCACTTGTTGCCCCCGGCGTGGCGGTCCTTCTGTTCCTCGAGCCGCTGGCGCAAGAGCTCCATCAGCTTGTCCCAGCCGTGCTTCTGCAGCTCGGCCTTCTGCTCGGGCGTCAGGCGGCGCTCGATGTCCTTGATCAGCCATTCGAGCGGGATTTCCTTGCCGGGCGGCAGCGACGCCTCCACCCCCTTGTAGTAGCTGCCGAAGGCCTGGTCGTAGCGGTCGTACAGGGTTTCGTCCTTGACCAGGGCGGCGCGCGCCAGGTAGTAGAAGTCGTCCAGGGTGGGCGGCATCAGGTCGTGGCGCAGCGCGTCGACCAGCGTCAGGTACTCGTTGACCGAGACCGGCAGCCGGTGCGCGCGCAGGTGGTAGAAGAAGTCAATCAGCATGGCGGGACAACTGGTACAGGAGGTGGCGGCGGACTTCCGGCCATTCCCCGGCCAGCAGGCTGTACATGACCGTGTCGCGCACGCTGCCGTCGCGGCGCAGCGCGTGGTGGCGGATGACGCCGTCGCGGCGCGCCCCCAGCCGCTCGATGGCGCGCTGGGACGCGAAATTGAAGTTGTCGGTGCGCCAGCCCACCGCCCGAGCGCCGAGCGCGTCGAAGGCGTGGTCGAGCAGCAGCAGCTTGCAGGCCGTGTTCACGCGGGTGCGCTGGGCGCTGCGGGCATACCAGGTGTAGCCGATCTCGAGCCGGGCCACGTCGGGCGCGATGTCGTGGTAGCGGGTGCTGCCCAGCACCCGGCCACTGGCCGCGTCGAGCACCGCGAAGGGCAGCATGGAGCCCGCCGCCTGGCCGTCGAGGGCGGCGCGGACGTAGGCGGCTTCGGCCCCGGGCTCGGGCACCGAGGTCACGCGCAGGGTCCAGAGTTCGCCGTCGGCGGCGGCCTGGCCCAGCGCCGGGGCATGGGCGGCCTGCAGCGGCTCGAGCCGGACCCCGTGGCCGGACAGCACGACCGGGGAGGGCGGCCGGGAAAAGGCGACGGGCGGCGCCACGCGGGGGCCCCGGGTCAGCGCCGCTGGCCGGCGCGCGTCATGGCGGCCAGGCGTTCCAGCAGGTGCATGTCCTGTTCGTTCTTGAGCAGGGCGCCGGCCATCAGGGGCACGGCGGTGGCCGCGTGCGCGTCGATCTCGGCGGCGGGCACTTCCTCGGCCAGCAGCAGGCGCAGCCAGTCCAGCAGCTCGGACGTGGAAGGCTTCTTTTTCAGGCCGGGAGCATCGCGCAGGGCGAAGAAGGTGTCCAGCGCCGCGCGCAGCACGTCCTGCCCCAGCTGCGGGAAATGCACGGCCACGATCTCGCGCATGGTTTCGCGGTCGGGAAAGCGGATGTAGTGGAAGAAGCAGCGCCGCAGGAAGGCGTCGGGCAGGTCTTTTTCGTTGTTGGAGGTGATGATCACCAGGGGCCGGTGGCGGGCGGCGACGGTCTGGCGCGTCTCGTAGACATGGAATTCCATGCGGTCGAGCTCGCGCAGCAGGTCGTTGGGGAACTCGATGTCGGCCTTGTCGATCTCGTCGATCAGCAGCACCGACGGCTCGGGCGATTCGAACGCTTCCCAGAGCACGCCCTGCACGATGTAGTTGCGGATGTCGCGCACCTTTTCGTCGCCCAGCTGGGAATCCCGCAGGCGCGAGACGGCGTCGTATTCGTACAGGCCCTGGTGGGCCTTGGTGGTGGACTTGATGTGCCATTGCAGCAGCGGCCGGCCCAGGGCGCGCGCGACTTCCTCGGCCAGCAGGGTCTTGCCGGTGCCCGGCTCGCCCTTGATGAGCAGGGGGCGCTGCAGGGTCAGCGCGGCATTGACCGCAAGCTTGAGGTCGTCGGTGGCGACGTAGCGGTCGGT
>Ga0182748_1000102_pt1 | contig 105496 bp, 86 predicted proteins | sample eDN3rd37CKraftOP_FD_128877 | JGI IMG/M metagenome (GOLD analysis project Ga0182748, IMG submission 128877) | Enriched Organic Plus compost microbial communities from Emeryville, California, USA - eDNA 3rd pass 37_C Kraft OP (version 2) (version 2) ... | reverse complement strand
CGCTCAAATTCCTTTTTGCGGCGGTCGTGCTCCAAGCTGCAAATTCCCAATGCGCTCCTATCTTTATTCACTTTGGCGGTATCTTTATGATCAAGCCTGTGGTCTATGTAGAAATTGTAATGAAATTGCTGCGATTGGTTTTGGCGGCAATCATCTTTGTAAAACTTCGAGAGATTGATTTTGCTTGAATTGTGTGGTCGGTCCTGAATGTCTTTGAAAGCCCATTCATAAGTGAGGGCATACGTCCTGGGATGAAGCTCTCCTTTCTTTACTGCATCCATCAGCTCATTTTTCAAAAGGAAGTAGCCGCATCCTTGGTGCCAGAAGAATAGAGTAACCACGGGTTCTAACCGTAGATTCACTCCTTCATCGCAATAAGTATCTATTTCGTAATCAAATACGCCAATCATTTTTTCCCCAGGGAAACCATATTGCCGCACGAGATCCACTAGCTCAGTTACGTTGTCAGTAAGCACTTTGGCATAAAGCGAGTCACGGATATTCTTGTTCCCCCAGCTATCCCAAGGTATTTCATGAAAAGTGCCATCTTTCTTTTGCATCGATACGCAAATGCCTCTGACATAGCAATTGAGCCTGGCTATATAGCTACTTCTAAGTTGCTTGTACCGATTAAGCATTTGCTTTTGATAAAGCGGATACCGGGCAAATAATTGCTGAACCTGCCTGATGGTACTCACGGTAGACCAAGACAACCCGTTTTCAAAGCCCTTAGCTAAAAAATAAGCTGTACGTCCGGTGTCACAACACATAGCCGAAAGTTCCAACGCTATATAGCAGTCCTTTGCAAAGGGGGCGTAATCAGTAAAAATGGACTTATAATTATCAAGCGCACCTTCTATATTGTTCTCCAGGAATAAGGCTTCTGCTTCGTTAATTCGTTTGTAATAGTCCATATAATTATCCTTCCCTGCATGCATGGTGATAGAACATAAAGCAAGCAAGAGAAAAATGATAGTTTTCATAATCGTCCTTTTAGATTTTTTTAGCTGTAGTAAGTGGGTAAAATTCTGCTCACTAATGTTAGACATTAGCGAACCTATGTATTGCGCAATACAATTTCTTTGCTATATTCAAGCCTGCATCTAAGTTGTTGGCAAGTCTTTGGTTTCTTGAAATCAAATGTATTTGTTGCATGAAGCGAGGGCAAATTTTTACACCGATTGGTTGACTGTAAGTACCGATTGCAATATTCTATATGCCAATGTATTGGTAACAAACTTAACTAATCAGGCCAAAACTCTCAAAATGAGTTTGCGGGTTTTTATTTGTATTTTCATATATTCTTTCTCTGTTTCTTACCGCAATTTTATTTAAATAAAGGAGCTTTTGAAGCATTTAGATAAAATGCCTTATGCTATTGCTTTCTTACCGATCATAGTCCTGGGCTTGTTTCGCTTCTTAATAAACGCATTAAAAATAGGTCCTTACGAAGGTGATATATTTGAGTACTCGCCGCAAGCAATCCCAGCGGAATCACAAACAGCGCTCATTATAGACTGCTGTTTTTCATTTCGATCTCTTTATAACCCGCGATGGGCAAGGAATTTTGACTATTCCGTTTAGGGAGCTGATGCTTTACCTTCTGTCCTTATTTACGGTCCAGTGTGATCTCAAAAACACTGCCGATGCCAGGTTCGGTGCTGATCTGCAGGGTGCCGCCGATCTTTTCCAGCAGGACCATGACCAGCATGCTTCCATACCCGCTGCTATGGCCCCCTTCGCCGGGTGTGCTGCCGAAGGCCTGTAGCTTGGGTTCCCTGAGGCCGCTACCGGTGTCGGCCACAGTGATCTTGAGATGGGTTTCGGTGCAGGCTGCGAATAAGCTGACCGTCCCGTGCTGCGTATTCTTGTTGGCATTATCCAGCAGGTTACGGATGATGACGGAGAGAATATTTTTATCGGTATAACAGTAGAAATCTCCCGGGCTGACCTGCAACTTGTTGTTGTTGAGCTTTATGATGTCCTCATACAGATCGGCTATCTCCCCGAAAAGCAGCTGCACATCGACCCATGTTTTGCGCACCACGAAGTTTTGACGATGGCTTGCAGCCCAGGTAAAGAACTGCTCTGTAAAATCGTTGATGGCCGCTACGCTGGTATTGATCTCCACGATCCTTCTGCCCAGTTCCCCGGCTTCCATCTGCCTGTATCCTGTAGCTGTTTTTTTGCTGATAAGATGCAGGAACCGTATCGGCGACCGGAGGTCATGCAGCACCATGGTAATAAGATTATCTTTCATGCGGTTGCTTTCACTGAGCTCCTGCCGGGATGCAGAGAGCTTCCTTATGGTCTTATTGAGGTCCTCTGTCTGGACGGCAATAATATCTTCAAGCTTTTGATTGCGGCGGACCAGCATCCGCATCCGCAGCTTTATGCCCGTGTACACGGAGCCTGCCGTAACTGCGGCCAGCAGCGCATAGAACCACCAGGTGTTGTAGAAGCGCGGGGACACCGTAAAGGAAAGGATGAAGGAGTCGTATGGGTCCGTATCACGGCCATTGAGCTTGCGTACAATGAGGCGATAATCTCCCGAAGGCATCCTGTTTAATTTGATCTTCCCGCTACGATCCACAGACTGCCAGTCGGCGCCCGCGCCCTCCACCTTATACTTCAGCTGCAGGTTTTCCTTGCTCCCGAAGTAGGGGCTGCTTACGGTCAGCGTTAGATTGTTGAAGTCGGGGGGAAGCTGGATATGGCCGTCACCGGGATAAGGCATTGCTTTATTGTCTACCTCCAGCTGGTCTGCATATATAGCTTTGTCGGGATAATTGACGCTTACTTTACCGGGATAGAACCATACAGGGCCTTTTATGGAAAGCAGGGACAGCATGCTGTCCTTAAACCAGACATAATGGGGGATGCTGGCCCCGTTAAACTCATTGGAGCGCAATCCGTCTGATACAGAGAACGCGTAGTAGTAAATGTCTTTCAGCTTTCCCGCTGCATAGGCCAGCAGCGCATTTTTGCTTACCCTGTACAAACCGTTATTGGTTGGCAGCCAGAAGTAGCCTCTCCCGTCGTCCACAAAAGAATGCACCATTTTCAATGCATGGATGGTGCCGGAGGGAAGGGGAGTGATCTTCCCTTTATCGTACAGGAATATTCCTTTTCCATAAGTCGATATCCAGATACGGCCAGCCGGTTCGGCGTAGAGGGAGTAAATGGAAAAGCTGTCCAGTACGGAACGGAAGATGCGGTTGCGGCTCCAGTCATACCATTTCAATCCCCGCTGGGTAGCCAGCAGCAACGAATCTTCGCCAACCCGGACAAGCCCCCAAATGTGGGCACCATCCTTAATGCCGGGTACTTTCCTCAGTATGCTGGAAGTGTCATCGTATAACCTTCCAACTGATAAGGAAGTCGCTATCCAGATATGGCGGCTGCCGGGCGTATCAGGCACAATGGTAGAGGGCCTGCTGTCCAGGTTTAAAAGCATCGTTTTCCTTTGCGTCTTCAGGTCGAACCTGTTGAGTTCAGGTTCGTTGCCATAATACACGATATTGTCTGCACTGATATGTACCGTGGCGCCGATATATCGGTCTAAAGGCAGCAATTTGAAGGAGCCGTCCCTGTAGTAGAGGTATTGCCCGCAGACGATGCCCTCGCCACCGTTTACCCCTGCCTGGGAACGGAAGCCGCCTGCCATGGTTTCATCGGTCACCTGCGGATACCGGAACACACCTGTGGACAGTACATAAAGGCCGGATGTGAGCGTGCCAATATAGTATTTACGTTGCCCGGCGTTGTAGTATATCGTATGGATATCCGACAGGTCGATACCCGGGGCATTACTTTGTGTCAGCAATATCTCGCTTGCGAGCGATTGATGGTCCGCATAGATACGGTACAGGATTCCCCCTGCATAGAGGAAGGCCCCTGTAGCGCTTCGTATCAGCCTGTAGTTCCCGGACCGGAATGCCTTGTTGCCCTGCAGCGGCCCGGAGATGGCCAGGGTATGGGGTTGCAGCATGCCATCCTTTAGTATGCTTACCTTAGCCCCGGGCCGGAAAAACAGGATCGTATGATCTGCTATGATAAAGCTTTTTTCCTGGCCCATGGTGCTGGCCGTTACCGGCCTGAGCGAAGTACGATCCACATGGAGAATGCTTCCCTCAACCACCATATACAGGTTATTGCTGTCCGGGGTGGCAATACAAATATTACCCACGCCGCCGTATTCCGGGGCATGAATGAAGTGGTTGAGCATTTCAATCATTCCGGGCGGCCTCAGGGCATAGCCATTCATTATCGAAAAACATACTTCCTGCCTGGGCAGCAGCCTGGGAAACGGGGCGGGCCCGGGCACCGCAGCCGGCACAGTTATTGCCAGCTGCTGGCCGCCTAATAACTCGACATAGAGATTCCCGGTACTATCGTGGGCCATGGCAATGACCCGGTCTGAGCACAGCCCCCTGATATTGTCCAGCCCGAATATCCTAAAATTGGTGCCGTCAAAGCGTACCAGCCCCATTTCGGTGCCCAGCCAGCAATAACCGGCTTTGTCGAAGCTTATGGTCTTGATGCTGTTTTGAGGCAGGCCGTCGTCGGTCGTATAATGGGTGACAACATAGCTGTCGTTTCGGGCGAAGCCATGAACTGCAGCAAACAATAAAAGGGCCCATAACAACACGGGGCAAAAACGTGGAAGCAGATGCGTTTTATTTAGGGTGAACACATTTTTGTCGGATCATTTGGGGTATGATTCATATATCCCGGTGCAAATTTATCGCCTCCGCTAAGATTGATTCTCCGGCACTAAAAAATATCTTTCTGCCATATATCCTAATTATTGGCATAAATTTGCAAATTAATTCTCTATTTGGGAATCCCCTGTGACCAATACGTTAACTCTATGAGAGAAATACTTATTGCAGACGACCATTTCACAGTCCGCCTTGGTGTGGAAATGGTTGTCCGGGAATTAATCGGCAGGAATACCCGGATAGATTTCGCAAGCAACGGTAAAGAGATGCTGCAGAAAATCGGGGAGAAAAGGTACGACCTGCTGATCTCCGATCTGAGTATGCCACATGAAAGCGGCCCGGCGCTGATCACCAAAGCGCTGGCTATCCAGTCCGACCTCAGGATAATTATACTAACGGTCTACAACGAGGAGAACTTCATAAAGCATTGCCTGATGGCGGGGGCTTATGCCTATGTCAACAAAGCATCCTATGAAGAAGAGCTCAAGGAGGCCATACTGGCTTCCTTTTACAACAAGAAGTACATCTCCGAACACCAGAAAGACCAGCTGCTCCGATCCGTACTGGACGGGAAAGAGGTATCCAATCCATTCGGGTTGCTCTCAGGAAGAGAAAGGGAAATAGCGCTGCTGCTGCTGAAAGGGCACGGCGTACTGGAAATAGCCAATACCCTTGCCATCAATCCTTCCACGGCCAGTACCTTTAAGGGGCGTATTTTCAGGAAACTGAGTGTACACAGTATTATCGAGCTCAATAAAGCGGCGCTCCGCTTTGGGTTTATCGATGATGAATATTCGTCCTATTAATGTGGCAACGCATAGAAAAGCACAGAAGTTTTATCCGGTCCGCCGCTTCATTTCCCCTTCTAATACCGACGCCAGCAGGGCGCTTGTTTCATCGAACGTTGCCCTGAGATCAATGGTCCCGTCTAACAAACCGTAAGGGCAGCCAGGCTCGCCGAAGCCCTTAAAATTTCCGGGGTGGCGTACCACTATCTTAATACCGGGCTGTAAGGCGGCCGTACGGATAATGGCCCAGCCGTCTTCTTTTGCCCAGGCCTCATTGCATATGAGCAGCCCGCATTCAAAGGCCCGAAGGTGCTCGAGGGTTTCCCCGGCAGTCCTGGCATGGATCAGAAGTGCGTCAGGGCAGCATTGCTTGACGGCAAGGCCCAGCCCGATCCGTACCATCTCCACCCCGTCGGCAAGTAATACCGTAAGCATACTATAAAGATGTTTTGAAAGTTTCCGGCCTGCAGGCCAGGACATTCCGCCCGGCTGCTATGTTCAGGGTAACCCGTTGCAAAGATGCAACAATCCCCCTTCCCGTTCCATGGCGCTATAGCCAATCGGCTGTAGATATTTAGCCAATAAAACCAGCGCCCTTTTGCCGGGTAGTAACCGGGGCATATTCCTTCTTATAAGGTAGCAAAGAGCCTGTATCGGCAAAAAAATCAGCAGGTTCGGCAATAGCCCTTATGCCGCGTTTTTGCAACCCGTTTCCCGCTTTGTAGCTCTGCAGCTTAAATGTTGGCTAAACATGGAAGCGTAAATGGCGATTATACTACAGCGAAGCTACAGCCCGGGAAATACCTTTGTGTGAAGAAGGCATCGGGTAAAGGCAGCGTGCAACAACGGGAACAGCCCGGCCTTTGCTGCAGCTGCAAGCCCTTAGACCTTGTGGCGGCTGATAAAAACAAGGGGGAACCGGCCGCTGAGAACAGGAATGACATAAAGCAGGAAAATATCACTGCCCTGTACCGCACCCGTCTGCAGCCCTGGCCAAGACTCCTCCGTTGGGGAAAAGCCCCAATAGCACAATACTCAATAAACCACCAAAATTTAAATCCCAATATTATGACACCCAAAAAAATCAACCTGTTATTCTCCGTTTTGCTATCCGGGAGTACTGCATTGAATGCCCAGAACGGCAATGTCGGGATCGGTACCATGACCCCGGCTGAGAAGCTGGATGTAAATGGCAACATACAACTGAATAGTTCTTCTTCTGTACACGGTTCTTATTTGCAAGCACTAAACCCTGAAGGAGTAACAATGACCTTACAGGCAACAAGAGCCGCATCTGCTTTTGGCGCAGGGGGAATAATAGGCACCAATTCCGCCCATCCCCTGCAGTTGATCTACAATGCAAGCCCCGTTATATTCATGAATAACGGCACGTTTGCGCCCAACGGCAGTAACCTCACTGCTCTTGGCACTGACGCAAACAGGTGGAATACCATATATACGGGAGGAGGTGGTGTGAACGCAAAAAATGCCAGTGGCCAGTATGTCGGCTTTTCGGCAGAATGCCAGGGTGGTATTGCAGCGACATTTACCGCTACATCTACCAGCTCTGCTTTTGGTGGCCGCGTAATAATGGGATCCGCTACAAATAATCAGGTTGCCTTTGTTGTTAACAGCCAACCCGTTTTCTATATGGATGGCGGAAGCCTTCTTCCCAACGGAAACAATAACAAGCAGCTTGGTTATTCCTACCTTGCTTTTTCGGCTGTACATGCCTATAGCTTTAACAACCCGTCTGACATCCGCTTTAAAAAGAACATTGAAAACCTGAAATACGGGATCAATGAGATCATGAAAATGCGCGCTGTTTCCTACGACCTTAAGGATAATAAGAATGAAAAGAAAATGATAGGGTTTATTGCACAGGAAGTGGAAAAGGTAATTCCCGAGATCGTAAGCACCAGTCATGATTCCCTGGGCTATAAATCGGTGGACTACGTAAAACTGGTTCCCGTGTTGGTAAAAAGCATACAGGATCAGCAGCAGGTAATCGAAAAGCAGCTCAAAGAGCTAAAGACATTAAAAGCTACCGCCGATGTACAGCGCCTTCAGATTGCGGCTTTAGAGGCAAAAGCAGCAGATCAGAAAACAATGAACGAGCTGATAGCCCGGGTAGCAGCGCTGCAGGAAATTCTTGGATTAAAGGTCACTGCAGCAGCGAAAGAAAGCTCCAGTGCTTATTAGAAACAGAGGCCGGGCGATAGCTCATTCCTAAAGTATTTTATCTAATTAAAAACCAAAAAAGCCTGAGTTATGAAACCACAAAACATTATTCTGTTATTTTCCTTCTTTCTATTCGGCATTACCGTTTTAAATGCCCAGAATGGAAATGTTGGCATTAACACTGCCACCCCTACTAATACCCTGCATGTAAATGCGACTGCCGACCCTCTGCGCCTGCAAGGCCTGCAGGCTGCTTCTGCGTCGGCATATAACACACTGGCAGTAGACGCCACAGGGGTGGTTAAGCTAAGAAATGCCAGCTCCGTAAGTGCTGTAAGGGCAACGGGCAATATAACTTTCATTCTTAATAATACAACTTACTTTACTGATGTAACTGCTGCACCTGCCGAAACGATCGACAACCTGAATGAGTTCAGCGGCCATACGTTTACCGCAACGCAGGCAGGTCTTTACCAAGTGTCTTTTATGATCAACTTTCTGCAGCGCACCAATGCCAATGATAGCGGTGATGGATATGTTGGCGCTTTACATATTCTTTCCGGTACTGCTACCGGCTCACCCGAAACAGCGCCTCTTTATTCAAGCACCGCTGGCAAAATCAGCCTTCCGGAAATCGGCGGCGCCACGGTAAATAACCAGGTGAACATAACGGACCTGGTTAAGTTAACAGCAGGGCAGGTGATACAGTTTCAAACATGGGTTTTTGGTACCACCGGCGGTGTTACAGGCAGCTACTGTATCAATATAGTTCGTGTAGACTAATTAAAAGGCAGGCTATCAGGGGCGATGATGCTGTTGACTTAAACAACGGCACGCTGATCATCCAGGAAATTGCCCAGTAACTAAACAAAACCAACCATATGAAAAAATACATCCTGACAACGGCTGTTTGGGCGCTGGCCTTTGCCGCAAATGCCCAAAACGAGCTGTACAATAACGGCGCCCTGGTCTATATTGGCAATGCTGCTTTCGTTAAAGTGAATGGCAGCGTTACGAACACGGGAACCGGGGCCGATCTTCAGAATAATGGCAGCCTGATCGTAACCGGCAACCTGACCAACGACCAGGTGATGAGCGCTTATACCGGCAAGCTGGTCCTCGGCGGCACGACCACACAGACCGTAGGCGGTGCTTCTCCTTTCCTGACCAGCGACCTGGAAATAAACAACCCGGCAGGCATTGCCTTAAACGCGGGATTGAAAGTAAACGATACCTGCAGTTTCATCAATGGAATGGTAATGGCAGGTAATGCAACATCCCCGCTATGGTTTACTTCCTCGGGTACCTATACAGGGGCCAGCGATGCCGGTCATGTGGATGGCTATGTGGTGAAAGAAGGTACAGGGAACTTTTCCTATCCTGTAGGGGATGCTGCCAAATATCAGAAAACAGATATCAATTTGGCAAGCAATGCAGCAGGCATGCGGGTACGATATTACGGCGCGGATGCAGGCTCCGGCAGCTTTGTGACCACCGGTGCCGAACCTGTGGCCCTGGTAAGCTACAACAGCCGGGAGTATTGGGATATCAGCCCCTTGAGTGCTGCTTCCGGTACAGTGACCATTTTCTGGGACGGGTATAAAGATGCCTTTGCCAACCCGGTGGGGGAAAGAAAAGTGGCCCACAAGTCCGGCGCCGACTGGGCCAATGAAGGCGCCACGGCAACGGGTACCTCCGCGGCAGGCAGCGTGACCAGCGACACCGTAAGCAGCTGGAGCCCGTTCACGATGGGAAGTACCGGCAGCGTACTGCCCCTGACCTGGATCGCCGTTTCGGCAAGCCGGGACGCGCAGGGATTGGCCGCTGTAAAATGGCAGGTCAGCGAAGCCGGTGTAAAGGGTTATACAATAGAGCGCAGTGCTGATGCAGCGATGTTCAGCAGTATCGGGTCCCTGCCCGGCAAGGGAGACGGAACCAATAGCTATGCGTTTACCGATACCCGTCCGCTGAAGGGACATTCTTATTACAGGATCCGTCAGACGGACCTGGACGGCAAATATACCTGGAGCGAAATTATCAGCCTTTCCGGAAACGGCGCTGTTTCCCTAAGCGCTTATCCTACTTTATTTGCTGCAACAGTAACCGTTATCTCTCCCATAGACCAGCAGGCTGTCCTGTTAAACGGGCAAGGCATTCCTGTATTGAAGATCAGGTTGCAACGCGGCCAGAATACGCTCCGTACGGGTGCTTTACCGCAAGGCATCTATATATTGAAGGCAGAAAGCGGAATGCCGGTGAAGCTGACCCGGCAATAAATACGCCGGCTGCCTCAACAAGGCATGGGCCGCGGCAGCCATCTGAGCCCGGATATTGAAACCGGGAAGCCGGATGCAGGAGCAGCCATGCTCCGCAAGCAATTTTAACGGAATCACAGAAACAGCAAGCCTGCAAATGATACCATTTGCAGGCTTTGGCACCTTAATCCGGCAGCCGCACTGATCGCTGCTGCACCGGCAGAATATTCATTTTTCCAGGCCCGGTTCCGGCATTTCACCACTACTTCCTGTGCGCCGTGCCATGCTTTAATCCTGCTGGTTGTTCCGCATAGGTTTTCCTGAGCAAAGTATGGGGCGTCTAAATTAGTAGTAGTTAAAAGTAGAATTTCGGTTTTTTTGGGCAGAAACCCGCTGCTCACCGGGAGGATTTTTTTGATGCAGTAGAAGAGCGTTCTTCCTTTGCAAAATCATCCGGTTAACAAGGGAAGCCGCCGGCAGGCTTTTCTTCTCGCTGCGTGTGAATAATTAGCCCAGATCTGTATTATAGAGATTGCTTTTAAACCTTTTGGCAAGCAAACCTGTAGCCCTGCTGAGGTCAATATCAACGACAAGTACACCGGCATTTCCGTATTGTTCATGGGCAATACAGTTCCCGTCAGGACCAATTACTGCACTTGCTGAATCCGGGTATTCTGATGCGTAATTCGAACCTGCAAAGTAAATAGTATTCTCCAGCGCGCGCATCATCATAGCTTTCTCATAATAGGGATTGTCCTTATTGCCCCATTCTGTCAGCTTCACCCCCTTTGTATTACTTCCTCCAAAATGTGGATGAAAAACAATATGGGCCCCTCGTTGGGCTGCCCATCTGACGGACTCTGGATAGCGAAATCCTTCATGGCAGATGGTAATCCCGAATTTCATTCCCTTTATTTCAAAAAGCGCACGTTCAGTTCCAGCACACCAAAGGCTGTCTTCTGTTGGATCAAGCTGGTTTTTTGTTTGATACCCCAGGATCTCACCTTTATCGGAAACTATATAAGCGAGGTTGAATAGCTTCTCGTCGAAATACCAGTCCATAGGTATGATAATTGCCATGGAAAATGATGCTGCTATATGACAAACCTGGTTGAGTGCAGCTTCCAGTTGTTCTGGTGAGCGCTCTGCCTTCGTGTAGCCCATCCCTGGATATCCGGGGATGAAAGATTCAGGAAAACATATTATTTCCGCCTGTTCCCCAGCTGCTTTTTTGACCAGGTTTTCAATCCAGTACAGGCCATCAGAAATAGAGGTTGGAAATGGCGGTGATGCCAAAGCAATTTTCATGTGATGTTAGTATGAATATCCGTAAAATTAATAAAAGAACTGAACATGAGATTAGTGAAAACGAAGACGGTTTGGACAATGGTGAAGCTACCCGGCAATAAATACGCCGGCTGCCTCAACAAGGCATGGGCGCGGCAGCCATCTGAGCCCGGATATTGGAACCGGGAAGCCGGATGCAGGAGCAGCCATGCTCCGCAAGCAATTTTAACGGAATCAAAGAAACTGTAAAGCCTGCAAATGATACCATTTGCAGGCTTTTGGCATCTTAATCCGGCAGCCGCACTGATCGCTGCTGCACCGGCAGAATATTCATTTTTCCAGGCCGGGTTCCGGCATTACACCACTATTTCCTGTGCGCCGTGCCATGCTTTAATCCTGCTGGTTGTTCCGCATAGGTTTTCCTGAGCAAAGTATGGGGCGCATAGCCGTAGCGGTTTTTGAAAGCGTACGAAAAGTGGGAGAAGTTCTCAAAGCCCGTTTCCATATAAACATCCACGGGCCTTTGCTGCTGCGCTGCGATCCGGTAATGTGCCAATGCCAGCCGCTTCTCCGTAAGCCATTTCCGGGGCGTGGTATGAAAAGCTTTTTTGAAGTCCCTGCGGAAAGTAGCCAGGCTGCGCCCGGTGAGATACCCGAAGCGGTCCATGGTCATGTTGAACATGTAATGCCGCTCCATAAAATCGGCCAGATCGATCTTGCCCGGCGCCTCAAAGTTGGCCAGGAGCCCATCCACGCTGCCATCGATGGAGCGCAGTATGCTGATCGCCTCTTCCATTTTGATGGCCGCAATGTGGGGCGGAAGGTTTTCGCCAAGGTCAAAATAAGGGATCAGGGAAGCCATGCAGCTTTCCAGCAGCGGGTGCCTGGAGAACCGGTATATTTTCCGGATGGGCTGCGCCTTGCCCCTGGGCGCATACCTGGCGTAAAAGTCCTTTAGCCTCCCGGGGGTGAGGTGCATGGCTACCGCTTTGTGCGGCCGCCCGTTTCCCGGGTGGTTGATGATGGTAGCAAGCTGGTTGCGCGGAATAAGGAAAATATCGCCTGCACGGAAAACGCCGGTGGCGTCGGCCTGGATGATCTTCGTTTCCCCCGAAATGAGCCAGACCAATATATGGTGCTCGAAAACCACCTCGGTTTTAAAAATTTTTCCGCTGAATTCCGACAGCTTGATATCGGGAGTAATATACCGGGTTTCAAATTCCATGATCACAAAGATACAAAGGGAAGCAGGCCTGATACAGATCCGGCTGTTGCTGTTGTTTTTACCATCTCAGCTACTGTACGGGAAAGCTGACATCGGTCAGCGCCTCGCTGAGGGCCCACAGCCTGGCGGCATTTCCGGCATCAACCGAATACGGTTTTACGCCTCGCTGCGACAGCGGATCGCTGAAGTCATGCACGATATGGCCAGTATCCAGCTCGGCCACATCCGCATGCTCGCAGTATACGCCGCCTATGCCCTCAAGCTGCGGGCTGGTAGCGCACCATACAGACGTGGCGGCTCCCTGGGCCACGTTTTTAAGCCGGGCCGCCACTTCGGGGTAAATGTTCCCGTTGGCATCATGCGTGCCTATCTGCTGAAAGAGTGCTATGGGGGCCACCCGTCCCAGGTCGGTGCCGATTACCGACCCGGGATGCACGGAATAGGCCCGGACCCCAAAGGCGCGCCCACGGTCGTCCAGCGCTACGGTAAACAGGTTGTTGGCTGTTTTGGACTGCCCGTAGGCCTGCAGGGTTTCGTACTCCCTGCGCTCAAAGTTGGGATCTTCAAAGTCAAAGGGCGCAATATGGTGGCCGAAAGAAGATACGTTCACCACACGGGCGCTGCCGGCTTTCTTCAATGCCGGCCACAGCCGTGCCGTCAGCTGGAAATGTCCCAGGTGGTTGGTAGACAGCTGCGACTCATATCCGCGCCGGTCACGCTGCAGCGGCACCCACATGATCCCTGCATTGTTTGCCAGGATGTGGAGCGCATCGTTCCCGGCCAGGAATTTTTCCGCGAACGAATCTATAGTGGCCGGTTCCATAAGGTCCATTGCTTCAATAGCGACGTTATGGATGCCTTCCAGGTTCTTGCCGGCCTTGGCCATGTCGCGGGCCGGTACTATCACCTTTGCTCCTGCGGAAACAAAGGCTTTTACGGTTTCGAGGCCTATGCCTGCGTAACCGCCGGTTACGATCGCTGTTTTACCGCTAAGGTCGATGCCTCTGATCGCATCCGAGGCAGTAGTGTGTGCATTGAACCCCGAATGGAGGGGTTGCTGTAAAGCTCCGTTGTTGTTGTTTTCGGGTTTCATTATTTTATCTTTTATGAGGCAAAGCTAAAAGGGAGGCCTGAAAGGCATTTTGTTTAAAACGTCAAATTGTTTTGTTCAGAGCGTCATTTTTCGCGGTATTGTCCGGCCGGTCTGGGCAGGCGGCCTGTCTTATTTTGCCCCCAAAATTGTCGCATATACACGCCGACGGATTTCAATTACTTCTTCACCTTTGTGATACCGGGGCAGGCATGCACCCCCGGCAAGTGGAGCAGAAACCACCATCAACGGGCGGAACCGAAAAGCCATATGAGTAGGGTAAATAAAAAAATAATGTTATGTCCGACAACAGCGTTTCCTTACACAGAGTGCTTAAAGCACCTCCGGCAAAAGTTTTCCGCGCATTCACCGAAGCCCTTGCAATTGCTTCGTGGCTGCCGCCATACGGTTTTCTTTGTACAGTCCATGAAATGAACGTGGAACCGGGAGGCACCTTCAGGATGTCGTTCCAGAACTTCAGCACCGGCAACGGGCATTCTTTCGGCGGAAAGTATCTTGAGATCAGGCCCGACGAGTTTTTGAAGTATACCGATAAATTCGATGACCCCAACCTGCCGGGCGAAATGGTTACCTCGGTATGGCTTCGGAAAACACTGGCAGGTACGGAGATCAAAATAACGCAGGAAGGAATTCCTTCTGCAATACCTGCAGATATGTGCTACCTGGGCTGGCAGGAATCGCTTGAGAAGCTGGCCAGGCTGGTAGAGCCCGAGATTCCCGATGCCTGATCCCTATGAGCGGCCGGTGCGGTAACCGAAACCGGAATATCCGGATCGTACGCTTGCGGACCGGATAACCCGGGCCTAATCTTTAACCATCCGCAAAGCATGAAAGAAGCCGTTTGCGCCCCAACCCGTATGGAACCAATAGCGGCCGCTGCTTAATTATAGTTTGTAAAAATTTTATGACATGGCTAAAACGGATTTTAAAACGATCGACGAATACCACAGCCACTTTCCTGCCGACGTGCAGGAAAGGATGCAGCAGATCAGGAAAATAGTAAGGGAGGCAGCCCCCGAAGCAGAGGAGGTTATCAGCTACCAGATACCCGCTTTTAAAATCGGTAAAGATTTCCTGATCTATTACTCTGCATATACAAAGCATATTTCGCTCTCGAGCCCCTGGAGCGACAGCTTGCTGAAGGAATTTGCTCCTGAACTGAAAAAGCTGAAGGTAACCAAATCCGCTATTCAGCTGCCGGGAAAAGACCCGTTGCCTATGGACCTGGTTAAGCGGATCGTGAGGTTCAGGAAAAAGGAAGTGGAGCAAAAACGTTAAGCAGCTATCATGATAATGCTGCCCACTGGCCGGTACCGGTTCCCGGTAGGCTTAGCTTTCAGCAAAAATACAATAGCCCGGCTTTAACCGGGCTATTTGCTTACAGGAATTACTTAAATGAAAAGGCTGGCCGGAATGGCCTTACCTCTATTTTTTTACAACCATCCTGGTATCTATTTTTTTGTTATTTAAAGAAGCGGTAAGCATATAAGTGCCGGAAGCAAGCCCTTTCATACTTTCCGTTCTTACCTGGTGATCGCCTTTGCCCAGGGAAGCTTTGTACTGCCATACCAGGCGGCCGGTCAGGTCGTGCAGTTCCAGCTGTAACATACCTTCTTCCTGTAGCGTAAGGGAAGCGCCCAGCATATCGGAGAACGGATTGGGATAAACTGTGAGCCTGGTTGCGCTGGGCTTAACCCTGGCAGGCGATGCGGTTGCGCCCTCGCCTTTGAATACCGTATTGCCCCATACATGGAACGCATGGTGCAGCTGGTAGCTGCCGGTGAGAGGATCTACATCGTAATAAGTAGCATACAGGTAGTCATGCACTCCTTTGGGGCCGATTTTGCTCAGCGCTATACCGCTGGTAAAATTGGACGGCAGGGTTGGGGTGCTGGCATTGGGCAGCAGCAGGTAGTCGGCAGTGCTGGTTACCGTTGTGCCATTGGCATCCATTTGCAGGGCCATGTAGCCATTCGATCCGGCGCCATCGGAAGTATACCAGGCCACCATGATCTGCTCGGGCATACCGCTGGGATAACCTGCGCCGTAATTCAGGGCCGGGCTGTATACTTTATATACTCCTCCAGACGGATCGAGCGGACTATTGCCCAGCATACCGCTTGTAACCACCACCGTTTGTGCTCCAGGCATAGTAACGTTCCTGTGGCGTACAATCACGTTCATGCCGTCGCTGTAGGTATAAGCCCAGGCGCTGCCGTTAACGACGACCGGAGCGCTTGAGAAGTCGGAGCAGTCCAGCACCAGCCTGGAGTTCAGCCCGGCTCCTACATAATAGTTGTCGTTTACAAAGGGGGTAACCGTACCCGGCGAAGCAGCCAGGGTATTCATATCAACGGATGATTCGGTAATAAAACCACCGCCCGAGTATACAAAATGCAAGGGGTACGCTATATTGCTGTTGTTGAAAGGCTCAACGACCTTCGTGATGGCTATATCAACCCCCGACTTGCCGGCGGTGCCGTTTAAAGTAGTAATACCGCTCCAGGTATTATTGGTGTATACCATAGCCTGTATACCCTGGTTGGCGCCCGGCTCCCTGTTTACCCAGGCTATAGCGCCATCGTAAGTAGCATGAAAGTCCATACGAATGCGGCCATAGGTCGGGGAGTTCGACAACACTTTGTGGTCGATAAGCTGGTAGGGGTTGGTGGGAGAAGGGGTCAGCTCATAAATATCCAGCATATGGCCGCTGCCAGCTTTATAGTAAGCCACCAGGATATTGGTATTATTGGTTGTTGTATTGCGCAGGCTTCCTACTTCCAGGTCCTGTACGCCGGTATAGGGAATAGAGGTCTTCCACAAAACATTGGAGGGATCGCCCGGAGCGGTAAGAAGCACGGTGACCTCGTGCATGCCGCCTATATCCTTATTATTCCAGCCTGCAACATAAAGATTTGCATAGGCCGATCCGATAGCGGATACCATATCGGGAAAATAAGCGTAACCGGCTTCGAGTGAATAGCAGGATGTATTCTCCGCCGGGTGTACCGCCGGGTCGCCAAAGGTATACTCAATAGCGGCGGGCAGGACAAAAGTCTGTGCGCACAGGTACGCAGCGTTGGCTGCCAGTAAGGCTGCCGTTAAGGTAAGATGCTTAAATGATCTAAACATATAAGGGTGTTTTGGTGTGTAAAAAATCCGGCCCTATAAGCCCGGCATTAAAACGTTCAGGCAAAAAGCAGGCAGGGCAAATACTCCTTAGGCAGATATGTAAAAGCGTGCCGTAAAACAGCAGGGCCGGGAGCCATGCGCAGCCTTCTGTGTAAAAATATCGCGGCGCGCAGCTCGAAACTTTGCTCTTTTTATAAAACCCTTCCTTTTCTTCAGGAACCCACACGTATATTTTTATATAAATATTATGGTTCGCGGGTAAAAAACCGTCGCCGGCCCGGCCGGATACAGCAGTATCTGGATAGATTTCTGTGCAATGGCAGCAGTACAATGTAAAAGCGGGGTATTCGGCTTTTATAGGCTAAACTTCGGCTGCTTTCCCTGTACGGGGCCTGTTAAGCGCAGGCGCATAAAGCATCGGGAGGAGCGGATTGCCGGGGATCGATAAGGCCCAGAGAAATATTATACGGGGCAGATGGGGTATAAGACGGTGCTACAGGTTGTCTTTGTAAGCCCGTCCCAGCGGGATCAGTATGTCCTTGTTCAGGGTAAGCCCGGAGTAAGTACGTTTGGTGATTTTCTCCACATTCACGATGTAGGAACGATGCACCCGCACAAATTTCTTCCGGGGAAAAAGGGCCTCGATATCGTTCAGCGGCATAGGCACCAGGGCCTTTTTCCCTTCATAAAAAACAGTGGAGTAGTAGGTGGTGGCTTTGATATAGTCGATCTTGTCGAATTCGACATCCACTCGCCCTGCCGGCGTCTTCAGCGGGAAAGATGTTTGGAATTCCGCGGCCGGCGCTTCCAGTTTTTCTGCAGCGGAGGAGAAGATGTCTTCTATTTTTTTTACCGCGATCATAAAGCGGGCATAGGTGAGCGGCTTGACCAGGTAGTCCACGGTATTGACGTGGCCGAGCGCAAGCAGCGCATGCTTTTCGTCTGCGGTAGTGAATACTGCTTTGTTGGGCACCAGCTCAATGAACTCCAGCCCCGAAAGCTCATCCATGCTGATATCCAGGAAGAGGAAATCTACCGGGTGCGTACGCAGGTAATCCAGGGCCTCGATAGGATCCGTAGAGTATCCCTGGAGGTCGAGCGTAGGAGTCTTGCTGATAAACTTTACCAATTCATCAATTGCCCTTTGTTCATCATCAACTATATAGCAGCTTATATTTTTCATGAGTTCTCGCAATGTCGTTTATGGTCAGGGCTACAGTATAATCCTGCTCGGTTTCGTTGACCGTAAGCTGGTAGCGGCCGTGGAAGGCGGTTTCCAGCTGCCGCTTGATGTATTTCAGCCCTATGCCTCTTGAGTCATCTTTGATCCGCCTGCTTTTCCAGTTGTGCACCCTGAAAAAAAGATCATTGCCCTCAAGCATTATTTCTATAGACAGCTTTTTTTCCTTATGGGTAAAGCTGCCATGCTTGAATGCGTTTTCCACAAATGCGGCCAGCACATGCGGTACGATCCTTACGCCGCTCCTGATGTCCTTTTCATAGCGGATATTGGCGTTGGGAAAGCGTGCCTTGTAGATGGTGATCAGGCTTTCGATGGCGGCTACTTCTTCCGACAGCGCGATGGTGCCGTCCTGCTCCGTAGGGGCTATCGAGGATTTCATAAAGATCATCATAGCCTCGATACCTTCGGCGGTTTGAGGCAGCACCGGCTCCACTGCTACCTTGAACGAGTTCATGGTATTTACGAAAAAGTGCGGATTGATCTGCGCGCGCAGCGCTGCATTCTCCAGCTGCAGCTTTTCGTAGGCGGCTTTCACCTGCTCGCGGGCCCTTGCCTCCTTTTGCAGCCGTATCTGTTTGGCGGCGAACCAGTACCCGGTAGAATACAGCATAAAGGTAGCCCATTGCCAGGTAAAGAGCAGCCCCAGCTTTATCAGCGACAGCCCTTCGATGGAGGAGGGGCGGCCAAACAGCAGCGGGTCGATGTAAAAAGCAAAAGTATAGCGGATCGCAAAGTTATAGGCGATCGACATCACGAGCAGAAGCGCAAATAGTATATACCGCCTGCGCTCAAAGTAACGTGGCAGCAGCACCCCGCAGTTCAGATAAAATACGCTGGCCGAAATCGCATAAGCAACCGCCGTTTCGTAAATGGCACCTTTTAAGTTGACCTCATATCCATACACCAGGATAGCGAAACTGACATATATAAGCCAGACCGTAAGATGCTTGATGATATTGGTGGCTCTCCGGTGCATAAAGCAATCATTTATTTATCAGCAAACCGTTTACTCGGTTTGCTGATAAAACAAATGTAATACTTTTGAAAGAAATGCATTCTGTCATTTCCCGCCTGCCGCATCGTTTCAGATGCACTGGTAGGTAAACGGCTTTGCTACGGGCGGGGGCGGGGCGGGCTCTACCACTATTACGCTTCCTCCCCGGACCGCTTCCGCAGCCTTATGCTCCAGGGTTACAATAGGCGTTTTTTTGATTTCCAGTTTTTTTGTCTGTTTCTTTTTCATAAAGGTTGTTTTTAATAAATGATGGTATGTAAAATTAATCATCGTAGTTCAGCAGGAAAAGCCGTTGTCCGTAAAAAAAAATCATTCCTCCTCTGACCGATTCAGGGATAAAGGCACGGCACGCTAACTTAGTGCTCATGATTCCCGCGGGAGCATTTTAAAACCTTACTCAAACTTTAATACTTATGGTGCTTAATTGTATTGCCTGCCGTGCAAAGAGCTGTGCCGCCTATCCTTTGCCTCTTTCCCAAAGGCAGAAGGTGTGCCCGTTTTATCAACGATTGCTTCATCCCGAGTACTATCGCCGTATGGACCTGCGGTCGGTAAGTACGCCTCAATATGCCAAAGCCGCCCGCATGCTGGCTGCTGCGCCTGTGCCGTTTTTATTAAATTAGGTTTGTGTTTGTTTTGGTTAGCCTCCTTTCTCCGGGAAGGAGGTTTTTTTATGCAAGCCGCAATGGGGCTTCCATATTATGCCTGGGTCGGGAGTTGGTTGTCGGAGATTGGTCGCTTTTCTCTTTCCTGTCTGCTGCCTGCCGTTGCGATTTTGTTGGTATTATTTATCAAAGGTACAAAAAACGTTCCGCCGTGCTGCCGCTTTATTGATCCGGGATGGTTTGCGCTTCAGGCACCCGGATCGCAGGGAGCAGCTGTTCCAGCCGCTGCAGCGATTGCTCCAGGGTTCGTATCATACTTGCTTTTTTCAATGAAAGAGCCAGCTGCCGGAAAATGTTTTTCCGGATATAATAATCGATGGTGAGCCGCACTTTTCCGCCGCCGGTATCCTCGAGCCGGAAGTAATAGGCATTCTTCTGGTCTTCGTCCGTTTCGCTGAACTCGATCCGCTCCGGGTGGAAAGTATAGCCGCTTGCGTAAAAGACTGTGCTTCCGCTGTCGGTAATACGCCGGCATTTCATGCCTACCCGCGGCAGGAAATGGCTGACCTCTTCCACCCGCCGCACGCCTGTCTGCCAGCGCGGCCTGTAGCTGAAGTCGCCGGCAGCATGGAAAAGTTTGATGATATGCGTCCGGTATTCGCGCGTTACGGAGCAGATGCGTACCTTGTCTGCTATCTCCAGCCGCAGCGGCGGCAACGGCGGCAGTTCTTTTTTGAGGCTGCTCAGCTGTGTGTAATGGAATGGTATTTCGCCGTGGTCTACCTTCTTAACGCTGTACTCCCATTGCATCCAGCGGGTAAGCGGCGGCAATGGCTGCCTGGCTGCCAGGCCAGGGGTCAGCAGCCAATATTCATGCTGCTCTATATCGTTTTTAAGCAGCTGGTGGGCAACAATTATATCTTTCCCGATCAGCTTACTGAAGTCCCGGACCCGGTATTCGGTAAACTCGCCATAGTGGGTAATAACCTTTAAGCTGAGATTGACCGCCGAAAGGCAGGCCTTGCACTGGCAAAAGCGGTAGGCATTGTACCCCGCCAGGCATCTGTGAAACTCACGAAACATGTCTTCCACCTGCCCGTACAACTCCTCCAGCGGCGGCGCATCGCCATAACGGTAAAACAGGATGGCATCTCCTTCGATCTCCGATACCTTAAGCCCGATTTTATTGGACTGGATCAGCACTTCCAGCAGCTCCTGGATAATAAGGCGGCTGTGGCTGATCTCCGTTTCGCTGACAAAACGGGTAAAGCCACTGATATCGGGAATAAAGACCAGACCGCGGGTTTCCATCTTGCTGCAGGTTTATGGATTGAAGGAAACTAAAGATAAGCGTTCTATCCTTTAGTTATCCCTATCATAATATTTTACATTGCAAAATGTTCAAAATGCGAAGGCGGCAGGGATAAGGCCGGTGCACCCAGACGGGCCTGCTTTCAGCGGCCCGCTTCGAGGGCCGCTGCCTGCTGCAGCGCCGCCGGGGTATTGAGCCGGCGCAGCTCCGCTATGATCCGCTCTTGTTCTTCGGGGCTGAAATGCCGGTCCGGCCATACGCTTGCTGCCTCCTTGCGGTACAGCCCCGGCGCTCCGAGCAATTGCTTCAGCCAGTCGTTGGCGATACAGTCTATTACGAGGTGGATCCGGTCGGTAGCGCCGGCATTATGCACCCGGTGCGGCAGGCTCAGGTTAAGATACCAGCATTCTCCTTCCTGCATGGGAATACGGTCGTTCATTATATAGAAAGCCACATCGGGGTTGGTCTGCACAGGAATGTGCAGGCGGGCCTCTCCCGCTTCGAGGTGCATATCATGATCGGTATGCTCCCTGATCAGGGCTCCTGCGCTCAGCTTCATCAGCCGGATGCTTGTTTTGCGGCAATCGAAAGAGTCGATCACGGAGCGCAGGTAAGGGCAGGTGTCGAGCAGGGGAGTATCCCGGTACATACCGGGGGCGGCCGCTCCGGTATGTACAGAAACGATGCTGTCGGCTGCGCCCCCCAAAGCGCGCAGCGGCAATACCGACCAGTCGCCCTCGTAATGGGAATGGTTATAATGGGCTTTCCAGTAGTTTTGGGTAAGGCGGGCTACTTCCCGTTGCATGGCTGGGGCATCGAAAGTATGCCGGAGCCGCAGGTATTGGATCATGGCGATGTGCTGTTGGTGAGCCCAAGGTACGAAGAAACGGAAGAACTGCCAGCGCTGCCTTCCCCAGGCAGCCGGCCCCAGCCCTGGGTGGGAAGAGAAAATATAAGTATTATAATATTGAAAGTGAGCGCTTTGTGTTGCATTGCCGGAAGTGAATGCTTGTGTGGACAGGGAGCGCTGGCCGGAGCATAAAAAAACGGATAAGAATGGATCTTATCCGTTTGTGCGGCAGAGGAGATTCGAACTCCCACGCCCGTTACAGGCGCTACCACCTCAAAGTAGTGCGTCTACCAGTTTCGCCACCGCCGCATGAGGGCTGCAAAGGTGCGTTATTTTCCGCCAAATTCCCAATTTTTTTCTGCCAAATTCTAAAAAAAGATTTTTACAGGCATGAACCCGCATTCCGAACGGATAAAGTAATATCTGCAGCCTGTATTGCGTTAAGGGAAAGATGGTCCTGATTTCAAATAAAATACTTATTTTTGCAACCCTTATGCGGAAATTTTCATTCCTTTTTATTCCTTTGATCATATTGGCGCTGGGCTCCTGCAAGAGCACGCATGAGAAACTGCTGGCCAGTAAAGATGTAAACTATAAACTGCAGAAGGCCAACGAGTATTACGATCAGAAGAAATATTTCAAAGCCAACGAAGTGTACGAAACCCTGATGCCCGCATTCAGGGGCACCAAAAACTACGAAGAGCTGTATTACCGTTACTGCTATTCGTTCTATTACCAGGAAGACTACCTGAGCGCTTCCTACCAGTTCAAGAACTTCGTGGAGAATTTCCCCAAAAGCCCCCGGGCCGACGAATGTGAGTTTATGTACGCTACCTGCATGTACAAGCTTTCGCCGAAGTTTTCCCTGGACCAGAGCAGCACCTACAAGGCTATCGACGTGCTGCAAAGCTATATCAATACGCACCCCGGCTCCAAGAACCTTACAGAGGCGAATAACTATATCGATATCTGCCGGGCCAAGATCGAAAAGAAAGATGCGAATGCGGCCAGGCTGTATTTTAATATCGGGGAGTACAAGTCTTCCAGCGTGGCCTACAAGTCCCTGATACAGACCTATCCCGAATCACGTTCTCTGGATTTCTATCAGTTCATGGTGATCCGCTCCTACTACGAGTATGCCAGGTCGAGCATCAAGGACAAGCAGGAGGAACGCTATGCCGAAGCGGTCAATGCCTATAACGAGCTGCTGGAGTACACACCCAATTCTGCCTATTTAAAAGAAGCGGAGAAATATTATACTTCCGCGCAAAACAGTATAAAACAATTACGCGATGAGCACAAATAAAAAACTGGTTTCTTCGTTGAACCCCCTGATCGAAACGCGCGATGTGGTCGCGATCAAAGAAAAGACCGGCAATATCTATGAAAGTATCGTGGTAGCGTCCAAGCGCGCCAACCAGATCAACATCAGCCTTAAAGAGGAGCTGCATCGTAAGCTGGACGATTTTGCCAATCATACCGATACGCTGGAGGAAGTGCATGAGAACAAGGAGCAGATCGAGATATCCCGCTTTTACGAGCGCATGGCGAACCCGGCCCTGCAGGCGCTGGGAGAGTTCATGAGCGATAAGATCTACTATCGCAAGAAAGACGAGGAATAATCGGTGCTGAACGATACCCAAACCGGTAAGGCCCCTGGCCGTTACCGGTTTATTTCTTTTTGCTGATACTTAATTGTCTTTGCATGTCCTTACAAGGCAAAAAAATAATACTTGCCATTACCGGTAGCATTGCGGCGTACAAAACGCCGCAATTGGTGCGTTTATTGGTAAAGGCTGGCGCCGATGTACAGGTAATCATGACCGCCGCCGCCGCCGACTTCGTAACGCCGCTGAGCCTCGCCACCGTATCGAAGAGGGAAGTTTTCTCTTCTGTCAGCAACGGCGCCCACTGGAACAACCATGTGCACCTCGGGCGCTGGGCCGATGTAATGCTGGTAGCGCCCTGCAGCGCCAACTCCCTGGCCAAGATGGCCCAGGGGCTTTGCGACAATATGGTACAGGCGGTGTATCTTTCGGCTGCCTGTCCGGTACTGGTCGCTCCGGCCATGGATGAGGATATGTGGCTGCACCCTGCTACCAGGGCCAACCTGGAGCGGCTGCAGGCGTATGGCCACCAGGTAATCCCCGTGGCGCATGGGCCGCTGGCCAGCGGCCTTGTAGGCGAAGGCCGGATGGCGGAGCCTGAAGCCATCCTCGCATACCTGGAACGTTTTTTTGAAGAAAAGCAGCCTGCTCCCGGCCTGAAAGCCCTCGTGACGGCAGGCCCCACATACGAAGCGCTCGACCCGGTACGTTTTATCGGTAACTTCTCTACCGGGAAAATGGGCATTGCGCTGGCCGAAGTGCTGGCCGGAAAGGGCATCGAGGTGGAGCTGGTACTCGGGCCGAGCCATGAGCCCGTCGATAGTAAGGGTATCAGGGTGCACCGGGTGGTCAGCGCCACAGAGATGTACGATGCCTGCAACCGGCTTTTTCCCGAATGCCATATAGCGGTGCTGTCGGCTGCGGTAGCCGATTTCCGCCCGGCCGAGCGTGCCGGTGAGAAGATCAAGAAAGGGGAGGGCGATACCATGCAGCTTACACTGGTGAAAAACCCCGACATACTGGCGCATCTGGGCAGCATCAAGCAGGCGCACCAGGTGCTGGCAGGATTTGCCCTGGAAACCAGCGATGAGCTGGAAAATGCGCGGCATAAGCTGGAACGCAAGAATGCGGATATGATCGTACTGAACTCGCTCCGGGACGAAGGGGCGGGGTTTGGCACGGATACCAATAAGGTAAGCATCCTGCAGCGGGATGGCACGGTAATCGAGCTTCCTTTGCAGCATAAACGGGAGATTGCCAAAAGTATCGTAGATTGCATATTGTCTTTAAAGGAAAAAGATGCGTAGACTTTTCTGTATTGTTTTGCTGATGATGGCGGCCTCCGGCCTGCATGCCCAGGATGTGAACTGTAAGTTCGATGTTACCTTCGACAGGGTGCAGAACGTGGATCCCAAAGTGTTCCAGACCCTGAAACGGTCGCTGACGGAGTTTGTGAACAACCGGAAATGGACAAACGACAATTTCAGGCCGAACGAGCGGATCGAGTGCAGCTTTCAGCTGAACATAACGGAAAAGGCCAACGAAGGCAATATTTACAAGGCCACCATGAACATCCAGTCTTCGCGCCCTGTGTTCAACTCCGGCTACTATACCCCCCTTGTGAATTACCTGGACCGGGAAGTCGTTTTCCGTTTTGACGAAAGCCAGACCTTCCAGTTCGACGACAACAGGGTAAGCGGCAGCGATGCGCTGTCTTCCAACCTTACGGCCATTATCGCCTACTATGTCTATATCATTATCGGGCTGGACTACGATTCTTTTGCCCCCAAGGGCGGGGAGGAATTTTTCAGGAAGGCGCAGAACATTGTCAACAATGCTCCTGAAGAAGGCAAGACCATCAAGGGCTGGAAAGCAGCCGAGAATAACCGTAACCGGTACTGGCTCATCGACCAGCTGCTGAACCCGAGGTTCGAGGCCTTTCGCCCGTTCTATTATAATTACCACCGCAAAGGGCTGGACCTGATGAGCAGCAAGCCAGATGAGGCGCGCAAGGCGATACTGGAAGGCATACCCGTGTTGACCAAGATCAATAACGAGAACCCTACCTCCGTGCTCCTGCAGTTCTTCTTCAACGCCAAGTCCAACGAGTTTGTCAATACGCTCATGCAGACGCCTCCCGCAGAGCGCAAAGACTATATCGACCAACTCAGTAAAATGGATGTGCCCAATACTTCGCGTTACCGTGGTATCAAGTGATTTTTTCAGCCGTTGTTTCTCCTCCTTGTCCCGGCCGGTGCGGCAGGTCGTGCTGCTGTGCCTTATAGTGCCGGCAGTACTGCAGGGCTGCCGGCAAGGCGCAGAGCAGCCTCCGGTACCTGAAGAAAAAATGCAGGATATCCTGCTGGATATCCACCTGGCCGAAGCATACAGCCAGGGGCTGGGGGACAGCGCCAGGAACAGGTTTGAAAAGAATTACGACAGCCTTGCCAGCTTTTATACTTCCATCCTGAAACATCACAGCCTGAGCTTCGAAGCGTTCAATGAAGCCCTGGAATGGTATAAGGAGCGGCCGGCAAGCATCGACACCCTGTATCATAAGGTGCTCAACCGGCTTAACGAGCTCAAGGCCAGGGAAGGGATCAGCGATGCAGATCCCCAGCCCGAAGGGAAGCCTCCCGGCCAGGCCGCAGACAGCGGCCGGCATGCGGCCGATACGCTGCCCGGAAGCCGGAACCAGCTATTGCTAAAAGATACGGCTGCAAAAAAGCCATAAACGAATTCAATGCCCATGAACTTTAAGAGAATAAGCCTGGCCCTGTGCCTGCCCGTATTGCTCACCGCCTGCCGACCGGACCCGCCGGTACCCAGGCCCAAAGGATATTACCGGATCGACCTGCCGCAGCATGCCTACAGGGCCTTCGACAGCACGGGCTTTCCCTTCCGCTTCAGCTACCCGGTGTACGGCCGCATTTCGCAGGATGTAAACCTGAACAAGGCAGAAAATGCTCCGTACTGGCTGAACATCGATTTTCCCGAGCTGAATGCCACGATCTACCTCAGCTATAAATCGGTCACTGCGGCGGAGCCGCTGGACAAGCTGGTAGAAGAGTCCTACAAGCTCTCCCATGCGCACGATATCCGTGCCGATTATATCAAGACCCCGGCTTTCAGGACCGGTAACGGGCTCGTGGGAGTGTTTTATTCGGTAGGCGGCAATGCAGCTTCGGCCTACCAGTTCTTTGTTACGGACAGCACCCGGAACTTCCTGAGGGGATCCCTGTATTTTAACAATACGCCTAATGCCGATTCCCTGAGGCCGGCTACCGAATTCCTGAAAAAAGATATGGAATATTTGGTCGAAACTATTCAGTTTAAGCAATAGAATGCTTACCTTTGCGACCATCGTAATGGCTGCGTAGTTCAATGGATAGAATAGAAGTTTCCTAAACTTTAGATCCAAGTTCGATTCTTGGCGCGGCTACCATACCGGAAAGGCGTGAAAAATCCATGCTTTCCGGTTTTTTATTTTCCTGCAAGTCGTTGTTTGTCCGGTAGTTAGAGCAGCATAGCGTCCTAAAAAAGAGCGATCCGGAATCCAAAAGCGGCGCGGCTGCATTTAAAGATCCGCTGCCCTTGTTATTTAAAAGACTGCCTGAATGCAAAAGGCGAAAGATTTGTCTTTGTTTTGAAAAGTTTGCTGAAGGATGGCGGGTGCTCAAAACCCAGCTCATAAGCGATCTCGCTGATGGAAAGATCCGTCGTGGATAGTTTTTCCTTGGCTTTTTCGATCAGCTTATCATGTATATGTTGTTGTGTGCTTTGCCCTGTCAATACTTTGAGCAAGCCGCTTAAATAACCTGGCGAAATGTTTAAGCTGTCGGAAATATATTGAACTGTCGGCAACCCTTTTGTTGCCAGATCATTGCTGTCAAAATAGTCGGAAAGAAGTTTTTCCAGTCTGCCGAGAATCTGATGATTGGTTATTTTCCGGGTATGGAACTGGCGTTCGTAAAAACGCTCTGCATAGGTAAGCAATAACGCTAATTGCGCAATAATTACACTTTGGCTGAACCTGTCTATGTTGCTGTGATACTCTTGCCGGATGTTGTGAATAAGGTTGTTGATCGTTGCCTCTTCTTTGCTGGACAGAAATAAGGCTTCGTTCACCGCATAATCAAAAAAAGCATACTTTTTAATATTTTTGGCCAATGGCGTGCCCCAGAGAAAATCAGGGTGAATGAGCATCAGCCACCCTGAATGTTTAGGTATTATATTTTGGTCCGCTTCGATGCTAAAAACCTGTCGGGGAGCCATAAAAAACAATACGCCTTCATCAAAATCATAATCCTGCTGCCCATATCTGATTTTGGTGTTTGAAGTTCTTTTCAGTGAGATGGAATAAAAATCAAGCACCCAGCTCATCGGGCTATTTCCCGGCAGATTTTTGATTGACGTATAATCAATTACACTTATCAGAGGATGTTCGGGCTTTGGTAAATTCCGGAAATGATGAAATTCACTAATCGTTTTTATTCTGTATGGTTTTTTGTTTGCCACGCTTTCAAGATAATTATTGCTGATTGTATATTCCGGCAAACTCCTTTGCGAAATCAGTGATTTTTATTTTGCCCCATACAGCAGGTTTATTCTGTTCATAATCTTCCGCCAAAATTCCGCTGTGTATCGCCAACCCCAATTCGACCAGGCTCTTTGCTGTATTTTCAGGGATGCCATTACTCAAAAGCGAATTTAATACTTGTTCTTCAGATAGTGTTTTCCATTGCAAACCAGGTATGCCGATAGCCATTCCCAGGCTTTGGGCAACTTCATGGCAGCTCCGTTCATCGCTGACTACATAACGAACCTTTTTATTGCTGTTCAGTTCTGTAATTTCTTCGGCCACGGCACCGGCAATATCCTCTGGCGAAACCAATATCAATTTGTCGTCATTTCCGTAAACCGAACCGATAAAACCTGCTTGCTTTATCATTCCCATGAAAGAAAAAAGGTTGTAGTAGAAGTATCCGGGTCGGATATGGGTCAGGGATATATCCGGAATGCCGTTCAAAAGGTTTTCTGCTTTGTAAGAGCCTGTGATTATTCCTGTGCCTTTTTCCAAATGGGCGCCATAGCTGCTCAAATGAACGACCCTTTTTACGCCCGATTGCCGAATAGCATTTACATAATTTCTACCCGTTCTTTCATAATAGGCGATTGGGTCCGGCTCACTAAAATTGGGTGGAATCATACCATAAAATGCGTCTGCGTTTTTAATGGCGGATGCCAGGAAATCCACGTTTTCCACAGAACCGATCGCCGCTTCTGCACCAATGGCTTCAATGTCTTTTTGTTTTTCCGGTTTACTGCTAATGACAGTTACCGAATGCCCTTTTTGCACCAATGTTTGAGTAAGTGGTCGGGTGATGTGTCCTAACGAACCTGTTACTACGATATTCATCTTTGCTGTTTTAATTTGATGGTGCAAATTGCAAAGAGATCAAAAAACAGACTTAGCCAAATCTGCTTTTGTCATAGCCGGAAATGAGGGGGTCGTTGTAAAAAACAGGAAACGGTCAATCTGCACTAAATCGAAAATGCGCAGGGTAGCCCGGATTCATTCGGCTGCCAAGCGGGAATAGTCTGTTTTGAGCGCTGCCCCCTTTTGTGCCATTAGGCGAAGCCTTTCCCAGCTGCCGGGGCAGTAACCCCCTTTTCTGCCTGAAGCCTTCCTGGGTCTAAGGCGCATATAAAAGTACCGGCCTGCTTGTTATACCCGCCCGTTTTCCGGTGCAGGTGAGGCAGGAAACGGGCTGCGGCTTTGCGGAAGAGTATTTTTTTAATGAAATTATTTCCTATGTATGATGCGTTCCCCGCTGCTGCATCAGCGTTTAAACATTAAAATTTTTATCCACAATACCTTTGCTTCCGGTACTTTGTAAAAAATTGGCATACTTTTAGATAGCACATTAAAGTGCCCCTGTAAACAAGGCGCATTTTTTAAAAACCTAAAATAACACAAATTATGTCAATGAACATTGTTGATCTCATTAAGGGATACATTTCCCCGGATCTGATTTCCAAAGCCGGTTCCTTCCTGGGCGAAAGCGAAGGAGGTATTTCCAAAGCCGTATCCGGATTAGTGCCGGCGCTCCTGGGGGGCGTTTTTTCCAAGGCTACTTCAAACGAGGCTGGTGCAGAAGAGGTGCTTGGTGCAGCGAGAGAGGCCAACAGCAGTGGCATATTGGGTAATTTAAGCTCCTTGTTTGGCAACGACGACCTGCTTACCAAAGGCACCCGCCTGTTCAATGGCCTTTTCGGGGGCAAATCGGGCTCCATTATCGACAGCATCGCGAATTTTGCAGGTATCAAATCTTCTTCTTCAGGCTCATTGATAAGCATGCTGACGCCCGTGGTTTTTGGCCTCCTGGGCAAGCATGCTTCAGCGAATAACCTGGATGCAAAGGGACTTTCGAACTTTCTCTCCGCGCAGAAAAACAATATTGCGGGCGCCTTGCCTTCCGGCCTCGGCGGCTCTTTAAGCTCTTTGCTGGGCCTGGGCGGGCTGGCAGGCGGCGTGGGCGCCGCAGCCGGAAGCATAGGTTCCGCTGCCCGGGAAGCGGCGGGCGATGTCCGGAATGCTGCTTCATCCACTTTGAACTATGCAGGCAGCAGGGCCGGGAAAGCCGGAGGAGGCATGAAATGGCTGCTTCCCCTGTTGCTGCTGGCGGGCCTGGGCCTGCTCTTATGGTGGCTGATGAGCAGCAAAGGCTGCAATAAAGCCGATACCGGGGCCGCAACCAACGACAGCGCTGCCGTGTACAGCGACGGCGCCGCAGCCTCGGGCGCTTCCGATACCCCCACCGCAGCGGCAACAGGAGGCGAGCGAACGCTGGCAGAAGTAACCCTGCCCAGCGGCAAAAAGCTGCAGGCTTACCCCGGCGGTGTGGAAGATCAGCTGATCAGGTTCATCCAGTCGGATGAATACAAGAATGCCACGGAAGACCAGCTGAAAGGAAAATGGTTCAACTTTGACGATCTTAACTTTGAATTCGGCACCACTACGCTTACAGCCGCTTCCCAAAGGCAGGTTGACAATATCATCGCCATTTTGCAGGAATTCCCCGATGTGAAGATAAAGCTGGGTACCTATACCGATAAAAAAGGAAGCGATGCGGCAAACCTGCAGCTCTCCCAGAAAAGAGCGGACGCCGTTAAAGCCGCCTTCTCGGCAGTAGCGTCCCAGGTGGCGGGAGCCGAAGGTTATGGAGAGAAATTTGCCACCGTAGACGAAAATGCTTCCGATAAGGAAAGAGAAGCCGACAGGAAAACTTCCGTAAGGCTGACGAAATAGCCGGGCTCCGGTTGTAATAAACATAAAGCCGCCTCATCCACGAGGCGGCTTTATGTTTTATGCAGGTCTTGTGCTGCAGTCGCAGGCAGGTAAGCGCAAGCGCCATTCTTTTATAATAAAAAAGCGGGCCTGGCCGGCCTTATGCCCCTGCTGCCTTTCTTCCCTGGTTCTTAACCATAAACAAAACATGGTTATCCCCATTTTATTTTGCGCCCTCTGCAGGGCTTCCGCCTCCGCAAAATGAAATTTGCCGGCCGGCAACAATTAGCCCGAAGCAGTTGTTGAAGATGGCTATGGAATATACCAAGCACACAGGTTACCCTTTTCCGTTGGGTGCCACCTGGGACGGCAACGGAGTAAATTTTTCACTGTTTTCGGATAACGCCACTGGCGCAGAAGTATGCCTTTTCGATCATAAAGACGATAAAGAGCCTACGGCCTGCATCCCCATGACGGATCGTACCTACAGCGTATGGCATGTATATATCCCGGGGCTGAAACCGGGGCAGCTTTACGGATTCAGGGTACAGGGACCGTACAAACCGGAAGAAGGCATGCGCTTTAACCCGCATAAGCTGCTCATAGACCCCAACGCCAAAGCGCTTTCGGGCATAATAGAATGGCACGACTCGTTGTTCGGCTATGATCTGAAAAGCAAAGACGAAGATCTCCGGATGAGCGAAACCGACAGCGCGCCTTATTTGCCCAAATGCATCGTGATCGATCCTTCCTTTGACTGGGAAGGGGACCGCCCGCCGAAGATTCCCTACCACCGTACCATTATTTACGAGGCGCATGTAAAAGGGTTTACGTACCTCCATCCCGATATACCCGAGGAGATACGGGGTACCTATGCGGCCATTGCGCATCCCGCTTCTATCCGGTACCTGAAGGAACTGGGCATTACCGCGATCGAGCTCATGCCGGTCCATCACTTTGTAACCGACCGGCAGCTTTGGGAAAAAGGCCTGGTCAATTACTGGGGATATCATACCATCAACTATTTCTCACCGGATATACGCTACGCCGCTTCCTCAGAGTGCGGCGGACAGATACGTGAGTTCAAGCAGATGGTAAAGGAGCTGCACAAGGCGGGTATAGAGGTGATACTGGACGTAGTATACAACCATACCGCCGAAGGCAATCACCTGGGGCCCACGCTTTCGCTCAGGGGTATAGACAATGCTTCATACTACCGGCTGCAGGACGATAAACGGTATTATATGGACTACACCGGCACGGGCAATACCCTGAATACAGTGCAGCCCAATGTGCTGCGTATGATCATGGACAGCCTGCGGTACTGGATACTGGATATGCACGTGGACGGCTTCCGTTTCGACCTGGCCGCAACCCTTGCCCGCGAGCTGCACGAGGTAGACCGGCTGGGCTCTTTTTTCGACATCATCCACCAGGACCCCGTTATCTCCCAAGTAAAGCTCATAGCAGAACCCTGGGATGTGGGCGAAGGCGGGTACCAGGTAGGCAAGTTCCCGCCGGGATGGGCAGAATGGAACGGCATGTACCGCGACTGTATCCGGGACTACTGGAGAGGCGCCGACAGTATGCTGGCAGAATTTGCAGGACGCTTTACAGGTTCTGCTGACCTTTATAAAGACGATCGCTATCCCACTGCCAGCATTAACTTCGTGACGGCGCACGACGGGTTTACCCTGCAAGACCTGGTAACCTATAACGAAAAGCATAACGAAGCCAACGGCGAAAACAATCAGGACGGAGAAAGCCATAACCGCTCCTGGAACTGCGGGATCGAAGGCCCTACCGACGACCCGGAAATACTGAAGCTGAGAAAGCAGCAGGTGCGCAACTTCATGGCTACGCTCTTTCTCTCGCAGGGAGTGCCCATGCTGCTGGCCGGCGACGAACTGGGACGCACGCAGCAGGGAAATAACAACGCCTATTGCCAGGACAACGAAATATCCTGGATCGACTGGAACAATGTAGACCAGGAACTGCTGGACTTTACCAGGATGCTGATACGCCTGAGAAAAGAGCATCCCATTTTTTGCCGGACGCGCTGGTTTAAGGGCGAAAAAGTCAAAGGAAGCGAGGTTGAAGACATTGCCTGGTTCCTGCCGGAAGGTGTACAGATGGATGAGGAAAACTGGAACCACGATTTCGCCAAATCGCTGGCCGTTTTCCTGAACGGGCAGGGTATCAATATACACACCGAGGATTACCAGCCGGTCACGGACGATAACTTCTACCTGATTTTTAACGCCCATTACGAGCAGATCCGCTTCCGCTTCCCTTCCGAGAAGTATGGCCGCGCATGGGTGCGCATCATCGATACGGCAGCAGGTTATACAAGCGATCGGCAGGTGTTCGCTCATGATACTTCCATTGTAGTGGAAGGGCGCTCAATGGTAGTCTTACAGCAAAAAAAGGATGAAGATGCAAACCGGTAACCCGCTTAAGAAACGTCCTGCCGGGGTCAGGTGGGAGAAGGGATGCGCCTTTGTCCGTGTATGGGCTCCTCATGCCGCTTCGGTAACCCTGGTATGGAAGGAGGGGCAGCATACCCTGGATCTGAAAAAGGCGGAACTGGGTTACTGGACGGCGGAAACCAGGCAGCTGAAGCCGGGCGACCTGTACTATTTCAGCCTGGACGGCGGAGAAGCCATGCCCGATCCTGCTTCGCTGAGCCAGCCCCGGGGCGTTCACGGCCCTTCGCAGGTAACAGACCTCTCTTTTTCCTGGTCAGACCAGGGATGGCGCAATCCCGACTGGGGCAATTATATTATCTATGAGATACATACCGGCACTTTCAGCGAAAGCGGCACCTTCGATGGAATCGGGGAGCAGCTCGATTACCTGAAAGAGCTGGGCGTGACGGCGATCGAGCTGATGCCGGTGGCACAGTTCCCCGGCGATCGCAACTGGGGATACGACGGCGTGTTCCCCTTTGCGGTGCAACACAGCTACGGAGGAGCGGCAGGGCTGCAGCGGCTGGTCGATAAATGCCACCAGAAAGGCCTGGCTGTAATCCTGGACGTAGTTTATAACCACCTCGGGCCCGAAGGGAATTACCTGGACAGCTACGGGCCCTATTTTACCGATAAATATAAAACCCCCTGGGGAAGATCCGTCAACTTTGACGATGCCTACTGCGATCCTGTACGCCGGTACTTTATCGACAATGCCCTGATGTGGCTGCGGGATTTTCATGTGGATGCCCTGAGGCTGGACGCAGTACATGCTATCCGGGATTTCAGTCCGCTGCACATCCTGCACGAGCTTAACCATGCGGTCCGGAGGCTGAGTGAATCTCTGGATTCCCGGAAATACCTGATTGCGGAAACGGACCTGAACGATACCAGGTTCATACGGCCAGCCGCCGAAGGAGGCTACGGTATACAGGCACAATGGTGCGATGAGTTTCATCATGCCCTGCAGGTAGCCGCCGGCCAGGAAAGGGTAGGCTATTACAGCGATTTTAACGGCCTGCCCGACCTGGCGCGCGCGCTGGAAAATGCCTATGTATATACCGGGCAGTATTCCAGGGAGCGCCACCGTTATTTCGGCACCTCTACCAAGGGCATCAGCGGCGATCATTTTGTAGTGTTCAGCCAGAACCACGACCAGGTAGGTAACCGGGTGCATGGCGAACGGTCAGCGCATCGGGTGAGCTTCTGTATGCAGAAGCTGCTGGCCGCAGTTGTATTATTATCGCCTTTTGTGCCTTTGCTGTTCATGGGAGAGGAATGGGGCGCAAGCACGCCCTTCCCTTATTTCACCAGCCATACCGATAAGGCGCTCATCGGTGCAGTAGAAGAAGGGCGGAAAGCGGAGTTCTCCTATTTTCAGAAGGAAGGAGCGCCTTACCCGGCCAACGAGCTGTCTACCTTTCAGAAGGCCATACTCAACTGGCAGGAAGCAGATAGCGGCCGGCACAAAGTACTGCGGGAGTATTACCAGCGGCTGCTGCAGCTGCGTAAAACCACTCCGGCATTGTTGAACTATGACAGGGCTTCCGTTTCCGTCATGTGCGAGGCGAAGAAGGGAGTGCTGATACAGGAACGCTCCTACAAGGAGCAGCACCTGTATGCCATTTACAACTTTTCAGGCAACCCGCACGAAGTACGGCTTAAACGGGAAATATTCCCGCTCTGGGTGCTACTCTCTTCCTCAGACCGGCGATGGATGGGGCAGGAAGACTGTTTCCTGCATTACGACCATGAAAGCAAATTGACCGTGCCCCCCGAATCTGTTATTCTTTTAGCTAACTACCATGTACCATCCTGAATCGACCTATCGTATACAATTCCACAAGGATTTTACGTTCAGACACCTGGAGGCTGTTATACCTTATCTGCATCAGCTGGGCATCAAGACCATCTATGCTTCTCCCATATTCGATGCGCTGCCGGGCTCCATGCATGGCTATGACGGCATTGATCCCAACCGGATCAACCCGGAGATCGGCACCTGGGAGCAGCTTGTTGATATCGCTGCCGGGCTCCGGCAAAGAGGCATGGGCTGGATACAGGATTTTGTACCGAACCATATGGCCTTCAGCCCGCAGAACCCCTGGCTGTGCGATTTTATGGAAAAGGGAAAGATGTCGGAGTACGATGCCTGGTTTGATAAAAACCCCGATGAGCCGCTTATGGCTCCCTTCCTGGGAGCTCCCCTGGAAACAGTCCTGGAAGAGGAAGGGCTGAAGCTGGTATTCAGCCGGGGAAAGCTGCAGCTGCGGTATGACAGCGCGGAATATCCCCTGAACTATACAGCCTATCACGATATACTGGCCCACGAGCTTTTTGACGGGCTTTCGCTGGCGGCGCTCCGGGACCGGGCAGCCGGCCTGTCGCAGATTACCGAAGAGGCCTTGTTCCGGCAGGAGTGGAAAGCGATGCTCGATATGCTTAACCGGGAGCTTGCAGCAGCGCCGGACAGGGAAGCGATGTTCCAGAGAAAGCTGGACGAGATTAGCAGGGACCTCTCTTTCCTGAAACGCATCCTGGACCAGCAGTTTTACCGGCTATGCTACTGGAAGGAAACGAACACGAAGATCAATTATCGCAGGTTCTTTACCATTAACGGGCTGATCGGCATGCAGATGCAGCGCCCCGAGGTTTTTGAAGCCTATCACCGCCTACTGTTCCGTATGCTGCGGGAAGATATCGTTCAGGGCGTACGTATTGACCATATAGACGGCCTGTATGATCCTGCGGCTTATCTGGAGCAGCTGCGCCGCCACGCGGGCCCCGATGTATATATCGTGGTGGAGAAAATACTGGCGCCGGACGAAGCCCTGCCCGCCGTATGGCCTGTACAGGGCACCACGGGATACGATTTCCTTGCCCAGGTCAACCAGGTGCTGACGCTTCCTGCCGCTGCCGCTTATTTTTCGGAAGCATACCTTAAGATGTCGGGGGAGCCGGCTGGCCCGGAAGAGCTGCTGTACCGGTACAAAGAGCAGATATTGACCGGTTATATGCAGGGCGAGCTGGATAATTTACAGCAGACATTCCGCTCCCTGCAGGGAGGGCTTCCCGACGGCGTTACCGAAGAAGCAATGCGCACTGCATGGGAGCAGCTGCTGGTCTGTTTCCCCGTGTATCGCTTTTACGGCGACCGGATGCCGCCGGATGCTGCAGATGCCGCACGATTTACGGAGCTGGTCGGGGTAGTGCGCCGGAGAAACAAAGTGCCCGGTAAGGCACTGGATTATCTCCTGCATACATTCCTGGACGAACGGCTTGCGCCGGGAAGCCCTTATGCCGGAGCGCTGCTGCACTTGTGGAGGCGCTGTATGCAGCTGAGCGGCCCCTTGATGGCCAAGGGCCTGGAGGATACCCTGATGTATGCCTACCACCCGCTGATAGGGTTGAATGAGGTAGGAGGCACACCGGCCGTTTTCGGTATGGATGTTTCCCGCTTTCACGAACGCATGCAGGAGCGGCTGCAGGATTTCCCGCTGTCCATGAATGCTACAGCCACGCACGATACCAAAAGAGGAGAAGATGCCCGGGCCAGGCTGCAGCTGCTGGCTGCACATCATTCCGGGTGGTTCAGGCAGGTAAAGAGCTGGCTGGCCCAATCGGCCCACAGGAAGTTCGAACCGCTTTCACAGACCGACCGCTATTTTGTGCTGCAGGTGGTCTATGCGGCCCTGTCAACGGATGAAAGCGCTGAAGACTTCGGGGAGCGCCTGCAGCATTATCTCCAGAAAGCCGCCCGGGAAGCCAAGCAGCATTCTTCCTGGGAGGCGCCCAACCCGGAATATGAAACGCTGCTGGTGGAGTATGCGCTGACGGTAGCCGATGCCCGCGGCAGCTGCGGGCAAGCCATCCGGAAGTATTTGAAGCAGATGCAGCCCGCCATTATCGCCAACAGCCTTGCGCAGCTTACGCTGAAATGCCTCTGCCCCGGCGTGCCGGATATTTACCAGGGCACGGAGTACTGGGACCTGAGCTTTGTAGATCCCGACAACAGGCGGCCGGTCGATTATGGCAGCCGCCAGGCTGCGCTTAGCCGCATTGCCGGCGGCGGTACGGACGCCGCGGCGCTTATGGCGAAGCCGGAATCAGACATCAAGCTTTTTACCCTGTACCACCTGCTGCAGCTTCGCAGGCTTTGCCCCGGCCTGTTTGCCTCCGGCTCCTACGAGCCGGTAGCTGTCCCCGGCTGCCTTTCGTTCCTGCGCCGGTATGGCCCCGACTGGCTATGGGTAGTGGTGCCGCTGGGCGGCCGGGCCCTCAGGCTGAAACAGGAGGACCTTCCGGCGCTGCCTCCCGAAGCACCGGTTACCTGGAAGCATGTTTTTACGGGAGCGCAGTTTACAGCCGGCATTCCTGCACAATTGCGGCAGGCGCTGCAATCATACCCCGTTATGGTAGCTACCGCCAGGGTGCGGAGCGTCGGCCGTGCCGCAGGTATCCTCATGCCGCTCAATGCACTGCCTTCGCCCTTTGGTATTGGTGTAATGGGTGAGGAAGCGTACCGCTTTATAGATTTCCTGGCCCGCAGCGGGCAAAAAATATGGCAGCTGCTGCCGCTGAACCCGGTGGTGGCTTCCTCTTATTACTCTCCTTATGCTTCTCCTTCCGCCTTTGCAGGCGAGCCCATGTATATTGACCCGGCCCAGCTGTGCAGGGAAGGGTTGCTGTCGTCGGACGATGTGGAAGCAGCCCGGATGCCGGCCGCGGCGGAAATAAACTACCAGGAGGTGCAGGCGCAGCGTAACGCGATGCTGCACCGGGCCTGGTCCGCATTCAAGGAAAAGGGGGCTGCCGCCGTAAAGAATGCATTTGCCCGGTTCCGGCAAACGGAAGCCGGATGGCTCAGCGATTATACCTTGTTCCGGGTGCTGAAGCTAAAATGGAAGGATAAGCCCTGGTACGATTGGCCGCAGCCCTACCGGGACCGGGAGCCGGAGGCAATGCGGCAGCTGAACGAAGCCGAAGCGGATGCGATCGCCTTCGAGGCATGGCAGCAGTTTTACTTTCGCCGCCAGTGGCAGCGGCTGAAGCTGTATGCAGCGCAACGGAATATACAGCTTATAGGCGATATCCCCTTTTATATGAATGCCGATGCGGCCGATGTATGGGCCGCCCGGGACCTGTTCTCGCTCGATAGGGAAGGTAAGCCCGCAGCAGTGGCTGGTGTGCCGCCCGACTATTTCAGCGCTACCGGCCAGCGATGGGGGATGCCGACCTACCGCTGGGAAGCCATGGAGCAGGACAACTTCTCGTGGTGGATCCGCCGCCTGCAGAAAAACCTGGAGCTTTTTGACCAGATAAGGCTGGACCATTTCAGGGCTTTCTACGACTACTGGGAAATACCGGCAGACGCAGGCACAGCGGCGGAAGGACGCTGGCTGCAGGGCCCCAAAGACAGGCTGTTCCGGCTGATACAATCCCGCTTTCCCCGGATGCCTTTCCTGGCCGAGGACCTGGGCGACCTCCACCAGGCAGTCTTTGACTTCAAGGATCAATACCGCTTACCGGGTATGAGGGTGCTGCAGTTCGGGTTCAGCCCTTATGAAGGATCGCTCCGCGACCTGCCGCATAACTTTACCACGGACGCTTACGTATATACCGGCACGCATGACAACAATACGCTGCTGGGCTGGTACCGGGAGCTGGACAAAAATGCCCGCGCCAGCCTGAATGCATATACCGGCCATACCATTACGCAGAAAAATGTTGCCGACACTTTGTGCCGCATGGCTTACGCTTCCGTAGCCGCCACCGCCATCGTACCGCTGCAGGACCTGCTGGGGCTGGGTGCATCTGCAAGGATCAATACGCCTGCCACTACCCGGCACAACTGGAGATGGCGCCTGCATCCCGGCCTGCCGGACAATGCCCTGGCAGACAGGCTGCGCAGGTGGGTGTCTAGGTATAACCGCTGAAGCGACAGTGAAATGAAGTTCTCTTAGGATGAAACGGCCTCTTCGGGCGGCAGCGGTTGCAACATAAGCATGGCCAATGGCGGCAGCGTCAGCCGGAGCGAGCAGGGCTTCCCGTGATAAGGCGCTTCTTCCGAAACCAGCACGGGCCCGTTAAGGACATGGCTGCCCCCGTATTTCCGGTCGTCGGTATTCAGCAGCTCTTTCCAGCTGCCTGCACACGGGAGGCCGATGCGGTAGTCGCGTAGTACAGCCGGCGTTGCATTCATAACGCATACCAGCACCTGGCCGGGTGCCGCTCCCCTGCGTATCCAGCAGAGCACGGAGTTTTTTGTGTCCTGGTAGTCGATCCACTCAAATCCTTCCGGCGCGTAGCTAAGGGCATGCAGGGCCGGCAGCCGGGTGTAGAGCCGGTTAAGGTCGGCGGTAAGCAGGTGCAACCCTTTGTGAAAAGGATGGTCCAGCAGGTGCCAGTCAATGCTTTGCTCGTGCCGCCATTCCTGTATCTGCCCGAATTCTCCGCCCATGAAGAGCAGCTTGCCGCCGGGGTGCCCGAACATATATCCGTAAAGCAGGCGCAGGTTGGCAGCCCGTTGCCATTCGTCGCCCGGCATCTTTTGCAGCAGCGAGCGTTTGCCATGTACTACTTCGTCGTGCGACAAAGGCAGTATGAACTTTTCGGAATAGGCATAATGCATGCTGAAGGTAAGCTGGTGCTGGTGGAAGCTCCTGTATACCGGGTCTTTGGCAAAATATTCCAGCGTGTCGTGCATCCATCCCATCATCCACTTGAAGTCAAAGCCGAGCCCTCCGTCTGCGACGCTGTGCGTTACGCCCGGGAAAGCCGTGGATTCCTCCGCTATGGTAAACGTGCCGGGCCGGAGGCTGTGTACTGCCTCGTTGAGCTGCCGCAGAAAAGAGATAGCCTCCAGGTTTTCCCTGCCTCCAAGATGGTTCGGGATCCATTCGCCTTCCTTCCGGGAGTAGTCGCGGTATAGCATGGAGGCTACGGCGTCTACCCTCAACCCGTCGATGTGGAATACATCAAGCCAGTAAAGCGCATTGGATATGAGGAAAGACCGGACCTCGTTCCGCCCGTAGTTGAAGATATAGCTTTGCCAGTCCTGGTGAAATCCTTCTCTCGGGTCTGCATGCTCGTACAGGTGGGTGCCGTCGAATTGGTACAGGCCATGGGCATCGCCGGGGAAATGGGACGGTACCCAATCCAGTATAACGCCGATGCCATGAAGGTGCAGCGTGTTGATCAGGTAACGGAAATCGTCCGGCGTGCCGTAGCGCGCGGACGGCGCATAAAACCCTGTAAGCTGGTATCCCCAGCTGCCGTAAAACGGATGTTCCATGACCGGCATGAGCTCTACATGGGTAAATCCCATGTCGGTGCAGTACCCGGGCAGCCATACCGCCAGTTCCTTCCAGCTCATGAGCCGGTTGCACTCTTCGGGTATCCGCCGCCAGGAGCCGGCATGCAATTCATAGATGCTCAGGGGCTTCCCTACAATATTTTCCCTGTTTCGCTGGTCCATCCACTGTTCGTCGGTCCATTGAAAGCTGCTTGTGCCTGCTATACGGGATGCGGTGCCGGGAGGTACTTCGGCGGCAAAGCCGAAGGGGTCTGCCTTGTCGCCGTGCCAGCCCGAGGGGTTCCCGATATGGTACTTGTACAAAATGCCCGGCTGCAGCCCGGGAACGAAGAGCTCCCAGATGCCGCTGCTGTCCCAGCGGGGACGCATCGGGTGGCTGCCCTTGTTCCAGCCGTTGAAATCCCCGATAAGCGATACATAGTTGGCCGCAGGGGCCCACACGGAAAACTGGACTCCTTTTATCCCGTTGAAAGTAATGCAGTGCGCGCCCAGGTGGCGGTAGAGCATATAATGCTTTCCCTCGCGAAACAGTGCAATGTCGAAATCGGACAGGAGCGAGCAGTGAGCAGCATACGGTATTTCGGTAAGGGCTTCATTCATGAGTTACCTTTTCTTTGTGTAAGATGCTTAAGATTCCTTTGACGGGGATGCTTACCCAGGACGGCCTGTTGTTCAGCTCATAGTTGAGCTCATAAAAGGCTTTGGACAGCAGGAAAATGTCCAGCAATATGCGGATATCCTCTTCCTTATCGGGTATAAGCCCCGTTCCCTGTACCTTTTCGAGGTAAGCGTGCATAAAGAAGCAGGACATGTAGTGATTCCAGAGGTCGGCATAGGGTATCAGCTTCTCGATATCCTCGTTGCGGGTTTCGCTTTCGAGGAACAGGTTGCCATAGGCAGCATAATGGAAGGAGCGGATCATACCGGCAATATCGCGCAGGGCCGCGAACTTAAGCCTGCGCTCGCTGTAGCTGCGCGCCGGCTCGCCTTCAAAATCGAGGATGACGAGATCCTTGCCGGTAAACAGGATCTGCCCGAGGTGGTAATCTCCGTGTATGCGGATCTTCATCAGGTCCAGCTTCCGGCTATAGATCACCTTCATGGATTCCAGTATATGGCGGCGGCCGGCCAGTATCTCTTCTGCGGCCTCGCGCACCTTGCCTTCCAGGCGGTCTATATTCCGTTCCAGTATCTGCGTGGCTTCCCGTACCTGCGTGCTGAAGCTGGAGTATACCGATCGCTGGTAATGCAGTGAATAAGGCTCGGGCCGGAAAGCCGGGAGGTTATCGGCTGCCATCAGTTTCAGGTGCATCTCTGCGGTACGTACGCCGATCAGCCTGGCCTGCTCGGCCACCGAAGGATCCAGGAAGGCCCTCAGCGTGCCGGGGAGATCTTCCAGCCGGCAGGGCGATGTGAGGGTCCCGTAAAGCGTCAGGGGGGGCAGCTCGTCCGGCTGGGCCGTCAGTATCCTGTCGTTGAAGGCGGTCAGCTTTTCCTGCATGAACAGCCAGGCGTCGCCGTGGTTCTCCACAAGCTCCTGCAGCATGGCCAGGGTAATATTGCCTTTGCCGGAGATCCAGTCAACGGTACCGAGAAAGGAGGGTACATGCGCAAAACCTATCGGGCCGGTCAGGGTCCGGATCATTTCCTCGTCGGGATTGATGTCGTAATCTACTTTACGGTAGATCTTAAGGTAAAATTTGCCGTCGAAGATGATCGATGTATTGCTTTGCTCGGCATTCAGTATCCGCGAGGGCAATGCGTCTGCCTGTCCCTGCTCCTGCCGGAGCGCCTGCGAAGCCGCAAAAGCGATCTTGAACCCCTTCCGGTAGCCGCTTCCCGAAATCAGGTGGCGGATCAGGTACTGGTGCAGCCGGCTATCGTACAGGGCATCGCATATATAGCCGTTTACGCCGTCGATACTGATGGGCATCACGATACTCTGCGGATAGCTGCCCGCAAGATCGTTGCCGGCAGCTTTGGCTGCGAAGAGGAGAGGAAGCTGGTATATTTCCGGGAAGCCGTAATAGTAATGTACCTTGATCAGCAGCCAGGCTACGCCGGGGCTGTCTTCCATGGCGATATGCTGGCTGTCTTCCAGCTCTATATAATGAATTTCCCGGTTCTTGCCGCCGAACCAGCGCACGCTCTTAAGCCATTCGGGAAGTATTTTCTGAAGCAGCGTTTCCCTGAAATTGCCTTCGTACAGGTCTTCAAAACGGCTGAGCGCGTAATCCGGTATGGAGCGCTCCTGGATGTAGGCCCCCGATATGTTCTGCAGCTGGAACCACTGGAAGCTGTAACCTCCCATAGAAAGGAAATAGCGGTCGCCGCGGATCACGGGAAACTTATTTTTGCTTTGAAGCTCTACGGGAACAAATCCTTCGAACTCGCGGAGCATGATCTCGGCAGGCTGGGCATAACGGCTCAAGTTGACCACCACGAGTATGGTTTCCTCTTCGAAGCTGCGGGTAAAGGCCAGTATCTTGGGATTATCCACGGATAAGAAGCGGAAATCGCCGCGGCTGAAGGCTTTGTGCTTCTTACGCAGGTCTATCATTCGCTTCATGTACCAGAGTAAGGAGGAGGAGTTGCCGGCCTGCATCTCTACATTGACGATCTCATAATGGTATTCGGGGCTGAGTATCAGTGGCAGGTAGAGCTTTTGGGGGTTGGCCTCCGAAAAACCGGCGTTCCGGTTCGACGACCATTGCATGGGCGTACGCACACCGTCCCGGTCGCCCAGGTAAAAGTTGTCTCCCATGCCTATTTCATCGCCGTAATAGATCACCGGCGTGCCGGGGAGCGAAAACAGCAGGGAGTTGATCAGCTCTATTTTCCGCCTGTTGTTCTGCATAAGCGGGGCCAGGCGCTGCCGGATGCCCAGGTTGATACGGGCTTTGGGGTCGGTGGCGTAGACTTTGTACATATAATCCCGCTCCTCGTCGGTTACCATTTCCAGGGTCAGCTCGTCATGGTTGCGGAGAAAGATCGCCCACTGGCAGGTGTCCGGTATGGGAGGCGTCTGGTCAAAAATGTCGGTAATAGGGTAGCGGTCTTCCATTTGCAGGGCCATGAACATCCGGGGCATTACGGGAAAATGGTAGTTCATATGGCATTCGTCGCCTTCGCCAAAATAGGCCGCAGAATCTTCGGGCCACATATTGGCTTCGGCCAGCAGCAGGGTGCCGGGGTAATGCGTGTCTACATGCGCCCTGAGCTTTTTCAGGAAGGCATGGGTTTCCGGCAGGTTCTCGCAGTTGGTTCCCTCCCGCTCGAAGAGGTAGGGAACAGCATCGAGGCGGAACCCGTCCACCCCCAGCCCGCACCAGAAGTCGACGATGCGGAATACCTCCTCCTGTACGGCCGGGTTGTCGTAGTTCAGGTCGGGCTGATGGTGAAAGAAGCGGTGCCAGTAGTATTGCCGGGCTACGGGGTCCCAGGTCCAGTTGCTGGTTTCGTAATCCTGGAAAATGATCCGGACGCCTTTGAACTGTTCGGGGTGGTCGCTCCAGACATAGAAGTTCCGCTCGGGGCTGCCTTTCGGCGCTATACGTGCACGCTGGAACCAGGGGTGCTGATCGGAGGTATGGTTGATGACCAGCTCGGTAATGACCTTCAGCCCCCGCTTGTGCGCTTCCTCCAGGAATTCCCGGAACAAGTCGATGTCGCCGTAGGCAGGGTTGAGGGTGTAGTAGTCGGCAATGTCGTACCCGTCGTCGCGCAGGGGCGAAGGGTAGAAGGGCAGCAGCCATATGGCAGTAATACCAAGGTCGCGCAGGTAATCCAGCTTCAGGATCAGGCCCTGAAGGTCGCCGATGCCGTCCCCGTTACTGTCATAAAACGCTTTGATATGCAGCTCATAGATGATGGCGTCTTTATACCAGTGCAGCTTGTCGTCGGATGTGTTGGCCATGTTTTTTTTGATCTGTATGTGAAGCCTGCACGCAGGCTGAATAATGCTTTATCCTGCCCGGAAACGGAAAAGGTGGGCCGGTTTATGATGCGGGTCGAGCGCAACGTAGTTCCAGTCGTTGTTCCAGTCGTAATGCTCTTCCTGCAGGAGGTCTTCTACCGCTACGGCGCCGTAAAGGCGGAATAGCTTTTCCCTCGGGATCTGTATCCAGCCGCTCTGCGGGTAATGGGGATCCAGGCAGATCACAACCAGGAGGTGCCGGTCGCCATTGGGGTCCCATTTGAGGTAAGCCATGATCGCGTCGTTGGAGCAGGACAAAAACTCGATGTTATTCGTTACCTGCAGCGCCTCGTAGGTATGGCGTATCTGGTTCACTTTCCTGATGACGGACCAGGTGCGGCTTTCCGCTTCGGGCTCCCAGTACCTGATTTCATACTTTTCATTGTCGGTATACTCTTCCTTCCCGGGCGCCGGCTCGCAGATGCCGCGTTCGTATACCGGGCCATACAGACCGTAGTTGGACGACAGGGTAGCAGCCAGCAGCAGCCTGATGATGTGCATATTGACGCCTCCCGTTACCAGGTGCGCGGGTAAGATGTCGGGTGTATTGGGCCAGAAGTTGGGCCTGAAGAAAAATTGCTTGGGCCCTTTGCTGAGCTCTGTCATATATTGCTGCAGCTCCTGCCGGGTGTTGCGCCAGGTAAAATAGGTATAGGACTGGCTGAACCCGATCATGGCCAGGTGCTCCATAATGTGCTGCCTGGTAAAGGCTTCGGACAGGAAAAGCACATCGGGATGGGATGCCTGTATGGACCCGATGATCCATTCCCACAGCCTCAGCGATTTGGTATGCGGGTTATCTACCCGGAAGATGCGTATGCCTTTGCCGATCCAGAACATAAAGATGCTCAGGAGCTCCTGCCAGAGCTCCTGCCAGGCAGCGGATTCAAAGTCAAAGGGGAGGATGTCCTCGTATTTTTTAGGCGGGTTCTCCGCAAACTGCACGGTTCCGTCGGCCCGCCACCGGAACCATTCGGGATGCTCATGAACATATGGATGATCGGGGGCGCACTGGAAGGCGATGTCCATGGCAATTTCGATCCCGAGTCTGCCGGCTTCCCGTACCAGCTTCTTGAAATCTGCCATGGTGCCCAGCTCGGGGTGCAGGGCTTTGTGGCCGCCTTCGTCGCTGCCGATGGCCCAGGGCGATCCGGGATCGGCGGGGCCGGCTGCCAGGCTGTTATTCCGTCCCTTCCTGTGTATCCTCCCAATGGGGTGTATGGGAGGCAGGTACAATACATCGAAGCCGGCAGAGGCAAGTGCGGGCAGCCTGCGTATCACATCCCCGAAGGTGCCGTGCCGGCCGGGCTCGGGGGCGCAGCTGCGGGGAAACAGTTCGTACCAGGTGCTGAACTGCGCTTTCTTCCTGTCTACGCGGATGCGGAATACCGGGGAGGTGCTGACCCTGCTCTTGTCCGACAGGAGCAGCAGGCGCTGGTAGAGATCGTCCTCCAGGTCTTCGGGTTTCAGCCCTGTTTCTTTTTTGCTGTCCAGGAGCTGTTTCAGGATTTTGCGATCGCTTTTGGAAGAGAGCGGCAACAGCTGCTGCAGCAGGGCTACGCCTCCTAATTCTTCCAGGATGGTATCCACGCCTGCCTGCTGTTTTTTTGCATAGCCGTCTTTCCAGCTTTCCAGCCCGCTGACCCATGCCTGTATACGGAATTCGAGCAGGCCGGTCTGCTCCGGCCGGTAAACTGCCTGCCATAGATCGTTCTCCTTCCTGGAAAGGGCAATATGCTGCCAGTGCTTCTCTCCGGAAAAGCGCAGCTGCAGAACGGCCACGATCCTGTCGTGGCCATCGGCGAATATGTTCGCGGCAAAGCAGACAGGGAAGGACACTGCGGCCTTGGCAGGATAGGCTCCGTTTTCGACGGAGGGTACAACATTCTTGATAATAACCCGCCGGATGCCCTCCGGCGGAATTGCCAAAGCAGTATGTGCTTGATGGGTCATGTATCGTCAGACTTTTAGGGGAAATGATCACTCCGGGAAGAGATGCAGTGCTAACAATGAAGCGATGAAAAAGTTAAGGCGCTCGGGGGTAAAAAGTCCTGATTTTCCGATACGGGTAAAAATTAGGAAAGCCTTATCATTCGGGGATTTGGGGTCCCCACTGTGGCGTTTTTTGCACAAAAAGGGTAAGCGGCGCGAAACGCGGCTTCGCCTCCGGGATGAACGCCTTCTCTAAAAAGCTGATTCTTAACCTGCGCAAACGAAGTACAGGCCCGCCCTGATACCGGAATGATTCTTGCATGGTTTTAAGTCAAGTTCAACCAACCCAATAACCAACAACCCAATAACCAACGCATTTATGAAGAGTGGCAAAACGATTATCATCTCCAACCGGCTTCCGGTTAAGGCAGAGCAGAGGCAGGATACAGTTGTGTATCACCAGAGTGAGGGAGGGCTGGCTACCGGCCTTTCCTGCGTGTATAACAAGGATAACTGCTTCTGGATCGGGTGGCCGGGTATCTCTGCAGAAGACGCGGGGTTACGGGAGCGGATGGAACGGGAGCTGTACAAGCGCCGCCTGCTGCCGGTCATGCTGAACGAGCAGGAGATAGCAGGCTTTTATGAAGGCTTCTCGAACGGAACGCTGTGGCCTTTGTTTCACTGCTTCCCGTCGTATGCCGGCTTTAACAATGAAGAATGGGAAATGTATGTGTCCGTAAACCGGAAGTTCGCGGATAAAATACTTGAGGTGGCCGGTTCCGGCGACACTATCTGGATCCATGACTACCACCTGCTGCTGGTGCCGGATATGGTACGCCGTGAGCTGCCCGATGCTTCCATTGGCTTTTTCCAGCACATCCCTTTTCCCAGCTACGAAATTTTCCGGTTGCTTCCCTGGCGCAACGAATTGCTGAGAGGACTGCTGGGGGCGGACCTCATCGGGTTTCATACCCAGGAGGATGTAGAGCATTTCGTGGAGGCTATTCATAATATTACCGAGGCTGCAGTAGTCGAAACTTCCATCCTGTCCAATGAAATACTGCTCGACGAACGGACCGTCACCGTCAACGCTTTCCCTATGGGCATCGACTATGAGAAATACCGCAGCCTGTCTGTGGACCCAGCCACGGAAAAGGTCGTGGCGCGGATCCATGAGCTGGTGGGAGAACGCAAACTAATGGTTTCCATCGACCGGCTGGACTACAGTAAAGGTATCCTGCACCGGATGAATGCTTACAACCGTTTTTTAGCGGAGCACCCTGAGTTCCACGAAAAGGTGGTGTTTATCCAGCTGATCGTACCTTCCAGGGATACGGTGAGCGAATACGAAAAGCTGCGGGAAGAGATCAACCAGATGGTAGGCGATATCAACACCCGCTATGGCACCTGGGACTGGGAGCCGATCCGGTACTTTTACCGGTCTTTCTCGCCCGAGGCCTTATCGGGCCTGTATGTGGCAGCCGATGTGGCGCTGGTGACGCCGTTGCGCGACGGGATGAACCTTGTCAGCAAAGAATTTGTCGCCAGCAAGACCACTTCTTCCGGCGTGCTGATCCTTAGCGAAATGGCGGGGGCGGCCCAGGAGCTGAAGCAGGCGTTGCTGATCAACCCGCATAACGAGGAAGAAGTTGCCGGAGCTATTTACCGGGCATTGATTATGCCCGTCCGCGAGCAGGTAAAGAGGATGAAGGCTATGCAGCGTATCGTAGCCCACAACAATGTGCACTATTGGGCCGCCAGTTTCCTCCGCTCGCTGGAAGAAATTAAAATACTGCAGCAAATCTACCATGCGCATATGTATAACGAGGAGGTGGAGGCGCATGTACTGCAGCAGTTCATATCAAGGGCCGAGGCGCCCGCGATCCTGGACCTCCTGCAGATTCCCGGCGACAGCCCTGTGCAGCAGCCGGTTGCCTGACCCCGCTTTTACCGGTCCGCTCCATAGCGGACCGGTAAAAAATACTCCGCAAAAATTTCGGTAATACGGGTATTAATAAGGACCTTTGCCCTGTAAATCCATTTCTGCCACGCTAATCCTTCCCCTCCGGCGTTATGAATGATTTTCTCGCTGCACGGTCCCAGATGGCTTTATCGCTCGGGTTCCATATTGTTTTCTCTTGTATAGGCATGGTAATGCCTTTTTTTATGGCCGTAAGCCACTATTACTGGCTGCGGACCGGCAAAGCGGTCTTTCTCAATGTAACGAAAGCCTGGAGCAAGGGCGTGGCCATCTTTTTTGCCACAGGGGCTGTGTCGGGTACGGTATTGTCGTTCGAGCTCGGATTGCTCTGGCCCGAGTTTATGAAGCATGCCGGCCCTATATTCGGTATGCCTTTTTCCCTCGAAGGAACCGCTTTCTTTATTGAGGCCATTGCGCTCGGCTTTTACCTGTATGGCTGGGGCAGATTCAACCGCTGGTTCCACTGGTTTACCGGGGTGGTGGTGGGGCTCAGCGGCCTGGCCTCGGGTATACTGGTAGTGGCCGCCAATGCCTGGATGAACAGCCCTGCCGGCTTCGATTATGTTGACGGCCGCTACCTGAATATTGATCCGTTCAAAGCTATGTGCAACGATGCCTGGTTTTCGCAGGCATTGCATATGTGCATCGCGGCCTTCGTGGCTACGGGCTTTGCGGTAGCCGGCGTGCACGCGCTGATGATATTGCGGAGAAAGAATACAGGGTTTCATTCGGCTGCTTTCCGTATTGCGGCCATCTTTGCTGCCGTAGCGGCGGTACTGCAGCCCCTGAGCGGCGATATTTCCGCCAAGGATGTAGCGCGGCGGCAGCCGGCAAAGCTCGCGGCAATGGAAGCTCATTTTAAGACCGGCGCCCGGGCCCCGCTGATCATAGGCGGGGTGCCCGATGAGAAGGAGGGGCAGGTAAAGTACGCAGTCGAGGTGCCCGGCCTGCTGAGCTTTATGGCCTTCGGCGATAAAAATGCTACCGTAAAAGGCCTGGACCAGGTACCGGCTGCCGATCGGCCCCCGGTAGCGGTAACCCACTACGCCTTCCAGGTCATGGTGGGCCTGGGCGTGTTCCTGCTGCTGACCGCCCTCCTGTATTTCTTCATTATCTGGCGAAAGAAAGCCTGGCAGGATAAGCGGTGGCTGCTGAAGCTCTTTGTGCTGGCCACCCCTATGGGCTTTATTGCCGTGGAAGCAGGCTGGACGGTTACGGAGGTAGGGCGGCAGCCCTGGATCATTTACGGAGTGATGCGCACCCGCGATGCCGTAACGCCCATGCCGGGTATCGAGTTTTCTTTCCTCCTGTTTACGATCGTTTACCTGTCCCTGGCGGTAGTGGTAATGCTGTTGCTGTATCGCCAGATCAGGATGGTAGGGGAGCGGTACGACCTACCGGACCCTGCCCCAAATGCTGCATTATGATCTACGTTGTGATGGCCTACCTGTGGGCTTCCATATTACTGTACCTGCTGCTGGGCGGGGCCGATTTCGGGGCCGGTATCGTCGAGCTTTTTACTTCGAAGAAAAACAGGAGCCGGACCCGGCATACGGCATACAGGGCCATCGGCCCTGTATGGGAAGCCAACCACATGTGGCTGATCATTGCCATCGTGATCCTGTTCGTAGGCTTCCCGGTCATCTACGCCACCGTATCCTTATACCTGCACATTCCCCTGCTGCTGATGCTTACGGGCATTATAGCCAGGGGCACAGCGCTTACTTTCCGGCATTATGATGCCGTAGCCGACGATATGCAGAAGATCTACAGCCGGATCTTTGTGTACTCCAGCTTTGTTACGCCTTTCTTCCTCGGTATTATTGCCGGCAGCACGGTATCCGGTAAAATAGATACGGAGGCAGCGTCTTTTACGGACGCCTATATTTTCAGCTGGCTGCACCCTTTTTCTTTAAGCGTGGGCCTGTTTACCGTAACCATCTGCGGGCTGCTGGCGGCCGTGTACCTGATCGGGGAAGCGGCAGAAGCGGGCGACCGGCAACGCTATGTACGCAAGGCACGGGTATGGCATACCTTGTCGATGTGCTGCGGGGCGCTGGTATTCCTTGCCGCCTGGTACGACGGCATCCCGCTGGTGCAATGGGTATTCGGGCAGACTACCGGTGCGGTTGGCGTAGCGCTGGCGCTGGCTGCGGCTCTTGTGTTCCGGCTGCGGATAGCGAGGGCGGAAAGCAGCCTGCTGCGTGTCCTGGCTGCTTTCCAGGTTGCGATGATCCTGCTGGTCACTACCTATTATCATTACCCCGACATCCTGCTGCTGAAGAACGGGGGCCACCTCTCCCTGCTGGAGCATCACGGCCAGGAAAAGACCATTGGCGCGCTGGCCTGGGCATTGCTGCTGGGCAGCGTCTTCATCCTGCCGGCGCTCTTTTACCTGATGTATGCTTTCCAGAAAAAGAACCAATATGAAAAGGGTGGGGAGCCCTATTGAGTAGGCGCTTTCTTTCTTTCTTTTTTCTTAAAACATTTCCCGCTGCGCAACAATTTGCAGCGGGAATGTTTTTTATAGAAAGCGCATACGCTTATGAAGAAGTACCGGGTATATAAGAAAGAGGATTTTCCTGTATCGGAAGTGCGCCGCTACCTGGAGCCGGGCCCGGTGGTGCTCGTCAGTTCGCAATGGAAGGGGGAGCGCGATATTATGACCATGGGCTGGCACACGGTCATGGAATTTTCGCCCTCGCTGGTGGGATGCATGATTACCGAGGCGAACCACAGTTTTGCGCTGATCGAGAAAAGCGGTGAATGTGTGCTGAACCTCCCCGTGGCTGCCATGGCAGATGCCGTGGTCGGGATCGGCAACACCAGCGGGGCAGAGGTCGATAAGTTCGGGAAGTTCGGGCTTACGGCCGGGGCCGCCAGCCTCGTTCAGGCGCCATTGATCCGGGAATGCTATGCCTGTTTTGAATGCAGGGTGTACGACCGGCGGCTGCTGTCCAGGTACAATTTCTTTATCCTGGAAGTGGTAAAAGCGCATGTGGCCACCTACCCGCCATACCCGCGTACCCTGCACTACCGCGGCGGCGGCGTATTCATGCTTTCGGGCAGGCACATCGCTATGCCGGAGCGCTTCCGCCCGGAAAACCGCTGAGCAGCGCTACATTTATATGCTTAAAAAAAATATCATGAAAAATTTTGGAAGAATTGATCCTGTCGATTACCTTTGCATTCCTAAAGCAAACGAGCCGCGTTGGTCAAGGGGTTAAGACGCCTCCCTTTCACGGAGGAATCACGGGTTCGATTCCCGTACGTGGTACGAAACAGATAAGCTTCCCGATCCCGGGGAGCTTTTTTTATTTGATGCCTGGGATGGGAATGGGGGGCACGATTCTTAAATCCTTTCGCAAAATCCTTTCAAACCAGCCGGCAGGCGCCCCGTTTTTAAATGCGCCCTGCCTTTCTTAGTTATTTCATTTTCCTATGTCCAGCCTTCCCGGATCGATCTGGCTACCAGCTCGTTTATGGTATTGCAGCCCGATTTGGCAAGAATGTTCTTCCGGTGTGTATCAACGGTGTACTTGCTGATATACAGGCACTCCGATATTTCTTTGCTGCCCCTTCCCTCTGCCATATATTTTAGAACCTCCAGCTCGCGTTTGGTAAACGAATGCGATACAGGCTTCAGATTGTTACTCAGGTCTACATTGTAGAAAGAAGGCTCTCCTTCGAGGCCTATAAAGGAAAGCCTTGGTGCGCCCTGCATTTTGAGGTGGGAAATATCGGTAAACACGCACAGGGTGCGCGCCCCGCCGTTGGTAAAATAATAGACCGGAATCACCTGCACCAGCAGTCTTTTATAGTCCCCGTTCTGGTGCCTAAAACGAAGGTCATGGCTGAATTTATATTTGGTAAGCTTCTCCGGCGGCAGGCTGCCGAAAAATTCCGTCGCACGTTTTTCGTGGTATAAATAATAGGGCTGGTCGTGGGGATGCATATTATCCAACCAGAACGAAACGTCGAAGCGGATGTCCGGAGGATAACCTAAAACGGTTTCTATGTCCGGCGATATATATTCGGCAACTGCGGTTTGCGTATTGAAAAAGCTGTAGAAAAATTCGCCGGGGTGAAACAGGTTCAGGAATTTTCGCACGATCTCGTCCTGTGGCAAGACAACCTGTTCTGCTTCCGATTTCGGAATATTAGCCCATATTTCTTTTAGCTGGCTGATCTTATCGCTTCTGCTCACGGGTGTAGGTATTATTGGTTCATTCAAAAATACCTATTCCTCGGTATTTTTTATACAAACGATACGGCTGATTTTTGCTTTTTTTTAAGATAAGAATAACAATCTGTATGCAGGTCGATTTTAGCAGGGCAAACAGGCTGCAGGGCCGGGCAGGTGCGCTCTTTTAGTGCTCATCCTGGCCCTGGCTATCCGAGCAGCGCTCAGGGCAGGTACACGTATTTTAGCTTTGAAACGTATAATAAAGCGAATAATACATATTACCTGGTTGTTTCTGCCCCGGTAAAGAGCTGGCGCAAGGGCCTGAGCCCGGCCGAGAAGGAAGGATTTATTCAAAAGTTTAAAGCTGAGGCCAATAAGCGGGCCGGGAGGCAGATGATGAGCAATGAGCAAATGCCTCTGCCTGCCGATGCCGATTATGAACGTTATCCCTCCTTTTCCCAATGTAAAAAAGCCGTCTGGGAAAAGATGGACAGGCACGAAGCTATGTATAAGAAACTGGAGGCGGTGAAGGTGATTTATGTGCAGCAGTAACGCTTCCTTGAAACAATTAATTGTTCCGTAAAATGGTATTATGTTCAGGATATCGGTTGAAATAAGTACCAATGAAGAAATATGGGAGCTGTTCGACAAAAGCCTCGACCATATCTTTATTCATAAATTTAATCCAAACGAGGCTATCGAGTGGTGGCGGACTTCAGTAAAGATGAAGAACGGGCACCTGCTCGATAATGTACTGGCGCGACAACTGCAATTTGATTTGCAGACTGATTTGAAGGGGCTCAGGCAAATTATGGACCTGGTCACTTACCAGCTGAGCATATACCAGTTTGACAAACCAGTTCCGCATACGCTTATAATGGATTATTTGCCGGAACAGAAGCGCGAAGCCATCCTGAAACAAAACGGTTTAAAGCATTCCTTTTTTATTGATTTCGAGTTTCTGACCGTCGAGAGCTTTGATGTTGACTTTATACGATCCATAGAAGCGAACCCGCTTTTCATGCAAAGGGTAATTAAGCGACAGGATCGGTAATCAGCCGCCGGTAAAGCATCTTCGTAAGAGTGAACAGCATAATCATATTTCTTGTAGCCGCTCCCGCTTTTTTGACGGGAAGCAAAGTGAGTGTATCGCTCTTCCTTTTCAGGTTTTTTTACGAAAGGAAGGGCGACCGCTCAAAGAGCAGGCATCTTTAAAACAAAAGCGAATGAGAAAAGCAATTCTAACTATGTCGTTCCTGCTTGCAGCAGTATGGAACAGCCAAGCGCAAACCATTCCTGACAAACCCGAAGTGGTGTTTGTACAGGGCGGCACTTTCCAGATGGGAAGCAATGACGGAGGGATTTACGAAAAGCCTGTACACAGCGTTACGGTGAGTGATTTCAGCATTGGTAAATACGAGGTAACCGTAGGGCAGTACAAAAAGTTTTGCGAAAGCACGGGTCGCAGTATGCCCGATGCGCCTTCTTGGGGCTGGAACAACAGCCACCCGATGGTTAATGTAAGCTACGATGACGCTGAAGCCTATTGCGAATGGCTGGGTAAAACTTATGGAAGCAATTGGCGGTTACCCACCGAAGCCGAGTGGGAGTACGCAGCAGGCGGCGGCCGCAAAAGCAGCGGTTATACCTATTCCGGCAGCAACAATTTAGAAGCGGTAGCCTGGTTTGCAGCCAATAATGCCGGTTTGAAAACACATGCCGTGGGGACTAAAAGCCCCAACGAATTAGGTATTTACGACATGAGCGGCAATGTATTGGAGTGGTGCAAAGACTGGTATGGTTCAGATTATTATACCAACAGCCCGAACAACAATCCCCAGGGGCCTGCCTCCGGCTCTGTCCGCGTGCTTCGTGGCGGTAGCTGGAGCGGCAGTGCGGTGCACCTCCGTGTTACCCGTCGCTCCTATGCCACGCCTAAGAATCGGAATCACGGTTTGGGCTTCCGGGTGGTGTGGGAAGGGTAAAAAACCTTAAATCGACAAGTAAACTTTTCATAAACAATGAAAAAGTTCATTTTAATCTTTGCGCTGCTCATAAGCTGTTCTTCCGTTTCGAAGGCGCAGTGCGATACGGAATTCCGCGAGGCCTGCGGAAACGCTTCGGCTATGGCTGTTTACAACACGTATATGCTCATCGGGGAAGTTGGCGATGCCTACAAAAGATATGCGTACAACCGCGATGAGGTAACAGCAAAGATGAAAACCCAAACGGCCACACTGCAGACCCTGATCAATACCTTTTCCAAATGCAGGCCCACAGCCGGCAACGGATTGAACAAAGACGATATGCAGTATATCAAAGAACTGCTGCGTTGCCTGGAATCCCTGCGGCTTACAGCAGAAACCCTGAGCAATTATGTTAAAGACAGGAACGATGCTTCGGAACTGGCATACAATTTAAGCCGGCTCCAGGCATGGACACAGATCAGCGCTCTGCTGGGACTGGAAGAGAAGTAAACAAGCTGGATTAAGCAAATAAACCGGAAACCAATAAAGCAAATAAAAATGAAAAAAGTACTTTTTATCCTTATCGTATCCTTAAGCATGTGCAGTCCTTTCGTATTGAGGGCGCAGTGCGATAAAGAATTTAAACAGGCGTTTGCGGGCGTTTCGGAAACGAGCATTTACAACACCTACGAGGCAATCGTGGCGATTGAAATTGTTTACGGGACACCGGAAGGAAGGGTTATCTACCGCGACTCGGAAGTACGCGCAAAGATGGGGATACAAACACAGATACTTCAGGGCCTGATAGACAGGCTTTCGCTATGCAAAGCCTCCGCAGGCAACGGCTTGGGCAAAGAAGAAATGCAGCACATTGCAGGGGTGACGAATTGCCTGAAGTCGTTGAAAAATTATGCCCAAAGCCTGAGCGATTATGTGACCACAAAAAACGCATCCAACGAAGCCATACTGGATGAAAACAGGATAAAAGCATCGGGCCTTATCAGGGCTTTTCTGGGGTTGGAGTAAGCGGAAACCTACAACCATAAGCATGAGAATTTTCATCGTCATCCTGCTGGCAACAGCTGTTTCCCCGCTTTTTGCGCAGGAAAAACAAATACTGATGCTGCTGAACGAAGCGCTGAATAAGGAAGCGGAGCATTATTCACGGGAATCAGGCATATAGCCGGAGCGCCCCCCGACAGCCTGATCGTGGTGCAGCCGTTCTCCATTAGCAAAGACAACATATTAAGCGTTGAAGTAACAAAGAGCGTGCATAACGGGCTTCAGACAACAAGGCAGGAAGTCCCCGTTGCATAAAATAGAAAGCCTTTTGAAAGATATCAACGTGATCTTTGCAGCTGCCGGCGATGATGTAAAGGTTACCACAACAAATGTTTATAATGATGGCGCTCCTTCCACAACTGAAGCATACAATTACCACCTGTTTTTTCTCAACCTGTCGTCCGGCATGCAGGACAAGTCCTGGCAAAATGCGGTAACTAAAGCTTTTTCAAAAGCGGGGCTAAACATAAGAATGACGTATGGTATGACTAAAGCCTGATTTTATGTTGTCTAAGAACAAAGAGCGGTATTTGCTTCAAACGTATTTTCACACCAGGAGCAACAAAAATATTCCTTCTCACCTGCCGCAGTTCGGCGCGCCCGATGGCGATACTACCGACGAGGAGCTGTTTTTTATTACAAAATACGTTACTGCTATAGACAAGGTTTTCTTACGCAACTCGTTTGTTACGGAAGAGGGCCTGCAATTGCTTAAAAAGCTGCAAAAAGTAAATTACCTGGATCTGCGGGGCATGCCGCTTCACGACGGTAACCTTGACTGCATACTCCATTTCGAAAGCCTGGAATACCTCGATGTACAGTATACCAGGCTTTCGCCGCAGGGTATCGGCCAGGTACTGAACACTTTCCGCGGGTTAAGAACATTGCTTGCCCAGGTAGGCCCGGAAGACGCCTCCTTACCCGGGGTGTGGGAGGCAGCATTTCCTCACTGCGATCTTATGGTGGGAATTACCGGCAGTTCATAATTCCATCCCAAGCGCCGGCCTGCTGCGATGTAACGGCGGGCTATCTCAGCGGAGCGCTGCCGGGCACCGGAGCACAGGTTCCCTTACGCTTCTACAGCAACTTTAGCGTATTTGTTCCGGTATGCTACAGGCGTCAAACCCGTAACTTTTTTAAATGTATCACGGAAAGCCCTGGTATCGGTATATCCCACATCAAACATTACTTCGCTCACATTTTTCCGGGAAGCCTCAAAGAAGCGCTTGGCAGCTTCCACGCGTACCCTTTGTATGTATTCCAAAGGCGTGTTGTTGGTTGCCTGCCGGAATCTGCGTTCAAAGGTTCGCCGCCCGGAATTCACGATTGCGGCTAACTCATCTATCGTTATTTTTTCATTGTAGTTTTTTTCTATGTAGTCCTGTACTTTTATGATGTCTGCATCGGCATGCTTTTTTTGCCCCTTGAATATAGCGAATACGGCCTGGCTGTTACGGTCCATATCCAATGCAAAGTTCTTCGAAATCAGTACGGCCGTTTCCCGGTCGGAGAATTTTTCAACCAGGTATAAGACGAGGTTCCAGAGGCTGCTGGCGCCGCCACTGCTGTAAATATTCCCCACTTCGGTAATGATGGCTCCGTCTACTACCTCTATTTCCGGGTACCGCATCCTGAACTCGTCGAGGTGGGCCCAGTGGGTGGAGCACTTCTTACCGTTCAGCAGCCCGGTTTCGGCCAGCAGGAAGGCGCCTAAGCACAGGCTGGCAACGCTGCAGCCCTTTTGGTATAAGTTCCGGATATAAGGAATGGCGCCGCTGTTTATTTTTATTCCATCCGCAATATCGCCATACACAGGAGGAATGATTAATAAATCGGTTTTCCGCACGTCCCGGAGCAGGCGGTCGGTCCTGATCGTATACTCGCCGTCATTTGCGGATACGAATCGGGTAAGGCCGGCGTACTCCACCTCAAACACGGGCTCTTTTCCCAGCGCGGTAAGGAAATCGTTTGCTGCCTTAAAAGCGCGGTAGGGTGGCGTTACCGCTTCTATTACGCCTTTCTCGGGGGCAAAAACCGTTACTTGCATAGACCTGGATACTTAAAAAGTAAAGATAGTGCATGCCTGTCATTTTTACCCCTCAAAGTTGTCGTTTTCGCACAGCATCCGTTCCGGTTTCTGGAGCCACTTTTGTATGACTGAATCAACAACTAAAAATGTATACATCATGGCAAAGAAAATCTTTATTAACCTGCCGGTAGCCGACCTGGAAAAGGAAATGGAATTCTACACAAAAATAGGGTTTACCAATAATCCCGTTTTTACGGACGATACTGCCGCCTGTATGGTGCTGAGCGAAGAAATTTATGTGATGCTGCTGACTCATGATAAGTTCTCGCAGTTCACCAGCAAGAAAATAATAGATGCTCAAACAGGTATCGGGGTGATCAACTCCATTTCGGTCGATAGCCCCGAAGAAGTACATGCTATGGCAGACGCCGCTCTGAATGCGGGTGGCAGCGAGCCCGGCTCGCCCAAGGATTACGGGTTTATGCTGCAAAGGAGCTTTACCGATCTGGATGGCAACCATTGGGAGGTATTATATATGGATATGAGCAAGTTTCCCGGTTAACGATAAGGGCATAGCGGACCATAAAGCAAACCGGATGCTGAAGGACGGATCGACTTTTGCAGTGCACCTTTCCTTTAACGGAAACTGCAGGCAGGCTTTCAACTACTACAAAGCGTGCTTTGGGGGCGCATTGACGGTGCAAACGCTGGCCGATACACCTCATGGTGCGGGAATGAGCAGGGAAATGCGGGCTGCGGTAGTATGGGCTACATTGAACAATGAGTATTTCAGCCTGGCAGGAACGGACCTGACAGATGAGGGCCGCATTGTTTCAGGCAATAATGTAAGCATCCTGGTAAGATGCCGCTCCTTTGCGGAACGGATCCGGCTGATCAATAAGCTCATCCGCAGGAATTTCTGTTCTGCCGAAAATACCAGCCCGCTGGTGAATGTCATAGATATGTACCACATCAGCTGGATACTGAGTGTGGACTGAACGAAGGCAGGAAAGTCGTCTTGTTGCCCGTACCGCCATACGCGAATGGTGCATACGGCTGCTGCCATACATGTTCCCAGTCATCGCCCCGGTGTGTACAAAAGGAAACAGTCAAAGCTGGCTGTTTCCTTTTATCTGCTTTTCTATTGGCTGGTGCTGTTTTATAACCTGTTTCGGTCAAAGCAAAAGCGGACGATCACCTGAGCGTCCGCTTTTGATTCCGGCAGCCGGAAGCCTGTTCCCTTTTGCTAAGGATGGTAAGCTTCCCGAGGCGGTAAAGTCTACCCAGGGATACGTAAGGCCATCGGTAAAAAGGAATCCATTGGATACAAGATGCGAGCCGGAAGAAAGGATGGATTTGTTTGCTTGTGTATAGTTCCAGCTATATGTCGTAGTAACGTTTGCATTAGTGATGTCCAGCGTTCTTGAAAGCCCTGATGTGCTGCTGTAAGAATATACAGAAACAGTACGTCCTGCCATATTCAATGCTCCGCTGTTGTGCACGAAGCTGCCACCTGCAGGATTGCTCCAGTTGTCGGTCAGCGTAACGCTGCCGCTGCCGGTTTTTGCAACAACAAACTGCAGGCCGCCCAGTGCGCTGCCGTTGGTAGTAATGGTAGCGCTCGAGTCGCCGCTCATTTCCAGTACCGAGTTCATGGTCACCGAGCTGTCCATCAACCGGAGAAGAATAAACAATGTAGTGAATCGTTTATTGTAGTGTGGTTTGGTTTTGTTTTGTATAGTTGGGGGGGAGCGGTCTGGCCGTAAAACTATAAAATCCGGTATTGAATTTTTATACAATTAGGTGTACGGAGGGTCAGGGGCGTATCAGGACCCCGCCTGGTACAGGTTGAATATTTCCTTCAGCTCTGTGTTATTCTCCGCTCCCAGCTTTTCAAGCGCCCTCCGCCTGAAGGTGCTTATCGTGGTCCTGTCTACATTCATTGTATAAGCGATTTCTTTATTGCTCATTCCGGAAATAAGGTATTCCACTACTTCCAGCTCACGGTCCGACAGCGTATCTATGAGGTTCGGCTGATCGCCGTCGGCCAGCTCTTTTTTCAGCGCGGGACTTAAATACAGTTCGCCGTGCAGGAACTTCTCAAGCGCCACCTTCAGTTCCCCGATACCGGCCTGCTTGCACACATAGCCGCGCACGCCTTTCCGTATAAGCCTCCTGGCATATATTTTCTCGGCATTCATCGTATAAACGATGACGGCGGTTTGCGGATAATCCTTTACCAGGATATCAATGAGGGGAAATGCATGCCCGTCGGCCAGCTGCAGATCCAGGATGATGTAATCCATTGCCTGCACAGACAGTATGTCCAGCATTTCCCTGCAGGTGGAGGCTTCGTAAATGCTACATGCAATGTCGATGTTTAATTTTTCAATAATGTCGTTGACCCCGTACCGGACTATCTCATGATCGTCTGCTATTAAAATGTGCTTCATATGGTTGTTGTGTTTTGCAGAGAAGAGCCGTTGCTCCCGGAATAGCCTGCCTGCCCCTGGTGCGGAAACGCTATTGTTATTTCCGTGCCCTGACCTATGTCACTGCGGACGGTCATGCTGCCGCCAGACAAACGCAGGAGGTCCTTTATAATTACAAACCCGAACCTGTATTTTTTCTTTTCGTTCGCGGAGTAGGCAAAATCGAGGAAATCCGGGTCGTTCAGTTTGGCAACTGCGTCCTCCGCCATACCCGGTCCCGTATCGGCTACCGAAACGGCAAAGCCATTAGCGGTGTAATAGCTTTTTATTTTTACACTGCCATGCTCCGTGTACTTTACTGCATTCATAAGCAGGTTGTAGATAATAACGCCCATGGCCTGCCTGTACTGGCACACTTCCATTTCCGGTATATCTTTGATAAGGTCCAGATTCTTTTCCCCCGCCAGCGTTGACGGTATTTCGGAAACCTCTTTTATCAGCTGGTCGAGGGAGAAGGCTTCGGGCGCCATTTCCAGCGACTCGTGGTGAAACCGGATCCAGTTCAGGAGGCTTACCGTGAGCGATTCCAGATCGTGCGCGACCGACTTCATGTAGCTGACCGCGCGATGGTTTTTATCAGAAGTGTGGAGCGCTTCCAGCACTTTATCGCCCAGGTAGCCCATAAACTGCAGCGGGCTGATAATGTCGTGGCTGATGATCGAGATCAGCCGTGATTTGATCTTGTTGTCCTCCTCCAGCCTTACCTGCTGCTCCCGGAGCTGGGCCAGCTGGCTTTTCAGTTGCTTGCTCCGGGCAGCAATATCTTCTGTCTGTATATTCACAAGAAGCTGAAGTTCCTTTTCCCGGCGGATAATGCTGCCTGTTCTCCATTTGAACAGGGCGGCGATAAGTCCTGTAAAGGCAAGTAGACAGGCCAGGAGGAACCACCATTCCTGAAACCAGGGGGTGAGTACCCGGAACGTTATCACGGTTGTGCGGAATTGATCGGCTTCAAATCCATTCCGTACACGCAGGTGCAGTTTGTATGTACCCGGCTTCAGGCCCCCGAAGAGCAAGGTGTTGTTTTGGGTAATGTCCTGCTCCTGCCAGGTATTGTGCTCCTGTTCCAGCTTATAGGAAAAGTAGATGTTTTCGGCATTGCCGAACCGGGAAAATGCAAGGCCGAATTTTAAATACCTGGTGTTGTACGGGAGCGGTGGAAGCTGGTTGTCTTTTAAAAGATAAGTGGCGGAATCTACCTTTACCTCATCTATGAAGACTTTCCCGTCGGGCGGCGGCATGTGCGGCTTCGACGGATCCACGACGACCAAGCCGTTCATGGAAGGGAAAGACAGGAGCCCGCTGCTCAGCTGCAGCGCACAAGGCTGGCAGCCGCCGTTCAGCTCCGTATGAGCTATGCCGTCTTCCCTGCCCAGGTAATGATAGTATATTTCCGGCAGGCCTTCCTCGTAGGCTTTTTCCAGCGCCCTGAAGCTCACCTTGAACAGGCCGTGATTGGTGCTGATCCAGCAGAAGCCCCTCTGGTCCGGGACAAAGCAGTGTGCAAATAAGAGGTACCCGCGCTTGTCTGCCGGCATTTTTTTAAGCGTACCGTCTTTATACATATAAATGCCCTGGCCGTAGGTCCCGATAAGCAAATAATCCCCGAACTTCAGGAGCGCCCGGACCTTTGCGGTAAGATCGGGAATGGGTATGGTAATAGGCTTTGTTCTTTTCCGGAGGTCGAACAGCATGAGCTTTTCCGTAGCGATGGCGAGCAGCCCGGGTTCGAGCTCGACCACGGCGTCGGGGTTCAGCCAGTTCTTTTTATCGGTTGCTGCATAAGGCAGTTTGTACAGCAGCTCATACCGCCCGTTCGTAATTGCTCCGAAGGCCCGGTCGGAAAATACATACATACGGTTGCCGATCTCCGCGAACGTCATCTTTTCCGAACCATCTCCCAGGGCTATCCAGGTGTACTGTCCCGACAAAGCATGGTAGTGGAAGACCGTATCGTGCGCATGGAACCAGCGGTCCCCCTTCGAATCCTCAAAAATTGTCAGGGGGTTGAACGTCCTTTTTTTTTCCTGCCGGATCCATCCGTCTTTTACGGAAAATATACGGCCGGACCCCGTGGCTATAATCCCGGGGGCCAGCTCCGCCTGCGCATATTCCTCTGTACCCGCCCGGGAATTATGGCCGGGCAGCGATCGCGCAAAGGCCTTCCTCATCACATACAAGCCTGAGGTGGGGCTCCCCAGGAAAATGATGCCCTGCTCATCCCATTTCTGCGCCGTGATTATTTCCGTGCCGGCCGGATAGCAATCTTCACATACAGGGAGCCAGCTCAGCCTGCCATGCTTTTCGCCAAGCTCCCAGATACCCCCATCGCGGATGACCAGCGGCTGTGCCATACCCGGCTGCCAGATGGCGGAGGGTGCGCGCTCATTCCGTTTACCCCATGCCGCAGGCTTTTGTACGGGAACATGGACCAGGCCGCGGCTGTGGTTATTGTATTCCCAGAAATTCAGCGCCGAATCGATGAAGTATGTATGTTCCGATACCTGTACGATTTTCCGGATACCGGGAAAATCAGACAGCGAGTCGCTGGCCGCGTTGTAATGGTAGGCATGGTCAAACAGCAGGAAGGAAAAATTGCCCGCTTCCGGGCCTTTATGGAAAAAGGCCAAGTGGGGAAGGAAAGCGCCCGGTTGATGCCTTTTCAGCTTGTCCTTCAGTTTGACCGCGGAGTTATACAAGGCTTGCCAGCGCTTGCTTTGGAAGAAGGGATAAAAGATAGTGTCGTGGGCAGCAAACTCGGGTTGATGACCTGCAATGCGGTATACCATGAAGTTGTCATCCTCGCAGAAAATAGTCCCTTCCCGGTTTTTCGATAACAGGGCAATGCGGGCAACCGCTTTCCCTTCAGCGTTAAAGTTTTTGAAATGTGCCCCGTCAAACCTTATAAGCCCTGCTTGGGTGCCGACCCATAAAAAGCCGCTTGCCTTATCCAGTTCCAGCGCTTTGATACCGCTTACCGGCAGCCCGTTCTCGTTGGTATATTGTTGAACAATCCATTGCTCTTGTCCGTATATGTAAGCGCCTTGCAGGACCAGGAGCACGAGGCTTACAAGAAACGACAGAAGGCATCTTTTCATCCGGCTGGGCAATATCAGGATTAATTTCGGCGCTAAAAATAACACCGATAAACGGAGCATCCGGGCATAATAAATGCAGCATGCCGGGAAGCTGGCAGCCGCTGCTGCAATGTGCATTACAGGCATGTATGCGCTTTATGAAGAACACAGCCCGTATGTTATTCACCTGTGCAAAGAAGTGCAGGCGTACTTAAGTGAATGCAATGGAGAAACAATATCCTTTTCTTCATATTTATCCTATCGCAACCATTGCAGGAAACCCGGCTTTGTTTTATGTAGGATAAGAAGCGGGGTTATCGCCAGCCTCCGCCAAGGGATTTGTACAGGTGGATCGCTGTTTGTATCTGCTCCCTCCGCAGCCCGATCAGCTGGAGCTCGGCCTCAAGCTTGCTTTTCTGCGCCGCCACAATCTCCAGGTAGGAGGCATAGCCGGTGATATACAGGTCTTCCGAAATGCTGACACCGTTTTCCAGGGCCGATACCTCTTCCTGCTTCAATGTGCTTCTTTCTTCCAGGTTCCGGATGTTGCTGAGATGGTTCAGCACTTCTTTATAAGCGTTCAGCACCGTCTGCTCATAGTGGTGAAAGCTTTCCTGGCGGCTGGCATCGGCAATCCTGTGCTGCGCGCGTAGTTGGTGCTTCTGGAACACAGGCGCGGTAATGCCGCCCAACAGTTGGTAACCCAGGGAACTTGCGGAAAACAGCAGGTTGCCTTTAAAGGCGCTGAAAGCAGTATAGGCCGAAAGGTTGATGCTGGGAAAAAAAGCTGCCCGCGCTGCCGCCAGGTCGGCGTCTGCCGCTATCATTTCCGATTCGGCTTGCCTGATGTCGGGCCTGTTACGGAGTATAGCCGCAGGAATACCGCTGCTGATCTTTTCGTCAAAAATGCTTCCGGGATCGGCTGCGCTGCTCCGCTCGATCTTACCTTCATACCTGCCCGCGAGCGCGTTCAGGTTATTTTCTGTTTCCGCGATGCGCTGCTGTACCGCGCGCAGGTATCCCCGGCTGTGCAGGAGCTGGGCCCTGAACTGCTGTACCGCAAGCTCCGTGGCCCGGCCTCCTTCTTTTTGCGCCATAACGATCTCCAGCGCGCGTTCCTGCGATTTTATATTTTCTTCCAGGATCAAAACTTCCCGGTCCAGCGTTACCAGCTCGTAATACAAAAGCGCGGTTTGTGTTACCAGCATGGACCTGACCATATCGGCGGCCTGTGAAGAAGCCAGGAAGCGGTGGCGGGCAGCTTTTTTCATCTTTGACAGTTTTCCCCAGAGGTCCAGCTCCCATCCTGCACTGAGCCCCAGCCAGAAATCCGGGGTAGGGTTTGTGCCTATTCGCTGGTCGTCGTCGATGTTGGGCGAAAGATTCGTATCGAAATTGCCTACGCCTTCCATGGTATACTTCCCGAACTTCGTTGCGCTGGCGGTGCCGTTTACGCTCAGGGAAGGCAGGAACGCCCCCTTGCTCATCTTTAAATAGGCGCCGGCCACCTTTATCCGTTGCAGGGCTATCTGCATATCGGGGTTGCGCTGCAGCACTTCGTCAAGCAGTGTACGCAGGTGCGGGTCCTTAAAGAAAGAATCCCGGCTGATGATCCCTGCGCTTCCCGTGCTATCCTGCGTGCCTGGGTAACGGGCCGGCAGCGGCCGGATCTCCGGAAGCTGCAGCTGGCGGGGAACAGAGCAGGAGCCCAGCATTACTCCTGAAAACAAAGCGGCGCAGAACAGCCCTTTATATTTTGAATAGATCATGATGCAAGAAATGGTTATCCTTACGGATGTGTTACAGATTTTTTCTTTTTTTCGGCCAGGGAGGCAAACAGGACATATAATCCCGGTATGACCAGCACGCCGAAAATGGTCCCGATCAGCATGCCCCCCGCTGCTGCCGTGCCGATGGACCGGTTGCCCATGGCGCCTGCGCCCGAGGCGATGCAAAGCGGTATCAGCCCTGCCACAAAGGCAAACGAGGTCATCAGGATAGGCCGCAGCCTTTGCGTAGCGCCTTCGATCCCTGCCTGGAGCATGCTTCTCCCTTCTTTCCGGCGCTGGATGGCAAACTCAACGATCAGGATCGCGTTTTTGCCCAGCAGGCCTATCAGCATGACCAAGGCCACCTGCGCGTAAATATTATTTTCCAGGCCGGCCAGCTTCAGGGAGATAAAAGCCCCGAAAATGCCGGCCGGCAGGCTCAGGATCACCGGCAACGGCAGCAGGAAGCTTTCGTACTGTGCCGCCAGCAGGAGATATACGAACACCAGGCATATCAGGAAAATAATGGCGGTCTGGTTGCCGGACTGTATCTCTTCCCGCGTCATGCCGCTCCATTCGTAACTGTACCCCCGCGGAAGCACTTCCTCCGCAACCCTTTCCACCGCGGCAATCGCATCCCCGCTGCTGTAGCCCTCTGCCGCATTGCCGTTGATCATAGCCGATACGTACATGTTGTACCGAGTGAGTTGCTCCGAACCGTAGATACGCTCTATGGTCACAAACGTGGAAAAGGGCACCATTTCACCCTGCCGGTTCTTGACATAAAGCTTCAGGATGTCGTCGGGAGCCGTCCGGTACTGGGGCCCTGCCTGGACCATTACCTTATACATCTGGTTGAAACGGATGAAATTCGTTGCATAATAGCTGCCCAGGAGCGTCTGCAGGGTGCTCATGGCATTATCGGCCGTTACGCCTTTTTTAGCCGCCATATCGGCGTCGATGTGGATCATGTACTGGGGAAACGAGGCATCAAAACTGGTAAAGGCGCCGGTGATCTCCGGCGCTTTATTGAGCGCTTCCACCAGCTTGCGGGTTACCTCCGCCGTTTGCTGTATGTCGCCTTTGCCGGTCTTATCCAGCAACCTGAGCTCAAAGCCTCCCGTATTGCCGAAGCCGGGCACGGTGGGCGGGGCAAACACCTCGATCTTCGCATCTGTGATGGACCTTACCTTTCCTTCTATTTCCACGATGGCATCGTGCACGCTTTTCGTCCTTTCGTCCCAGGGCATAAGGTTGATCATGGCCATACCATAGGAAGCGCCGGCGATCTCGTTCACCAGGCTGTAACCGGCCAGGGTAGTCACGTTCTCGACGCCCTCCGTCTGTTGCGCTACCTTCGTAACCGCATCCAGCACTTTGTCGGTACGCTCCATTGTGGCGCCTGGCGGCGTGGTCACGTTCACGTAGATCATGCCCTGGTCTTCGGTAGGGATAAAGCCTCCCGGAAGTATGGTCCCTGCGCCCCAGGTCGCAGCAAAAAAGAGGGCGAGCAGGGCCAGGGTAAGCCCCTTTCTGCCCGCCACCCTGCCGAGGATATACCTGTATTTATTATTGGCGGCATCGAAGCCTTTGTTGAACCTGTTGTAGAAGCGCTGCAGCCAGCCTTCCTTATGCCCTGTATGGTGCCGGAGCATCAGGGCGCAAAGGGCGGGAGTGAGGGTAAGGGCATTGATGCCCGAAATGAATATGGCAATGGCCAGGGTAAGGGAGAACTGCCGGTAAAATACGCCGACCGGCCCGCTGAGAAACGCTACCGGGATAAAAACGGCCGACATCACGAGCGTGATCGCCACGATGGCGCCGCCGATCTCTTTCATAGCGGCTATCGTTGCTTCCATGGGCGGCAGGTGCTCTTCGCTCATCTTGATATGAACCGCCTCTACTACCACGATGGCATTGTCGACCACGATGCCGATGGCCAGCACAAGGGCAAAGAGTGTAAGCAGGTTGATGGAGAATCCCATTATCATCATAAAAGCCAGGGTGCCGATCAGGGCTACCGGCACGGCCAGCGCAGGTATGAGCGTAGAGCGGAAATCCTGCAGGAAAATGAAAACGACCAGGGCCACGAGCAGGAAGGCTTCGATCAGCGTGCGGATCACCTCGCTAATGGAGGCGTCCAGGAAGCGGGATACGTCGTAGGCCATATTGTACTCCATGCCCGGGGGGAACGAAGATGCCTTCAGCTCTTCCATACGCGCTTTGATGTTGTTGATCACATCTCTTGCATTGGAGCCCGGTCGCTGCTTGATCATAATGGATGCGGAAGGTCTTCCGTCGGTCTTGGATACCATGCCGTAGCTCATGGAGCCGAATTCGACGTCGGCTATATCCTTCAGCCGGAGTATGGCGCCGTCTTTATCCGCCCTCAGCACTATCTGCTCGTATTGCCCCGGCTCGTACAGCTTACCGGTATAGCGGAGCACATACTGCACTGCCTGGGGATTCTTGCCCGAGCTTTCGCCGGTTTTCCCCGGCGCGGCTTCCACGTTCTGTGCTCTCAGCGCCTGAATCACCTCGTCGGCGGAGATATTGTAGGCAAGCATACGCTCGGGCTTAAGCCATACCCTCATGGCATACTCCTGCTGCCCCATGATCTCTGCCCTGCCCACGCCGTCGATCCTCTTCAGCTCCTGGAGTATATTTATGTCGGTGAAGTTGAAGATGAACTGTTCGTCAGCCGTGGTGTCGGTGCTGGTGATGTTCAGGTACATCAGCATGCTGTTCACTTCCTTTTCGGTAGTAACCCCGGCTTTGATCACTTCTTCGGGAAGCTCGTCCAGCACGGTAGTTACCCTGTTCTGTACGTTGACGGCTGCCTGGTCCGGGTCGGTGCCTACCTTGAAGAACACCTGGATCATGGTAATGCCGTCGTTGCCGGTAACGGTCGACATGTAGGTCATGCCCGGAACGCCGTTGATCGCTCTTTCAATAGGCATGGCTACCGCCTTGGCCGAAACATCGGCATTGGCGCCGGTATATTTGGCCGTAACCATTACGGACGGGGGAACGATATCGGGAAACTGGGTCACGGGCAACTGCAGCAAAGCCAGCACACCAACAAGGGTGATGATAAGAGAGATCACCAGCGACAGTATCGGGCGCCTGATAAATGTTTCGATCATATAAAGAGGGGCTGCGGCACAGGGGTACCTGTACCTTATTGTCATAAATAAAATAATGGACCGGTCCTTACAGCTTATGCACTACGGGGTTGATCTTTTCCCCGTTGCTGATGGTCTGGATGCCTTCGTAAACGATCTTATCCCTGGCAGAAAGGCCGCTCTGCACGATGTAGTAGTCGCCGATCCGGCCGGCCGGCTTAAAGTTCTTCATCTGCACTGTATTGCCTTTTCCCAGGACATACACATAATTCTTGTCCTGTATTTCGAGCACCGATTTCTGGGGCACCATCAATACGCGGCTGCTCGGCTTGCTGATAATGAGCGTGCCCGAGGCTCCGTGCCTGAGCACTTTCTGGGGGTTGGGAAAATCGGCCCTGAATGCTATGGAGCCGGTATTGTCGTCGATCTCGCTGCCATAGGCTTCCACTTTTCCCTTGAAGGGATACAGGCTTCCGTCGGCAAGAATGAGGCTTACTTCTGCATGGCCGGCGCTGCCTTCCTGCTCCCGCATAAGCTTGAAGTACTCATTTTCGGATACATTGAAGTAGGCAAACACAGACTGGATGTCCGAGATCGTTGTCAGCTGCGTGTTTTCCTGCAGGAAGCTGCCTTCCTTAAGCGGCAGGCGGTCGATCACGCCATCGAAGGGCGAATGGATACGAGTGTACGACAGGCGTTTCTGAACCGCCTCTTTTTCGGAACGCGCTTCTTCGATCTTGGCCTTTAATGCGTTGAGCTTGGCGTCTGCAAGATCCAGCTCTGTGGGCGACACAATTTTCTTCGCTACGAGCAGCTGTACCCTTTGCCGTTCTACCTCAGCCACGCGCGCATCTGCTTTGGCATTGTTCAGTGCCGCATTTGCCTTGGACAAGGCGATCTGCAATTCGTCGTCGTTAATCGTAAAAAGCAGCTGCCCTTTACGCACGCTTTCTCCCTCATCCACATGGATGCGCTCCAGTATGCCAGGCACGCGCGCATAGATGTCTACATTTTTCCGGGCCTGTATATCGGCTACATACTGTACGTAAAAGGAGGTGTCCTTTTCTATTACGGGAATAACGGGATAGTCCCTGTGCTCCCGGAACGTTTTACGGGAGGCGTTGCTGTCGGAGCAGGCGTATATAAGCAGGGATGCCGGTATAGCGAGGAAATAACTCTTGTTCATTATCAAATAGGTATATGGTTGCTCCGGAAATATTTCCGCGCAAATGAATAATAGATAACCTCAGGAAAGCCTCAAAAGGCCTCCTGCACTGATAATATTGTGAATAAGAGTGTCTAAAAAGGGCAGAGCCTGAATATATAGTCGTAGCAGGACGAAAGGCAGGTGCTGTTGAACTCGGCGTTGATAAGGGGCCTTTCCTTTGCCGGGAGCCTTTCGGAAGGTGAGGATATTTCTGCAACGGTATTGCGGTAAGCCAGCAGCTGCTCATGATAGCGCTGGTAAATGCGTGCAGCTTTGGGCTTGTGGTAATCTTCAGCAGCGGTACGGAGCGAAAGGTCGTCGGGACCATATGTGTCATGTTCCGCGACATGCAGCTGGCCTGTTCCGGAAAATGCTCCCGGAATATCCTGTTGCCCGGGGGCCAGCGCTGAAATAAAGAAAAGGGAAACAGCGCACAGGATAAGTGACAATAATGTTCTGAAAAAGATTTTCACTTTCGTAGCTGTTGAAATGATGGTTGCAAATTTAGCCTAAGAAAACCGGAAGCCTGTTAATTTTTCGTACAATAACGCTTTATTTAAATTTAGCGTTCCGTTCATTGCCGAGCGCCGTGTTCACCGGAGGGCGTCTTTGTCCCGAACGCCCTCCGGTGCCGGCTCATGTGTCAGCGCCCCTACAGGGAGCAATTATCCCGTTGCATTGGATACATCAAGTATCTTGATCTTCTTCATGCCGCCCGGCATTTGCCATATTACTTCCTCCCCCTTCCTGAAGCCTATTAAAGCGGTGCCCATCGGGCTGAGGATAGAGATGCGGTTCTGGCGGATGTCGGCCTTTTCCGGCATCACGATAGTAAATACCTTTTGCGTTTTGTTCTCAAGGTTCTGTATCGATACACGGGAGTTGAGCCTTACGGCATGTGCAGGAAATGCTTCCCGCTTTACCACGATGGCCCTGTTCATTTCGTGCAGCAGGGTCATTCCTGTTGCATCGCTGGTGCTTCGCCCTTCGAGCAGGCTCCTGATAAGATAGTAATCGTCTTCCCTTATGACCACCGGAAGACGGTCGTTATCCATAGGCTGATGTTCTTTTTCCATGATTACTTCATTTTTCGGTTACAGATAATTTTTCGGGCTTCCGGCTCAGCAGCTTAAGGACTACCGGCAGGGTGGTAATGCATACAATACCCAGGACGATAAGCTCCAGGTTCTCTTTTACCCATGCGATATTGCCGAGGAAAAAACCACCTGCCACGATGCTGCCTACCCACAGGAAGCCGCCTATAATGTTGAACAGGGTGAATCTTTTCATATCCATCTGCACCATGCCGGCTATGATGGGGGCAAAAGTGCGCACGATAGGAAGGAACCGGGCTATGATGATTGCGGCGCCGCCACGCTGCTCATAAAAGGCCTGGGCCTTGAGCAGGTGCTTCTTCTTGAAGAGCCAGGAATCTTTCCGCTCCATCAGCAGGATGCCGGATTTCCGGCCGAACCAGTATCCTACAAAGTTCCCGGCAATACCGGCAACGGCGATCAGTATTACCCAGTAGCCCAGGTCGAGGTAAGCGCTGCCGGCCGTTCCGGTCTGGGCCAGTATCACGCCCGCAATAAAGAGCAGGGTGTCGCCTGGCAGGAAAAAGCCTACGAAGAGGCCGGTTTCGGCAAATACGATCAGTAATACAATGTACAGGCCGCCATGTTGCATGATCCAGGCAGGATCGCACAGGTTTTTTACGAGTTCTATCATCGTTATGTTTATTTGGAGAGAATGCTTTTCCAGTGCTGGGCTTTCTGCGTCAGCAGTATTTTTTCATAAATACCGTCGATCTCTTCCTGGTAAAAAGGTATGGCGATAACGGCCCCTTTGTCCCGCGGAGTAAACTGCAGCTCTACGCTGGTGGTATGAATGGTCTTCCTGGCAATACCCGAATGCCCGCTCTCCACCAGGTTGCAGGCAAGGATATTGTCCATGTCGATCCATTGCGTCGTTTCCTTTTCCCGGGCCATGTCCACGGAGAACAGCTTACGTTTTTCTGCCGACCAGGCAATACCGCGGTAAAGCCCGATATCGACATGGGACCACTCCAGGTTGTGCTCCAGCGAGGCTTCCGATATTTTATTTTTGATCCGGTTCCGTTTCTTTTTCCGGTCCGTTTTCGACTTGTAGATAAAGGCAAATGCGATGAGTGCAATGGCACTCATCAGTAAGATGATAGCTTCCATCAGGTATGATTAATGGTAAAACAATGCAGGTACGCCCGGATTGCCGGAAGTACGGATGTGCAGCAGGCCAGGGGCTGGCCGGAAGCTAAATATTACCAGAAGGAATGTTTGGGGTAGAGGAGGCTCCTGATGCGGCTGATGAATACATGGCCGGCATCATAATATAAAGACGGCGCGGCGTTCAGCAGCGGCGCGCCCCATTCAAACGAAATTCCGGGAAGGCTGGCAGGGCCGGCATACCGCTCACCGAAAGGAGCCGGTATCTGCTGCCTGCGGCCAATCCTGTGGAGGCCCGGAGCGGGATGTGCTTTTGCTGCGATAACCTGCGTATTGTCGTCGTTGACATCCTGGCCGGGAAAGTGCGGCAGGTGCATGGGCTCCTTTGCCGGCACAGCAGGCTTTGCCGCGCTGTTCGTGACGAACAGGAGGCCGAGTATGGCTACGAGCGCGCAGAGGGGCCAGATGGTTCGGGTACGCATCGGGCGCAAAATAACGCCATTTTATCCTCATTCGGGCGAAATGGCAAATAATCAATCGTTAAAGGATTTTTCCGTAACTTACAGGTATTTAAATTGTTTTGACATGAATAGGCCTCTTCAGCTTCAGAAAAGATTCCAGATAGGCGCTGTGCTGCTGGTATTGCTCGTGGGTATCGTATGGAATAACGTAAGCTCCAAAAGGAACCTTGAGAAGGTAGATACCTCTGTAACCTCGATATACAACGACCGGCTGATGGCCGCTACCTATATCTTTGACCTCAGCAACATCCTGTATGAGAAGGCGGCGCTGGGGCATACAGCCGCTGCCCGGCAGCAGGCTGCCCTGGACCGGAGTATCGCCGACCTGATACATAAGTATGATAATACAATGCTCACGGTGAAAGAAGCGGCATTGTGGCGCTCCTTTAAAGACAACCTGCGACAGTACAATATTGCCGATGCGCACAGCGAAACCGTTTTTTTCAACAAGGCGATCGGGGACCTGAAAGCATTGTCTGCCCTGCAGGCTACCGAGGGCAACTCGCTTTTCCGCAAGACGCAATCCAGCATCACGGCTTTTGCGCTCAGCTCGAATCTTGAGATGGCGCTGGCGGTAGGCCTTGGCATTATTACGCTGGTGCTTATCGGGGCATCCAAAGACGCTATGCTGAACCTCCGGCAGCGGCCTTCGCTGAACTGATTGCCCCCTGCAACCATCCCAGTCATCCCATCCAAGAGCCGGCGGCCATTGCCGGCTTTTTTTATTCGACTGACATTACAACCGGTATTTGACGGATATTTTATGTGTTTTGCTATATTTGGTAATAAAATATGCTTTGTGGCCCTCTTCCGTGTACGGGAATGTCGCCGAAAATGCAGTTTGCACCATCTATAAAACACCTGAACTATGAATGAACAGCTGCTTCAATACCTGTGGCAGAATGCCCTGTTTCGCCCCGGCCGTTTAAAGACAACGGAAGGCGCTCCGGTCACCGTATTGCATCCGGGCATACTTAATCCAAATGCCGGGCCTGACTTCCAGGAGGCGCGTATCCGCATCGGGACCACTACCTGGGTTGGCAATATAGAGGTGCATATGCGCACCTCGGACTGGCACCGGCACCGCCATGCAGGCAATCCCGCTTACAGCAACCTGATCTTGCATGTAGTGTACGACGATGATGAGCCGCTGGCCGGCGCCTCTTTTCCTACGCTGGAGCTGAAAGACCACCTGGATGAAGCGATTACAGAGCGCTACCGGCAGCTGATGTCGTTGAAAGCGCCCATTCCCTGCAGCGCCCGGCTGCCACAGGTCCCGGCGCTGATATGGAAAACCTGGCTGGATCGCCTGCTGGCCGAACGGTGGGACCACAGGCTGGAAGAGTGGCAACTGCTCTGGGCCCAGTCGGGTAACGATTGGCGTACCTTATTGTATTACCGCCTGGCAGCCAACTTCGGCTTCCATGTCAATAGGGATGCCTTTCTGGAGCTGGCTTTGTCCCTGCCGTTAAACATCCTGGTCAGGCACCGGAGCAGCCTGCTGCAGACCGAAGCCCTCCTGTTCGGCCAGTCGGGGCTCCTGCATGCAAAGAACCAGGATGCGTATATGCAGCAGCTTGAGCGGGAATACCATTTTTTAAGAAGAAAATACCAGCTGGTGCCTATGGAGGCCGGCCGGTGGAAGTTCCTGCGCTTAAGGCCTTCCAATTTTCCAACCGTACGGATCGCCCAGTTTGCCATGCTGGTACACAAAAGCCTGGAATTGTTTGCCCGGATGATGGAGATACGACAGGCCTCGGAGCTGGTTCCGCTGCTGGACATCAGCGCAGGCAGCTATTGGGATAACCATTACCGCTTTGGCGAAACTGCGGATGAGGCGCAGCCCAAGCATCTTGGCAGGGAAGCGATCGAGAACATCCTCATCAATACCGTAGCCCCGATGCAATACCTGTATGCCCGGCTGCAGGGTATGCAGGTACTGCATGAGCACAGCCTGGACCTGCTGCACTCGCTGAAGGCGGAGCGTAACAAAATTATGGGGGCGTGGCAGGATGCGGGGATAAAAGCTTCCAACGCAGCGGAATCGCAGGCATTGCTGCAGTTGTTCCACCAGTACTGTTCCGGGAAAAACTGCCTTCGCTGTGCGGTAGGCAACAGGCTTATCCGTCAAGGCGGGTAAGTCTACCAGTGAAAGGTTACGTTTTTCTTTATATCGCTGTGCAGGCTCAGGTATACGGGGCAGGTAAGGGCAGCGTGCTCCAGTATGGCTTTTTGCTTATCCGAAAATGATTCCTGGCCCTTCATATACATATGCACCACTATTTCGCCGATCTTCCTTGGGTTGGCCACCATGATCTTTTCGATCGTGCACTCAGTACCTTCTATGGCTATCTGGTGGGTGCGGGCGGCAATGCCCATAATCGAGATCATACAGCTGCCCAGTGCAGTGGCTACCAGGTCTGTAGGGGAGAAGCGCTCTCCCTTGCCGTGGTTGTCTTTGGGTGCGTCTGTTTCGATCACGGTCCCCGATTGCAGGTGGGTTGCAGTAGTCCTGAGATCGCCGTTATAAATTATTTTTGAGGTCATTATCCCGATTTTATAGTAAATTTACCTTGCTAATTTCTGACTAATGGACATAAGGGCCAAATATATTTTACTGCTATTGGCCATAGCATTGCCCTGGATATCGGAGGCGCAGCCTTCGAAGATCCAGTACCGCGACCGGCTCGGTGATTCGCTGAAGCTGGTCAATACAGCAGTAAAACCGCCCAAGGTAAAAGGCCCCAAAGCATTGCGCGGCGAGCTTAGCGGCGGAATACGCCTGAATACCGACGGTTATGGTATCTTCGTAGATAAGGGATGGCTGCGCGGCGGCGAATTGTTTGGGCAAAATAATAAAGACCGCTTCTTTCATGTGCGCCTGCTGCAGTTTGAACTGCTGGAACGCAAGCATCCCAAGGAAATCCGCTCCAACACGAGCATTCCCGGTCTGTCGCAGCCGGGCGCCTATATACTTGGCAAGATCAATAATTTCTATGTATTCAAGGCAGGCTATGGAGGGCGCCGGCTGATTGCGGGGAAACCCGACCCCGGCAACATCTCCATACATTGGGTGTACCTGGGCGGCTTCGCTGCCGGCCTGCTGAAGCCTTACTACCTGGAGCTCTATAGTTCCGGCGAAACCAAGTATTCCGACAGCCTGGTGCGGGAGTTTATTTCTCCCAACAATATCATCGGCCGGGCGCCATTCACCAAGGGGTTCGATGAGATCAAGTTCGTACCGGGGATCCACCTGAAGACCGGCCTGCATTTCGACTTTGCCACGGGGCGCAAATCGGTAATGGCCCTCGAAGTCGGCGTCAACGGCGAATACTATACCAGTAAGATCGAGCAGATGGTAGGCCAGGATCCCAGGGCTTATTTCTTTGCTTTTTACGGGTCGATCCAATTCGGGAAACGATGGTAGCTGCCTGTTGGAGGAGTATACCCCGCCTGGCCGGATCTTTTCTGCCTGCCGTTCCGGCGCTTTTGTCCAGGTTTTCTTTATTTGATCTGCATTACCCGGCTTTCATTGAGCAGGGTATGCACAAGGCCGGCTTCCGGCCCCCGATACAATTTCCCGCAGCCCGGACCGTGATGCCTTTAATATTTTAAAATACGAAGCACTGCATGTTGAGCACATTACGTCATTTTGTAAAAGATAAAATCTATTACCAATATATCAGGAGCCGTTTTTCCGCGGCTGCGCAAATAAGCCAGCGCCAGCTGTGGCATTACTACAGGCAGGCCGCGGCCAGGGGCGAGCTGCCTCCGCTGGAGGATGCCGGCTACAGGGTGTTTTCACAGTTTGAAGAAGACGGGAAGCTGCTGCTGGTCTTTGCCGCCATAGGAATGGGAAACAAGCTGTTTATCGAGATCGGCGCCGATGACGGCATCAATAGTAATGCGGCTAACTGGTATTTCAATTTCGGGTTTTACGGCCTGTTCCTCGACGGCAATCCTAAAAGCATTGCCCGCGGCAGGAAATTTTATAAAAGATATCCCGTGCCCTGGGAGGTGCCTCCCAAATTTGTTTGCAGCAAGGTTACTGCCGAAAACGTCAACCAGCTGATAGAAGATAGCGGTTTCAAAGGAGAGATTGCCCTGCTATCGATCGACATCGACGGCAACGATTACTGGATATGGGATGCTCTGACCGTAGTGACCCCCAACGTGGTGGTGATAGAAACGCACAATGAATTCGGGCTGGAAGACAAGGTGGTGCCTTACGATAAGGATTATTTTTATCCGGGTAAGCATCCTGCCTATCACGGCGCCTCGCCGGTAGCTATGGTAAACCTGGCAAGGCATAAAGGGTACCGGCTTGTGGGCGCCAACTATTACGGCACCAATTTTATTTTTGTCAAGAACGGCCTTGGAGAAGCCCTGCTGCCGGAGGTAAGCGTGGAATCTGTGTTGCGGCATCCCTCCGTGGCAGCCGGCTATCCCAGCGCAGAACCGGTTAAGGACTGGGAATATGTGCGCAACAGGTTTGCGCCGGGAACATAAAGCCGCCGGGATTATAGAGAATGTTTATCCGGCCTGTCGAAAACCCCGTGCATGCCCTGTATCGGCTATGTCAGGAATTGGTTGTAATATTGCGGTACCAATAATCTTGTCTAAACTTATTATAACCGGGCCGGTTCTTGCTGTTTCCCGGTATTGAATTTATATGATCGAGTTACCGGTAATTTCTGCTGCCCAGGCTAACCAGCCGGAGCCCGCTGCCGCCGGCAGCGCGGTAAAGAAACCCAACTGGCTGCGGGTAAAGCTGCCTACAGGAGAAGGCTACCGCCATGTGCGGGGCCTGGTCGATACCCATAAGCTGCATACCATCTGCGAAAGCGGCAACTGTCCCAATATGGGAGAGTGCTGGGGCGCCGGTACGGCCACCTTTATGATCCTGGGCAATATCTGTACCCGCTCCTGCGGTTTCTGCGCCGTAGCCACCGGCCGCCCTGAGCCTGTAGACTGGGATGAGCCGCAGCGGGTGGCCGAAGCGATCCACCTGATGAAGGTGAAGCATGCCGTAATTACTTCCGTAGACCGTGACGAACTGAAAGACGGCGGCTCCATTATATGGGCCAATACCATCAGGGCAGTGAAGGCGCTGAATCCCGATACTACCCTGGAAACCCTGATCCCCGATTTCCGCGGGCAGTGGGAAAACCTGGAGCGCATCATCGAAGTAGCGCCCGAAGTCGTATCGCACAACCTGGAAACAGTGGAGCGCCTTACCCGAAAAGTAAGGATCCAGGCCAAATACCACCGCAGCCTCGAAGTGATCCGCCGCCTGAAAGAGGGGGGCGTGCGTACCAAAAGCGGCATCATGCTCGGGCTGGGCGAAGAAAAAGAGGAAGTATTGCAGTCGCTGCAGGACCTGAAAGATAACGGATGCGATGTGGTAACCCTGGGCCAGTACCTGCAGCCCACTGCCAAGCACCTGCCGGTAGTGCGTTTTGTACATCCCGACGAATTTGCCTTTTACCGCGAGGAAGGATATAAGATGGGGCTGGACTATGTGGAAAGCGGCCCCCTGGTGCGTTCCTCCTACCATAGCGAAAAGCACGTGATACCCGGCTACGGCATCCGGAAATGGCAGGAGGAAAAATCACTTATTGCCTGATCTGTCAGCTTATGAAGTTATTGCTGAACCGTAAATGGCTCCTTTTTGTAATACCTTATCTGATACTGCACCAGCTTACTGCCCATAACTCCCTGTTCTGGGATACCATGCAGTTTGCAGGCGATCATCCTAACTGGTACTGGGACCATAATTTCCGATACCTGCTCCTGCCCGACAGTTGCGACAGCGGCCATCCACCGGCCTTCGGCATGTACATAGCCCTGGCGTGGAAAGCATTCGGACGCAGCCTCTGGGTGAGCCATATGGCCATGCTGCCTTTCGTGATCCTGCTGGTGACCCAGGCCGTGAGGGCAGGCGAGGTGCTTTTCCCGGCCGATAAGCGGTTCGCTTTTTATACTACGCTGGTGCTGCTTACAGAAAGCGCCCTGATGACCCAATGCACCCTGGTGTCGCCGGATGTATGGCTGCTCGCCTTTTTCCTGCTTGCTTTCAACGCCATTATGCGTAATGCCCGGCTGCAGCTGATGCTGGCCGTCATGGTGATGGGCGTGCTGAGTACCCGGGCCATGATGGCTTCCGTAACCCTGTACCTGTTTGCCCTGGCGCTCAGGCGGCGGGAGGCCGTCCCGGGAGCAGGCGGTATGCTGCGCTACCTTTTGCGCACGGTATGGCCTTTCCTGCCGGGGGCTTTCCTGGCAATCGCTTACTTTACCTGGCATTACCTGGCCAAAGGGTGGGTAGGCTACCCGCGCAACTCTCCCTGGGCCCCGGGATTCCAGATCGTGCCGCTGCCGCGTATTGCGCTGAACCTCCTAATCCTGGGCTGGCGCTTTGTGGATCTCGGCAAAGTGGGTACTGTGACCGTTTTCGTGATCCTGCTGATCCGGTGGCTGCGTAAGAAAATTCTTTTTGCAGATGTCGAACGCCGGTGGCTTGCCGGGGCAATGCTGCTGTGGGTGCTGGCCCTGCTGTGCATTACCGCGCTTCCGCTGGCGTTATACCAGGGGCTGCTTACCCATCGTTACTTCCTGCCCTTATCTGTCGCCATTTCCCTGCTTGCAATGCTGCTGCTGCAGCAGGCGCAGGTCCGCCGCAAAGGCATCTGGGTGCTGTGCATGGTGCTGGTACAGCTGAGCGGGCATTTCTGGACCTATCCCCGTCAGGTATCGCAGGGCTGGGAGGGAATGCTGGGGCATCTTTACTTTTATAACATGCGCAGGGACTTCAGGGAATATATGCGGCTGCACGGCATCACCAAAGACCAGGTGGCTTCTTCTTCCACGCTGATGCAGTCCGACAAGCGGATCGATCTTGGTACCGATACTACTACTTTCAGGAGTTTTGATACCGATTCAACGGAATACGTATGGTATTGCAATGTGAGCAATGTAATGAACAAGTCGGTGGACTATTATTTCCGGAATTTTGACATCGTAAAGAGAGAAAAGAAAGGTCATGTGGAAATGGTCCTCTTCCGGCGAAGAAACCAGTCTGTAAAAGATACAATTCAACATCCATAAAATCATTCTATGAAGATCGCATTGATCGGCTACGGTAAGATGGGTAAGGTGATCGAGCAGGTAGCGCTTGACCGTGGCCACGAAATCGTGCTCCGCATCGGGAGCCGCAACCTGCAGGAATTCTCCCCCCAGAACCTGGTGCTGGCAGATGTGGCAATTGAGTTTACCGGTCCGGAATCGGCGCTGCATAATGTGATGCAGTGCATGGAGGCAGGGGTGCCGGTAGTGTGCGGCAGTACCGGCTGGAACAATAAATTGTACCTGGCCAAAGAGAAATGTGCTGTGACCCATACTGCATTTCTGCACGCCTCCAACTTCAGCGTTGGCGTCAATATATTCTTCGAGATCAACCGGCAGCTGGCTGCGCTGATGAATGACCGGCCCGAATATGAGGTACGCGTGGAAGAAACGCACCACACGGAAAAGAAAGATGCGCCCAGCGGCACCGCTATTACCATCGCAGAGCAGATACTGGAAGCGCTTGACCGTAAAGAGCACTGGTCGCCGGATGCGCATGCATCGGGAAACCTGTTGCCGATAGTAGCTTACCGGGAAGCCGACGTGCCCGGCAAGCATAACGTAAAGTACAGCTCCGCGATCGATGAGATCGAGATCATCCATACGGCGCATTCCAGGGAAGGATTTGCCCTGGGGGCTGTGCTGGCGGCCGAGTACATCCGCCACCGCAAAGGTATCTTTACCATGAGGGATGTGCTCAGGGGAAGCGACCGTTAGATCACGACGGCGGTGCCGGAGCTTACAACCATCATCATGCCGTTGCCCGTGCCGACGGTTTCATAGTCTACCTTAACGGAAAGTATCGCGTTGGCGCCCATCTGTTCGGCACGTTCCCTCATCTCGCGCAGGGATGTTTCACGGGCCTCGGTCATTACGCGTTCGTAAGCGCCGCTGCGCCCGCCGATGATGTCGCGGATACCGGCCAGTATGTCTTTGAAAATGTTGGCGCCGATAATGGTTTCGCCGAACACGATGCCTTTATATTCTTTTACGGGCCTGCCTTCTATATTGCCTGTAGTGGATATGATCATATAGCGATGTGTGTTTTACCACGTAAAATTATAAATTAACTTTGACACCCTGAACCGGTAAAATTTAATTCTTGATCTATGACAGCATTAACCCTGGTGGAATGCCCGCGCGATGCGATGCAGGGATGGGAGCATTTCATTCCTACTGAAAAAAAGATAGCCTACCTGAACCAGTTACTGAAGGTAGGCTTCGATGTCCTGGACTTCGGATCGTTCGTCAGCGCCAAAGCCATTCCGCAGCTGGCCGATACCCACGACGTGGTGCGCAGGCTGGATATGACCGGCAGCCGCACGAAGCTGCTGGCGATCATTGCCAATACCCGCGGCGCGGAAGAAGCGGTACAGTACGACGAGATCAGCTATCTTGGTTTCCCTTTCTCAATTTCTGAAACCTTTCAGCTGCGCAATACCAATAAAACGATCGCCGAGTCGCTGAAGCAGGTTGAGGCCATCCAGCAATTATGTGTGGCCCGGGGCAAAAAGCTCGTGATTTATATATCGATGGGCTTCGGCAATCCTTACGGCGATGCGTACAATGCGGAAACCGCTATCGGATGGTTCCGCAAGCTGAACCAACTGGGCGTGGAGATCATTGCTATGGCGGATACAGTAGGCGTAGCCAACCCCGATACGATTCAATACATTTACAGCAACCTGATCCCCGAATTCCCGCAGGTAGAGATCGGAGCACATTTTCACTCCGCGCCCGGCTCCTGGGAGGAAAAGATACAAACCGCCTACGCTGCAGGCTGCCATCGCTTCGATAGTGCGCTCAAAGGAATAGGAGGCTGCCCCATGGCAGAAGACGAGCTGGTGGGCAATATAGCCACGGAAAACCTGCTGCAATGGGCCGATCTCAATAGGCTGCCGCTGCAGCTCGACCGGCAGGAGTTTGCCAGGGCGTTGGCTATGGCGGAGGAAGTATTTGTCTGACCCCCGCGAGCAGGTAAGCAGAAAACGGAACGAGGCCGCTTGCAATGATGCAGCGGCCTCGTTCATGGAGCGAACGATCGCTCTTTCCTGAACAGAACCGGATTATTTATTCCTGCAGATGGGTTTCCTGTACATGAACCACGCGTTTGTCGTTCGCAGCGGCTGCCGACACGAATACCACTACTTTCATATTGGCAGGAACCCATTGCTGCCTGGCAGGCGGCTCGATCTTCGCAAAAGTGCGGTAAATATACACACGGCCCGCTTCTTTTTTATCGAGGTCGGGCAGGATTACTTTGCCGGACGATGCCGGAGTAAGGGCTTTGCGGAAAGTATGGTTGAATACATAGTCGTGTTTCACTACATTGCCGGAAAGTTCCTGCGCATCCACGATCCCGCTTTCGGTCAGGAATATGTGCAGCGCCTGCTTTTCCGTTACGTCTTCCGTATATTTCAGGGTTACTTCGATATCGTACTGGTTTTTTTCATCGTTAAAGACCGACTTCACGTCTATGTTGACAGGCGTGCCGGGATGCATGCTTTTGGCCTGTTGCAAAGCGGCGGGCCAGGAGTTGTAGCCGTTTACAAAATACTTGTTGCCGGAGTTGCCTATGGCGAGCCTGTCGAAAGCGGCAGTAGGCTTGCTGCCTTGCTCATTGCCATAGATAACTGTACGGATCGCGTCGCCGTCTTCCGTACGAAAGTCCTGTGCACTTTCGTTGGGGATGGGTGCCGTAAAATCGCCCGTATGAATGGTAACCAGGCTGAACAGGTCGGGGTTCTGGGCAGCCATATCTTCCAGCTTTTCGGCGCCCTCCGGACAGTTGGTGCAGAATACACCGCTGAGTTCCTCGATCAGTATTCTTTTGTTCTGGGGAGCAGCCACAGCCTCCACATAGGTCGTTTCGGCCGCAGGGGTGCCATCGTCGGTATTTATAGGTGCTACATGTTCTTTACAGGAAGCGGCCAGCAACATCAGTGCAGAAGCCACACAGAATAATGTTCTTTTCATCTTTGTATTTTGACAAAAAATAATGTTACCATCAAAATTAAGTGAAATATTCCTACGCACAATCTTTTTCTTTCACTGCATAATGATGTAATTTTATCCCTTCAATTCAAAAACGCACATGCAAGAGAGCAAACGTCAGAAACAGGTAGCGCGGCTGATCCAGGAAGAAATGACCACGATATTCCAGAAAGAGGGGCTGAGCGTGCTGCAGGGTGGAATGATCTCCATTGCCAAGGTAATGGTAACGCCTGACCTGCTGGAAGCCCGCATTCACCTTAGCTTCTTCCAGGTAGGCGATGCTGCGGCGGTGCTGCAGGGTATCCGGGAGAAAACGGGCGAACTCAGGGGCATGCTGGGCAATAAGCTGCGGCACCAGCTGCGGCGCATTCCCGAACTGCAGTTCTATGAAGACGATACCCTGGAGCATGTTTCCAAGATAGAAGCATTGCTGGATAAAATAAAAAAAGGCGGGTAATGCGTACCCGGCCTTGCTCTGTTTTTTCACTTATATCAGCCCGGCGGTAAAAGCATTGCCGCCATTTCTCTGATGAGCCCTGCAATCAAGATAGCCTGGCGTTATTTTCTCGGGAAACGGTCGCTCAGGAACACCGGCTTTATACTCTGGATACTTACGATTGCCCTCATTGTTGCAATTGTGCTCCTCGGTATGGAGTACGGCCAGCTTTATATCCGTATCCTGGCGCCGGTCGTCCTGGCGGCACGGCTGGTTTTGCTGGTCGTTCGTGCCCGCCGGAAACATGCTCCGGGTGCGCAGGCCATTAATATCATTTCCTGGATCAGCGTAGGCGCCATCGCGGTTTCCTCGGCCGCTATGATCATTCTGTTCTCCGTGTTTAACGGGCTGGAAGATACCGTAAAAGACATGTACACGGCTTTTTACCCGGATATTAAAGTAAGCGCTGCCAAGGGGAAATTCTTTTCCCTGCCGCCCGGAAAGGAGCAGGAAGTCCGGGCCATGCCGGGCGTAAGCCTGGTGAGCCGTTCGCTGGAGGACATGGTCTTGCTGAACAGCGCCGAAGAGCAGAAGATAGCCACACTTAAGGGAGTTGATAACCACTGGTTCGGGGTCAGCCACCTCGATACCTTCATGATCGACGGGAAAGCGGCATGGCCGCAGGAGGCAGCCTATACGCCTGCTATTATGGGGCTTGGCGTTTCCATTGCCCTGAGCATCGATGTAAGCAATGCCTTTACCGCGTTACGGATCTATTACCCCAGACAAGGCAGCCGGCTGGCTGACGACCCGGAGGCGGCGCTCAACAGCATGGTCGTGAAGCCCCAGGGCAACTTCCGCATCCAGGATGAATTTGACGGGCAGTATGTGCTTGCGCCGCTGACCGCAGTGCAGCATCTTTTCGGAACCGGAAGCAAAATATCTTCACTGGAGATCAAGACCGCCGTGGGCGCCGATATCGATCAGGTTAAAGCAAGGCTGCAGGAAGCGCTTGGGAAAGACATGCTCGTCGAAAGCCGTTTTGAGCAGAACCGTACTTTCTTTATGATCATGCGCAGCGAGAAATGGGCAGTCTATGCCATCCTCCTTATGGTGCTGCTGATTGCTTCTTTCAATATGATCGGCTCGCTGTCTATGGTAGTGCTGGAAAAGAAAAAAGACATTGCGATACTGAAATCGATGGGAGCGCGCAACCGGCTGGTCCGCCTTGTCTTCCTGGCAGAGGGCGGATTTATGGCCATGCTGGGCGGAGGGCTGGGGATACTGGCCGGCACGCTCATCTGCCTCGGCCAGCGGTACTTCGGCTGGATCTCGCTGCCCGATGGATTTATCATCGAAGCCTATCCTGTTTCCCTGCAACCGGGCGACTTCATACTGGTGCTTTCCACGGCGCTGGCGGTAGGGCTGCTGGCCGCGTGGTATCCTGCCTGGAAGGCGTCGCGGCAACCTGTTTATGTGCGGGAGGAATAGCTTTTTCTTTTATAACTGATTTGAACATGCAGGCCTTTCATTTATCTTTCAGCATCCCTCCTTTTGCCAGCAGAATCCGGCACCAGGACCCCGTGCTGCTGACAGGCTCCTGCTTTACGGAGCATATAGGAAACAGGATGGAAAAAGGAAAGATACGCTTGCTGCAGAACCCGCACGGCATCCTGTTCAACCCCATGAGCATCGCCCGCAGCCTGCAGGCCTGCATCCGGGAAGAGGTCTATACTCTCGACCGTCTTTTCTTCCTGAATGAATTGTGGAACAGCTGGGACTTTCATTCCCGCTATTCCCACCCAGACCCCGAAGCTGCACTGGAGGGAATGAATGCCTCGGTGCGGCGGGGAGCGGCAATGATCCGGGAAGCTGCCTGGCTGGTAGTTACTTTCGGTTCGGCCTACCAGTATTTTACCAGGATGTTCGCCAGGGACGATATGCCTGCAGGTGTGGCTAATTGCCATAAAGCGCCCGGCTCCTGGTTTGAAAAACGCCTGCTCGATCCGGCCCGTATGTACGAGAGCTGGAAGGAGCTACTGCACGAGCTCCGGCAGTTGAATCCCGGTATACAGGTGGTGTTTACGGTAAGCCCTGTGCGCCATATCCGCGATGGCCTTGCAGCCAACAACCGCAGCAAGGGCCGCCTGCTGGAGCTGGCACATGCCTTGTCGGAACAAGTCCCGGGCTGCAGCTATTTCCCGGCCTATGAGCTGGTGATCGACGTGCTGCGCGACTATCGTTTTTTTGAAGCGGATATGGTGCATCCCAACAGCCTGGCAACGGATTATGTATGGGAGCAGTTCAGGCAGGCATGCCTGGATACGGAAGCCCGCGATGTGCTGGACCGGCTCGCGGAGCTGCATGCAGGATTGCAGCACAGGCCCCGCTTCCCCGGTACGGATGCGTACCGCAGATTTAAGGCAGCGCTTACGGCCCGGCTCGACAAGCTTGCCGCAGCTTATCCCTGGCTGGATCTGCGCGAGGAAAGGACAAGGGTTGACGGCTCCTGAAACGGTTTGGTTTAACCCACGTTTAACGCGGCCGAGCCGATTTTACAACTTTCTTTGCAGGATCTGTCTGATATTTGTAAACCATTTCAATCCACGGAGATATTCCTTATTTTTACGCGCTATTTAAGGGCATCAGTAAATGACAGGTAGCCGGCACCGGCTGCGTGTCCGTTATTATTTAAGAAATACTATGGATCAAAAATTGGAATCAACAGTTTCTTCTTCAGTTGATATTCGCGAACTGAACGACCGCATTCACCAGCAAAGCGCTTTTATCGATTTGCTGAATATGGAATTGAATAAGGCATTGGTAGGGCAGAAACACATGGCCGAGCGCCTGCTGATCGGGTTGCTTACGCAGGGGCATATCCTGCTGGAAGGAGTGCCTGGTCTGGCGAAGACACTGGCGATTAAGTCCCTGGCATCTGCCATCAGCGCACGGTTCAGCCGCATTCAGTTTACGCCCGACCTGTTGCCTGCCGATGTGATCGGAACAATGATCTATAACCCCCAGGAGCACAAGTTCGAAGTGCGCCGAGGTCCCGTATTTGCCAACTTTATCCTTGCCGACGAGATCAACCGTGCCCCTGCCAAAGTACAAAGCGCGTTGCTGGAAGCCATGCAGGAAAAGCAGGTGACCATCGGCGATAATACCTATAAGCTCGAAGAGCCCTTCCTGGTGCTGGCTACACAGAACCCCATCGAGCAGGAAGGCACTTACTCCCTTCCTGAAGCGCAGGTAGACCGTTTCCTGCTGAAAGTGGTTATTTCCTATCCCAAAAAGGAGGAGGAGAAATTCATCATCCGCCAGAACCTGAATCCCGCCGGTGCGCCCAGGATCAACCCGGTAGTGTCAACACAGGACATACTCAATGCGCGCCAGCTGGTACGGGAGGTATATATGGATGAAAAGATAGAACAGTATATACTGGATATCGTATTTGCTACCCGCAACCCCGAAGATTATAAGCTGGCCAAGCTGAAGCCGCTGATCGCTTACGGGGGCTCTCCCAGGGCCAGCATCAGCCTGGCCCATGCGGCAAAAGCTTATGCCTTTATCAAACGCAGGGGCTATGTGATCCCCGAAGATATCCGGGCCGTGTGCCACGATGTGCTGCGCCACCGTATAGGGCTTACCTACGAAGCCGAAGCGGAAAACATTACCAGCGAGCAGGTGATCAATGAGATACTGAATGTAGTGGAAGTGCCGTAATCCGGGATATTGCCGCAGGGCGCCGCCCTGGTGCTTTTTATATAACCCTGCCCGGTTATTTGAACTTCTCATCCCATTAGCGATCCAAAACGTTCATTCAATGACCACTGCTGAAATACTGAAGCGGGTACGCCGTATCGAAATCAAGACCAAAGGGCTGAGCAACCATATCTTCTCCGGAGAGTATCACTCTGCTTTCAAAGGCAGGGGGATGTCTTTCAGCGAAGTGCGGGAGTATAGCCATGGAGATGATGTGCGGGCCATCGACTGGAACGTGACGGCCCGTTTCTCCTCTCCTTTCGTCAAGGTGTTTGAAGAAGAGCGGGAACTCACGGTCATGCTGCTGGTAGACGTAAGCAGCAGCTCGCTTTTTGGGACCTCGGTACAACGGAAACGCGACCTGATTACGGAAATATCTGCAGTACTGTCGTTTTCCGCCATTACCAATAATGATAAAGTCGGAGTTATCTTCTTCAGCGATAAAATAGAACTGTACATACCGCCCAAAAAGGGGAAATCCCATATACTCCGTATTATCCGGGAAATGATTACCCTGGAGCCCGGGCAGCATAAGGGGACCGACATAGGGGAGTGCCTCCGCTTCTTTAATAATGCTTCCAAGAAGCGGACCATTGCTTTCCTGCTCAGCGACTTTATCAGCGCTCCTTACGAGGAGCCACTCAAGCTGACCGCACGGCGACACGACCTCGTGGGCATACAGGTCTACGACAAGGCCGACCGCGAGCTGCCGGACGTGGGGCTGATCCATGTGCAGGACAGTGAAACGCAGAGCCTGGCCTGGCTGGATACCGGGAGCAGGCAGGTGCGCCACGACTATACGCGGGCTTTCGAAGAGCACCGTAAATACAGTATCAATGCTTTCCGGAAGAGCGGGGCAGAGTTATTGTCGGTCCGTACAGACGAGGATTATGTAAAAGTACTGCAGGGCTTTTTCATTAACCGTTAGCTCGTCCGGGGTGCGGAATTGGTAAATTTAGATACTGAATGATTCCATGAATCTGATTAATAAAGCAAATTCTTTTCTTTTGGTCTGCCTGGCGCTCCTCCTGGCGCTTCAGGGGCAACGGGCTTCCGCACAGGCTGCCAGGGCCTATACGGATACGCGTAAGATCGTGATCGGCGACCAGGTAAAGCTTTGGCTGGAGCTGCGGCCGGCTTCGCCCAGGGATACGGTACAATGGCCACGCATGCCCGACAGCCTTAGCGGCCTGGAGATCGTAGAGAAGGGCAAGATCGATACGGTCAGCAGCAAAGATACTTTCCTGCTGCGGCAGCGCCTGCTGGTAACAGGCTTTGATTCGGGGCAATATTACATACCGTCCTTTGCCTTCCGGGTAGTTTCGGACGGGAAAGAATCGGTGCTGCATACGGATTCCCTGCCCCTGCAGGTTGTAACGGTAGCAGTAGATACTACCAAAGCGTTTAAGCCGATCAAGGAGATCGTAGCTGTTCCCTGGTCCCTTTGGGATTATCTGAAGCTTATCCTGGCGTTCCTGCTGCTGGTGGGTCTTGTAATCTTTATCTGGATCTATTTCTACAGGAACCGGGCATCCAGGATACCGGTTATTGAAAAAGTGCCGCCTGAGAAAGCCCACGAGAAAGCGCTCCGCCTGCTGGCTGAGCTGAGGGAACAGCCGTTTGCCGAGCAGGGGCTCAGCAAAGAATATTTTTCCCGCCTCAGCGATATCGTGCGTATCTATCTTGAAGAGCGTTTCGGTATTACTGCGATGGAGCAGACTACGGACGAGCTGCTGGCATTACTGAAAAAGCAGGAGGACGCCAAAGCGGAGCTGCGCCGGTTGCGGCCCGAGCTGAAGCTGATCCTGCGTACGGCAGATATGGCCAAGTTTGCCAAAGCGAACCCGCTGCCGCATGAGTACAGCGCCTGCATGGCGGCAGCCGTGGAAGTGGTACAGCGTACACAGGTTAAAACAGAGGAGGGCGGGGCATGATGAAATTCCTCGAACGTTACCACATCGTGCTGGCGCATCCTTACTTCTTGCTGCTGCTCCTGCTGCTGCCGCTGCTCATCTGGTTCTATATCAGGCAGGACCGGCAGCGTGCGGTAGTATTCCGGATCTCTACAACCGGGGGCATAGGTAAGGCAGTCCGGTCCTGGAAAGTAAGATGGCGGCCGCTGCTGTACGTGTTGCGCAGCATTGCCTATATCGCATTTGTAATTGCGCTGGCACGTCCGCAAAAGACGAATGTAAGCGAGACCATAGACAGCGAGGGTATCGACATCGTGCTGAGTATCGACATTTCGGGCAGTATGCTGGCCGAGGACTTCAAGCCGGATCGCCTGGAAGCTGCCAAAGCCAATGCCATGAAGTTTATCGATGCCCGCCCTACAGACCGCATCGGCCTGGTGATTTTTTCGGGGGAGAGCTTTACCCAGTGCCCGATCACCATCGATCATAATGTGCTGAAAGAGCAGCTGAGCCAGATCGAGAGCGGGCTTCTGCGCGACGGTACGGCCATTGGCGACGGGCTGGCCACGGCTGTGGACCGCCTGCGCGATGCCAAAGGTAAAAGCAGGGTCGTGATCCTGATGACGGACGGGGTCAACAACCAGGGCAAAATAGGTCCCGAACTGGCGCTTGAGATTGCAAAAGCCTATAAGGTAAGGGTGTATACGATCGGCATTGGTACGGAAGGGGAGGCGCTGTCGCCGGTGCCTACGCCTTTTGGCATGAAAAAACAAATGGTGCCGGTCCAGATCGATGAGCACCTGCTGAAGAAAATTGCCGTGGAAACGGGCGGCGTTTATTACCGCGCTACCGGCAACAGCAAGCTGGAAAGCATCTATAAGGAGATCGACAAGCTGGAGAAAACAAGCGTAGAGGTCAATGCCTATAAGCATTATGCAGAGCTCTTCTTCTGGTTTGCCTTTACCGGCATTATGGCCCTGCTGGCCGAGGTCATCTTGAGCTTTACGCTGTTCCGGAGATTGCCTTAGCAGTATCCTGATGAAAATAGTAAACGGGGAATGCCCGAGCATTCCCCGTTTTATATAACCTGTATGAACGGCTAAAAGATAACCGTTTGTGTCGGGATAAAGAAATTGGTGAAGGAACCGGCAAAATAAACCGGGCCGTTCAGGTAAGTGTTGCCGTTCCTTTTGTAAATAAGGGAATTGATGCTGACGCTGTCGGCTTCGCCGCCTTCTACCTTGAACCTTAGGTCGAAGTTCATCTGGATTGCCTTTTCCGGTGTGTTGAAATCGTAAGTCTGGTTATACCCCGATACCTGGGGAACATTAAAGGTATCCGTAAACCTTAATGTATCGGGGGTTGCACTGGTATCGCTGGCTACATAAAATTCAAAGCGGGCAATACCTGTCATCTTGTTAGCTGCAATATTGTGAAAAGTAATATTCTCGATCTTAAGCACCGAGTTGTTGTTTCCTGCCGGTTTTACATCGTCGTTCACACAGGAGCTTATCAAGAGGCTGGCACCGATTCCGGCCCATAAACATATTTTTCTCATTGCTGACTGATTGATATCGTATTTAAACGTGGAGCGTGTCATTTTGTTGCCCAAACTGCAATATGCTCCCTGCAGGCAGCTCATACGCCTCTTTTCCCTGCTCGAAAATCCTCGAGGGATAAGCGCCTTCGGTAGTGATCCTGTCGCCTGCCACCCTGATCCAGCTGCCTTCCCTAAGCCCTACTACAGGGATATTGTGCTGTGTATGGAATTCCCTGATCCGGGTTTCCCTTGTTTCGCCGTTATGTCTTGATCCCGGATCCGGGTCGAGATAATGGGGATTCAGGTTGAAAGGTACCAGCCCCATGGTGCGGAAGTCGGGCGGGTACACAATAGGCATATCATTGGTAGTCTGCATATTGATACCGCCTATGTTGCTGCCGGCGCTGGCGCCGAGGTAGGGTGTACCGCCTTCTACTGCTTTTTTCAGCGGCTCCATCAGCTGCAGCTCGTGCAGCTGCTTTACCAGGAGAAAGGTATTGCCGCCGCCGGTAAAGAAGCCTCCGGCGCCTGCAATGGCAGCGACAGGGTCCGGGAAGCGGTGCAGCCCTTTCACGGCGATGCCCATTTCGCCAAAAGCCGCGGCCGCTTTCGCGGTATACTCGTCGTGCGAGATGCCGCCCGGACGGGCATAAGGAACAAACACGATCTCGGTTATTCCTTCAAACAAAGCGCCGATCACCGGCTTCAGGTAAGCCAGGTAGTCTTCCCCGAATAAGGTCGAGGTGCTGGCCAGAATTATATTTCTCATAAAACAGGTAGTGGCGAGGCCGTTATTGAGGTACGTTTCCGCGCAAAGCGTGCTTCCGCTTTATACTTTCCGCCGGGTTACGACGCTGCCGGCCGCATTCCTGTGGCCGGCAGCGTCTGTGTCAATTTCTATACGACAGGAAGAGCCAACTATCGGACTCGAACCGACGACCTTTTCATTACGAGTGAAATGCTCTACCAGCTGAGCTAAGTTGGCAAGGTGCACAAAGATAAAGGTTTGTGCCGGAATTTAAAACGGGTGGTTTCATCCCGCCTGCTGTTCCGTTTCTTTTTTATGAAAAGCCAGTACCGCCCTGATCTCCGCATAGCTGAAGCCATCGCCGAGCTGCTCCCTGATCTGGCCGGAGGTAGCGTCGGGGTGCGTCCTGATGCAGTCAAGGATCATACGGATCTTGTCGGCAGCTACGAGATCCGAGATATGCACTTCACCCGTCGGAATAAACTCTGCGAGATGCCCTTCAATGGTACCGGTTACCATGCCGCGCAGCTCCGCAATTTCCTTCACCGATTTGCCTTCTTTAAAAAGCTGCAGGCTCATGCGCCTGCTCTCGCCGGCGGCCGGCCGGCTCCTGGCCGCTTCTTTCTCTGGCGCCGCGTCGATCGGTATGGGAGTATGCAGTTTGGATACCCTTTCCATAAGCAGCTGGCGGTCGAGCGATGAGGCAAGCCCTTCGGTAATGGCAGCCGCCTGCTGTACCTGTAGTTTCTTCCGTTCAAAGACCAGCAGCAATGCCTTTAGTTCACGGATATATTTTTTGGTACGGGTCTTGATCTTTTCCGAATCAATGTGGGCCTTCAGCTTGTTTATTACCTGCTCTTCCAGGTCCTTTACAAACCATGTTGCCGCCGCCGCCGTACGTTCGTGTACTCGGCCGTATCCGGCTTTCCCTTCGCGAAGCAGCTCCTGCAGCAGTCGGACGAACCTGGCCGCAGTTTCCTGCTGTTGCTGCAAACAGGCCTGTATTTCCTGCGACAGCTGTACTGCCTGGAACTGGTCAGGCAACTGACGGTGCGCGAACTCCTGGAGGTGCGCCTGCCAGGCATCCGTAAGCTTTTCCCAGTCAAAGGCCCCCAGGAGCGATTGTTCGGTATATATGCCCTGGGCGTCTTCCAGGATCCGCTGCAGCCTGTCCTCCGGTTCTTCCTGTTTGGCAAATGCCAGGATCCGTTCATCGGTCATAATGCTGGCCGGAGTAATACGCGACTTCAATACCAGTCCTTCCAGCCCTGTAAGACGGCTCAGCGCTACGTATACCTGTCCCGGCGCGAAAGACTGTCCTGCATCTACGATGGCTTTTTCAAATGTGAGTCCCTGGCTCTTATGGATCGTAACGGCCCAGGCCAGGCGCAGCGGGTACTGGGAGAAAGTGCCCAGCTCTTCTTCGCTGATCTCGTCCTGTTCATTATCGTACCGGTAGCGTATGTTGCGCCAGGTTTCCCTTTCTACTTCCAGCAATTGCTGCTCGCCGGGAAAGGATACGAACAGCTTATCGTCATATTCATCGATCCGCTCTATAGTGCCGATCTTGCCGTTGTAGTAACGCCTGTGCTCGCCCTTATCGTTTTTAATAAACATGACCTGGGCGCCCTCTTTCAAAAGCATCGTTTTCTCTACTGGATAAGCGTGCTCGGGGAAATCATTGACTATTTTGGCTTCCAGCGGGCAGAGCTTCGCGGGCAGGCGCTCCAGTTCCTGCTGGTTGATCGCATCTGCTTTATAGTTGTGCGAGGTAAGTGTGATGAAGCCTTCATGGCGGTCGGGCAGAAAGTGGGGATGGTAATGCTGCTGCAGCCGCTCGATATCCTCTTCAGTACAGGCGTTGTTCCTGACGTTGTTCAGTATGCGGATAAATTCGCTGTCGCTTTGACGGTATATCTTTTTCAGCTCTATATACAGCGGCGATGCCTCCTGTACAGATTGTGCATCAAAGAAGTAAGGGCTGTTGTAGTACTGGCTCATCAGCTCCCGCTCCTGGTCCCTGACCACGGGCGGCAGCTGGAACATATCGCCGATGAAAAGCATCTGTACGCCGCCAAAGGGCTCGTGCGGCCGCCTCCTGACCGAGCGCAGCACAGCATCGACTGCATCCATCACGTCGGCGCGCACCATCGATATTTCATCAATGATCAGCAGGTCCAGCTCCCGGATCAGGTCCTTTTTGGTGCTGTTGAGCCGCAACTGGGCCAGCAACTGGTTCTTATTATACACGTTCTGCGATTCTCCGCCCCAAACTGTTTTCTGGGTGGGAAGGTAAGTGCCGAAAGGCAGCTGGAAAAAGGAATGGATCGTAACGCCGCCGGCATTGATGGCTGCTACCCCCGTAGGTGCGATCACCGCCATTTTTTTATAACAATGTTCCCTTATGTATCTCAGAAAGGTGGTTTTGCCGGTACCGGCTTTCCCTGTAAGGAAAAGGTGCTGATTGGTCTGGTTGATAAAAGCGGCTGCCTGGCTGAATATAGGATTGGAAATATCGGTCTGCATAGAAAGAAAAATAACCGGCTAAGGGGGATTTAACTTAATAATGTCATAATTTTGACATAAATTATAAATTTAAGATATGATCAGGTTCGCTTTTACAATCATCTTTTTGTGCTTACAGTTTGGTTCACATGTCTTTGCCATTGAGGAAAGTGCCTTTGAGGATGAAGAGCAAATCAAGAAATTTCTGCTTCAGAAAGAGTTTAAGCTCGATCCTGCCGCAGCCGCCATTTATCTTGAAGCGGCGGGTAAAGTGATCGCAAGTTACAGCGAAAGAAACTTTTACTACGAGTATGAAGTAAAAAAAATGGCCAAAATTATAACGGAGCAGGGCATGGATGTGACGGATGTGGTGGTGAACCTGTCGCCGGGGCAGACCATCACCAAAGTGAAGGCCATTACCTACAACCTGATCAACGGAAGGGGCTTTTCCGAGAAGGTCAATGACAAACCCCTGGAAACCGTCGATATAGGGAAAGGAAAAAGAAGCCGGATATCTTTTAAGAATGTAAAGGCAGGCAGCATTATTTATTACACCTACACTATTAAGGCCGCAGGCAATATGATCTTGCCTGCCTGGAACCTGAAGGAGAAGTACCCGGTGCTCCACTCTTCGCTGGGCATTGCATCCGAGTACGGTATTGAATTTCTGGTCTACAATAACCTTGGTCATGATTTTACCGTCGCAACCGCCAATGATATCTATCATTGTGCTTCCTGCCGTTATGCCGATGCGGCTCCCAATGTCAATACCCAGTTCCGTACTGCGGTATGGGCAAGCAATAACCTGCCGGCGTTAAAGTATGCTGCCGGTATAGCTATGGAGCCGGAGGAATACCTGGCAATACAGCTGAAGAACCTGCGGAACCTGAAATACCTGGGCAATGCCAATAATAACGCTTACGGTTCCGCAACAAGGGCCCACGAGTATATGAAGGACTATGGAATGAACAACTGGGAAGAGGTCAATAACAATATTTTGTACGGGGGAAAGAATTTCGGAGCAATGCTGGAGCGTGAAACATCCCTGATCGAAAATACGGCAAAGGAACTGACAGGAAAAATTGCAGGCGGCCAGGCCAAGGCCAGGAGCATTTTTGCATTTGTGAGGGACAGTATCCGGACGGAAGATGCCGGTGCAGATATGTATGCGTACACAAAACTGCATGAGGTACTGAAAAGCCGGAGCGGCAATCATACCGAAAAGAGCCTGTTACTGGTTTCGCTGCTGCGCGCTGCTGGCCTGCAGGCAGATCCTGTGGCGCTGATCAGGGGGCATAACGAAAGTATGCATACTGATTTCCCTAATTATGCTGCTTTAAATTACTGCATCGTCCAGTTCCGGGAGAATGGTAATACGTACTACCTGGATCCGGATACGGCAATGCCTTTCGGCTTATTGCATGCCGACTGCAGCGAAAGGAGTTCTTTCCTGGTAAACAAAAAAGGCGGTTTTGTTTTCTTACCCGAAGCGCCGCGTAACCGCAATGTAAGCTTTATTACCATGAAGCCCGGTACAGATCCCGCTTATACCGATTTTGCGCTCCAGGTAAACCTTTCCGCACTTTCTTCGGTCGAATTCAGGAAAGCCCTGATGCAGGCTGCCGGAACGCCGGATAAAGAACAGCTTAAAAAGGCGGTAGCCGGCTACCTCAACTTCACCCCTGAATATCTGGAAGGATGCGGGATCGGAGGGCTGGGCAACATCGACTCCTCGCTGATGATCCAGTGCAGTGGCCGGTACAAGACAGCCGACCTTTTCAGAGGCGGGCTTTTCGATCCTTATTTCATCAAGCTGTCAGGTAGGAGAGAGGGTACACCGCAGGAACATATATATACGCTTAATTTTTCTCTTCCGCGGCAATATGCGATCAAAAATCTGCCGGAACCCAAAAACCTCCGGTTTGGCGACAATGTTATGACCTATTCCAGCAATGCAATCTATAATCCCGAACAGCAACTGTTTCAGCTGAGCTATACTTATACGGAGCACAACAAAAGCCTTGATACTTATAGCGCGGAAGACCTCCAGGCGTTTTTCTCAGGCATCAGGCAAAGCCAGGAGCAGCCAGTGCAGGTGAGCAACTGATACTATACAATATGGACTGTGCGTAGCGGCAAATAAGTAAGAGCAGGACCTGTAATGGCCTGCTCTTATTGTCAGGTTCCAGACATCATTGTGCACCAGTGGTATCGGTGAGCCCTTGCAGGAATGCGATCAGCGCTTTCTTTTCTTCCCGGCTCAGCTGCAGGCGGTCCGGGGGAAGCGTTTGATTGGGCAGGTCAAAGCCCAGGCCGGCACCGCCGCCACGGTCGTAAAAGTCGATCACTTCTTCCAGGGTGTTGTACACGCCGTTATGCATATAAGGGGCCGTCAGTGCAACGTTTCTTACCGTTACGGTCTTAAAGGAGTTGCGCTGGTGCGGTATGCCGTACAGCAGGTATTTGCCTAAATCGCCGTCTGCAATAGGATGGAGGGTGTCGGTATTGGCCGGAACACCCAGCACTTCGCTTTCCATCTTATTGTACAGCGGCGGCACTGCGCCTGAAAACAGGGGCATGAAGTGGCAGGTGGCGCATTTGGCTTTGCCGGCAAAGAGGTTGAAGCCTTTTACCTGCAAAGGGGTCAATGCCGTTCTGTCTCCCCTCATATAACGGTCGAAGGCGCTGTTCATCCGGCTCAGGGAGCGGATATAAGCGGTCAGCGCCAGCTTGATATGTTCACCGGTAATGGCTTTGCCGGGATAGGCTGCGCGAAAAAGTTTGCGGTAGCTTTGGTCCCTGCTTAGCAGGCGGGCAGCCGCATCTATTTTCCCTCCCATTTCGGACGTGTTGCTGATCACGTCGTGCGCCTGGTCTTCCAGGAAAGCGATCCTGCTGTCGTAGAACTGTACGGGCTGCAGTCCCGCGTTAAGCAGGGTAGGGGTATTGCGCATCAGTGTCTGACCGGCCAGCAGGGATTCGTTGACCCTGAGCCCGTCGGTAAAGGCCCTGCCGGGCTGATGGCAGGAGGCGCAGCTTCGGTTGCCGGTAGCAGACAGGGCCGTTTCCCTGAACAATTTGCGTCCCAGCGCCGCCTGCGCTTCGGTAAGGGCCGGTGTGCCCTCGGGGGCGAAGTACAGCGGGTCGATCGCATCCCGGTCAAACAGATGCCTGGCCCTGGGTGAAAAGGCTTTGCTTTGCTGTACCAGGGGAATATGCTGTGCCTCCCGAAAGTCGTGCATAGCAGTACACAGCGGGTTAATATACCCGGTAATGAAAGCAGCCCGGTCGAAAGCGTCAAAGTCTGCGCTATGAGCCTTGAGGTATGCCAGCGCCCGGTCGCAGGAAGCCTGTACCTGTTCCGAGCGGGGAAAGAGCGATAGCATTTCCCGGGTGCTTTGCAGCGTAGCTGCTGCTTCCGGCAGGCTTTTCAGCCCTACCGGATTGTCGAAACCGGTAATGCCCTTGATTACCATACGGTAAATATTCAGCCGCAGCGCATCCAGTATATTGCCTTCCGACAGCTCCATACCGGGCAGGAGCGCCTGGAGCCGGCTCACGGTATAGATAATATTGCTGGCCTCAAAGCGGATGTCCCTGCGCGTGTTGTCGTCGATATCGCCATAGATGATCTCTTCCAGTACCTGGAAGCCTTTGGGATGCTGGGGCTCGTTAGGCTCGCTGGCCTCGCTTTCCAGCAGGGCTGCCCCGTTCAGCCGCTGTGCAGAAGCAGGAAAATGATATTCGATCAGCGCTTCGGCTTTTTTGAAGTGAAGCCGGCTGCTTTCAAAATGTATGATCAGTTCTTTAGGGTCAGCTGTAAGGGCTTGCCGGTCGATCTCCGCCATATCGGCTTTGATGCTGTCCAGCTGGCGCGCGTAGTACTGCCGTACGGAATCGGTAAGCCCGTTGTTGCGTGTATCGGCTGAGATGAGCAGCAGCAATAAGGCGGAAGCGAACAAGGAAATGAGAACGGTTGTTTTTCGTAAAGGCACTTGCATGAATGTACGGGATAACTTAAAATATGACCCTGGCATGCGGCAGCAAAGCTTTCAGCGCTGCTATTTCCGCTTCGGGTATGGGATTGTTGATAAGGACGATCGTTTTCAGCTTCTTCAGGCGCGAGAGGCTTTTGGGCAGCTGTTTCAGCCGGTTATTGCTCAGCAGTATCATTTCCAGCTGCTGCAGCGAACCGATACTTTCCGGCAGGCTGCCTAGCTTGTTATTGGCGAGCGAAATCACTTTCAGCGCCTTCATTTTGCCGATATCTTCCGGCAAAGATTGCAGTTCATTAAAGGAAAGATCGAGCTGTTGCAATTGCTGCAACTGTACGAAGCCGGGAGGCAGGGCCGTGAGCCGGTTGTAATCCAGGGAAAGGGTCTGCAGGCGCTCCATCCGCCCTATATTGTCGGGGAGGAACAGCAGGTGATTATGTTTGGCTTCCAGGGTAACCAGGTTCCGCAGCATGCATAGCTCGGGCCGGAGGGAGGCGAGGTCGTTCCAGGAGATATCGAGGATACGTAGTTTTTGAAGATGCTGTATGGCAGGCGGGACTTCGGCAAGGTGATTCCTGTCGAGCTGCAGTATATCAAGGTTGCGCAGGTCCCCGATGGAAGAAGGCAATTTCCGGAGGCTGTTTTCGGAGAGCACAAGCTGTTTCAGCTCCCTGAGCCGGCCTATCTCGGCAGGAAGCCATTGAAGCTCGTTCTTAAGCAGGTCAAGGTATTGTAACCGGTATAGCTGGCCCACTGAAGGGCTCAGGTTCTCGACCCGGGCAATGCGCAACGAGAGGCTTACCGCGCAATCTTTTTCCAGCAGGGCGGCTTGTATGGTTTTGAAATGATCGCCCTTACATTGGGCATAAACAGAAAAACAGCTGCCCGCCAGGAATAGCAGGGCAGCTGTGTTCGTTGTTATTTTACGTATGGGCATAATTATTGTTTGATCATGCGCACCTTCAGTACATTGTTACCGCATTGCACGGCAATCTGGTATACGCCGGCGGCCAAAGACCGGGTAACAAGGCTGAACCGGTTATTGCCTTCCGTCAGGGGCTGCTGCTGCTCCAGCACCAGGGCGCCGGTGGCATTGTATACTTTTACGGAAGCCTGCTGCGCTACCGGGCTTACCAGGGCAATGTTGAACATATCTTTTGCCGGGTTGGGGTAGGCGTGTACGATCGCAGCCTGGTCCGCTACAGCTATATTCACAGCACGGATATTGGTGTAGAGCTCCTTACCGTCGGCCTGTACTGCTTTGATTCGGTACAGGTTCCTGCCTGCGTAAGGCTGCTGGTCGGTATAGGTGTAACGGTTGGTTTCACCTGCTGCGGCAAGCTGCTCCACCTTGTCGATGGTTTCGAAGCTGCCGCCGGTTACCATACGCTGTATTTCGAAGCGGGCAACGGATTCGGTGCTTACATATTTCCATTCCAGCATCGCTTTATTATGCTCCGTTTTCCAGGCATCGAACGAAGAAAAGGTTACGGGCAGCGGTGTGTTCTGACCGAGGAATTCTTTACGGGCAATAACGATGGCAGATTCTTTGTTGAATACTTCCGGATTACCGCTGGCATCGATCATTGCCGTTGCATTGCTGCTGCTGGGGTGCTGCATAGACACGAACATGAACTTATGGTCCGGTGAGAAGGTCATACCCGTAGGCTCGCAGCCTGCGGGCGTAACGGCAAACAGCTCTACCTTGGGGTCGGCTGCGGTGTGGCAGGGGCGCACCATCCAGATATGGTTGCGGCCGCCGTCCTGGATTACATACAGGTTGCCTTCTTCGTCAAAAGTAAGGTTATCGTTGCCATCGCGCCATTGTTCGCTTGCCGTTCCTCCATCGTAGTTGATTGTGTACATAGTGCTGGCATTTCCTACAAATATTTCGCAGTTCACCACATCGGTGGCATTACCGATAGTTTTGTTATCGCGGAAGCGGTATACGCGGCTGCTGTTTTTGGAAGTAAAATAGATCATGCTGTCCAGCGGACTTATTTCCACGTCTTCCACGGAATTGAAGTTGGTGGCGCTTACGCTGGCGGCATAGTTGCGCACGTTGTTGCACTCGGCGGGAGTGCTGTTGGGCACCTGTATCCAGGTGCCTGTAGTAGCCACTCCTATATCGCCGTTCAGTTTCAGTACGTAGAGGTTGCCGGTCCCCAGCTTGGCGGCGGTATCGGCAACCATCTTAAAGATATAGCCTGGGTTCTCATCATTACCCTCGTATACGGTTTTCATATCTGGAGCTACCACAACGTTCTCGTGCGACATTCTTCCCAGGCGCCATAACTTGTCGGGCTGACCGTCGTAGTCATGGTCAACGATCGCGTGGGTAGCCGGGTCGATTTCCACCGGCCATCCTATATCCTGGTAGCCATCGCTGTTTAGGTCGCTGATGGGTAGCGTTTCTTCACAAGTAATGATCGTGTTCCAGGGGGTTACGGTGCCGGAGCAGTTGCGCCCGGTGCCGCCTACCATACCGAAATCAACCGGTACATTATTCGTAACATTCCACAGCTTGGTGCCGGGATCGTAATTCAGGCTGAGCATGGATACGCCTGCATCGGGCCAGCTGCCGTCTTCGTGGTTGATGGATAGGTAGCCATTGGTGCTGCTGCCCCCGATAGGCACATATCCTGTGAAGTCGAAGGTGCCTTTGGTATTGCCGTCGGCAGCATTGGTGTAAGGATCTCCTGACTGCAGCAGCATCTGGAAGGTATGGGTGGAAGGAATGCGCAGGGAGTCGGGCTGCGCAGAAGGCAATACCGATATGAAGTTGGAAATATGCGTAGCGGGCAGCGGGTCGCAGGCCACGGCCGGCGGCGGGGGGAAGTATTCTGCAAGCTCCAGGTCGAATCCGAGATCGGAGCTGCTACTGTCGCGCTGGTGAATTTCCACGGCGATAGTGTTGGTTCCTGCTACCAGCGTATTCTTTGAGATGCGGAATGTATAATAAGCAGATTCGGATGCACCGTCGATGATGGCGGGAGCATTGGTCAGATAGTTTACGGCGCCGGCAGGCATATTATCGCGGACTACTTCGGTTCCGTTTATGTATACAACAGCGCCATCGTCGCGGAGCAGGTTTAGGGTAAGAGAATCCTGCAGCAGCGCGGTATTGCCTACATTGAATTGTTTTCGGAAATAGGTAGTAATGTACTTATTGGCAGCATCGGGGCCATAGCCAACGGTGGTTACAGCATTGTCGCCGTATCCCAGCTTGCCGGGGCCATAGCTCCAGCCGGCGTCATCGAATGCAGGCATAGTCCATGCAGTACCCTGGTCGGTACCGTTGTCCAGGTATTTCCACTCGCTGTTTTTATAGATCGGGAGATTGCCGGCGGCAAGGGCAGGTATGGGTACGCCGGTATACTCCACGATGAGCTTTGCGGCCGAGGCGGCGCTCCCGTCGTACGAGTACGTATTCCTTACACCCGTACCTTTGATCATGATGGCCAGCGCATTGCCGGGCGCCCATCCGGGGCGGTTTACGATGGCTTGTACCAGTGTTTTGAGGTCGGGGGTCCGTTGGCCGGGACCTGCAGTGCCGCCGCTGGCGGTGCCCCAGCTGGCATCGGTGCTGCCGCTCCAGAGCACCGAATCGGCAAGCTGTGCCCTCCCGCTGATATTAAAATCGGTACTGCTGTAAGTCAGGGCATTGTCCGTATTTTCTGCAGTAAGATAGGCATCGCCCGCCACCGGCGTTTTATCTCCCTTATTGGTAAACTGGATGTAGGCGCGGCTGATGGTAGCGCCCTGCGGAATATCGATGTTGACAAAACGGATCCCGACAAGCTGGTTTTTGCTGCCGTCCAGCATGATCTCAAGATCGGAGCTGGTGAGGTCCATAGCCCCTACGGTACCGGAGCCACCCGGTATGCATTCTTCGGCATCGTCGGTGCCGGCAGCTACGCCGCGCACAATGGTTCTGCTTGATTGAGCATAGATGGCTGTACCGAGCAGACCGGTTACGCCCAGCATGATCAGGTACTTGCTTGCTTTGTGGAGTTGATTCATTGTAGTCATTGGATTTGACTGCAAAAGAACCTGTGTTATATTACTTCATTTTTACTGCCAGGTTAACAGCTTATTAATTGCGGCCGGCCGGCTATACGCCACCTATAAAAAACAAGCGATTTCTTTATTACCGGAAGGTTAAAGAAATCGCTTATAAGGCTGCGACAGTATTGTGGATTATTATTTCTTCCGGAAGAAGATCTTGATCGGCACGCCGGAAAAGTTGAAGTGGCTTCTCAGCTTATTGTCGAGGAAGTTGCGGTAGGGTGTGCGGATATCGTCCGGGTAATTGGTATAAAAGGCAAAGGCAGGCGTGTGGGTCGGGATCTGCATGATAAATTTGATCCGTACTACATGGCCCCGCACCACGGGTGGCGTAAAGCGCTCAATCTCTTTCTGCATGACTTCGTTCAATACGGAGGTCGGGATCCGGCGCAGCCGGTTATCGAACACCTCCAGGGCTTTTTCCATAGCCTGGAAAATACGCTGCTTCTCCGTAGCAGAAGTAAAGATCACGGGTACATCGGTAAAAGGGGCGATCCGCTCCTTCAGCTGCTTTTCATAATCGCGGGCCGTGTTGGTTTCCTTATTTTCGACCATGTCCCACTTGTTTACAAGGATTACAATGCCTTTGCCTTTCCGTTCGGCAAGGCTGAAGATATTGACGTCCTGGGCGGTCATTCCTTTTTGGGCATCGATCAGGAGCATGCATACATCCGCTTCGTCCATCGCTTTAATGGCCCGGATCACCGAATAAAATTCCAGGTTCTCCGTAACGTTTTTCTTTTTACGCAGGCCGGCTGTATCGATCAGCACAAACTCCTTGCCGAATTGCCTGTAATGGGTATGTATCGGGTCGCGGGTAGTGCCGGCAATATCCGAAACAATGGAGCGCTCGGTTCCGGTAAGGGCATTCAGCAGGGTAGATTTGCCGGCATTAGGCTGACCGATGATGGCAATTTTAGGAATGGGGTTCTTTTCCCTTTCCATACGGATGATGTTACCGTTCTCATCTTCGATCTCCTCAACCTCCATCTCCACGTTTTTGGCCTGCACCGAATCGGGAATACGCGCGGTGATCTCGTCCAGCAGTTCGCCGGTACCTCCGCCTGATATGGAGGAGATGAAAAAGGTAGGGTCAAAGCCCAGCACGTAAAATTCGGTAGCATCGAGCTGGCGGTCCGAATTGTCTACTTTATTTACGACCAGGAATACCGGCTTGTTGGAGCGGCGCAGTACTTCGGCCATTTCATCGTCCAGGTCGGTAATGCCTGCCGTAACATCCGTTATGAACAGCAGGATATCTGCCTCATCGATTGCGATCAGAACCTGTTTCCTTATTTCTTTTTCAAAAACATCCTCCGAGCGGGATACGAATCCTCCCGTATCGATCACGTTGAATGTTTTCCCGTTCCAGTCGGAAATACCGTACTGGCGGTCGCGCGTCACCCCGCTGAAATCATCGACAATAGACTTGCGTTGTTCCAGCAGGCGATTGAAGAGTGTTGATTTCCCAACATTCGGCCTGCCCACTATGGCCACTGTAAATCCGGACATTAATCTGTTTGTTTAAGCTGCAAAGGTACGACTTAGGATCCAGTAAGCCGTCATTCATCATGAGCACCTTCTTTTCCCGACGGGACCAGGGGCAATCCGCTTATGAAAAGCAGATACCGTAAGCCCCGCTGCCGGCAGGGAGTTTATCCTTATCTTTATCGCAATACCTGCCCCTGTACCGGATGCCGTTTGGAAGGTTTAACCCGTACATTGTATGATTCAAACCGGATCGTTTGTACCGGCGGGACAGTGCGGGCCGTATCCGGAAAAGAGGCCCTTTACGGAGAAGGAAAAAATAAAATCATCCTGATCACTATTTTATGGAACAACGCTTATCGTTGCGGGAGCTATCGGAAACAGATATTCCTTTTATTACCGACTACTGGCTGAACTCGGAACCTGATTTTATGCGGGGCATGGGCGTGGCCCTGGAGAAATTACCTTCGCGCGCGCAATGGGAACAGATGCTGGAGGCACAATTGAGCCAACCGTATGAAGAAAAGCAATCTTATTGCCTGGTGTGGCTTATCGACGGCCGGCCCTCGGGGCATTGTAATGTAAACAAGATCGTTTACGGCGAAGAAGCTTACATGCACCTGCACCTGTGGCAGCAGGAAACGCGGAAGAAGGGAGCAGGCAGGGAGCTGGTCAGGCTGAGCATTCCTCATTTCTTTGAAAAGCTCCGGCTGAAGAAGCTTTACTGCGAGCCCTATGCGCTGAATCCTGCGCCTAACAAAACGCTCCCTTTGCTGGGCTTTCGCCTGGTGCGTACCTATGTAACAACGCCGGGCTTTATTTGCTTCGAGCAGCCTGTATGCCTCTGGGAGCTGACTTCCGGGCAGTGGTCAGCCCGGCAGCACCTGCTCCCGCCGGGAAAGGGATAGAGGCTCCGTTTTTTGCCCCTGACAAATTTGATTATTTTTGCCATCCAAAATATCTGTATTTTCTATATGAGCACTACTGCCAGAGTAATAAAATCGCCGACAGGCGCCACATTGCATTGTAAGGACTGGATTTCGGAAGCGGCTTTTCGCATGATCCAGAATAACCTGGACCCGGAAGTGGCCGAACGGCCGGAAGACCTGGTGGTATATGGAGGCATTGGTAAGGCAGCCCGTAACTGGGAAAGCTTCGATAAGATACTGGAATGCCTGAAAAACCTGAACGAGGATGAAACGCTGATGGTACAAAGCGGTAAGCCGGTAGGCGTGCTGCGCTCGCATAAGAATGCGCCCCGCGTGCTGATCGCCAATTCCAATCTCGTTGGCCGCTGGGCCAACTGGGAGCACTTCCGGGAGCTGGAAGCCAAGGGACTGATGATGTACGGGCAAATGACTGCCGGCAGCTGGATCTATATCGGGTCGCAGGGCATCGTACAGGGGACTTATGAAACTTATCTTTCGCTGGCGAGCCAGCACTATAACGGCACCCTGAAAGGTACCCTCAATGTAACCGCCGGCCTGGGCGGCATGGGCGGCGCTCAGCCGCTGGCCATTACCATGAACGAGGGTGTATGCCTTGCTGCTGAAATGGAAGAATGGCGTATCCGGAAGCGTATCGAAACCCGTTACCTGGACGAATATTATAAAGATATTGACGAAGCCATCGACCGCGCGCTGAAGGCAAAGGAAAATAAGGAGGCTGTATCTATAGGGGTATGCTGCAACGCGGTAGCGCTGCTGCAAAGGCTGATCGACCGGAATATTACGCCCGATACGCTTACCGACCAGACTTCCGCACACGACGAGCTGATCGGCTATTTCCCCGAAGGGCTTTCGGTGGAAGAAGCCAATACCCTGCGCGAAAGCGATCCTGAAGCCTATAAAAGCCGCGCCCTGGATACTATGGCGCATCATGTGCGCCAGATGCTGGCGCTTCAAAAGCGCGGCGCCATTACCTTCGATTACGGGAATAACCTGCGCGGGCAGGCCATGGATAAGCGCGGGGTGGAGAATGCCTTCGATTTTCCCGGCTTTGTACCGGCCTATATCCGCCCGTTGTTCTGCGAGGGCAAAGGTCCTTTCCGGTGGGTAGCCCTGAGCGGCGATCCGGAAGATATCTACACTACCGATAAAGCGCTGGCCGAGTTGTTCCCCGAGAATAAGGGGCTGCAGCGCTGGCTGAGCATGGCGAAAGACCGTATCGCCTTCCAGGGACTACCGGCACGCATCTGCTGGCTGGGCATGGGCGAAAGGGAAAAAGCGGGGCTGCTCTTCAATGAGCTGGTGCGTACAGGCAAGGTAAAGGCCCCGATCGTGATCGGCCGCGACCACCTGGACTGCGGTTCGGTAGCCTCGCCCAACCGCGAAACCGAAGCGATGAAAGACGGGAGCGATGCCGTGGCCGATTGGCCTATCCTGAACGCGCTCATCAATACGGCCGGTGGTGCAAGCTGGGTGAGCTTCCACCACGGCGGCGGCGTAGGAATGGGCTATTCGCTGCATGCCGGCATGGTGATCGTGGCAGACGGCTCGCAGGATGCCGAAGAGCGGTTGAAAAGAGTATTGCACAACGATCCGGCTATGGGCGTGCTGCGCCATACCGATGCCGGTTATGAAGATGCAAAAGCCAACGCCGACCGTTTCGGACTGAGTATCTGGTAAACCCATAAATAAGTAGACCATTAGCCGGCGCTTCTCCAGGGTGCCGGCTAATTTTGTTTTAAGATCCGATAGGCTCCTGCACAGGCAGCAATTTAAAGTCCGCAGGCCGTAACCCCTTTCCGGTTTTCGGCGGGGCAGGGCCTCTCCTGTCCGCTGAAATACCGGGCAATAATAAAAATATGAAGTATGTATCCCGCTATGGTGGCGGGTTTGATAAGACTATGCAGCTCTGGTGCCGAAAAATATTTTGCGGAGTGATATTGAGCGCCTACTTTTGCGTCCCGTTTCGGATTGAGGGTAACGGAAAGTTCTTTAAAAGATAGCCTTGACTTCATATGCGGGGCGGTTTATCTTGCGG
>Ga0182748_1000101_pt1 | contig 106795 bp, 95 predicted proteins | sample eDN3rd37CKraftOP_FD_128877 | JGI IMG/M metagenome (GOLD analysis project Ga0182748, IMG submission 128877) | Enriched Organic Plus compost microbial communities from Emeryville, California, USA - eDNA 3rd pass 37_C Kraft OP (version 2) (version 2) ... | reverse complement strand
GCTGAACAACGAGATGGACGACTTCGCCCTGCTGCCGGGCCAGCCCAACGCCTTCGGCGTGATGGGCTACGAGGCCAACGCGCCGGAGCCGGGCAAGCGCCCGCTCAGCTCGATGACCCCGACTTTCATGGTTTCGCCGGACCGCGTGGCGGTGCTGGGCACCCCGGGCGGCAGCCGCATCATCACCATGGTCCTGCTGGGCGTGCTCGGCTACGCCGACGGCCTGGACGCGCAGGCGGTGGCGGCGCTGCCGCGCTACCACCACCAGTGGCAGCCGGACGTGGTCGAGGCCGAGACCGGCGCCTTCAGCCCGGAGGTGGCCGCGCGCCTGCGCGCCATGGGCCACACCCTGGACCTGCCGGACGGCGAGGTCTCCAGCGGCGCCTCCAGCCACTTCTGGGGCAACCTGCAGACGGTGATGTGGGATCGCCGCGGCAACGCGCTGCAGGGCGGAACCGACCCGCGCAACCCGGTGGGCAAGGCCGAGGTGCGCCTGGTGCGCGCGGCCGAAGCCGTGCCCTGAGCGGGCGCGGCCGAGTTCCGGATTCTTAACGGATGCAGCGCTAGCATTCGTTCATGAAACTCTGGTCCATCCGCGGCAATTCGCAAAAACTCGACGGCGGCTCCATGTTCGGCAACGCGCCGAAGGCGATGTGGGAGAAGTGGGCCCGCCCCGACGAGCACAATCGCATCGACCTGGCCTGCCGCGCGCTGCTGGCCAGCCCGCTGAACGGCAAGACGGTGCTGTTCGAGACCGGCATCGGCGCGTTCTTCGAGCCGAAGCTGCGCGAGCGTTACGGCGTGCAGGAAGACCGCCACGTGCTGGTGGAATCGCTGCGCGCGGCCGGTTTCGAGCACGAGGACGTGGACGCGGTGGTGCTCAGCCACCTGCACTTCGACCACGCCGGCGGCCTGCTGGCGCCGTGGACCGAGGGCAGGGCGCCGGAACTGCTGTTCCCCAACGCCACCTACCTGGTCGGCGCCGCGCACTGGGAGCGCGCGCGCAACCCGCACCCGCGCGACCGCGCCAGCTTCATCCCCGAACTGCCGGCGCTGCTGGAGGCCAGCGGCCGCCTGGAGATCGTCGACGGGCCGCACTCGCAGGCGCTGGGCCAGGCGGTGCGCTTCAGCTTCAGCGACGGCCACACCCCGGGCCTGATGCTGGCCGAGATCCTCGGCCCGGAACTGGTCGACGGCCAGCCGCACGGCGGCGTGGTGTTCTGCGCCGACCTGATCCCCGGCCGTTCCTGGGTGCACCTGCCCATCACCATGGGCTACGACCGCAACGCCGAGCTGCTGATCGACGAGAAGCGCGCCTTCCTCGAGGACAAGCTGGCGCGCAACGTGCACCTGTTCTTTACCCACGACCCGGGCTGTGCCCTGGCCCAGGTGGCGCGCGACGAGAAGGGCCGCTACCGCACCATCCACGAGGTCGCCGAACTGGTCGCGCGGCCGCTGGGCGCGCACAGCCTGGCAGCCTGAGCCGCCGCGCCGCATCCGCCGGCGGTCTACCGCCGCGCGCGCATTGCCGCTACCTTTCCGCCCGGGAGAAACGCCGCAAGGCAAAGGGGGAACGATGGAGGTAACGGCTTCGCGGCAGTGGATGCAGGCCTTGCTGGCCACGACACTGCTGGCGTTGGGGATCGGCTGCGACGCGGCCGGTCTGGGCGCGGCGCAGGCGCCGGTGCGCGCCAACCAGCTCGGCTATCCGCCGGCGGCCCGCAAGCTGGTGGTGGTGGAAACCTCCGCGCCGGCGCGGTTCCGGGTGGTGGCCGAAGGCCGGGACGAACCGCTGCTGCAGGGGCAGCTGCAGCCGGCCGGGCACTGGGAACCGGCCGCGCGCGACGTGGCCCTGGCCGACCTCAGCGCGCTCGCCACGCCGGGCCGCTACCGCCTGCTGGTCGATGGCATGGCGCCGTCCGACCCGATTGTGGTCGACGCCGGGGCCTATGCCGGCGTGGCCATGGGCGCGCTGAAGGGGTTCTATTTCCACCGCGCCAGCACGCCGCTGGCGCGCGGGCATGCCGGGCGCTGGGCGCGCAAGGCCGGGCATCCGGACGACAAGGTGCTGGTGCATGCCTCCGCGGCCTCGCCCGGGCGCAAGGCCGGCAGCCGCATCACGGCCCCGCGCGGCTGGTACGACGCCGGCGACTACGGCAAGTACGTGGTCAATTCCGGCATCACCCTGTGGACCCTGCTGGCGGCGTGGGAGCACTACCCGGAATTCTTCCGCGGCCGCGACGCCGGCATCCCGGAAAGCGGCGATGCGGTGCCGGACATCCTCGACGAAGCGCTGTGGAACCTGCAGTGGATGCTGGCCATGCAGGACCCGGCCGACGGCGGCGTGTACCACAAGCTGACCACGCTGCAGTTCTCCGCCATGGTGATGCCGCACCAGGACACCGCGCCGCGCTACGTGATGGCCAAGAGCACCGCCGCGACCCTGGACTTCGCCGCGGTGATGGCCATGGCCAGCCGCATCTACGCGCCGTACGAAGCGCAGTTCCCGGGCCTGGCGCGGCGCATGGCCGATGCCGCGCAGCAGGCCTGGGCCTGGGCCCTGGCCAATCCGCAGGTCGAGTACCGGCAGCCGGCGGACGTCGGTACCGGCGCCTATGGCGATGCCTACCTGGAGGACGAGTTCGCCTGGGCCGCGGCCGAGCTGTACCTGCTGACCGGCGAGCCCGGCTACTGGGAGGCATTCCACCAACGCGCCGGCGTGCCGGGCGTGCCCGGCTGGGCCGACGTGCGCGCGCTGGGCTGGATCTCGCTGGCCCAGCACCTGCCGCGGCTGCCGGACGACGCTGCCCGCGGACAGGTGCGCGACGGCCTGCTGCAGGTCGCGCGCGGGCTGCAGGAGCGGGAGGCGCAGTCGCCGTGGAAGCTGGCCATGCGCGGCGAGGATTTCGTCTGGGGCAGCAATGCGGTGGTGCTCAACCAGGCGCTGCTGATGCTGCAGGGCTACCGCCTGGGCGGCGGGCGCGAATTGCTGGACGCCGCCCAGTCCCACCTGGACTGGGTGCTGGGGCGCAACCCGCTGGGCGTGTCCTTCGTCACCGGTTTCGGCCTGCGCACGCCGATGCACGTGCATGACCGCCTGTCGGCGGCCGACGGCGTGCGCGAGCCGGTGCCGGGCTGGCTGTCCGGCGGGCCGAACCCGGCGCAGCAGGACCGCCGCGACTGCCCGGTGTCGTATCCGTCGAAGCTGCCGGCGCTGTCGTGGCTCGACCACGAGTGCAGCTATGCCAGCAACGAGGTGGCGATCAACTGGAACGCGCCGCTGGTCTACGTGGCCGCGGCGGTGCAGGCGCTGACGCCGGTGGAAGAGTAGGGCGGATGCGCGGACGGCGGCCTGGTGGCCGCCGTCCCGGGTTTGCTGCATGGCCCGCGACGGGCCGGGGAGTGGCGCGCGAAGCCGCCGGATCCGGACGCCGGATCAGTCGACCCGGGTGCCGAAGATGCGGTCGCCGGCGTCGCCCAGGCCGGGCAGGATGTAGCCCTTGTCGTTGAGCCGCTCGTCGATGGCGGCGGTGTAGATCTGCACGTCCGGGTGCGCGGCTTCCACCGCCGCCAGGCCCTCGGGCGCGGCCACCAGGAAGATGCCCTTGATCCGGCGCGCGCCGGCGCGCTTGAGCATGTCGATGGTGGCGATGAGCGAACCGCCGGTGGCCAGCATCGGGTCCAGGATCAGGGCGTCGCGCTCGTCCAGCCGGCCGGTCAGGCGTTCGAAGTAGGGGACCGGTTGCAGGGTTTCCTCGTCGCGCTGCAGCCCGACCACGCTCACGCGCGCGGCAGGAATCAGGGCGAGAACCCCAGGCAGCATGCCCAGCCCGGCCCGCAGGATCGGCACCAGGCTGATCTTGGCGCCGGCGATGCGTCGCACCTGCACCGGGCCGGCCCAGCCCTGGAGCGTCGCCTCCTCGGTGGCCAGGTCCGCCGTGGCCTCGTATGCCAGCAGGGTTGCCAGCTCGGTGACCAGTTCGCGGAAGCCCTTGGTACTCAGTTCGGCCGAGCGCAGCAGTCCGATCTTGTGCTGGACCAGCGGATGGTGGACTTCGACGGCTTTCATGGCGGGCCTGCAGGTATGGGGGCCTGGAAAGTCTGCAGCAAACGCGTCGATGCGGAAAGGCGAAGCCGGCGCTGCGCCGGCTCCACCCGGTGCGCGGCTCAGAACGCCATGCGCATCACCAGCTGGTAGCTGGGCCCGGCTTCCTCGGTCTCGAGCTCGTACTCGTCGTAGTCGCGGTCGAGCTGGTCCTCGAGGGTGTTGAACTTGTCGAAGAACTCGTCCTTGCTCGCGTCGAGCAGGTTGTTGGCCGACAGCCGCACCGAGAAGTTCCGGCCGAAGCGCTTCTCGACGAAGGCGTCCAGTTCCCCGCCGTACCGGATGATGGCTTCCTCGCCGAGGAACCGGGCGTAGGCGTCGCCCTGCTTGCGGTAGGTCAGGCCGAAGCTGGCGGCCAGGGCCGGCAGGTCCTGGATGAAGCCGATGTTGAAGGTGCTCTTGGCCTGGTCGTTGAAGCGCCGCCGGCCCATGAAGTCATCGACCCGGGAGTCGACCCATGAGTAGTTCAGGAACACGCCGGTGTCGTCCATGCCGAACGCGGACAGCGGGGTGGAGAGGTCGAACTCGAAGCCGTAGACCTTGCCGTCGCCGACATTGGCCGAGGTGAACAACCAGCTCTCGGCCTCGAACGGGTTGGCGGCGATGGCTTCGGCCTCGCTGGCGTAGTCGCCGTCGTCGACCATGTCGGCGATGTCGTCCTCGTAGTCCTCGACCGCCGCCTCGCTGGGCGCGCCGGTGTTGACCAGCTCGATCAGGTCCTTGACGTCGCGGTAGAAGAAGTTCAGGCCCACCACGCCGCGCCGGCCCAGGCGGTGCTCGAAGCCCAGGTCGATGCCATTGGCGGTCTCCGGCTCCAGTTCCGGGTTGCCGATGTAGTCGTTGTCGCCGAACTCGCCGTCCAGCAGGGCCGGGATCAGCTCGTTGAAGTTCGGGCGCTTGACCGTCTTGGCCAGCGACAGGCTGATGCGGTCGGCATCGGTCACGTCCCAGCGCAGGTTCACCGAGGGCAGCAACTGGTCGTAGTCCTTGTCGATGCGGCCCTCGCTTTCCTCGTCCTCGATGTACTCGACCTGGCCCCGGGTGGTCTCGTAGCGCAGGCCGGCTTCCCAGGCGAAGACCTCGCCGCGGCCGCTGAGCATGACGTACGGGTCCACGCGCTTCTCCTCGATCACCGAGGCCACGCTGCCGTCCAGGGCGTAGTCGGCCGGGAAGGCCGGCGCGGCCTGGCCTTCCTCGTCGGCCTCCCATTCGTAGCTGGTGACCAGGCTTTCGCGCTTCTTGTTGCGCACGTCGATGCCGAACTGCAGCTCGGCCCGGCCGAGCGGACGGGTATGCGCCAGGGTGAAGCCGGTCTCGCTGTCCTTGGCGTCGATGGCCTCGGCCTCGTAGACGGTCTCGTCCCACTCGGCGCCGTCGATGCTCCAGGTCTCGTCCCAGCCGGCCGCATCGCCGACGTAGACGTGCTCGCCCTCGGTGGTGCCTTCGTAATCCTCGAAACGGGCGTGGTCCAGGCTCAGCCGGGTGGTGCCGCCAGCCATGTCGAAGCGGTAGTCCAGGCCGATGCCGTAGTTCTTCTGGTCGTAGGGATTCAGGCCCGGCACCCGCTTGTTCTCGACCTCGTCGTCGTCCACTTCCTCCTCGAACGACACCTCGGTCACGTCGCGGTCGGTCTTGACGTAGAAGGCGTCGACGCCGAAGCGGCCGGTCTCGCCGACCTCGGCGGTGTAGCTCAGGTTGGCCGAGTAGTCGCGGCCGTCCTTGACCTCGGTCTGGTCCTCCCAGCTGACCTTCTCCTCCATCGTGTCGTCGGTGAAGCGGTCGGAGCGCTTGAACTTGGAGCGGTAGCGGTCCTGGACGTTGACCCCGGCCAGCAGCCGCCCGCCGAGCGCCTCGAACGAGGTCACCGCGCCGAAGGTCGGGTTCACCTCGCCGTCGTCCCAGCGGTTGGCGCCGATCCGCACGTAGCTGCCGTCGAACACGTAGGCGTCGCGCAGGACGATGTTGATCGCGCCGGCCATCGCGTCGCCGCTGCGGTTGGCGCTGGCGCTGCGCTTGATCTCGATGTGGTCGACCATCTCCGCCGGGATGCGGTCGACGTAGAACGAGCGGTCGTCGCCGGCGCCGGGCACCTTCTTGCCGTTGATCAGCACCTGGGTGTAGCCGCCGCCCAGGCCGCGCAGCTGGGCGCCGTCGTACTCCATGATGTCGCTGCCGACGAAGCCCACGCCGGGCACCCGCTTGAGCATGTCGCCGACGGTGTTGGGCTCGAAGCGCTGGAAGTATTCCAGGTCGTAGACCAGGGTCGGCTCGATGTCGGCGGCGCGGTTGCGGTAGGCGATCTCGCCCTGGACCACGACCGCGTCCAGCTGCTTGGGCTCGCCCGCGGCGGCGGCGTCCGGCCCCGGTGCCGGTGCCGGGGCGGCGAGCGCGGCGCACGGGGGCAGCAGGACCGCGCAGGCGAGGGCGCGCGAAAGGCAGATGGCGAGCGTGTTGCGTTTCATCGAAAGGAAGTTCCGTGGGTTGTAAATGAACGGAACTTTCACCGCCGGATATGGCGCCGGTGTGACACGTGGGCGGGCGATGACAGCGGCGTGTCGGTTCTCAGGATTGTCACAATCGTTTCATACGATGCGGCACCTGCCTTGGAACCATGCTGGGGAAACCATGAAGTTGCGCCTGTCTTCCTGCCTTTGGCTGGCTGCCATGCTGCCGCTGGCCGCCTGCTCGACTACGCCGACCGCCGCCGTGCCGGACCGCGAACCCGACCAGTACGATGCCGACGACGTCCTGCTGCGCGACCACCAGGTACCGCATGTGGTGGTGAAGGAAGCCTTCCTGACCCCGCCCACGCCGGAGGACAACATCGATTCGCCGGCCAGCTGGATCCAGGACGGCAAGCGGATGCTGGTCGCCAGCGCCAAGGCCACCGACCGGCTGGTGGTCTACGACGGCGACAACGGCCGGCGCCTGCGTACCGTCGGTGGTCCGGGCACGGGCCCGGGCCAGCTGGGCAGGCCCAACGGCGTGGCCACGATCGACGACCGCTACCTGTTCGTGGTCGAGCGCGACAACCGGCGGGTGCAGATGTTCTCCCTGCCGGACTTCGTTCCCCTGCTGAGCTTCGGCCAGGACGGGCTGCAGCAGCCCTACGGCCTATGGGTGCGCCACCGCGGCCAGGGCTACGAGGTACTGGTCAGCGACGCCTACATGGCCGGCGAGGACGCGCAGGGCGACGACATCGTGCCGCCGCTGGACCAGCTGGACCGGCGCTTCCGCCGCTACGAGGTGGTCCAGGCTGCGAACGGCTGGAGCGCGCGCGCCGCCGGTACCTTCGGCGACACCAGCGCCGCCGGCGCGATCCGGGTGCCGGAGTCGCTGTTCGGCGACGAGGCCCACGACCGCCTGCTGGTGGCCGAAGAGGACGTGCCAACCGGAACCCGCCTGCGCGAGTACGACCTGCAGGGTCGCTACCGCGGCCGCGACGTAGGCGCCAGCCAGTACCGGGCCCAGGCCGAGGGTATCGCCCTGCTGCGCTGTGCGGATGGCAGCGGCTGGTGGGTGGGCAGCGACCAGTTCGCCGACCGCACCGTGTTCCACCTGTTTGACCGCCGCAGCCTGGCGCACGCGGGCTCATTCGCGGGCGAGGTCACCGGCCTGACCGATGGCATCTGGCTGGACGAGCGCGGCGATGCGCGCTTCCCGCAGGGCGTGCTGTACGCCTCGCACCTGGACCTGGGGGTGGCCGCGTTCGACTGGCGCGACATCGCCGCCGCGCTGAAGCTGCCGGCATGCGCCCGCTGATCCGCTGCATTGCCGCCGGGCTGCTGCTGGCCGCCGCCTGCGCATCGCTGCAGGCCCGCGACGCCGCGCCCGAGCCGAACACCCAGGTCCCGAAAGGCGCCGCCTGGCACGCACCGACCGGCGCGCCGGACCGGATCGTCGCCTCGCCCCTGCAGCAGGCGGCTACCGGCTTCGCGGTGGCCTGGCGCACCGACGCCTCGGTACGCTCGCCCGCGCTGGAGATCGTGGTCGCCGGCGATTCGCCCGACATGGGCAGCCCGCGCCGGCTGCTGGCGAGCAGCACCCCCTTGCGGACCGAGAACGGGCTTGCGCACCAGCACCGGGTCGAGGTTGGCGGGCTGCAGCCCGACACCCTGTATGCCTGGCGGGTGCAGGGCGACCGCAGCTGGAGCGCCTGGTTCCACACCCGCACCGCCGCGGCCGCGGATGCGCCGCTGACCCTGTTGTACTTCGGCGACACCCAGAACAAGAACCTGAGCCTGGGCACGCGAGTGCTGCGCGAGGCCATGCGCCACGCCCCCGACGCGCGCCTGGCGCTGTTCGCCGGCGACCTGGTCAGCGGCGGCGACGGCGAGGACGACAACGAATGGGGCGAATGGTTCGCCTCCCTCGGTGCGCTGCCGACTTCGATGGTGGTCGCTCCGGCGCCGGGCAACCACGAGTACTTCGAGGAGTTCGAGGACACGCCGCAGGAACGTCGCGTGCTCGGCGCGCACTGGCCGGTCGTGTTCGCCCTGCCCGGCAACGGCGCGCCGGGTGCGCGCGGCACCAGCTACTGGTTCGACTACCAGGACGTGCGGGTGGCGGTGCTCGACGGCACCTCCGCCCTCGACCTGGGCACGGCCCGGGACCAGGCGCGCTGGCTGGACGCGGTGCTGGCCGACAGCCCGCGACGCTGGAGCATCGTCATGGTCCACCAGCCGATGTTCTCGCCGCGCCAGGACCGCGACAACGCCTTGCTGCGCGAACACGTGCTGCCGGTGCTGGAGCGGCGCCGGGTCGACCTGGTGCTGCAGGGCCACGACCACGTCTACGGCCGTCGCGGCGGGCTGCGGGCCGGCCAGGCGACGCCGCAGTACCTGGTTTCGGTGGCCGGCGCCAAGCAGTACCGGCTCTCGCCCGAGGCGCGCGCGACGATGGCGCCGGTGGCCGAGGACACCCAGCTGTTCCAGGTGATCCGGATCGACGGCGCACGCCTGCGCTACGAGTCGCGCACCGCGACCGGTCGCCTGTACGACGCCTTCGAACTGGTGCGCGAGGGCCGGGCGACCCGGCTGGTCGAGCAGGCCGACGGCCGCATCGGCGAGCGCGCCTGCGCCCGCGCGCGGACCCTCAAGGGGCGTGCCGACCGGTGCTGGGAGTGATGCGCCGCCGCTTCGCCGCCGGTCGAATCCACCCGTTTCCCCAGGAGCCGAACCCATGCACGTGCTGATCCGTCGCGTCGCCGCGGTGGCGCTGCTTTCCTGCCTGTCCTGGCCGGCTCTCGCCGGGCAGGAGCAGGCGCCCGTCCGTCATCCGTTGCAGGCGTCCCAGCCCAGGCAGGCACCGGAGGAGGTGTTGCTGGCGGTGGAGATCCCGGCCGGGAGCTTCACCAAGTACGAGATCAATGAGGAGGGCCTGCTGTTCGTCGACCGTTTCCAGTCGATGCCGGTGGTCTACCCGGCCAACTACGGCTCGATGCCGCGGACCCTGGCCGGCGACGGCGATCCGCTGGACGCGCTGGTGCTGACCCGCGAGCCCCTGCATCCGGGCGTGCTGCTCCGCTTCCGCCCGATCGGAGTGCTGCGCATGCTCGACAAGGGCGAGCACGACGAGAAGATCGTCGGCGTGCCGGTCGACAAGGTGGATCCGACCTATGCGCGGATCCGCGACCTGGCCGACCTGCCGGAGATCGAGCGGCAAAGGATCGAGGCGTTCTTCCGGATCTACAAAGACCTGCCGGAAGGCAGCAACCCGGTGCAGCTGTCGGGCTGGGGCGATGCGGCCGAGGCCAGGGCGCTGATCGGCCGGGCGCTGGAGCGGTACCGAGGGGAGTGAGGCGGCAACGGCAGGGCTTCCGGTTGCATGACTTCGGAGGGAGTCCGCCGTCCCGAGGGGCGCGCCGCATGCCCAAGGCACGGCGGCCCCTTCCCGAAGTCAGCGCTTGAGCCTCGTTTTAGCCCTTCAAGCGACTCGCGCCCTCAGGCGGCCGCCACCTGCTCCCGACGCGGCCCTTCGCGCAGGGCGCGGCCGACCATGGACACCAGCAGGTCCAGCTCGTCCTCGTCCATCGCGAAGTGCGGGGTGAAGCGCAGCGAGTTCTCGCCGCCGTGGATCACGTTGACCCCGTGCATGCGCAGCCATTCCTCGGTGGAACCGGCGCCATAGCACTTGAACTCTGGCGACAGCTCGCAGGAGAACAGCAGGCCGGTGCCCTGGACCTTGGTGATCAGCCCGCCCAGCTCGGCCTTCAGCGCCTCCAGCTTCTGCACGGCCTGGGCGCCGCGCTCGCGGATGTTCCGGCGCACCTGCGGGGTGAGCAGGCCCAGGGTGGCGCAGGCCACGTCCAGCGCACGTGGGTTGGTGGTCATGGTGTTGCCGTACACGCCCTTGCGGTACAGCGACGCCGCGTGCGCGGTCACTGCCAGCACCGACAGCGGGAACTGGGCGGCGTTGAGCGCCTTGGAGTAGGTCTCCATGTCCGGCGGATCGATGCCCTCGAAGCCGGGGTAGTCGACGATGGACAGCACGCCGTGCACGCGCAGGCCGGCCTGGATCGAGTCCACCAGCAGCAGGCTGCCGTGGGCGCGGGTCAGTTCGCGCGCGGCGTTGTAGAACTCCACCGGCACCGCGCGGCCCGGGTCGCCTTCGCCCATCACCGGCTCCAGGAACACCGCCTCGATGAACCAGCCGTTGGCCTGGGCGTCGGCGAAGGCCTTGCGCAGGGCGGCGATGTCGTACGGCGGCACCACCAGCACCGAATCCTCGTTGCGGTAGCTGGCCAGGTGCTGGCGGTAGGTGCGGCGGGTGGAGTCCGAATACAGCGCCGGGCGGTCGGTGCGGCCGTGGAAGCTGCCCTTGACCACCAGGCGCTTGATGGTGGCGCCGGCGTGGCGCGCGCCCGGATCGGTCTGCAGCTTGGCGTTGATGTCGACGATGCGGCAGGCCAGGCCCACGGCCTCGGAGCCGGAGTTGAGGCACATGAAGCGCTCGAACGGGCAGCCGCCGCGGCTGTGCCCGATCTCGGCGCGCAGCGCCTGGACGAAGCGGCGCTGCGAAGGGCTCGGGGTCATGATGTTGGCCATGACCTGCGGCCGGCCCATCGCCTCCAGCACCTCCGGCGGCGCGTGGCCGAAGCCGAGCATGCCGTAGCCACCGGCGTCGTACAGCACCGCGCCCTTGAGGGTCACCACCCACGGGCCGCGCGCGGCCAGGGCGATGTACGGAGTCACGCAGTCATCGGCGTAGAAGTTGACGAAGCCTTCCTGCAGGGCGGCGATCTGCGCTTCCTCGTCCAGGTCCAGCAGGTCGGCCAGGTCCTGGCGCTGGCGGGCGTAGGCGGCGCCGGCGGCCTCGATCGCCGCGACCAGGTCCGGATGCCCGGCGGCCAGGCGTTCCAGGGTGGCGTCATCCAGGCCGGCGGTCAGGCGGGCGCCGGCATGGGCGCGCAGCGGGGCAAGGGGGGCGAGAACGGACATGGCAGGCCTCCGGTTCGGGCCGGGACGGCAGGGCGACAGGCTGTCGCTGGAGCCGGCCCCGGCGGGGCGGTGGTCGCCCGGCAGGATGCGCGGGGCGCGTTCACCCCCATCTTAAGGGGGCCGTATCGTCACTTGGCAGCGCTGATTAGGCGAATAAGCGGTAGGATTTCGTCGATCCGACGAAAAATGCTGTCGACATGAAACTATCTGCCGCCGACGAGCGCCTGCTGTCCCTGCTGCGCGAGAACGCACGCCAGTCCACCGCCGAGCTGGCGCGCCGGCTGGGGCTGTCGCGGACCACGGTGCAGAGCCGGATCGAGCGGCTGGAGAAGCAGGGGGTCATCCGCGGCTATTCGGTGCGGCTGGACGACGGCTACGAGCGCGACCGCATCCGCGCCCACATCCTCATCACCGTCTCGCCCAAGCGCATGCCGGCGGTGGTCAAGGCCCTGGCCGACATGCCCGAGGTGCGCGCGCTGCATTCGGTCAGCGGCGCCCACGACCTGGTGGCGCTGGGCGTGGCCGCCGACGTGGGCGCGATGGACGAGCTGACCGACCGCATAGGCGCGCTGGAAGGCGTGGAGCGCACCTCGTCCTCGATCATCCTGTCGACCAAGTTCGAGCGCTGAAGGCCGGCCGGGCGGGCGCGCGGCCGTACAATACCGGCCCCCCAAGCGCCGGCACTGCCTTGAAGAAGTCCGATTTCCACTACGACCTGCCCGAGGAACTGATCGCGCAGGCGCCCCTGGCCGAGCGCTCGGCCAGCCGGATGCTGGTGGTGCCGCCCGGCGAGGGCGACTTCGCCGACATGCACGTGCGCGACCTGCCAGACCTGCTGCAGCCTGGCGACCTGCTGGTGTTCAACGACACCCGGGTGATCCCGGCGCGGCTGTTCGGGCAGAAGGAAAGTGGCGGCCGGGTCGAGATCCTGATCGAGCGCCTGCTCCCGGACGCGCAGGCGCGGGTGCAGATGCGTGCCAGCAAGTCGCCGAAGCCCGGCTCGCGGATCGTGCTCGATGGCGGCGGGCAGGCCGAGGTGGTGGGACGCGACGACGCGTTCTTCGTCGTGCGCTTCGAGGTCGACGAGCCGCTGGAGCAGTGGCTGGCCCGGGTCGGGCGCCTGCCGCTGCCGCCGTACATCCAGCGCGAGCCGGACGCGGCCGACGCCGAGCGCTACCAGACCGTGTTCGCGCGCGAGGTCGGCGCGGTGGCCGCGCCTACCGCCGGCCTGCACTTCGACCACGCCCTGCTGCAGCGCCTGCGCGAGCGCGGGGTGGAGTTCGGCCACGTCACCCTGCACGTGGGCGCCGGCACCTTCCAGCCGGTGCGGGTGGAGGACGTGCGCGAGCACACCATGCACAGCGAGTGGCTGAACGTCGGCGCCGAGCTGGTGGCCCAGGTGCGCCGCACCCGCGCCGCCGGCGGCCGGGTGATCGCGGTGGGCACGACCGTGGTGCGCGCGCTGGAAAGTGCCATGCGCGATGGACAGCTGCAGCCGTTCGCGGGCGAGACCCGGATCTTCATCTTCCCAGGCTACAAGGTGCGCAGCGTGGACGCGCTGGTGACCAACTTCCACCTGCCGGAGAGCACCCTGCTGATGCTGGTCTCGGCCTTCGCCGGCAAGGAGCGGATCTTCGCCGCCTACCGCCACGCGGTGGAACGGCGCTACCGCTTCTTCTCCTACGGCGACGCGATGCTGCTGTGGGGCCTGAAGGACTGAGGTGGCGCCGGGGTCACAGCGGGCGCTTGCCCGGGTCGCCCTGGACCTCGCGCACCAGTTTCGGCACCAGGTAGCCGGACAGGCGCGCCGCCAGCTGCCGGTGCAGCGCGCGGGCGCGCTCGTCGTCGACCTCGAAGTGGGCCGCGCCCTGGATCCGGTCCAGCTGGTGCAGGTAGTACGGCAGCACCCCGGCGGCGTAGCCGCGCTCGCACAGCTCGGCCAGGGCGTCGACCGAATCGTTCACCCCGCGCAGCAGCACCGCCTGGTTGAGCAGCTGGGCGCCGGCGCGGCGCAGGCGCGCCAGGGCCTGGTCCACCGAGGCGTCGAACTCGTTGGCGTGGTTGGCGTGGACCACGAACGCCACCGGCCAGGGCAGGGCCGACATCCACTCCACGAAGGCCTCGTCGACGCGCTCCGGCAGCACCACCGGCAGGCGGCTGTGGATGCGCAGGCGGCGGATGTGCGGGATTGCCGCCAGCTGCGCGCTCAGTTCGGCCAGCTTGGGCGTGGCCAGCGACAGCGGGTCGCCGCCGGACAGGATCACCTCGTCGATGCCCGGATCGGCCGCGATCGCCGCCACCGCGCCGGCCCAGCCGTCGCGCGCGGCGGTCTCGTCGGCGTAGGGGAAATGGCGGCGGAAGCAGTAGCGGCAGTTGACCGCGCAGCTGCCGGTGGCCACCAGCAGGGCGCGGCCGCGGTATTTCTGGATCACGCCGTCGGCCTTCTTGGCCGCGCCGTCGCCGACCGCGTCCAGGGCGAAGCCGGGCACGATCCGCTCCTCGTCCACCACCGGCAGGACCTGGCGCAGCAGCGGGTCGTGCAGGTCACCGGGGCGCATGCGGGCAGCGAACCCGCGCGGCACGCGCATGGCGAACTGCGCCGCGGCGGCGTCGGAAATCCCGGCCGCGACCGCGTCCAGTCCGAGCATCGCCAGCAGCTCGCGCGGGTCGCGCACCGCCTCGCGCCACAGGCGCTGCCAGCGTGGGGTGGCGGGAACGGCGGCGGGGGCAGGCGCCGGCGCGGGGTCCGGCTGCATGGGCGTGGGGGCTGCGGGTATCATGTGCGGTCTGGAGGACGGCCCGCCGGCGACGGCGGGCGCCTACATTCTAACCGCCGCTTCCAACTGCCGGCCGCCAGGTGGCGGCCTCGCCATACCCAAGGAGTTCCCATGGCCTCTTACGGCATGAACGACGTCAAGAACGGGATGAAGATCCTGGTCAACAACGAACCCGCGATCATCACCGACACCGAGTACGTCAAGCCGGGCAAGGGCCAGGCCTTCACCCGCGTGAAGTACCGCCAGATCCGCACCGGCCGCGTGCAGGAAATCACCATGAAGTCGACCGATTCGGTCGAGGCCGCGGACGTCGTCGATACCGACATGCAGTACCTGTACAACGACGGCGAGTACTGGCACTTCATGCAGCCGGAGACCTTCGAGCAGGTCCAGGCCGACAAGAACGGCGTGGGCGATGCCGCCAAGTGGCTCAAGGGCGAGGAGCAGTGCGTGGTGACCCTGTGGAACGGCACCCCGATCCAGGTGACCCCGCCGAACTTCGTCGAACTGAAGATCGTCGAGACCGACCCGGGCGTGCGCGGCGATACCTCCGGCGGCGGCGGCAAGCCGGCCACTCTGGAGACCGGCGCCGTGGTCCGCGTGCCGCTGTTCGTCGGCCAGGACGAGGTGATCAAGGTTGACACCCGCTCCGGCGAGTACGTCTCCCGCGTGAAGTGACGATCCGGCCCGTGGCCGCCGCCGGCGGCCGCGGGCTTGCCGGATCGTCATCCCGGCGAAGGCCGCATCCGGCGCCTCTCGCCAGGCGCCCGCGACGCGGGCCCCGGATCGTCTTCCCCGCGAACGGCGCCGCCGCAGGCGGATGGCTTAGGCAGCGGGATTCCCGTGCCTTCCCGGGGCCCTGCGACGCGGGAACCCCAGGTTCCCGTCGTCCCGGCGCAAGCCGGAGCCAGTGGTCCTGGCTGGCACCAGGCGCGCAATCAGGCACCGACGGTGGCTTGCGGATCGGCTGCGCAGCTGCCCGACGGGCGCCAGTCCTTTGAAAGCCAATGGGCCCGGGTCTCACAGCCGTCCGGCTGCCGTGGGGCCCTTCGCCAGCGTGAAGCGACGTAGTGACGCATCCCGCCCGCGCTGGGATGATGTCCACCCGCAACAAGAATGAGTGAGCAGGAGCGCATGACCGATATTTCCCCCCAGGCCTGCGACCTTCTCATCGAAGCCGGCTGGGTCGTCCCGGTCGAACCGCACGGCGTGGTCCTGGAAGACCACGCCGTCGCCGTATCCGGCGGCAGGATCGTGGCCGTGCTGCCGACCGCCGAGGCGCGCGCGCGCTTCGCCGCGGCCGAGGTGGTGCAGCGCCCGGACGCGGCGCTGATCCCGGGCCTGGTCAACGCCCACACCCACAACCCGATGACCCTGCTGCGCGGCGTCGCCGACGACCTGCCGCTGATGACCTGGCTGCAGCAGCACATCTGGCCGGTGGAGGCCGCGGTGATCGGGCCGGACTTCGTCGCCGACGGCATGGCCCTGGCCATCGCCGAGATGCTGCGCGGCGGCACCACCTGCGCCAACGAGAACTACTTCTTCCCGGACGTGCAGGCCGCGGTCTACAGGAAGCACGGCTTCCGCGCCCTGGTCGGCCTGCCGGTGATCAATTTCCCCACCGCCTGGGCGCGCAGCGACGACGAGTACTTCGACAAGGCCGGCGAGGTCCACGACCAGTGGCGCGACGATCCGCTGATCGCCACCGCGTTCGCCCCGCACGCGCCGTACACCGTCAGCGACGCCAACTTCGAGCGGGTGCGGATGCTGTCCGACCAGCTCGACACCCAGGTCCACCTGCACACCCACGAGACCGCGCAGGAAATCGCCGACTCGCTGAAGGAATACGGCCAGCGCCCGCTGGCGCGGCTGGACCGCCTGGGCCTGGTCAACGACCGCCTGATCGCGGTGCACATGACCCAGCTGACCGAGGCCGAGATCCACCTGTGCGCCGAGCGCGGCGTGCACGTGGCCCACTGCCCCGAGTCCAACCTCAAGCTGGCCTCCGGCTTCTGCCCGGCCTGCGCCCTGCAGCGCGCAGGCGTGAACCTGGCGATCGGCACCGACGGCTGCGCCAGCAACAACGACCTGGACATGTTCGGCGAGCTGCGCACCGCGGCCCTGCTGGCCAAGGCCGTGGCCAACGACGCCACCGCCCTGGACGCAGCCACCACGCTGCGCGCCGCCACCCTCGGCGGCGCCCGCGCGCTGGGTTTCGGCGAGCGCATCGGCTCGATCGAACCGGGCAAGGAGGCCGACCTGGTGTGCGTGGACCTGTCGGCGCTGGAGGCCCAGCCGCTGCACCACCTGCTGTCGCAGCTGGTCTACGCGGTCGGCCGCCAGCAGGTGAGCGACGTGTGGATCGCCGGCCGCCGCAAGCTGGACGCGCGCGAGCTGGTGGACATCGACACCGCGGCCCTGATCGCCAACGCCCGCCAGTGGCGCCAGCGCATCGCCGCGCTCGGCCGCTGAATCCTGCAAACCGCGGCCGCGCCTCGCGCGGCCGTCGCGGCCGGCTGGCCTACAATGGCCGCCTCGCGGAGGAATGACGATGACGACCCACGCCGAAGCCGCCACCAGCGCCAACTACCACCAGGCCGAACTGGACAAGTTCGCCGCGCTGGCCAACCGCTGGTGGGACCCTGACGGCCCGCAGCGGGCCCTGCACGTGCTCAACCCGGTGCGCCTGGACTACGTCGCCAGCCGCGTGCCGCTGGCCGGCAGCACGGTGCTGGACGTGGGCTGCGGCGGCGGCATCCTCAGCGAAGCCCTGGCCCGCGCCGGCGCGCGCGTGACCGCCGCCGACCTGGCCCCGGAGCTGGTCAAGGTCGCGCGCCTGCACTCGCTGGAATCGGGCGTGCAGGTCGAATACCTGGTGCAGTCGGTGGAGGCGCTGGCCGGGGAACGCCCGGGCAGCTTCGACGCGGTGACCTGCATGGAGATGCTCGAGCACGTGCCGGACCCGGGTGCCATCATCGCCGCCTGCGCCAGGCTGCTGCGGCCCGGTGGCCGCCTGTTCCTGTCCACGCTCAACCGCACCCCGGCCGCGTTCGCGCTGGCCATCGTCGGCGCCGAGTACGTGGCGCGGCTGCTGCCCAAGGGCACCCACCGCTATGCCGACTTCATCAAGCCCTCCGAACTGGCGGCCTGGCTGCGCGATGCCGGCCTGCAGCTGGAGGACGTCAGCGGCCTGTTCTACGACCCGCTGCGCCAACGCGCGCGGCTGTCGCGGCAGACCTCGGTCAACTACCTGGCCTGCGCGGTGAAGCCGTGACGGCTGCGGTGGGGCAGGGCGGCGGGTTCCCGCCGGTGGCGCTGTTCGACCTGGACGGCACCCTGCTGGACAGCGCCCCGGACATGGTCGCCACCGCCAACCGCATGCTGGTAGCGCGCGGGCAGGGACCGGTGGATGCGGAGATGCTGCGCAAGCACGTGTCCAAGGGGGCGCGGGCCATGGTCTCGGTGCTGTTCCCGGATGCAGAGGGCGAGGCGCGCGATGCGCTGGTGGCCGAGTTCCTGGCGGTCTACCGCGAGGAGCTGGGCCGCCACAGCCGCCTGTTCGACGGCATCGAGCAGATGCTGGCCGCGCTGGAAGCCGCCGGTTCGCGCTGGGGCATCGTCACCAACAAGGCCGAGTACCTGGCCCGCGACGTGGTCGCCGGGCTGGGCTGGCAGGAGCGCTGCGCGGTGCTGGTCGGCGGCGACACCTACGCCGAGCGCAAGCCGCACCCGCTGCCGCTGCTGGAGGCCGCGCGCACGCTGGGCGCGGACCCGGCCGACTGCGTCTACGTCGGCGACGATGAACGCGACGTGCTGGCGGCCAAGGGCGCCGGCATGCCCTCGATCGCGGTGCTGTGGGGCTACCGCCTGGACGGCGAGGACCCGCTCACCTGGCAGGCCGACCGCGTGGCGGAACTGCCGCACGAACTGGTCGCGCCGGCCGCCTGGCCGCGCCGCTGACCCCACCGCCGGCGCCCGGCGCCGGCCCGCGGGCATGCCCGCCGGAGTTTCCATGAGCACACCCTCGGCCCTCGACAGTTTCCTGGACAAATGGCGGCAGCGCTGGCCGGAGTGGGCCGTGGCCGAGGTGTTCGTGCCGCAGGCCGAGCGCGGGCGCGTGCTGGCCTGGTTCGCCCTGCTGCAGGAATTCGACGACATCCTCAACATCGCCGGCGACCCGCTGCCGGCCGACGCCAAGCTGGGCTGGTGGGCCACCGAGCTGGCCGACTGGGCCGGGCACCGCTCGCGGCATCCGCTCGGGCGGATGCTGGAGCCGCTGCCGGCACCCTGGGAGCGGCTGGCCGCGGCGCTGCCGGACCTGGTCGCCGCCCGTGCCCGCGCCGCCGATCCGCAGGCCGCGCTGGCCGCGCTGCAGGGCTATGCCGCGGCGGTGGCGGAAGTGGAGGCGGTGGTGCTGGGCGGGCCGGCCGCGCGTCCGCAGCAGCTGGCGGCGCAGGTGCTGGCCTCGCGCCTGGCCGAGGTCGGGCAGGCGGCGGTGCCGCTGAGCCTGCTGGGCGGGGAGGGCACGGCGGAGGCCGAGCGCGCCCAGCGGCAATGGGCCGCGGCCCTGCTGCAGGACTGGCCGGCACGGGTGGCCGGTGCCGCGCCGCGCCGGATCTGGGCGGTGCTGGCCCGCGGCCGGCTGCGGCCGCAGGCAGCCGGGCGCCGCGCCCAGGCGCATCCGCTGCGCATCCTCTGGGATTCCTGGCGCGCCGCACGCGGCTGAACCGGCGGTACCGGCCGGCACACTCCGTCCCGCCGCCGCGGCCGGGCCGGCCGGCCCCAGCCGTTACAATGCACGGCAACGACAGTCCGGTCCTTCCCGCTTCCACGGCCATTCGACGGCTGCCGCCGCGGCCAGGCCGGATGCTTCCCCGAACTTCCCCAGCCCTCCCATGTCCCTTCCCGCTCCCGATCTCTCCCGCGCCGGCGACCTGCTGCCGGACGTCGCCTACCAGCCGGCCGCGCTGGCCCGTCCGCTGGACTGGGTTGGCATGGAAGGCATCGCCATCCCGGTGCGCGTGCCCGACGGCGCCGGCGGCCATGTCCAGGTCGCGGCCCAGGCCGACCTGTCGGTGAACCTGCACCGCGCCGGCGAGCGCGGCATCCACATGTCGCGGCTGTACCTGCGCCTGCAGCAGGAGCTGGCCCGGCACGAGGTCACCCCGGCCGGCCTGCGCCACATCCTGCAGGACAGCGTCGAGTCCCAGGCCGGCCTGGCCACCCGCGCGCGCCTGCGCCTGCGCTACGATGCGCTGCTGCTGCGCCGCGCCCTGCGCAGCGACAACGCCGGCTGGAAGCGCTACCCGGTGGAGATCGAGGCGCTGCTGGAGGATGGTCACCTGAAGCTGGTGCTCGGATTCTCCCTGGAGTACTCCAGCACCTGCCCGTGCTCGGCGGCGCTGTCGCGCCAGGCCAATGCCGCGCGCCTGCGTGCCGACTTCGGCGATGCCGAGGCGCTGCGGGTGGAGGAGATCGCGCAGTGGCTGTCGTCCGAGCGCGGCATGGCGGCCACCCCGCATGCGCAGCGCAGCGAGGCCAGGGTCCGCGTGGAGCTGCGCCCGCAGTTCGACGAACTGCCGCTGGTGGCCCTGATCGACGCCCTGGAGGCCTCGCTGGGCACCCCGGTGCAGACCGCGGTCAAGCGCGAGGACGAGCAGGCCTTCGCCGAGCTCAACGCCGCCAACCTGATGTTCTGCGAGGACGCCGCCCGGCGCGTGGCCTCGGTGCTGTCCGCCGACCCGCGGATCGAGCGCTACGAAGCCACGGTGTCGCACTTCGAGAGCCTGCACCCGCACGACGCGGTGGCCAGCGTGAGCGGCAGCGGCCCGGCGGCGTAAGCCTCGCCGGCACGCCGCGGCCTGCGTCAGGGCCGCACGCAAAGAAAAGGGCGCGGCCGAGGCCGCGCCCTTTTTCGTCCAGCGGGTCAGAAGTTGACCGTAAACCGGGCGTTGATGCCGGTGTCGTTGGCCACGTCGGCATCGACATGGCTCAGGCCCAGGTCCAGCTGGCTGTTGGCCGAGAGGCGCGCGGCCGCGCCGATCTGGAGCAGCAGGGCCTCGTCGCGGATGGCCGGGCTGGCCACGTCGAACGCCTCGCCACCGTCGACCAGGCCCAGCCGGGCGTGCCGGACCTGGTCGCCGCTGGCATGGCGGTAGCCCAGGTTCGCGCGCAGGCTCAGCCAGGCATCGGACTGCTCGCTGCCGGCCAGGTGGGTGGCCAGGCGCAGGCCGACGGTGGACAGGTCCGCACGGGCCTCGGCGCCACGGCCGGCCAGGGCCGCCGCGCCGCCACGCTCGCTGAAGCCGTCGGTGTCGACTTCGACATGGGCGTACTGGACGTACGGCTCCAGTTCCAGCCGGCCCCTGGCGAAGCGGTAGCCGACATCGACGAACGTCTGGCTGCTGTCGGCGTCGTAGCGGCTGGCCAGGGCGTCGGAGTAGCCCCGGAAGGCGACCGTGCGGTTGATCTCGACTTCGTTCTGGCTGCGGGCATGGCCCAGCGACAGGCCGAAGCTGCCCCACGAGGTGCCGGCATAGACGCCGACGTGGGTGCTGCTGGCCTCGCCGCGCGAGCCGCGGCCACGCACGTTGAAGTCGGTGTCGCCGGTGCCGCCGAACACGCCGCTGCGCCAGCCGGCGTCAAAGGCGTGGTCGATGCCCACCAGCACGGCGTTGCCGCTGTACCTGGCCCGCGCCGCGTTGCCGTCGGCGGCGATCTCGCCGCCCTGGTGCTGGATCTCCACCCAGGCGCCGGTATCCCGTCCGGCTTCCACGTCGAACGCGTTGCCGCCGGCCCGGCCCAGGGCCGCATCGCGGACCAGGCGGCTGCCTTCCAGCAGGACCTGCTGGGCGCTGGCGTGGATTTCGCCGGAGAGGCCGTCGAACGCGCCACGGGCCTCGGCGGCCGACAGCTGGGTGGTGGCACGCAGCAGGCTGCTGCTGTCCGGCAGCACGTCGAGCGAGGCGGCGATGGCCGACTGGTTCGGGGTGCCGGCGGCGGTGGCCAAGGCCGCGCCGCGGATCACGTCCACGCCAAAGGTGCCCGCGCCCTGCAGCAGCGAGACCGACAGGAACGGCGACAGGTTCGAGTTGTCGACCGAGGCGAAGTTGCCGACGATGCCGCCATCGGCGGTCAGCAGCTGGTACTGCTGGCCGAGCACGAAGGGCTGGCCCGCCTCGGAGCTGAGCACCAGGGTGCCGCCGTTGAGGGTGGCGGTGCCGGTGACGCGCAGCAGGTCGGCCTGGTCCGGCGGCAGCAGTTCGGCCACGAAGCGCGCACCGGCTTCGTGCACGTAGTTGCCGTCGATGGTCAGGGTGCCGATCGAGTTGCCCGGGGCGATGGTGCCGGCCACGCGGGTGTCGCCGAGGGTGCCGCTGCCGCCCAGGGTGCCGTTGGGCCCGACGTAGGTGGGGGCGCCGGAGACGGTGCCGTTCACCACGGCCATGCCGCCGACCACCTCGAGCGGGCTGCCGTCGAGCCTGCCGCTGCCGTTGATTCGCAGCATGCCGGCTCCGACCCGCACGTTCGCGGCGGCGCCGGAAATGGTGCCGTTCACCACGGCCTCGCCGCCGGCCACGTCCAGCGGGCTGTCGTTGAGGCTGCCGTTGAGCAGCAGGGTGCCGCCTTCGACGCGCACGTTGGAGGTGAGGTGGTTGTCGCCGTCGAACTCGAGGATGCCCGAGGTGACGGTGGCGCCGCCGAAGCTGTTGTCACCGGACAGGTGCAGCCAGCCGGCGCCGGACTTGGTCAGCCGGCCCGGGCCGCCGATGTCGTTGGTCCAGTCATCCCATGCGCCGCCTTCCCAGGTCTTGATGCCACCGGCGGCGGCGTTCATCACCACCTCGGTGTCCACGCGCAGCTGGCCGTAGCCTTCGATCGCCTTGCGCAGGTCCAGCAGGCCCCAACCATAGACCTCGTCCACGCCAGGCGCGCCCAGGTCGGTGGCGGTTGTCAGCATGACGTCGCGTACCTGGGCGGCGGTGAGGTACGGGAAGCGCTCCAGCAGCAGGCCCAGGGCGCCGGTCACGTGCGGGGCGGCCATGGAGGTGCCGGAACTGTACTGGTACGCCTCGTAGCCGGTACGGTCCTCGAGTTCGAAGCGCAGGTTGCCGTCGGAGTCGACCACCCAGTCGCCGGGCAGGGAGTCGGCGTTGTTGTTCGGGTCCACGCCCTCGGACAGCACGGTCGAGTAGATGTCGCTGCCCGGGGCCGCGATGCACCACTCGGCGGTGATGCCGCACTTCATCGAGCGGTTGCTCAGCTGGAGCTGGTCATTGAGGTTGACCACGCTGACCCAGTACTGCTCGATCTCCGGGAGGATCGCCGGAAGGGTGGCCGGCGCGGTCGCGTGCGGGCTGGCCACGCCGGGGACGGCGACGGTGTAGCTGGTGTTGCCCGCTGAGAACACCTGGATCATGCCCGAACGGAGCGAGGCATCCGCGATGGCCTGGAGGAACTCGCCTTCCTCGCTCTGCATGAGCAGCTCGGTGTAAAGCAGGGCGTCCCCCGGGGTGTAGACATGGTAGGTGTAGCCCCAGCTGTTGTTCATGGCGCGCACGCCCTGGGCGATGGCCTGGTCGTAGGCGTAGGCGATCGCGCTGGCGCTGGGCGAGGTGCCGCCTTCGAAGCATTCATCGGTGCCGAAGATGCAGGCATAGGTGAGCTGGGTCAGCGTATCGCCGAACAGGCGGGCGGCGCTGAGGTCGGCGCCGAAGGCGACGCCGTGCATGCCGCTGCCGTCACGATTGGCGGCGATGGTGCCGGCCACGTGCGTGCCGTGGGTATCGAACTCGAACAGGGTGTTGCCCGCAAGATGCTCGTACCCCGGATTGAGGTAGGGGGCCAGGTCCGGGGCGTAGTACGTGCCCGTGATCGCCGGCGTGTCGCCTTCCGAGTAGAAGCACGCGCCGGCGCTGTTCCACACCACGGCCTCCGCGCAACGGGTGCCGTCGCCCAGCAGGTCGGCCATCACCAGGGCGCGATGGTCCTTGCCGGCGAATTCGGAGTGATGGAACGCGGTGCCGGAGTCGACCAGGCCCAGGCGCACGCCGGCGCCGCTGAGGCCGCGCGCATAGGCGTACTGCGCGTTGATGGCGGCCAAGCCCCAGTCGGCCTCGAATTCATCGTCGACCCAGCCATCGGGGTCGGACGGGTTGGAGGGCGCAACCGCGGTCCAGCGGCGGCTGAAGGCGTCGCCCGGCAGCGGGGCCTGGGCGGGCGCCACGGCCACGGCCGGGTTCGAGGCACGGAAAGCGCTGGCGATCGCGGCCTTGGCGGCCTGCTGCTGCAGCGTATCCGGTCCGGCAGCAGTGGCGGGAACCGAGGCAAGGGAGGCGAGGCCAGTGGCGATGGCAAGGGCCAGCGCCGAGTGTCCACGGGCCCTGCGCCCGCGGGAGGAGAACGTCGTGTCCATTAAGGCCTCTGTGGAAGTCGCCTGGCCAGTGACCGGCCACGAGGCGAAATTAGCTTCAGGTCCGGTTCAGTCAATGACACGGATCTGTTCTTTGTGAAATTGATCACAAAAAATGGACTTGTATCCCTGACGCCGGAATGGGAATGAAGTATGAGTGGCAGCCCACGGAGGGCAGGATGGGGCCATGGTGTCGGAGCCGCGGCCCTGGCCGGCCGTGGTATCCAGCCTGGCGACACTGGCGGTCCATCGTTCGGCAGTGCCACGGGGGTATCGCCGCGGGGGCGGGCGCACATCGCGTAGGCATGCGTGTGTGAAGACGGGCTCCTGCGACGCGCCGGTGGTACGCGAGCCTGGATCAGGGCTGCTCAGCGCGGCGTGATCGTGATCCGGAACAGCACCGTGCTTGCGCGACCGGATTGCCTGACACGGATGACATGGACGCCCGGTGCTTCCGGGGCCTGGAGACTGATTTCCCCTCCGGCCTGGGCTTCCACATGCTCGCCAAAGGCTTCGACTACCGCGCCGACCGGGACGCTGACGGTGAAGGTCTCGCCGGCCGTGGCTGTAAGGGGCACCCGCATCCCGGTATTGGGTACCAGCTCGCCGGGGGACGAACGGGGCGGTATCGGGTGGCGATGCGCAGGAAGTGGAGCACCGCCTGCGGGGGCGGACGGAGTGGGGGCGGTGGCCGGGGAGGAGGCCGCGCAGCTGCCGGTGCCGATTGCGGCAGAAAACGCGAACCACATGGCGAAACGGCGGCGGAACAGGTCCAAGGCGCGGACACCAGCGATGGTCTTGGAGGCGAAACGTACGTCGAATCCGCCGCCATGTCGCCCCCGTCAGTCGGATTGGCGCATCCGCCCGGGCACGGATGCACGTCGCGCCGCGGCGCGCCTGATGCTTCGATGCCGACGAACGCGCCGCCGCGCGCGACGCGGGTGAACCACCCGCGTTACGGCCGCTCCAGGACAAGCAGGGGGTCGATGCGCACGTCGAACCAGTTCATCCCCCAATGCAGATGCGGCCCCGTCGCACGGCCCGTCGCGCCCACCGCACCAATCACCTGGCCCTGTTCCACCCGGTCGCCGGCCTTCACGTCGATCCGCGACAGGTGCAGGAAGTTGGAGCTTATGCCGAAGCCGTGGTCCAGCAGCACGGTGCCGCCGGTCAGGTACAGATCGGGCGCGGCGAAGGTCACCACGCCGGCGGCCGGGGCCTTGACCGGGGTGCCGTTGGGGGCGGCGATGTCCATGCCCGAGTGCGGCGAGCCGGGCTTGCCGTTGTACACGCGCTGGTAGCCGAAGCGGCCGCTGATGCGGCCCTGCACCGGCCAGATGAAGCGCTGGGCGAAGTCGGCGCGGTCGTCGTCGCGCTGGCGCGCGGCGCTGACCTGGGCCTGCTCGCGGGCGATGCGCGCGGCGATCTCCGGCGGCGGCTCGACCGTCTTCGGCGGCACCCCGTCCACCCGCTGCACCGGCCAGTCGCGCGGGCTGACCGCGATCCGCTCGACGCTGCGCACGCCATCCGGGCGCACCACCGCGACCTCGACCTGCCCGGCCTCGTCGCGGCCGATGCCAAACACCACGGTGCCGTAGCCGGTGGTGCGCAGGACCCGTCCGGCGTACTCGACCCGGCTGCCCGGCGGCACCTTGCCGATCACCATCGCACCCTGCGGCACGCTGGTCGGGAACACCACCCGGGTGTCGTCCCGGGCGGGGGCGGGCAGGGCAAGCAGGAGCAGCGCGGCCAGCAGCGCCCGCCGTGCGGCACGCAGGACCGGCCGCATCAGCGCTCGAACTCCAGGCGGCGGCCGGCGGGGGCGCCGACCAGCTCGCGGCCGTTCCACGCCAGCTGGCCGTTGACCCAGGTCGAGGCGATGCGCGAGCGGAAGGTGGTGCCCTCGAACGGCGACCAGCCGCACTTGGACAGCACGTCCTCGCGGCGCACGGACAGCGGGCTGTCCTCGACCAGCACCAGGTCGGCCCAGTAGCCCTCGCGCAGGAAGCCGCGCTCGGCGACGTCGAACAGCCGCGCCGGGGCATGGCTGGCCTTCTCCACCACCCGGGTGATGTCCAGCCTGCCCTCGTGCACCAGCTCGATCGCCGCCAGCAGCGCGTACTGCACCAGCGGCAGGCCGGAAGGCGCCTGCAGGTAGGGCTTCTGCTTCTCCTCCAGGGTGTGCGGGGCGTGGTCGGTGGCCAGCACGTCGATCACGTCGTCCACCAGGGCCTGGACCAGGGCCTGGCGGTCGGAGGCGTCCTTGATCGCCGGATTGCACTTGATGAAGTTGCCCAGCCGCGCGTAGTCGGCGCGGTCGAAGCGCAGGAAGTGGATGCAGGTTTCGGCGGTGATCTTCTTGCGCACCTTGCCGTCGGCGCCCAGCAGCGGGCCGCGCTCGAACAGGGCCAGCTCGTCGGCGGTGGAGATGTGCAGCACGTGCAGGCGGGTGCCGTGCCGGCGCGCCAGCTCCATGGCCAGGCGGGTGGACTTGATGCAGGCCTCGCGCGAACGGATGTCCGGGTGCATGGCGGCGGTCAGGCCGTCGGCGCCGTACTTTTCCTTGAACTCGGCCATCGTGCGGTCGATGGTCGGGGTGTCCTCGCAGTGGGTGATGATCGGGGTCGGGGCCTCGCGGAAGATCCCGTCCAGGGTCTCCGGGTCGTCCACCAGCATGTTGCCGGTGGAGGCGCCCATGAACACCTTGATGCCCGGCGCGGCCTTCGGGTCCAGCGAGCGCACCGCCTCGAGGTTGTCGTTGCTGGCGCCCAGGTAGAAGCCGTGGTTGCCCCAGGCGCGGCCGGCGGCCGCGGCGTACTTGGCTTCCAGCGCCGCCGCGTCCAGGGTCGGCGGGTTGGTGTTGGGCATGTCCATGAAGCTGGTCAGGCCGCCGGCCACGGCCGCGGCCGACTCGCTGGCGATGTCGCCCTTGTGGGTCAGGCCCGGCTCGCGGAAGTGGACCTGGTCGTCGATCATGCCCGGCAGCAGCCAGCGGCCGGCCGCGTCCACCACCTGCTCGCCGGCGCGCGCCTGCAGGCCGCTGCCGATGGCCGCGATGCGGCCGTCCTCGATGCGCAGGTCGCCCTCGGTCTGGCGGCCTTCGTTGACCAGGCGGGCATTGGTGATGAGGATGGAGGGCATCAATGGTGTCCTTGGCAGGAATCGTGCGGGCGGTCAGGGACGGGGTCGTAGCCGCCCGGATGGAGGGGGTGGCAACGGCCGATGCGGCGGGCGGCCAGCCAGCTGCCGCGCAGCGGGCCATGCCGCTCGATCGCCTGCATCGCGTATTCAGAACAGCTGGGCACGAACCGGCAACGCGGCCCCAGCATGGGACTGATGAAGCGCTTGTAAAAGCGCAGCATCATGATGAGCAGGCGTGTGATCACCGCCGCATGATACCCGCCACCCCGTGAGGTTGCCGCCCGGGATGGGGTGGGCTATAAAGGCGCGCTTTCCCGCTGAGGCGGGGAAAACTTCGGAGGAACCTTCGTACGTGGCTGCCAAGAAACCCGTGAAGAAGGCCGCCAAGCCGGCCAAGAAGCCTTCCCCCGTTGCCAAGGCGACAGGGAAGACCGCCAAGCCTGCCGCCAAGAAGGTGGCGGCCGGCAAGGTCGCCAAGCCCGCCAAGAAGGCGGTGGCGGTGGCCAAGGCGACCAAGGCCGCCAAGCCGGCGGCGAAGAAGCCCGCCAAGGTGGCTGCGGTGAAGAAGGCCGCGGCGCCGGCGAAGAAGGCTCCGGCGAAGAAGGTGGCTGCCAGCAAGGCCGCGCCCGCGAAGAAGGCGGCGGCAACCCGGACCAGCAAGCCCACCACCAAGGCCGCGGCGGCGAAGACCACCGCCCGGCAGGCGACCCCGGCCAAGGCTGCCAAGCAGGCCCCCCGCAAGGTCGCCACCCCGGCTGCTCCCAAGCCGGCCAGCAAGACCAAAACCCCCGCCGCCAAGTCCGCCAGGACGACCGCACCCGTTACCGCGACCGCCCAGCCGGAAACCCGCAAGGTCCACCAGGCGCCGGTCGCCGCAACTCCGCAAGACAAGCCAGTGCCCGCACCGAAATCCCCCAGTTCCAACGCTCCGGCCAAGCCGGTCCCGACTCCCCCGGGTACCCCGGGCAAGGTCGCCGTCGCCGTGGTGTCCAAAAAGCCCGAGAATGTGAGCCCGGCCCCCACCCGCAGGAAGGTCGTGGAATACAAGATCGACGAAGCCACCGGACGTCCCATCCTTCCGGAAGGCTACAAGCCCTCGCCCGACGAGGAGTACATGAACCCGCTGCAGCTGGAGTACTTCCGGCAGCGGCTGCTGCAGTGGCGCGCCGACCTGGTCGAGGAGTCCAAGCAGACCATCGAGAACCTCAAGGACGAAGTGCGCGACATCGGCGACGAAGCCGAGCGTGCCACCCGCGAGACCGAGAACTCGCTGGAGCTGCGCACCCGCGACCGCTACCGCAAGCTGATCGGCAAGATCGACAGCACGCTCAAGCGCCTGGAGGCCGGCGACTACGGCTACTGCGTCGACACCGGCGAGGAAATCGGCCTGGAGCGCCTGGAGGCGCGCCTGACCGCCGAGCGCACCATCGATGCCCAGGAGCGCTGGGAGCACCTGCAGAAGCAGCAGGGCGAGTAAGCCCGCTCCCGCAAGCATGGCGACAAGGCCCGCCTCACGGCGGGCTTTGTTTTTCCAGTCCTCGCCGACGGGGTGGGCCGGCATGTGCGCGCGCCACTGCGCCCATGCCGCCGGACGCCCGCGTCCGGGGACGCGGGCCGGCGCTTCTCCAACGCCGCTGGCACCACGACCCTCACCTCCGCCCTGGAGCCGGACGCGGAGTCGCGCGATGCCATGCCCCGGTGCGGCGCGGCTCCGTCCGGAGTCCGCGGCACCCCACAGCGGTCGTCTCCGCCACCGCGGCGCGTCACCTGACGGCGGCCCGGCAAGGCCGTCGGTCCTGTCGGGCCATGCGGGGTGCGGGTAGGTCAGAGCTTGCGCAGATCCAGCCGCCGCAGCCGCGGCGCCTTTACCGCGGTGGTGGCGACCACGCCCAGGGTGACGCAGCCGCCCAGTACCACCGCCGGGACCAGGCCCAGCAGGCGCGCCATGGAGCCGGCGTAGAACGCGCCCAGTTCGTTGGACGAGCCGATGAAAATGCCGTTGATCGAGGCCACCCGCCCGCGCATGCCGTCGGGGGTGACCAGCTGCATGATGGTCGAGCGCAGCACCACCGACACGCCATCGCAGGCGCCGGACAGCAGCAGGAAGAACGCCGACAGCCAGAAGTGCCGCGACAGGCCGAAGCCGATGATGCAAAGCCCGAACCCGGCTACCGCCCACAGCAACAGGCGCCCGGCGTTGCGCCCGGGCACGTGCCGCGCCAGCACCAGGCCCACCGCCACCGCGCCCAGGGCCGGGGCCGCGCGCAGGATGCCCAGGCCTTCCGGGCCGTAGTGCAGGATCTCGCGGATGAAGGCCGGCGCCAGCGAGATCGCCCCGCCGAACAGCACCGCGAACAGGTCCAGCGCCTGTGCGCCGAGCATCACCTGGTTGCCGAACACGAAGCGCAGGCCCTCGCCGATGCTGGCGAACACCGGCGCGCGCGGCCCTTCCGCCGGCGGCTCGTCCACCCGCAGCGCCAGCAGCACCGCGCCGGCGGCCATTGCCAGCACCGCGGCCACGCCGTAGGCCACCGTCTTGCCAGCCAGCCCGACCAGCACGCCGCCCAGCGCCGGGCCGCACACCAGTCCGCCTTGGAACACCACGCTGCCGATGCTGGCGCCGCGCGCGAACTGGGCGCGCGGCAGCACCCGCGCGAACAGCGCGGTGTACACCGGGGTGAGGAAGGCGCGGACCAGGCCGGTCAGCACGATGGCCGCGTAGATCGGCCAGGTGGCGCCGGGGGCGATGCGCCCGGCCGCGACCAGCACCAGCAGCACCGCGGTGGCGCACAGCCCGGCGGTGGCCAGCGCACCCAGCCGGCGCTTGGGCAGGTGGTCGACCAGGTAGCCGGCGAACAGGGCCATGCCGATGTACGGCAGCACCTCGGCCAGGCCGACCAGGCCCAGGGCGAAGGTGTCGCGGGTCAGCTCGTAGACGTGCCAGCCGACCGTGACCGCGACGATCTGGTAGGACAGGATCGCGAACAGGCGGTAGCCGAGCAGGATCCGGAAGCTGCCTTCGCGCAGCGGCGAACGGAGCAGGCTTTCCGGAGCCGCTTCCACCTCAGGCCTGGGCGCGCGCGGTGTCGCGGATGAAGGCCAGCAGCGAGGCCAGGCCGTTGCTGCGGGTCGGCGAGAGGTGCCTGGCCAGCCCGATGTCGGCGATGTAGTCCGGCTCGGTGGCCAGGATTTCCTCCGCCGGACGGCCGGAGTAAACCCGCAGGGCCAGGTAGATCAGGCCGGAGACGATGGCCGAGTCGCTGATCGCATGGAACTCGAGTCGTTCGCGGTTGCCCTGCGGCACGATCCAGACCATCGACTGGCAGCCGTGCAGGCGGTGTTCCTCGGTCTTCCATTCCTCCGGGAACGGCGGCAGCTTGCGGCCCAGGTCGATCAGGTACTGGTAGCGCTCGGCCCAGTCGGCGAAGAACGCGAACTCGTCGCGGATGGCGGTCTGCGCCTCGGCGGCGGTGGGTTCGAGCGGGAAGGGGGAAGTGGTCACGGGTTTCTCTGTGGTTGTGGCGGGCCGTCCCTGGCGCGGCCGGGAGATTCCGGCCGCCAGCCCGGGGCAGTCCTGCCCGGGCACCAGGAAGCGGGTCAGGCCCGCTTCCAGCGCGGCCCCTGGGGCGTGTCCTCCAGCAGGATGCCTTCGGCCGCCAGCTGGTCGCGGATGGCGTCGGCGCGGGCGAAGTCCCGGGACTTCTTTGCCGCGCTGCGCTCGTCGACCAGGGCCTGGATGCGGGCATCGTCGTCGCCGGAGGCGCCGCGGCTGAACCAGGCTTCCGGCGCCTGCTGCAGCAGGCCCAGGGCCAGGCCGGCACCGAGCAGCTCCGACTTCAGTCGCGCCCGCTCGCCGGCATCGGTGGCCTTGCGCGCCTCGCCGGCGATGCGGGCCAGCTCGGCAAGCGCCAGCGGGGTGTTGAGGTCGTCGTCCAGAGCCGCCTCGATCGCGGGCGGGATCGAAGCGGTCGCTTCGACATCGGCCAGGTCGCGCAGCGTGCCGTACAGCCGGTCCAGGGTACGCACCGACTGCTCGACCAGGGCGTCGGACCATTCCAGCGGCTGCCGGTAGTGGGCCGACAGCAGCGCGTAGCGCAGGGCCTCCGGCGGGTGCGCGCGCACCAGGTCGTGGACCTTCTCGATGTTGCCCAGCGACTTGCTCATCTTGGCGCCGCCGAAGTTGAGCATGCCGTTGTGCAGCCAGAAGCGGGCGAACGGCGCGCCGCCGTGGGCGCACTGGCTCTGCGCGATCTCGTTCTCGTGGTGCGGGAACTGCAGGTCGATGCCGCCGGCGTGGATGTCGATGGTCGTGCCCAGGTGGGCCTCGGCCATGGCCGAGCACTCGATGTGCCAGCCCGGGCGGCCGCGGCCCCAGGGCGAATCCCAGCCGGGCAGGTCGTCGCTGGAGGGCTTCCACAGCACGAAGTCGCCCGGGTCGCGCTTGTACGGGGCCACCTCGACCCGGGCGCCGGCCAGCATCTCCTCGGTGTCGCGGCGCGAGAGGCGGCCGTAGTCGGCGAAGCTGGCCACCGAGAACAGCACGTGGCCCTCGGCGGCGTAGGCATGGCCGGCCTCGATCAGGCCCTGGATCATCGCGATCATGTGCGCGATGTGGCCGGTGGCGGTGGGCTCGATGTCCGGGGCGAAGTCGCCGGCCACGCCCAGCGCGGCCATGTCCTCGCGGTAGGCGGCGGCGAAGCGCTCGGTGATCGCCGAGATCGGCACGCCCTGTTCGGCCGCGGCGGCATTGATCTTGTCGTCCACGTCGGTGATGTTGCGCGCGTACTTCAGGGCGCCATGCCGCCGGCGCAGCAGCGCGGCCAGCACGCCGAACACCACCGGGCCGCGGGCGTTGCCGATGTGCACGTAGTTGTAGACCGTGGGCCCGCACACGTACATGGTGGGGCAGGCGGGGTCGAGCGGCTGGAAGGCTTCGACCTGGCGCGTCAGGCTGTTGTACAGGCGCAGGGACATCGGCACGGGATACCGGGGACGAGCCGCGCATTCTAGCCTGCGGACCGGGTGGCCGGCCCGCGGCCGCCGCGGGGGCGCGGCGGTTCAGCGGCGTTCAAGGCGCGATCCCTACACTGGAGCCTCCGTTCGCCCCCCACTGGTACCAATGCGACTGTCGTTGCAAATCCCCGTGCTGTGCCTGGCCTGCTCGTTCGGGCTGGCTGCGGGGGCCCAGGAGCCGGACAGCCGCAAGGGCGAACAGCCCGAAGCACCGGTCCGGGTCGTTCCCGCCGAGAACGTCCGCTTCGATTACGCCCAGGTGCTGCGGGTGGAGCCGGTCTACCAGACCCTGCGCGCCACCCGCACCGAGGAGCGCTGCGACGACGTCCCGGTGGTGGAGGTGCGTTCGCGGGCGAGCAAGGCCGGCGCTGAATCCCCGGGGGTGCTGGAGCGGATGGTGGAGTCGGTCAAGGGCATGTTCCGCGAGGAGGCGCCGCGCGCCAAACCGGACCCGGCCCCGGTCTCGGCCACGCCCCGCGGCGGCGCCAACTGCCGCCTGGTCCAGGTCGAGCGCCAGTTCCAGCGGCCGATCGCCTACGACGTGGACTACGTCTACAAGGGCACCAAGTACCGCTCGCGCCTGGCTGAGGACCCCGGCAACCGGCTGCGGATCCGGGTCTCGGTGACCCCCTGGGTGGGCGAGCCCGCGCATTCCCCCTGAGGCGGCCTGCGGACTTGCACGCGCCGCAGGTGCGTGCGACCATCGCCGGCCCATGAATACCGACCTTCAGCCGCACGCTGCGAGCGCCGCCCGGATGGCCTCCGGGATGACCTCGCGTGCGCGCCGACCGGAATCCCACTTTTCCGCTGGGTGACCGGAGTGTCGTGCTGTCCGTTCGAGAACCCAGCCCCAGGCTGGGTTTTTTCGTTTCTGGCACGGCAACGGTTTCATGCGCAAAGGACTTTTTCCAGCTAAAGCATCACCCCACGCCGGCCCGCCGGCCACCACCGCAAGGGATCGATCGATGTCTCTCAAGCACTTCCTCAACACCCAGGACTGGAGCCGCCCGGACCTGGATGCGCTGCTCGCCGAAGCCGCCGCGTTCAAGCGCAACAAGCTGGGCAGCGAGCTCAAGGGACGCTCGATCGCGCTGGTGTTCTTCAACCCGTCCATGCGCACCCGCACCAGCTTCGAGCTGGGCGCCTTCCAGCTCGGCGGCCACGCCATCGTGCTGCAGCCGGGCAAGGACGCGTGGCCGATCGAGTTCGACCTGGGCACGGTGATGGACGGTGACACCGAGGAGCACATCGCCGAGGTGGCGCGCGTGCTGGCCCGCTACGTGGACCTGATCGGCGTGCGCGCCTTCCCGAAGTTCAAGGACTGGTCCTACGACCGCGAGGACCGCGTGCTCAAGGCCTTCGCGAAGTATTCGACGGTGCCGGTGATCAACATGGAGACGATCACCCACCCGTGCCAGGAGCTGGCCCACGCCCTCGCCCTGCAGGAGCACTTCGGCACCACCGACCTGCGCGGCAAGAAGTACGTCCTGACCTGGACCTACCACCCCAAGCCGCTGAACACCGCGGTGGCCAACTCCGCCCTGACCATCGCCACCCGCCTGGGCATGGACGTGACCCTGCTGTGCCCGACCCCGGAGTACATCCTCGACGAGCGCTACATCGGCTGGGCCAACCAGAACGTGGCCGAAAGCGGCGGCTCCTTCCGCATCAGCCACGACATCGAGGAGGCCTACCGCGGCGCCGACGTGGTCTATGCCAAGAGCTGGGGCGCGCTGCCGTACTTCGGCAACTGGGAGCCGGAAAAGCCGATCCGCGACCAGTACAAGCACTTCATCGTCGACGAGGCCAAGATGGCCCTGACCAACAACGGCGTGTTCAGCCACTGCCTGCCGCTGCGCCGCAACGTCAAGGCCACCGACGCGGTCATGGACTCGCCCAACTGCATCGCCATCGAAGAGGCCGAGAACCGCCTGCACGTGCAGAAGGCGGTGATGGCCGCGCTGGTGCGCGGCCGGTGATTCGGGATCGGGGATTCGTGATTCGTGATTCGAAAGAGCGGGACCGGATCCCCCCTCCATTGCCTACTACTGATTTCTGAGAGAGACGCCCCCATGTCACAAGCTGCTTCCACCAATCCCGAATCCCGGATCCCGAATCCCGCGGCAGCCAGCCGCGACATCGTCCTGGCCTTCTCCGGCGGCCTGGATACCAGCTTCTGCGTGCCCTACCTGAAGGAGCAGGGCTGGAACGTGCACACCGTGTTCGCCGACACCGGCGGCGTGGATGCCGAGGAGCGCGCCTACATCGAGCAGCGCGCCGCGGAGCTGGGCGTGGCCAGCCATGTCACCGTCGACGGCGGGGCCGCGATCTGGAACGGCTTCGTCAAGCCGTTCGTGTGGGCGGGCGAGGGCTACCAGGGCCAGTACCCGCTGCTGGTCTCCGACCGCTACCTGATCGTCGACGCCGCGCTCAGGCGCGCCGCCGAGCTGGGCACCAACGCCATCGCCCACGGCTGCACCGGCATGGGCAACGACCAGGTCCGCTTCGACCTGGCGGTCAAGGCCCAGGGCGACTACCGCATCGTCGCCCCGATCCGCGAGATCCAGAAGGAACACACCCAGACCCGCGCCTACGAGCAGAAGTACCTGGAGGAGCGCGGCTTCGAGGTGCGCGCCAAGCAGAAGAGCTACACCATCAACGAGAACCTGCTGGGCGTGACCATGTCCGGCGGCGAGATCGACAAGTGGGAAGCCCCGGGCGAGGGCGCCCGCGCCTGGTGCGCGCCGCGCAGCGCGTGGCCGGCCGAGCCGCTGCGGGTGACCCTGAAGTTCGTCGAGGGCGAGGCGGTGGAGCTGGACGGCAAGCCGCTGGAGGGCGCGAAGATCCTGGCCCGGCTGAACACCATGTTCGCCCAGTACGGCGTCGGCCGCGGCATGTACACCGGCGACACCGTGATCGGCCTGAAGGGCCGCATCGTGTTCGAGGCCCCGGGCCTGACCGCGCTGCTGGCCGCGCACCGCGCGCTGGAGGAGGCGGTGCTGTCCAAGCACCAGAACCGCTTCAAGCCGGAAGTGGCGCGCAAGTGGATCGAGCTGGTGTACGAGGGCTTCTACCACGACCCGCTGAAGACCGACCTGGAGGCCTTCCTCAAGTCCTCGCAGGCCAAGGTCAACGGCGAGGTGGTGCTGGAGACCCGCGGCGGCCGCGTCGACGCGGTGGCCGTGCGCTCGCCGCACATCCTCAACGCCAAGGGCGCCACCTACGCCCAGTCGGCCGACTGGGGCGTGGAGGAGGCCGAGGGCTTCATCAAGCTGTTCGGCATGAGCAGCACCCTGTGGGCCGAGGTCAACCGCTGACGTGAGCGAAGCGGCCGCCCGCATCCTGGTACGCAGCGCCGGCATGGACGACCTGCCGGCGCTGGCGGCGCTGTTCGACGGCTACCGCGTGTTCTACGGGCAGCCGTCGGACCCGACGCGCGCGGCAGCGTTCCTGCGCCAGCGCCTGGAGCGCGGCGACTCGCACCTGCTGCTGGCGGTGGACGCGCAAGGCAACGCCCTGGGCTTCACCCAGCTGTATCCGCTGTTCACCTCGGTCGGCACCGCGCCGATCGAGCTGCTCAACGACCTGTTCGTCGCGCCGCAGGCGCGCGGGCGGGGCGTGGGCCGGGCGCTGCTGCGCAGGGCCGCCGAGGACGCGCGCAAGCGCGGGGCGGTGCGGCTCGAGCTGCAGACCACGGTCGACAACGCCACCGCCCAGGCGCTTTACGCCAGCGAAGGCTGGGCGCGTGCGGACGGCTTCATCGGGTTCAGCAAGGGATTGTGACGATGACCCGACTGCGCATCAGCAACGACCGCAGCGAACTGGACCTCGACCTGATCCACCGTTTCCTGTCACGGGAGGCGTACTGGAGCCGCGGCATCCCGCGGGAGACGGTGGAGCGGGCGATCGCCGGCTCGCTGTGCTTCGGCGGCTACCTCGGGGACGCCGGCCAGGTGGCCTTCGCCCGCGTGGTCACCGACGGCGCCACCTTCGGCTACCTGGCCGACGTGTTCGTGCTGCCCGGGCACCGCGGGCGCGGCCACGGCAAGCAGCTGGTGGCCGCGGTGATGGAGCATCCGCAGCTGCGGGGCCTGCGCCGCTTCCTGCTGGCCACCTCCGACGCGCACGGCCTGTACGCGCAGTTCGGTTTCGCCGCGCTGGCGCGGCCGCAGACCCTGATGGAAATCCTCCGCCCGGACATCTACCAGTCCGCGGCCGCTTCCGCCTGACACACCGGACCCCATGACCGACCTGCTCCAATCCACCCTCGCGCACCTGGAAAAGCTGGTGTCCTTCGACACCCGCAACCCGCCGCGCGCGATTGCCGCCGAGGGCGGCATCTTCGACTACCTGCGCGCGAACCTGCCCGGCTTCCAGGTGCAGGTGGTGGACCACGGCGCCGGCGCTGTCAGCCTGTACGCGGTGCGCGGCAGGCCGAAGTACCTGTTCAACGTGCACCTGGACACGGTGCCGGACTCGCCGCACTGGAGCGCCGACCCGCACCTCATGCGCCGCCTGGACGACCGCGTGGTCGGCCTGGGCGTGTGCGACACCAAGGGCGCCGCCGCCGCCCTGGTGGCCGCGGCCAATGCCGGCGACGGCGACGCCGCGTTCCTGTTCTCCTCCGACGAGGAAGCCAACGACCCGCGCTGCATCGCCGCCTTCCTCGGGCGCGGCATCCCCTACGAGGCGGTGCTGGTGGCCGAGCCGACCATGGGCCAGGCGGTGCTGGCGCACCGTGGCATTTCGTCGGTGCTGGTGCGCTTCAAGGGCCGCGCCGGACACGCCTCCGGCCAGCAGGACGCGGCCGCCAGCGCATTGCACCAGGCCGTGCGCTGGGGCTGCCGCGCGCTGGACCACGTGCAGTCGCTGGCGCACGCGCGCTTCGGCGGCCTCACCGGCCTGCGCTTCAACATCGGCCGCATCGAGGGCGGGATCAAGGCCAACATGATCGCGCCGGAAGCCGAGCTGCGCTTCGGCTTCCGTCCGCTGCCGTCGATGGACGTGGACCAGCTGCTGGCCACTTTCGCCGGCTTCGCCGAGCCGGCCGCGGCGCACTTCGAGGAGACCTTCCGCGGCCCGAGCCTGCCCTCCGGCGACATCGCCCGCGCCGAGGAGCGCCGCCTGGCCGCGCGCGACGTGGCCGACGCCCTGGGCCTGCCGATCGGCAACGCCGTGGACTTCTGGACCGAGGCCTCGCTGTTCTCGGCCGGCGGCTACACCGCGCTGGTGTACGGCCCCGGCGACATCGCCCAGGCGCACACCGCCGACGAGTTCGTGACCCTGGACCAGCTGCGCGGCTACGCCGAGTCGGTCCACCGCATCATCAACGGCCCGCGCTGAGCGAACCCCTTTCCGCGCCGGCCCCGGGCCGGCCCTTCCTTCCCTCCGACATCCGACCGTGAACGTTCCCGCCACCCCGACCCAGATCCAGACCCGCCAGACCATCGTCCGCCTGCTGTCGAGCATGGCCAGCGCCAAGGAGATCAGCCAGTACCTCAAGCGCTTCTCCCAGGTCGACGCCAAGCGCTTCGCGGTGGTGAAGGTCGGCGGCGCGGTGCTGCGCGACGAGCTGGAGGACCTGACTTCCTCGCTGGCGTTCCTGCAGGAGGTCGGCCTGACCCCGATCGTGCTGCACGGCGCCGGCCCGCAGCTGGACGCCGAGCTGGCGGCGGCGGGGATCGAGAAGCAGACCGTCAACGGCCTGCGCGTGACCTCGCCGGAAGCGCTGGCGATCGTGCGCCGCGTGTTCCAGGCCTCCAACCTCAAGCTGGTCGAGGCGCTGCAGCGCAACGGCGTGCGCGCCACCTCGATCACCGGCGGCGTGTTCGAGGCCGACTACCTCGACCAGGCCACCTACGGCCTGGTGGGCGAGGTGAGGAAGGTCAACCTGGCGCCGATCGAGGCCAGCCTCAACGCCGGCTCGATCCCGGTGATCACCAGCCTGGGCGAGACCCCCAGCGGCCAGATCCTCAACATCAACGCCGACTTCGCCGCCAACGAGCTGGTGCGCGAACTGCAGCCGTACAAGATCATCTTCCTCACCGGCACCGGCGGCCTGCTCGACGAGAAGGGCAAGGTGATCGACTCGATCAACCTGTCCACCGAATACGAGCACCTGATCCAGCAGCCGTGGATCCACGGCGGCATGAAGGTCAAGATCGAGCAGATCAAGGACCTGCTGGACAGCCTGCCGCTGGAGTCCTCGGTGTCGATCACCCGCCCGGCCGACCTGGCCAAGGAGCTGTTCACCCACAAGGGCTCCGGCACCCTGGTGCGCCGCGGCGAGCGCGTGCTGCGGGTGGAGTCGTGGCGCGACCTGGACCTGGCGCGGATGAAGGCGCTGATCGAGTCCAGCTTCGGCCGCGAGCTGGTGCCGGACTACTTCGAGCGCACCGACCTGCTGCGCGCCTACGTCAGCGAGAACTACCGCGCGGCGGTGGTCCTGGTGCGCACCGAGGCCGGCACCTACCTGGACAAGTTCGCGGTGCTGGACGACGCCCAGGGCGAGGGCCTGGGCCGGGCGGTGTGGAACGTGATGCGCGAGGAAACGCCGGAGCTGTTCTGGCGCTCGCGCCACAACAACCAGGTCAACATCTTCTACTACGCCGAGTCCGACGGCTGCATCAAGCAGGAGAAGTGGAAAGTGTTCTGGTACGGCATCGGTGGCTTCGACCGGATCGAGCGTTGCGTGGCCCACTGCGGCACGCGCCAGCCCACCCTGGTCGGCTGACATGGCCGCGCCATCCCCCCAGGCCTGGCGCCACGCCCCGGTGCTGGCCGGGCGGCACGCGGTGCTCGAGCCGCTGCACGCCGGCCATGTCGACGGCCTGCGCGTGGCGGCAGAGGAAGGCGGCCTGCACCGGCTCTGGTACACCAGTGTGCCGGCGCCGGAGCAGGTCGAGGCCTACGTCGCCGCCGCCGTGGCCGCGCAGGAGGCGGGCCAGGCGCTGGCCTTCGCCGTGCGCGACGCCGCCGGCGAGGTGGTCGGCACCACCCGCCTGTACGGCCTGGACCCGCAGGTACCGCGGCTGGGCATCGGCTACACCTGGTATGCGCCGCGGGTGCAGCGCACCGGGGTCAACACCGAGTGCAAGCTGATGCTGCTGCAGCACGCCTTCGAGGTGATGGGCTGCGCCGCGGTGTTCTTCGAGACCAGCTGGTTCAACCACCGTTCGCGCCAGGCCATCGAGCGCCTGGGCGCGAAGCAGGAAGGCGTCCTGCGCAACCACAAGCGCCACGCCGACGGAACGCTGCGCGATTCCGTCGTGTTCTCCATCATCGACACCGAATGGCCGGGGGTGCGCAGCCACCTCCGGTTCCGACTGGATTCGCACGCATGAGCAGGAAGTATTCCATCGGCATCGTCGGCGCCCGCGGGCATACCGGCGCCGAGCTGATCCGCCTGGTGGCGGCCCACCCGCAGCTGGAGCTGGCGTTCGTGTCCTCGCGCGAGCTGGACGGCCAGCGCGTGGCCGACCACAACGACGCCTACCAGGGCGAACTGCGCTTCGAGAACCTGGCCCACGAACAGGTCGCGGCCAAGGGCGCGGACGTGGTGGTGCTGGCGCTGCCCAACGGCAAGTCCGGCGAGATCGTCGCCGGCATCGATGCCCAGGCCCCGGACACCCTGGTGGTCGACCTGTCGGCCGACCACCGCTTCGACCCGGCCTGGTACTACGGCCTGCCGGAGATCACCCGCGGCGGCTACCAGGGCCAGAAGCGGATCAGCAATCCCGGCTGCTACGCCACCGCGATGCAGCTGGCGATCTGGCCGATGCTCGAGTACCTGGCCGGCCCGCCGCAGTGCTTCGGCGTGTCCGGCTACTCCGGCGCCGGCACCACGCCCTCGGACCGCAACAACCCCGAGCTGCTGCGCGACAACCTGATGCCGTACGCGCTGGCCGACCACATCCACGAGCGCGAGGTCTCCGCGCAGCTGCGGGTCCCGGTGGAGTTCATGCCGCACGTGGCCCCGCACTTCCGCGGCATCACCATGACCGTGAACATGTGGCTGGCCGAGCCGCTCAAGGCCGACTGGGTGCGCGCGCGCTACGAGCAGCGCTACGCCGGCGAGCCGCTGGTGCAGGTGCTGGAGCATGCGCCGTGGGTGAGCCGCATCGCCGGCCGCCACGGCGTGGAGATCGGCGGCTTCACCGTGGCCCCGGGCGGCAAGCGCCTGGTGGTGGTGGCCACCCTCGACAACCTGCTCAAGGGCGCGGCCACCCAGGCCATGCAGAACATCAACATCGCGCTGGGACTGCCCGAGCTGGCGTCGATCCCGGCCTTCAAGGAGAGTGCCCATGGCTGAGCTGCTGTGGCAGAAGCCCGGCGTGGCGGTGGACGCGCAGATCCAGCGTTTCCTCGCCGGCGACGACGTGGTCCTGGACCGCGAGTTCTTCCTGCACGACATCGCCGCCAGCACCGCGCACGCCGAGGGACTGCAGCGCATCGGCATCCTCTCGGCCGAAGAGCTGGAAGGGCTCAAGCGCGAACTGGCGATCCTGGCCGAGGACTTCCGCAGCGGCGCCTTCGTGCTCGACGAGCGCTACGAGGACTGCCACTCGGCGATCGAGTCGCGCCTGACCGAGCGCCTGGGCGATGCAGGTCGCAAGATCCACACCGGCCGCAGCCGCAACGACCAGATCCTGGTCGCCACCCGGCTGTGGCTGAAGGAGAAGCTGGCGCGGGTGGCGCAGCTGTCGCGCGAGGTCGCGCGGGTGGCGTTGGACCGCGCCGCCGCCGAGAAGGACCTGCCGATCCCGGGCTACACCCACATCCAGCGCGCCGTGGTGTCCTCGGCCGGCATGTGGTGGGCCGGCTGGGCCGAGGCCTTCATCGACGACGCCATCCGCGCCGCCGACACGCTGAAGCTGGTGGACTGCAACCCGCTGGGCACGGCTGCCGGCTACGGCGTCAACCTCAGGCTGGACCGCGAACACACCACCGCCGCGCTGGGCTTCGCGCGCATGCAGGTCAGCCCGGTGTACGCCCAGCTGTCGCGCGGCAAGTTCGAGCTGGCCGCGCTGGAGGCCCTCGGCAGCGCGACCCTGGACCTGCGCCGCCTGGCCTGGGACCTGTCGCTGTACACCACCGCCGAGTTCGGCTTCGTCGCGCTGCCGCCGCAGTACACCACCGGCAGCTCGATCATGCCCAACAAGCGCAACCCGGACGTGATCGAGCTGATGCGCGCCACCCACGCCAGCGTGGCCGCCGCGCGCACCGAGATCGAGCAGCAGCTGTCGCTGCCCTCCGGCTACCAGCGCGACCTGCAGTCCTCCAAGGGCGCGATCGTGCACGGCTTCGCCCGCGGCCTGGCCGCGCTGGAACTGCTGCCGGCGCTGCTGGCCAACCTGGAGTGGCGCGGGGACAAGCTGCGCGCGGCGATCGACTCGGGCATGTATGCCACCGACGTGGCGGTCGAGGCCGCGATCGCCGGCGTGCCGTTCCGCGAGGCCTACAAGGCCGCCGCGGCCAGCGCCGACACCGCGGGGCAGGGGCGCACGCCGGAAGGCAGCCTGGCCGCGCGCACCTCGCCCGGCGCGGCCGCGGACCTGCGCCTGGCCGAGCTGGAAGCGCGCTGGGCCGCCCTGTAAGGGCCGGCTGGCGCAGTGGTAGACGCGGGCGGCGCGCCGTCCGCGGAAGTGCAACGACGGTTTGCCGACAGGAAGGACGCACCATGAAGCACTACCTCGTCATCGCCATGCGCCGCCCGGGCTTCGACCCGGCCGTGGTCGCGCCGCACCTGGCGTACCTGGACGACCTGGACGCGCGCGGCCTGCTGGCCGCTTCCGGTCCGTTCGCCGACGGCAGCGGCGGCGCCTATGTGCTGCGCGGCCTCGCCAGCCTTGGCGAGGCCCAGGCCGTCGCCGCCGCCGATCCGCTGGCGCTGACCGGCAGTTCCAGCCTGGATGTGCGCGAGTGGCCCCTGGCCGCGCGGGGCAAGGGCCTGGCATGAGCGACGCGGCCCTGTCCCTGCACCTGCAACCGCTGCCGGCCTGGCGCCGTGCCGTGCTGAAGGTCGGCAGCAGCCTGCTGGCCGCCGATGGCGGCGGGCTGTCGCCGCGCTTCGCCCTGGGCCTGGCACAGTTCGTGTCCTCCTCGGTGCTGGCCGGGCGCGAGGTGGTGGTCGTGTCCTCCGGCGCGGTCGCCGCCGGCCGCGCCATCCTGCCGCGCGCGGCCGAGGCCGGCGCCGCCATCGCCCAGCGCCAGGCGCTGGCCGCGCTGGGCCAGGCACGCCTGATCGAGCTGTGGCAGCGCTTCTTCGAGCGCCCGGTGGCGCAGGTGCTGCTGACCCACGACGACCTGCGCAACCGCCGCCGCTACCTCAACGCCCGCGCCACCCTCAAGGAGCTGCTGGCGCTGGGCACGCTGCCGGTGGTCAACGAGAACGACACCGTCTCGGTGGACGAGCTCAAGCTGGGCGACAACGACAACCTGGCGGCGATCGTCGCGGCCCTGATCGATGCCGACGTGCTGTTCATCGCCACCGACATCGACGGCCTGTACGACGCCAATCCGCGCGGCAACCCGCAGGCCCGGCTGGTGCCCGAGGTGGCCGAGTTGACCGCGGAAGTGCTGGCCATGGCCGGCGGCAGCGGCAGCGCCGTGGGCACCGGCGGCATGCGCACCAAGCTGGAGGCCGCGGCCAAGGCCGGCGCGGCCGGCATCGACACCGTGCTGTTCAACGGCCGCCGCCCGGAGGTGGTGCGCGAGCTGGTCCACGACCGCCTGCATGGCACCCGCATCCGCGCCGCGCGCAGCCGCATCGCCGCGCGCAAGTACTGGCTGCGGCACGCGCCGGTGGAGCGGGGGGCGCGGATCGTGGTCGACGCCGGCGCCGCCGCCGCGCTGGCGGCCAAGGGCGCCTCGCTGCTGCCCGGCGGCGTGGTCGCGGCCGAGGGCGAGTTCCGCCGCGGCGACATGGTCGAGGTGGTGGTGCGCGGGGACGGCGGCGTGCGCGCCGTGGCCCGCGGCATCAGCCAGTACTCGGCGGTGGACGTGGCCCGCATCGCCGGCCGCCACTCGCGCGACATCGAGTCGATCCTGGGCTACAACTACGGCGGCAACGTGATCCACCGCGACGACCTGGTGCTGCTGCCGGCCTGAGCCGGCGCCAGCCCCGGCCGGCGCGGCATGGCCCGGACCGAACCAGGAGCAGGGAACGACCATGAGCGACATCAAGACCCAGGCACTGCAGGCGCGCGAAGCCGCGCTGGCCATCGCCCAGCTGTCCACCACCGGCAAGGACGCGCTGCTGCGCGCCATGGCCGATGCGTTGGAGGCCGATGCGGCCACGATCCTCGAGGCCAATGCGCGCGACATCGAGGCCGCCGCGGCCAAGGGCGTGGGCAGCGCGATGCAGGACCGCCTGCGCCTGGATGCGAAGCGCCTCAAGGGCGTGGCCGATGCGCTGCGCGAAGTGGCGGAACTGCCCGACCCGGTGGCCCAGGTCACCCGCGCCTATGACCGTCCCAACGGCATCCATGTCGAGCGCGTGCGCGTGCCGCTGGGCGTGATCGCGATGATCTACGAGGCGCGCCCGAACGTGACCGCCGACGCCGCCGCGCTGTGCCTGAAGGCCGGCAACGCGGTGATCCTGCGCGGCGGTTCGGAGGCGATCCATTCCAATACCGCCATCGCCGCCGCGCTCAAGCGCGCCCTGCGCGAGGCCGGGCTGCCGGAGGCGGTGGTCACCCTGGTCGAGGACCTGCGCCGGGAAACCATCCTCGAGCTGATCCAGCTCAACGACATCGTCGACCTGGTGATCCCGCGCGGCGGCGAGGGCCTGATCCGGTTCGTGGCCGAGCACGCGCGGGTGCCGGTGATCAAGCACTACAAGGGCGTGTGCCACCAGTACGTGGACGCGCCGGCCGACCTGGGCATCGCCCTGGAACTGCTGGTCGACGGCAAGGTCTCGCGCCCGGCCGCGTGCAACTCGCTGGAAACCCTGCTGGTGCACGCCGACGTGGCCGCCTCGTTCCTGCCGCGCGCGGCGCGCGAACTGCGCGGGCGCGGGGTCGAGCTGCGCGGCTGCGAGCGCAGCCGCGCGATCGTGCCGGACATGGTCGAGGCCACCGAGGACGACTACGCCGCCGAATACCTGGACCTGATCCTGGCGGTGCGCGTGGTCGACGGCCTGGAGCAAGCCATCGAGCACATCCAGCGCTACACCTCCGACCACACCGAGGTGATCGTCACCGCCGACGCCAGCCACGCCGAGCGCTTCGTGCAGGCGCTGCGCTCGGCGGTGGTGATGGTCAACGCCTCCTCGCGCTTCTCCGACGGCGGCGAGCTGGGCCTGGGCGCGGAGATCGGCATCTCCACCACGCGCCTGCACAGCTACGGCCCGATGGGCCTGGAGGCGCTGACCGTGGAGCGCTTCGTGGTCCGCGGCGAGGGCCAGGTGCGGCACCCGGACCTGCTGGCGCAGGCGGACGAGTAGGCCTTACCAGCGGTCCTCGAGGTGGCCCGGGCGGCACGCCGCCCAGGCGCCGCACAGCATCAGCAGCACGCACCCGGCCAGGAACGCGAACGAGGCGCCCCAGCCGTGGCTGCGCGCGTGCAGCAGGCCGAACAGCAGCGGGCCCAGGCAGCTGAGCGCGTAGCCCACGCCCTGGGTGAAGCCGGACAGCGCCGCCGAGCCGGCCGGCGAGCGCGTGCGCAGGTTCACCAGGGTCAGCGCCAGCGGGAAGGTGCCCGGGCCCAGGCCCAGCAGCGACACCCACAGCACCGGCGCGGCCAGCGGCGCCCAGTACAGCCCGGCGAAGCCGGCCAGGTGGCAGCCCGCGCACAGCAGGGCGATGGGGTAGGGATTGCGCAGGCGCGCGGCCAGCGCCGGCATCACCAGCGCGCTGGCCAGGCCCAGGGCCGAGAACAGCGCCAGCATGGTGCCGCCGAACGCGGCGCTGGCGCCGGCCTCGACCATCAGCCCCGGCAGCCAGGTGAACAGTGCATAGGTCACCAGCGAGGTCATGCCGAACATCAGCGCCATGCCCCAGCCCAGGGCGGTGCGCCAGACCCGGCCGCGGGCGGCCGCCGGCAGTTCCGGCGCCGCGTCGCCGGGCCGCACCGCCGCCTCGTGCACCCGCGCCAGTTCGCTGCCGGGCTCGCGTTCGCGGCGCAGCACCAGCAGCCACGGCAGCAGCGCGGCCAGCGCCAGCAGCGTCCACAGGCCCAGCGACGCCCGCCAGCCGGCCGCGGTGGCCACCGGCACCGCCAGCAGCGCCGGCAGGATGGTGCCGACCTGCAGCACGGTGATGTACAGCGAGCTGAGCGTGCCCACGCGCTCGGGGAAGTAGCGCTTGACCAGTGGCGGCAGGATCACGTTGCCGATGCCCATGCCGGCCAGGGCCACGGCCGAGGCGGCCAGCAGGGCGGCGCTGGAGCCGCCCAGGGCGCGCCACAGCAGGCCGGCGCTGGCCAGGCCCATGGACAGCGCCGCGGTGCGTTCCAGGCCCAGCCGGTGCGCCAGGCGCGGGGTGCCGACGCCGGCGGCGGCGAAGGCGGCGGTGGGGACCATGCCCAGCAGGCCGGCGAAGGCCGGGCCGAAGCCGAACTCGCGGCCCAGCACGTCCAGCAGCGGGGTCAGCGAGGTGACCGCGGTACGCAGGTTGAACGCGGCCAGCACGATGCCGGCCAGCACCAGCGCGCGCCCGGAAGTCCTGGCCGCGCCTGCGGAAGGGGATGCATGCATGCGATGGCCTCGCGGCGGCTGCGGTTTTTCCGGATCCCGGAAAGCAAAAACCGGCGCGAGGCCGGTCTGCGTACCGCTTGAAGATTGGTCGGGGAGACAGGATTCGAACCTGCGACCTCTACGTCCCGAACGTAGCGCTCTACCAGCCTGAGCTACACCCCGACAGGGCGCGCATCATACTGGATATCGAAGCGGCTGGGCAAGGATTTCCCGAAAAATTTTTCACCTCACTCGCCGGGCTTGGCCGCGGTGGTCGGGGCGCCGGTCGCCGCGCGCCGCGCGAGCACCGCCTCGCGGTGCGCGATGTAGGCGTTGGCGGCCAGGATCACCAGCGCGCCGGCCAGGGTCCAGGCATCGATCGCCTCGTCGAACAGCAGCCAGCCGAACACCGCCACGATCGGCAGCTGCATGAAGCCGATCGGGGTCAGCGCCGAGACCTCGCCCAGCTTCAGTGCGCGCGTCCACAGCATGTGCCCGCCGGTGCCGAACATGCCGGCGGCCACCACCCACAGCCAGGCGGTGCCCTGCGGCCAGGTCCACACGCCCAGCGCCGGCACCAGCGACATCGGCACCCACAACAGGGTGGTCCAGATCACGATGCGGTCGGCCGGCTCGGTGGCCGACAGCTGCTTGATCTGGATGGCGACGATCGCCGACAGCAGCGCCGCCATCACCGCCACCAGGGTGCCGGTGCTGAAGCCGGTGGTGCCGGGGCGCACGATCAGCAGCACGCCGATGAAGCCCAGCACCACCGCGGCCCAGCGCCGCGCGCGCACGCGCTCGCCCAGCATCGCCGCCGCGGCGATGGTGGCGAACAGCGGGGTGGAGTAGGACAGCGAGATCGCCTGCGCCAGCGGCAGGTGGCCGATCGCCCAGAAGCCGGCCAGCATCGAGCAGATGCCGACCAGGCAGCGGAACAGGTAGCGCGGGAAGTGCTGCGTGCGCAGCAGCCCGGGGCCGTGGCGCAGCAGCAGCGGCAGCGCCGCCAGCAGGCCGAAGAAGTTGCGGAAGAACGCCACCTCGAAGGTGTGCAGGCTGGCCGAGGCCAGCCGGATCGCCACCACCATCAGTCCGAACAGCGCGGTGCTGCCCAGCATCAGCAGCGCGGCACGCAGCGGTACCGGAAGCGGGCGGCGCGCGGAAGACATCAGCTTCCCCAGTCCGCGCCGACCAGGCGTGGCTCCGGTTCCAGCGCCACCCCGAAGCGTTCCCGCACCGAGGCGGCGATGCGCCGGGCCAGGTCCAGCAGCTGCAGGCCGGTGGCGCAGCCGTGGTTGACCAGCACCAGGGCGTGGCCGGCGGACACCCCGGCGTCGCCGTCGCGGAAGCCCTTCCAGCCACAGGCGTCGATCAGCCAGCCGGCCGACAGCTTGCGGGTACCGGCCGCGTCGCCGGGGAATACCGGCAGCGCCGGGTGCGCGGCGCGCAGCGCCTCGGCCAGCGCCTGCGGCACGATCGGGTTCTTGAAGAAGCTGCCGGCGTTGCCGACCCGTGCCGGGTCCGGCAGCTTGCGCCGGCGGATGCGGATCACCGCCTCGGCCACCTCGCGCGGGCCGGGCGCGGAGGCGCCCATGGCGGCCAGCTCGTCGGCCAGTCCGGCGTAGTCCAGGCGTGGCGCGGCGGTGCGCGACAGCTCGAATTCCACCGCGGCCACGATCCAGCGTCCGGGCTGGCGCTTGAACGCGCTGTCGCGGTAGCCGAAGGCGCAGGCGGTGCGGTCCAGCCGCACCCAGCCACCGGCCTGCAGGTCCCAGGCCTCCACCGCGGCGATGTGCTCGCCGACCTCCACGCCATAGGCGCCGATGTTCTGGATCGGCGCGGCGCCGACGCTGCCGGGGATCAGGGCCAGGTTCTCCAGGCCGCGCAGGCCTTGCTCCACCGACCACATCACCAGGCCGTGCCACTCCGCGCCGGCCTCGGCGCGCACGCGCACGCGCCCGCCGTCGTCGTGCAGCAGTTCCACCCGGCGGCCGCCCATCACCAGCACCGCGCCAGGCGCGTCGCCGGCGAACAGCAGGTTGCTGCCGCCGCCCAGCGGCAGCAGCGGCAGGCCGCGCAGCTGGTCCAGGACCAGCGCCTCGGGCAGGGTGGTGCTGTCGTTGACCTGCAGCAGCCAGGGCGCGCGAGCGGGCACGCGGAAGGTGTTGCGCGCGGTGAGGTCCGCGTCGCGGACCAGCTGGTAGAGAGCAGTCATGCCGGCGGGATCATGCGTCGGCGGTGCCGCGGCTGGGGGCTTCCTTGCGCCGGCGCATCGCCTCCACGCATTCGGCCACCAGCTCCGGGCCGCGGTAGACCAGCCCGGTGTAGCACTGCACCAGGACCGCGCCGGCGGCCATCTTGGCCACCGCGTCGGCCCCGGAGAGGATGCCGCCCACGCCCACCAGCGGGATCGACTCGGGCAGGCGCGCGCGCAGGCGGCGCAGCACGAAGGTGGCCTGGTCCATCAGCGGCGCGCCGGACAGGCCGCCGGCCTCCTGCGCATGCGGCAGGCCCTGGACCCGGGCGCGGTCGACCGTGGTGTTGGTGGCGATCACGCCGTCCACGGCCAGGTCGGAGAGCACCCGCGCGGCGGCGTCGATGTCGTTGTCGCTCAGGTCCGGGGCGATCTTGACCAGCACCGGCACGCGCTTGCCGTGCTGCGCGGCCAGCCGCTCCTGCGCCTCGCGCAGGGTGCCGACCAGGCGCCGCAGCGCCTGTTCCTCCTGCAGCTCGCGCAGGCCGGCGGTGTTGGGCGAGGAGATGTTGACGGTGACGTAGTCGGCCAGCGGGTAGACGCGTTCCAGGCAGTACAGGTAGTCGCTGGCGGCGTCCTCGTTGGCGGTGTCCTTGTTCTTGCCGATGTTGATGCCCAGCAGGCCGCCCTTGCGTTGCGCGCGCTCGACGTTGCGCACCAGCACGTCCACGCCGTCGTTGTTGAAGCCCAGGCGGTTGATCACCGCCTGCGCCGCCGGCAGGCGGAACATGCGCGGCTTCGGGTTGCCGGGCTGCGGGCGCGGGGTCACGGTGCCGACCTCGACGAAGCCGAAGCCCAGCGCCAGCAGCGCGTCGATGTGGGCGCCGTTCTTGTCCAGGCCGGCGGCCAGGCCGACGGGATTGGGGAAGGTCAGGCCCAGCACGCGGGTCGGCAGCGGTGCGCTGCGGCGTGCCAGCAAGGCGATGGTGCCGCTGGCATGGGCCAGCTCCAGCGCCTTCAGGCCCAGGCCATGGGCGCGCTCGGCGTCGGCGCCGAACAGGAAGGGCCGGGCCAGGGAATAGATCGACATCAGCCCACCGAGGCCAGCCAGGCCACGCCGCCCAGGAACAGGAACACCACCATCAGGCCGAGCAGGCCCAGCACCACCGGCGCCCAGCCCAGGGCCAGGCCGACCAGGGCCATGCCGTCGCCGTCGAGGGTGCCGCCGGAACGGCGGATCTCGGAACGGGCCATGTGCCCGGTGACGATGGCCACCAGCGAACCCAGCAGCGGCAGCAGCGTCCAGCCGAGCAGGCCAGTGACGAGGCTGGTGACGGCCAGGGGGCTGGTCTTGGGGATCTGGTTCATTCGGTTTCCTGGGTGGTTCGGGGCGGCCGTGGCGGCGCGCAGGGGCGATTATTCCAGAAACCCGCGGCGCCGCCGCGGTTCAGGGCATGCGCCCGGTGCGCAGGGCATGGGCCCAGTCCGCGCGGCCCAGCTCCGCGGCCCGGTGCGCAGCGGCCTGGTGGTCGTACTCCACGGCCACCAGGTCGGCGTGCCAGCCGTCCCCGCGCCGCTCCAGCACGGCGTAGCGGGCGTGCGGGGTGCCGGTGCCGGACTGGTGGCGCACCGGGTACTCCGTATCGAATGCCGGCAGGCCGACGCTGCCGGGATTGCAGGCCAGGCGGCCGTCGTCCAGGCGCAGCTGGCGCGGGGTATGCGAATGCCCGCACAGCACCACCGCCGCGCCGGCGGCGTCGGGGTGGTCCAGGCGCGCAGCCACGGCGTGGGCGCTGGCCGCGACCAGCACCGGTGGGGCGATGTCGTCCAGCAGGTACTGCAGGTCGCTGCCCGGGGTGCCATGGCACAGCAGCACCTCGTCCAGGCGCAGGCGCGGGGGCAGGGCGCGGATCCAGTCCAGCTGCGCGGCGGTGAGCGCCTGGCGGGCGTGGGCGTCGGAGGGGGCCAGCCCGGCCGGGTCGCCCAGCAGCTGGCGCTCGTGGTTGCCGGCGATGGTGGGCAGGTCCAGGGGGACCAGCCGCTCCAGGGTCTCGCGCGGCCACAGCGGGCCGGAGACGATGTCGCCGAGGTTCACGGTGAGGTCGCAGCCGCGGCGGGCGATGTCGGCCAGCACCGCCTCCAGCGCGGGCAGGTTGCCATGGATGTCGGAAATGGCGGCGATGCGCATCTCAGTCCGGGGTGCCGACGAAGATGCGCGTGTCGTAATCGAAATCGACGCGGCCGTCCACCGCGGTGGCGGCAAACAGCCCGTCCAGCGCGGCCATCATCGGCGCGTGCCGGGGATGGCCGGGGCGCGGGGCGTAGGAGGAGGACAGCAGGCGCCCGCGCAGCGCCTCCAGGTCCAGCCGCTGCGAATGCGGGAAGCGGGCCAGGCCGCGCAGGCCGCGGCCGAACCAGCGGCGCATGTGCGCGTCGTCGCCGTAGCGCTCGGACACGCTGGTGTAGTCCAGCCCGTACTCGCGCAGCAGGCGCTCGTAGCCTTCCAGGAAGGGCGTGCCGGCCAGCCGGCGCGAGTTCCAGTACACCGCCACCAGCCCGCCCGGGCGCAGGATGCGGCGCCATTCCGGCTTCACCGCCTGTTGGTCGAACCAGTGGAAGGCCTGCGCCGCCGAGACCAGGCCGACGCTGTCATCGTCCAGGGTGGTGGCCTCGGCGCGGCCATCGACCGCGCGGAAGCGCGGATGCTTGCCCAGCCAGTCGACCGCCGCCTGGCGCATGGCGGCGTTGGGCTCCACCGCGACCACCGGGTGGCCTGCATCGAGGAACAGTTTCGCGGAAATGCCGGTGCCGGCGCCGATGTCGGCCACCGGCCAGCCAGCGTCCACGCCGTGTTCCTCGCGCAGCCATTGCAGCAGCGCCGGCGGATAGCCAGGCCGGTAGCGGACGTAGTCGGCGACGCGGTCGCTGAAGCGGGTGGTGGGGCTGAGGTCTTCCGCCACTGGAACCTCCATGCCGGCTGCAACGGCCACGTGCCGGTTGCGGGGCGCGGCCCGGCCGGAATGCCGGAGCCGCGCGGTGCGACCGGCGGCGGCTTGGCCGCCGCCGGCGCGGGTGCCGCTTACAGGTCGAACTTGATGCCCTGGGCCAGCGGCAGGGCGTCGGAGTAGTTGATGGTGTTGGTCTGCCGGCGCATGTAGACCTTCCACGCATCCGAGCCGGACTCGCGGCCGCCGCCGGTGTCCTTCTCGCCGCCGAACGCGCCGCCGATCTCGGCGCCGGAGGTGCCAATGTTGACGTTGGCGATGCCGCAGTCGCTGCCGGCCGCGGACAGGAACTTCTCCGCCGCCTTCAGGTCCTGGGTGAAGATCGCCGAGGACAGGCCCTGGGGCACGCCGTTCTGCATCTCGATGGCCTCCTCCAGCGAGCCGTACTTCATCACGTACAGGATCGGGGCGAAGGTCTCGTGCTGCACCACCGGATCGCTGTTGTCCAGGCCGGTGATGATGGTCGGCAGCACGAAGTGGCCGGGGCGGTCCAGCTTGCGCCCGCCGGTGACCACGGTGCCGCCGGCGGCCTTGGCCTTCTCGATCGTGGCCAGGTACTGCTGCACGGCCTCGGCGCTGTTGAGCGGGCCCATCAGGTTGTTGGTATCCAGCGGATCGCCGATCTTGCCTTCGACCTGCTTGTAGGCCTTGACCAGGGTGTCGAGCACGGTGTCGTAGATGGATTCGTGCACGATCAGGCGGCGGGTGGTGGTGCAGCGCTGGCCGGCGGTGCCGACCGCGCCGAACACGATGCCCGGGATCGCCAGCTTCAGGTCCGCGCTCTCGTCCAGGATGATGGCGTTGTTGCCGCCCAGCTCCAGCAGGCAGCGGCCCAGGCGGCGGGCGACCTTCTCGTTGACGATGCGGCCGACCTGGGTGGAGCCGGTGAAGCTGATCAGCGGCACGCGGCGGTCCTCGACCAGCTTCTCCGACAGCGCGGTGCCGGCGTCGTTGATCAGGAAGAAGATGTCCGGGAAGCCGCCGGCCTTGAGCGCCTCGTTGCAGATCTTCATCGCCGCGATGGCGGTCAGCGGGGTCTTGTTGGACGGCTTCCAGATGCAGACGTCGCCGCAGATCGCGGCCAGGAACGAGTTCCAGCTCCACACCGCGACCGGGAAGTTGAAGGCCGAGATGATGCCGACCAGGCCCAGCGGGTGGTACTGCTCGTACATGCGGTGGCCGGGGCGCTCCGAATGCATGGTGTAGCCGTAGAGCATGCGGCTCTGGCCCACGGCGAAGTCGGCGATGTCGATCATCTCCTGCACCTCGCCGTCGCCTTCGGCCTTGGACTTGCCCATCTCCAGCGCGACCAGCGAGCCCAGCGCGTCCTTGTTCCGGCGCAGGGCCTCGCCGCACAGGCGGATGGCCTCGCCGCGGCGCGGCGCCGGGGTGGTGCGCCAGGCCTTGAAGGCTTCCTGGGCGCGGGCGATCACCGCCTCGTAGTCGGCCTCGGTGGTGGCGTGGACCTCGGCGATCACCTCGCCGGTGGTCGGGTTGGCCGGGCGCAGCACGCCCGCGCCGGTGGCGTCGGACCAGCGGCCGTCGCCGAGGTAGGTGCCGGAATTGGTGGCGCCAAGGCCCAGGGCCTGGAGCAGCGATGCGGACATGGAATCTCCTGGAAGGTGGATGCAGGCCGGTGCGCGCCACGCTGGCGCGCACCGGCCGGATTGCGTGGGCCGATTCTAGCAATGGCGGCAGGCGCACCCTGGTGCACCGCGGCGTGCAATGCGCCCCTGCCCGGGTGGATTGGCCGCGCGCATGCGCCATGCGACAATCCGCCGTCCTGGCCCCGTAGCTCAGCTGGATAGAGCGTCCCCCTCCTAAGGGGAAGGTCGCACGTTCGAATCGTGTCGGGGCTGCCATCCTTCCCGCCCGCGCCATGGGCCCTGGCCTGCGGAACCCGCACCGCTGCGCCCGCGGCCTCCGCCATTGCATCACCGCCGGGCTGGCACGCCGCGCAGCGCATGTAGCAAGCTGTGTCTCCCTCCAGCCGGCGCCGATGCGATGAAGACCTACGAGGGCACCTGCCTGTGCGGCCAGGTCCGCGTGCGCGCGCGCGGGGAGCCGTTGCGCGTGGGCATCTGCCACTGCGCCAACTGCCGCCGGGAGAGCGGTTCGGCGTTCACCTGGTACGGGGTGTGGCCGGCCGAGCGCTTCGAACACGCGGGGCAGACCATGGAATTCCGCGGGCAGCGCGCCTGCAAGGCCTGCGCCTCGCCGGTGTTCTCGCTCGACGCGAAGGAAGCGGAGATCAAGCTCGGCGTGCTGGCGCAGGCCCCGTCCGGCCTGGTGCCGGGCTACGAGCTGTGGGTCAAGCGCCGCGAGCCGTGGCTGGCACCGGTGCCCGGGGCCGAGCAGTACGAGGAGGACCGCAGGTAGCGGTCCCGGGCGGGGCGCTGCCGGCGCAGGCGGGCCAGCCGCGCCGCGCGTGCGGCATGCGCCCGGAAACAGGGGCAAACGCAAGGAGGAAGATGCATGCAGGCCAGTTCGGAGTTCTTCGTGGGGTGGGGCACCCTGTCGCTGATCAACGCGGGCCTGGCGCAGGCCAAGGGCCGCAGCGGCCTGGGATGGTGGCTGGCGTCGCTGCTGCTGGGGCCGCTGGCGACGTTGCTGGTGGTGGTACTGGATCCGGTGGCGAAAGCGCAGCCGTGAATCGTCTGGCAGGCGTTGCCGACGCTGGTGCCGTACCCGGCCATGCGCGCTAACTGTTTCTTTGGCAACGGAAATTTTTCCGCGGATGTGGCGTTGCAGCACTTGACACGGCCCCTGTGCATCGTGTCCTCTTGACGGCCATGTCGAACCGCAACGCCACCGCCGTCCTCCTTCCGCCGCCGCGGCGGATGCGTGCGTGCGCGCCGGTCACCGGCATTACCACCGCGATTACCACCGCCACCGGTATTACCCGCCCGGTGCGGCCCGTCGTGTTCGTGTAACTGCGAAACCCACGGCCCCGCACCTGGATCAGGCGCGGGGCGACCCGCACCGATACGCGCGCTGGGCCTCACAACCGAGGTCTCCGATGTCGTCTGCCGCAGTCGCAAGTCCGTCCGAATCCCTCCCGCGCCCGTCCGCCGTCCGCACCGTCGTGCACAAGTTCGGCGGCACTTCCGTGGCCGATGCCGAGCGCTACCGCCACGTCGCCCGGCTGCTGCTGGCGCGCGACGAGGACATCCAGGTCACCGTGGTCTCGGCGATGAAGGGCGTCACCGACGCGCTGATCGCCCTGGCCCATGCCTCCGCGGCGGCGGGCGAGGGCGAGCCGGACTGGCACGACGCCTGGCACGACCTGCGCGCGCGCCACCGCAGCGCGGCCGTGGCCCTGCTGGCCGAGCACGCCGGCGACGCGGTGGAGTGGATCGACCAGCGCTTCGACGAGCTGGCGCGGGTGCTGGAGGCGGTGCACGTGCTCGGCAGCCTGCCGGAGGAAGTGCTGCAGCGGGTGCAGGGCCTGGGCGAGGTGTACTCGGCGCAGCTGCTGGGCATGCACCTGCGCGCGCTGGGCGAGGACTGCGCGGTGCTGGACGCGCGCGAGGTGCTGGTGGTCACCCACGGCGAACTGGGCGTGGACGTGGACTGGGCGCGCAGCGCGGAGAAACTGGCGCGTTGGCGCCAGGCCAACCCGCAGCGGCGGGTGGTGGCCACCGGCTTCGTGGCGCGCGACCGCAACGGCCGCGTCACCACACTCGGCCGCAACGGCAGCGACTTCTCCGGCGCGATCTTCGCCGCCCTGTTCGAGGCCGACGAGCTGCACATCTGGACCGACGTGGACGGCGTGCTTTCGGCCGACCCGCGGGTGGTGCCGGAGGCGGTGCAGCTGGAGTCGCTGAGCTACGACGAGGCCTGCGAGCTGGCCTACTTCGGCGCCAAGGTCGTGCATCCGCAGACCATGTACCCGGCGATCGAGCGCGGCCTGCCGATCGTCATCCGCAACACCTTCCAGCCCGAGCACCCGGGCACCCGGATCAGCGCCGGGCGCGATCCGACCCGGCCGGTGAAGGGCCTGACCCTGAGCCCGAACCTGGCCCTGGTGAACCTCGAAGGCACCGGCCTGATCGGCGTGCCCGGCACCGCCGAGCGCGTGTTCGCCGCGCTGCGCAACGCGCGGGTGTCGGTGGTGATGATCTCGCAGGGCTCGTCCGAGCACTCGATCTGCTGCGTGGTCCGCCAGGACGACGCCGAGCGCGCCCAGGCGGCGCTGCTCAACGCCTTCGCCCACGAGCTGGCGATCGGCCAGGTGCAGCGCGTGCAGCACGTGCCGGGCATCAGCGTGCTGGCCGCGGTCGGCGACGGCATGGCCGGGCAGCCGGGCATCGCCGCGCGCCTGTTCGGCGCGCTGGGCCGCGCCCAGGTCAACATCCGCGCCATCGCCCAGGGCTCGTCCGAGCGCAACATCTCGGTGGCGATCGACAGCGAGCAGGCCACCCGCGCCCTGCGCGCGGCGCATGCCGGGTTCTGGCTGTCGCCGCAGACCTTCGCGGTGGGCGTGATCGGGCCGGGCAACGTCGGCGGTGCCCTGCTGGACCAGCTGATGGCCGCGCGCGGCAAGCTGCTGGATAGGGCGCGGCTGGACCTGCGCCTGCGCGCGATCGCCTCGCGCAGCCGCCAGCTGCTGGATCCGCGCGGGATCGAGGGCGACTGGCGCGAGGCCTACGCCGCCGCTCGCGAGCCGCTGGACCTGGACCGCTTCACCGCGCACCTGCTGGATTCGCACCTGCCGCACATGGTGATCGTCGACTGCAGCGGCAGCCCGCAGGTGGCCGACCGCTACGCGCAGTGGCTGGCCGCCGGCATCCACGTGGTCACCCCGAACAAGCAGGCCGGCTCCGGCCCGCTGCAGCGCTGGCGCGAGATCCGCGCCGCCGCCCAGGCCAGCGGCGCGCGCTTCCGCTACGAGGCCACGGTCGGCGCCGGCCTGCCGGTGATCTCCACCCTGCGCGACCTGCTGGACACAGGCGACAAGGTCATCTCGATCGAGGGCATCTTCTCCGGCACCCTGGCCTGGCTGTTCAACCGCTACGACGGCAGCGTGCCGTTCTCCAGGCTGGTGGCCGAGGCGCGTTCGCTGGGCTACACCGAGCCGGACCCGCGCGACGACCTGTCCGGCACCGACGTCGGCCGCAAGCTGGTGATCCTGGCGCGCGAGGCCGGCTGCGAGCTGAGCATCGAGGACGTGCAGGTGGAGAGCCTGGTCCCGGCCGCGCTGCGCGAGTCCAGCGTGGACGACTTCATGGCGCGCCTGCACGAGGTCGATGCCGGCTTCGCCGCGCGGCTGGCGCAGGCGCAGGCCAACAACAGCGTGCTGCGCTACGTCGCGCGCCTGGATGCCCAGGGCAAGGCCTCGGTCGGCCTGGTCGAGGTGCCGCGCGACCACGCCTTCGCCAACCTGCGCCTGACCGACAACATCGTCCAGTTCACCACCCGCCGCTACTGCGAGAACCCGCTGGTGGTGCAGGGCCCCGGCGCCGGCCCGGAGGTGACCGCCGCCGGCGTGTTCGCCGACCTGCTGCGGGTGGCCGCCGGCCGCGGGGCGCGCCTGTGAGCGGCGACGCGATGCAGCGCCAGGCCACGGCCTTCGCCCCGGCCTCGGCCGGCAACGCCGCGGTGGGCTTCGACATCCTCGGCTTCGCCCTGGCCGGCGCCGGCGACACGGTCACCGTGCGCCGGATCGCCGAGCCGCAGGTGCGCATCCGCCAGATCCGCGGTGCCGCCCATCCGCTGCCGCTGGAAGCCTCGCGCAACACCGCCGGCGTCGCCCTGGAGGCGATGCGCCGGGCGCTGCAGCTGCCGTTCGGCTTCGAGGTCGAGATCGACAAGGGCATCGCCCTGGGCTCGGGCATGGGCGGTTCGGCCGCCTCGTGCGTGGGCGCGCTGGTGGCCGCCAACGCACTGCTGGACCGGCCGCTGACACGGCACGCGCTGTACCCGTTCGCGCTGGAAGGCGAGGCGGTGGCCAGCGGCGGCCGGCATGGCGACAACATCGGCCCGATGCTGCTGGGCGGGCTGGTGCTGGCCACCGCCGACCGCCTGGTGCGGATCCCGGTGCCGGAGGCGTGGCACAGCCTGCTGGTGCATCCGGAAGCGGTGCTGGAGACGCGCAAGGCACGCGAGGCCCTGGCCGGCAGCTATGCGCTGCCGGAGTTCGTGGCGCAGAGCGCGAACCTGGCACTGGTGCTGGCCGGCTGCCATGCCGGCGACGCCGCGCTGGTGCGCGCCGGCCTGCGCGACGTGCTGGTCGAGCCGCGCCGCGCCGCGCTGATCCCGGGCTTTGCCGCGGCCAAGGCGGCGATGCTGGACGGCGGGGCGATGGGTGCGAGCATTTCCGGCGCCGGTCCCAGCGTGTTCGGCTGGTTCGAAAGCCGCGCCAGTGCCGAGGCCGCGGCCCCGGCGGTGCAGGCGGCGTTCGCCGCCGCCGGCCTGGACAGCCAGGCCTGGGTGGCGCCGCTGGACAGCCCCGGCGCTACCCTGCTGTAACCGCCATGCGCGGCCGGCGCCGGCCGCGCGTCCCCCATCCACCGCCGGCCGCGCCGCGGTCGCCCCAGGCCCCGACGGATCCATGATGAACTTCGTTTCCACCCGCACCGCCGCTCCCGCCGTCAACCTCAGCCAGGCCATTGCCGCCGGCCTCGCGCCCGACGGCGGCCTGTACGTGCCGCAGGCGCTGCCGGCGCCGCGCCAGCTGCGCCCTGGCGCCAGCCTGGCCGAGACCACCACCGCGCTGCTGGCGCCGTTTTTCGCCGGCGACGCGCTGGAGCCGGAGCTGGCGGCGATCTGCGCCGAGGCGCTCGATTTCCCGGTGCCGCTGGTGCCGCTGGCCACCCCGGGCGACCACGTGCTGGAGCTGTTCCATGGCCCCACCGCCGCGTTCAAGGACGTCGGCGCACGCTTCCTCGCCGCCTGCCTGGCGCGCATCCGCCGCGGCGCGGACCGTCCGCTGACCATCCTGGTGGCCACCTCCGGCGACACCGGCGCCGCAGTGGCCGCCGCGTTCCATGGCCAGCCGGGCCTGCGCGTGGTGGTGCTGTACCCGGACGGCCGGGTCTCGCCGCGCCAGGCGCACCAGCTCGGCTGCTTCGGCGGCAACGTCTCGGCGCTGCGGGTGGCCGGTTCGTTCGACGACTGCCAGGCCCTGGTCAAGCGCGCGCTCAATGACGCCGAGCTGCAGGCGCAGGTGCCGCTGAGTTCGGCCAACAGCATCAGCCTGGGCCGGCTGCTGCCGCAGATGAGCTACTACGCGCACGCATCGCTCAGCCACCACGCGGCGACCGGGCGCGAGCTCAACTTCGTGGTGCCCACCGGCAACCTCGGCAACGCCCTGGCCGGGATCCTGGCGCGCGCGCTGGGCGCACCGCTGGGGCGGATCGTGCTGGCGACCAATGCCAACCGGGTCCTGCCGGAGTTCTTCGCCGGCGACGCCTACAGCCCGCGGCCCAGCGTGGCCACCCTCGCCAACGCCATGGACGTGGGCGCGCCCAGCAACTTCGAGCGCCTGCTGTGGCTTTACGGCGGCGACGAGGCCGCGCTGCGCGAGGGCTTCACCGCGATCTCGGTCGGCGACGACACCATCCGCGCCACCATCCAGGCCCGCAGCCAGAAGCACGGCGAGGTGTTCTGCCCGCATACCGCCACCGCGGTGCACGTGCTGCAGGAGCTGCGCGCCGACGGCACCGATGGCGACTGGGCGGTTGCCGCCACCGCGCACCCGGCCAAGTTCGAATCGGTGGTCGAGCCGCTGGTCGGGCATCCGGTGGAGGTACCGCCGGCCCTGGCCGAGCTGCTGGCGCGCCCGGCCCAGGCCGAGCCGGTGCCGCCGGAGTACGAGGCCCTGCGCGCGCACCTGCTGCGCTGACACGACGGCCGGCGGCCCGGCGCGGGCCGCTGGCTAGAATGCCGCTTTCCGCCAGGGGCCGAACTGCATGCCGTACACCCCGATCGTGGCCACGCTCGGCTACGTGCTTTCGCCGGACCGCTCGAAGGTCCTGATGATCCACCGCAACGCGCGCCCGGACGACCACCAGCTGGGCAAGTACAACGGCCTGGGCGGCAAGATCGAGCGCGACGAGGACGTGCTTGCCGGCATGCGCCGCGAGATCCGCGAGGAGGCCGGCATCGAGTGCACCTCGATGCAGCTGCGCGGGACCATCAGCTGGCCGGGCTTCGGCAAGCACGGCGAGGACTGGCTGGGCTTCGTGTTCGTGATCGACGGCTGGACCGGCACGCCACTGCAGTCCAATCCCGAGGGCACGCTGGAGTGGGTGGAAATCGAACGCCTGGACGAGCTGCCGATGTGGGAAGGCGACCGCAACTTCCTGCCGCTGGTGTTCGACGACGACCCGCGGCCATTCCACGGGGTGATGCCGTACCGCGACGGGCGCATGCAGTCCTGGAACTGGTCGCGCATGTGAGATGTTCCACGCCCCGCGCCGTTTTCCACACCGGATGTGGAAAGCAGCGGGAAAAGCGTGTGGATAAGCGCGCCGCGCGCTTGCGGCACAAGCATGTCAAGATGGGTGGCGAAATTTTCGCCAGCCCCCGCGGGGTCGGGGACGCGGTTTTCCACACCGCCTGTGGATGGTTCGCGGACAAGTATGTGGATAACCACCGCGACGCCTTGTGTGACGGACTCGTCAAGATCCCTGGCGAAAAATTCGCCACTGTCCCGCGGTGTGCGGATCGATGGTTCCGGTGTTCCACGGATCGCCAGGCGGTGGGTGGGCATGTGTTCGATCACGCGCGGCAACCGCTGCATCCGTGCGGCGCGCGGTAAAGCGCGCAGGCGCGGCGGGTTTACCGATGTGGCGTGGTGGGGTGCGTGCGGCCAGGCGCGCATGGTTGCGTGCCCGCGCAGCGTAAACGGTGCGCGGGCAGGGCGGGTTCACGGGCGGCGGCGCGCGGCTACTGCGCGGTCCAGCCGCCGTCCAGCACCAGGCACTGGCCCGTGATGTTGCGCGCGGCCGGCGAGATCAGGAACGCGGTGGTGCCGGCCAGTTCGTCCATGCCGATGAACACGCCCTTGGGCATGGGCTTGAGCATCACCTGCGACACCACCTCCTCCTCGGAGATGCCGCGGGTGCGCGCCTGCGCCGCGATCTGGCTGTCCACCAGCGGGGTCTTCACATAGCTGGGGCAGATGGTGTTGATGGTGATGTCGGTGTCCGCGGTCTCCAGGGCGATGACCTTGGAGAAGCCGACCAGGCCGTGCTTGGCCGCCACGTAGGCGCTCTTGAACGGGCTGGCGACCAGGGCGTGGATGCTGCCGATGTTGACGATGCGGCCGTAGCCGCGCTCGCGCATGCCCGGCAGCACCGCGCGGGTCAGGCGGGCCACGCCGACCAGCATCACCTGCACCAGGAAGTCCCACTTCTCCGGCGGGAACTCTTCCAGCGGCGCGACGTGCTGCAGCCCGGCGTTGTTGACCAGCACCTCCACCGGGCAGGAGATCGAGGCCAGGGCCTGGGCCACGCTGGCGTCGGAGGTCACATCCAGCGCCACCGCCTCGGCCGAACCGCCGGCGGCGCGGATCTCCGCGGCGACCACGGCGGCCGCCTCGGCCGACAGGTCGCTGACGACCAGGTGGTGGCCCGCGGCCGCCAGCTCGCGGGCGATGCCGGCGCCGATGCCGCTGGCCGCGCCGGTGATGAGGATGTTGCGCATGGGCGTCTCCGGTGGCTCGCCACGACTTTAGCAAGCGCCCGCGGCGGCGGAAGCCCCGCCGCGCACCCGGCTTCGACCGCCGCGGGCGTATCCTGTGCGCCTCCCACGCAGGCCTTACGCATGTCCCGCCACTTCTCGATGCTGCGCGACTTCCAGCTCGCCGACTGGTTCACCCTGGCCAACGCCTTCTGCGGTACCGGCGCGGTGTTCGCGGCGATGCGCTTCCTCCAGGACGGCCGGGTGGGCGACCTGCTGGCCGGCATGGCGCTGATCCCCGCGGCCTTCATCTTCGATGCCCTGGACGGGCGCGTGGCGCGCTGGCGCAAGTCGTCCTCGACCCTGGGCCGGGAGCTTGACTCGCTGGCCGATGTGATCTCCTTCGGCCTGGCCCCGGCGGCGCTGGCCTACGCCTGCGGCATGCAGGGCGGCTGGGACTGGCTGGTGCTGTCGTACTTCGTCGGCTGCGGCGTCAGCCGCCTGGCGCGCTACAACGTCACCGCCGAGCAGCTGGCCGGCGAGGAGGGCAAGGTGAAGTACTTCGAGGGCACGCCGATCCCGACCAGCCTGGTGCTGGTGGTGGTGCTGGCGGTGGCCGCCTGGCAGGGCCGGATCGGCGCCGACCTGTGGTGGGGCCAGTGGCAGCTGGGGCCGTGGCAGCTGCACCCGCTGGTGCTGCTGTTCGCCCTGTCCGGCTCGCTCATGATCAGCAAGACCATCCATATTCCCAAGCCGTAAGGGCCCTGCGCGCCGCCGCTGCTAGAATCGGCGGCGACACCGGAGAGGCTCATGGCCAACGCATCTTCGCCCGGCGACCTCGATTCGCTGGCGCGCCAGTACTGGGATATCTGGAGCGGACTGCTCGGCGTTGGCCTGCGGCCGGAAGCGGCGGAGGAGCCCGCGCCGGCCGCGTTCGACTGGTACGCGCGCATGCAGCAGCTGGCCGCGCAGTTCGCCGAGGGCGGCGGCAGCGCCGCCGAGATCGCCGCGGCCTGGAGGCAGATGCTGGGCGGGCAGGACGGCAGTCCCTTCGCCGGCGTGTTCCAGGGCCTGCCCGGCGGCATGGGCGCGGCCGTGGCCGGCTGGCCCGACCAGGTGCGCCCGTTCGTCGAGGCCGTGCTGCGCCCGCTGCGGCAGCAGGCTTCCGAATGGTTTGGCCGTCCCGGCCTGGGCCCGGCGCGCGAGCACCAGCAGCGCCTGCAGGCGCTGGCCGCGGCCTGGCAGGAGTGGGAAGAGCGCAACGAGGCGTTCACCGCGCTGCTGTCGCGCATCGGCCAGGATGCCTTCGCCCGCTTCGAGCGCCTGCTGGAGCAGCGGCAGGAGAACGCCGAGCAGCAGCTGGCCAGCGCGCGGGCGCTGTTCGACCTGTGGATCGACGCCGCCGAGGAGGCCTGGGCCGAGGCTGCGCTCTCGGAGGAATACCAGCAGCAGTACGCGGCGCTGACCAATGCGCTGATGCGCGTGCGCCAGGGCCTGCAGCAGGAAGTCGAGCGCCTGGGCGCGCTGCTTGGCCTGCCCGGGCGCAGCGAGGTGGACGCGGTGCACCGCAAGGTCGCCGAGCTGGAGCGCAGCGTGCGCGAACTGCGCCGCGCCGCGGGACTGGCGCGCAACGCCGCTGCGGTGCCCGGCGCCACGCCGCGTGTGCCGCGCAAGGAAAAGGCCGCCGCGGCGCCGGCAGGCGCGGGCAGGCCAGCCGCGCGCAAGGCCGCGCCGCGCAAGGCCACAGCCACCGGCGCCAAAGCCGGGGGCGACGCCAGGGCGCGCAGCGCACAGCCCCCCAAGGCAGCCGCCAAGGCCTCCGCCAAGGCAACGCGGTCCGCCAGGCCGGCGGCTCCGAAGAAGGCTGCTGCCGCCAAGTCCGCTGCAGCGCCCAAGGCCAGGGCCTCCGCCAGGGCGAAGCCGGCCGTGGCAAAGAAAGCCGCGGCGAAGAAGGCTGTCGCGACGCCGAAGAAACCGGCCGCACGCAAGGCCGCCGCGACACGGACGCCGGCCCCCGCGGCCGCGTCGCCCCGGCCGGCCCAGGCACGCGCGCGCAAGGCGCAGCCGGCCGGCGGCGCGCAGGTGGTCTCGATCAAGGACTGGGTCAACCGCAACCTCGCCACCGGCAAGGCGGGAGGTAGCCGCGGAGGCCGTGGCGGATGAGCGGGCAGGGTGGTCCCTTCCGGTTCGACCCGCTGGCGCTGGCGCAGGAAGCCATGCAGTTCCAGCGCCGGCTGGCCCAAGGCCTGCAGGTGCTGGCACGGGTGGGCGAAGTGGACTACGGGGCCACCCGGCGCGAGGAGGTCTGGCGCGACGGCAAGACCGTGCTCTACCGCTTCGTCGGCGAGCGCGAGCCCAGCGGGCCGGCGCTGCTGATCGTCTACGCCCTGGTCAACCGCCCGTACATGGTCGACCTGCAGGCCGACCGCTCGCTGGTGCGCGGGCTGCTGGAGCTGGGCCTGGACGTGTACGTGCTGGACTGGGGCTACCCGGACCGCTCCGACCGCTACCTCACCCTCGACGACTACATCAACCGCTTCATCGACGGTGCGGTGGACCACCTGGTCGAAGCCGGCGGCGGCCCGGTCAACCTGTTGGGCGTGTGCCAGGGCGGCGCGTTCTCGCTGTGCTACGCGGCGCTGCACCCGGAGAAGGTGCGCAACCTGGTCACCATGGTCACCCCGGTGGATTTCCAGACCCCGGACAACATGCTCTCCGGCTGGGTGCGCGGGCTGGACGTGGACCTGTTCGTGGACGCGCTGGGCAACATCCCCGCCGACCTGATGAACGCCAGCTACCTGATGCTCAAGCCGTTCCGCCTGAACCTGCAGAAGTACGTGGGCCTGGTGGACGCGCTGGAGGATCCGAAGGCGGTCGAGGACTTCCTGCGCATGGAGAAGTGGATCTTCGACTCGCCCGACCAGGCCGGCGAGGCCTTCCGCGAGTTCATCAAGCAGTTCTACCAGGGCAATGCCTTCATCAACCGCAACGCGCGCATCGGCGGGCAGCCGGTGGACCTGGGCTTCGTCGACATGCCGGTGCTGAACATCTACGCCGAGCAGGACCACCTGGTGCCGCCCTCGGCCTCGCGCGCGCTGGGCGGCCTGGTCGGCACCGACGACTACACCGAGCTGGGCTTCCGCGGCGGGCACATCGGCCTGTACGTCTCCAGCCGTGCCCAGCGCGAGGTGCCGGCGGCGATCCAGCGCTGGCTGGCGGCGCGGCAGGGCTGAGTCCCGCCGCCCGGCGCCGCCCGGCCAGACTTCGCGCCATCCCCGGAAGCCGACCATGAGCGCCACCGGCCATCCCGACCTCACCAAGCACTTCCCGCGGGCCGCGCGCCGTGCCCCCGGACGGGCACGGGCCAGCGCCTGCCTGCTGGCCCTGGCCCTGGTGCCAGCCGCGCTGGCCAATGCCGGCAGCGATGCCGAAATCCGCGCCCTGATCGCGGCGCTGGGCGACTCCGGCTGCCGCTTCCAGCGCAACGGCCGCTGGCACGAGGCCGCTGCCGCGCGCGAGCACCTGCAGCGCAAGTACGAGCATGCCCGCCGCCGCGGCCTGGAGGGTACGGCCGAGGAGTTCATCGAGCGTGCCGGCAGCCGTAGCAGCCTGACCGGACGTCCGTACCGGGTGGCCTGCCCGGGCGAGCCTGAACGCCCGGCAGGCGAGTGGCTGCGGCAGCGCCTGCAACGACTGCGCGGCGACGCGGGGCAGCGCTAGACTCCGGCCAGGTACCATCGGAGTCGGCCATGAGTGCAACGTCCATGAGCGGCCTGGCCCGCTCACTCAACGACCGCATGATCGCCGGCGTGCTGGGCGGCATTGCCCGCCGTTTCGGCTGGAGTTCGACCTGGCTGCGGATCATCTACGTGGTCGGTTCGGTCGTATCCGCCGCCTTCCCGGGCGTGCTGGTCTACCTGATCCTGTGGCTGCTGATCCCGAACGAGTCCGATTGAGCCGCGCCGCCCGCGTCCTGCGTGGGCTTGCCCTGGTGCTGGGCGTGGTGTGGGCCTCGCCCTGGACGCTGCTGGGACTGCTGGCGGGGCTGGCGGGGCTGCCGCTGGGCGCGCGCCTCCGCCTTGCCCGACGCGAACGGGCGCTGCTGTTTGCCGGCTACCCCTGGGGACCGGGCGGGGCGATGACCCTGGGCAACGTCATCCTGTCCACCGGACCCGACCTCGACGCCAGCTGCGCCACCTACGAGCACCGCGCCGGCCGCTGCCGCCAGCGGCAGGTGCGCCTTGGCGACCACGAACGCGCCCACGTCTACCAGTACATGCTGCTGGGGCCGCTGTTCGTGCCGGTCTATTTCCTCTGCGGCGGGATTTCGGTGCGCAACCCGCTGGAGCGCGCCGCCGACCACTACGCCCTGCATGGCCATGGCTGGTGGCCGTGGCGCCGCTAAACGCCGGCTGACTGTCCCCTGCCTGCAACCACCGTGTCCCCGGGTGGAAACACGGTCTGGCTACGTTGGTTGCACGTGTTCCTAACGCCCAGGTGTCCACACTCCCCGGCCTGGTCGGACAAGAACAAGAAGAAGAGGAAAGGCCATGTCGTCGATAGTGCTTTACGTGGGCGGAAGCAAGGACGGGAAGCGGGGCTTCGTGCCCAACGGCTTCACCAAGTCCATGCTGGAGACCGCCGAACATGGACGCGAGATCTACGTCGAGCGGATGGTGCGCCTGGCCCGCTACGGGACGGTGCGGATCATGGCGCTGGAGAGCCTGTGCGAAGACCTGGTCGCACGGCTGGCCGGAAGGCATTTCGAGGCGGCCGCCCAGGCGGCCTGACCTCGGCCAGGGGGGGGCGGCGGCCCCGCGAAGGCCGCCGCCCCCGGCGGCAGGGAAACCGGAGGGCCCGCGCAAGCGGGCCCTTTTCGTTGGGGGCAGGGTCCTGACGGCACGGCCGGGCCGGGTTCCGGCCTGGCGTGGCGCAAGGTGGGGCGGGGGCTGCGCGGCGCTGGTGCCGGTCGGGAGTGGGCCGCGATATGGTTCGCGCGCGGAAACGAGGACGCCCCGGCCGTCGGACCGGGGCGTCGCGTATCTGGTGCCGAAGGTGGGACTCGAACCCACACGGTTTTAAGGCCGGCGGATTTTGAGTCCGCTGCGTCTACCATTCCGCCACTTCGGCGCGGGCGCGCAGTATAGCGGACCGCGGGGCGGCTAAGCGGCCGGATCGGTACACAGCCGGCGTTCCTCGCGCCGGGTCCAGCCTGCCGGGCCGCTGGCCCCGTCCTCCGGCACGAATACGTGGCAGCGCAGCAGCGGGTGCTGGTAGACGTGCAGCGACACGGCCACCGCGTCGGCCTGCGGATTGCGGATGGCGTGGTATTCGTGCGGCGGGATCAGGCTACCGGCCGAGCCGGGCGCGGCCTCGATGTCGTCCACCGCCTCGAAGCGCCAGCGCTCGCCGTCGCGTTCGGCCGGTTCGTAGCGGGTGATGGCCAGGCGCCCGTGCCACACGCCCTCCACGCACCAGGCGCCGTCGTGGTCGTGGATATGGGTGCCCTGGCCGGGCCCCCAGGTCATCGCCACCACGCTGTAGCCCAGGTCCGGGCTGGTGTAGAGCTCGCGCCGGGCGTAGTGGTCGGAGATCGGCTGCAGCACCTGCGGCGGCAGGCCGACCTCGCGGTCGGCGAACAGCGCGACCAGGGTGCGGCGCAGGGCCGCGGTCACCGCCTGGCATTCGCCCAGCGCCACGGCCGCGTCCAGCGCGGCCACCATCTTGTGCTTGCCCGGGAAGTCCACGCCATCGCCTGCCGGAACGTACGCGGCGGCAGGGTAGCGGCGCGGACGTTAGAAGTATGTTTCGAAGGAAACGATCATAGCCGATCGAGGAAGCCGCGGACCGCCGGGCCGAAGCGCCCGAAATCCACCAGGAAGGCATCGTGGCCCTGCGGCGAGTCCATGCCCAGGAACTGTGCATCGGCGCCGCCGCGGGCCAGGCCCTCGGCCACTTCCTGCTGCTGCTGCACCGGGAACAGGATGTCGGTGCTGGCGCCGATCGCCAGCGCGCGCTCGATGCGGACCGTGGCCAGCCCGGCCAGCACGTCGCCGTTGCCGTACTCGGCCACGTCGAACCAGTCCATCGAGCGGCTCAGGTACAGGTAGCAATTGGGGTCGTAGCGGCGCACGAAGCGCCGGGCATGGCCTTCCAGGTAGCTTTCGACCTGGAATTCCAGGCCGAACGGGTCTTCCTCGCCATTGCCGTTGGCGAACGGCGAGCTCTGGTCCAGGCGCACGCGGCCGAAGCGGCCGTCCCATTCCAGCGCCGAGCGGTAGGTGATCACGCCCAGCTTGCGGGCGATGCGCATGCCCGACTCGGGCCAGGTGTCGTGGTCGTAGTTGCCGCCGTTCCAGTTCGGGTCCAGGCGGATGGCCTCGCGCTGCAGCGAGCGCACGGCGATGGAGAAGGGCAGGGCGCGCGCGCTGCCGGAGATGTTGATGTGGCTGCGGGCGATGCCCGGGTGGCGCAGCAGGAGCCCGAGCGCGGTCATGCCGCCCATCGAATTGCCGATCACGCAGGCCAGCTGGCCGATGCCCAGGCCGCGCACCACCGCGGCCGCGGCATCGGCCACGTCCTCGATCGACAGCTCCGGGAACGCCAGCCGGTAGGGCTGGCCGGTGGCCGGATCCAGCGAGGCCGGGCCGGTGGAGCCCTTGCAGCTGCCCAGCGCGTTGACGCAGATGACGAACCAGCGCCCGGTATCGATCGGCTTGCCGGGGCCGAGCATGGCTTCCCACCAGCCCGGCGCGGGATCGTGCGGGCCGGAGGCGGCATGCGCGTCCGGCGACAGGCCGGTGAGGATCAGCACCGCGTTGTCGCGGCCGGGCGCCAGGGTGCCCCAGGTTTCGTAGGCCACGCGTGCGCCGTGCAGCACGCCGCCGCGCTTCATCGGGAAGGGCGAGGGCAGCGCATGGAAGCGGCTGCCGGGCGGGATGAACTCGTATGCGGACGCCGATGCCATAGGCGGCGCAGTGTAACGGCATCGCCCGCGCGCCGCTGGCGCCGGTGACGGCTGAAACGATCCGCGCGGCCGCGCGGCGCTCAGGGTGCCGGCGCGCCGATGACCAGTTCGACCGCCTCGCCGGCCGGCAGGCGTACCCGCACCGGGGCCGATTCCACGTCGCCCTCGCCGCGGCTGGCGCTGCCGGCGGCGGAAATCCGCGCCAGCACCTCGACCTCCTGCAGCGCCGACAGCTTCTGCGTCGGCATCGGGCTGTCGCGGTCGTCCAGCACCACCTCCAGCGGCAGGTCGCGCACGCGGTGGCGCTCCACCGCCACCGGCATCGGCGGGCCGCCGGGCACGCGCGCCAGCACGAACACCACCGCCTCGCCGTCCGGCTGCGCGCGTGCGGCGTATTCCGGATCCAGCGCCACCTTCACGGTCAGGCCGGTGCCGGGCGCCGGCGCGGCCGGCGCATCCAGCGGCGGCAGGCCGGCATCGGCGCGCGCCGCGTCGATCTGCAGCCGCAGGCTGCGCGCGGTGGCCTCGTCCACGCCCGGCAGCAGCGCTTCCCAGGTGCGCGCGGCCGCGGCGGCCTGGCCGGCCTGGCGCTGGGCCACGCCGATGAACCAGCCGGCGCGGGCATGCCCGGGCACCAGCTGGCGCGCGCGCTGCAGCCAGGCCACGGCCTGTTCGTCGAACAGGCGTTGCGGATGGGCCAGGGCGCGGGCCTCGGCGGCGTCGACCAGCAGGTCGGGTTCGTCGGGCGCGTAGTCCAGGGCGCGGGCATAGGCGTCGCGCGCGGCGGCGGCATTGCCCAGGGCGGCCTGGGAGCGGCCCAGCAGCACCCAGCCCTCGGGCTGGGCCGGATTGCGTTCCAGTTCGGCGGCCAGCTGCGCCACCGCGTCCTCCAGGCTTTGCGGCGCGTCCGCCGCGGCCACCGGCGCGCGCAGCGCCGCCGGCGTGCCTACCGCCAGGTATAGCCCGCCGGTGCCGGCGCACAGGGCCAGCGCGCCGACTGCGACCGCCAGCGGCCGGCCCAGCGGCCGCAGTACCCACAGCGCCACGGCCAGGACCACGGCCACGGCCAGCAGGGCGAACAGCAGCACGGAGGTGTTCACCATTCCTGCTCCGGGGGATCGTCGTCTTCGCGCGCGGGCGCGGCCTGGGCACGGCGGCGCACGATGCTCCACACCACCGCCGCGCCACCCAGCAGCACCAGGCCGGGACCGAACCACAGCAGCCAGGTATGGCGGTCCACCCTGGGCCGGTACAGCACGAACTCGCCGTAGCGTTCGACCAGGTGCTGCTTGATCTGGGCGTCGCTGCGGCCCTGGCGCATCAGCGCCAGCACCTCGCGGCGCATGTCCTGGGCGATCTGCGCGTTGGAGTCGGCCAGCGACTGGTTCTGGCACATCACGCAGCGCAGCTCGGAGGTCAGGGCGTGGAAGCGGGTTTCCTCGGCGGCGTCGCGGAAGCCCGGTGGTGCCTGGTCGCCGGCGGCCTGGGCGAGGGCGGCCGGCGCTTGCGCCAGGGCCAGCGCCGCGGCCAGCAGCAGGCACGGCGCGCGGGCGGCCATGGCGCTCACCGGCCGCGCTCCACCTGCTCCAGCGCCGGCAGCAGGCGTTCGGCCACGACCTGCTCGGTCAGCGGGCCGGTGTGCTTCCAGCGCACCACGCCGGCGCCGTCGACCAGGAAGGTCTCCGGCGCGCCGGCCACGCCCCAGTCCAGCACGTAGCGGCCCTCGTAGTCGGCCAGCACCACGAAGAACGGGTTGCCGAACTGTTCCAGCCAGCGCAGCGCGTCCTCCGGCTCGTCCTTCCAGTTGTAGCCGACCACGCGCACGCGGCGGGTCTCGGCGAAGCGGGTCAGCACCGGGTGCTCCTCGCGGCAGGCCACGCACCAGCTGCCCCAGACGTTGAGCACGTAGGGCGCGCCGCGCAGCTCGGCCGAGCCCATCTGCACCGACGGGTCGTGCAGCACCGGCAGCACGAACTCCGGCGCCGGCTTGCCGATCAGGGCCGAGGGCAGCACGTCGCGGTCGGCGTCGCCGGAGCGCATCACCCCGTGCAGCATCAGTCCCAGCAGGCCAAGGAAGAACAGGGCGCCGATCACCACGGCGACCACCGGCAGGCCCTGCGGTTTGTGCGGAGTGTTCATGCGGTCTTCTCCTTGGTGGCGCGGCGGAAGCGGCGGTCGCCGGCGGCCACCAGGCCGCCGAGCGCCATCAGCGCCGCACCGCCCCAGATCCAGCGTACGAACGGCTTGACGTGCACGCGCACCGCCCAGGCGCCGTCGCCGAGCGACTCGCCCAGGGCGACGTAGACGTCAGCGGCCAGCCCGGGGCGGATGCCGGCCTCGGTCATCACCTGGCCGCCGCTGGCATAGGCGCGCTTCTCCGGGTGCAGCAGCGCCAGCGGGCGGCCATCGCGCAGCACCTGCACGTGGCCGCGGTCGGCCAGGTAATTGGGGCCGCGCAGCTGGTCCACGCCCTCGAAGCGGAAGGCATAGCGGCCGAGCTCCAGGGCCTGGCCCGGCTTCAGCGCCACTTCGCGCTGCACGTTCTGCGCCTCGACCAGCAGGGCCCCGACCACGAACACGGCCAGGCCCAGATGGGCCAGGACCATGCCCCACATCTCGGCGGTCAGGCGGCCGCTGTTGCGCAGCCGCGCCCAGACGAAGCGCAGCGTGCCCAGCCCGACCCAGGCCGCGCCGGTGACGCCGGCCGCGGTCTTCCAGCTGCCCTGCGGCGCGGCGAAGTACGCCACCGCGCCGGCGACCAGGGCCAGGCCCAGCCACGGCAGCAGCAGCGCCGCGACCTTGGAGGCCTGGTCGCGCTGCCAGCGCACCAGCGGGCCCAGCGGCACCAGCGCCAGCAGCGGCGCCATCAGCACGAAGAACAGCAGGCCGAAGTAAGGCGGGCCGACCGAGATCTTGCCCAGCTCCAGCGCATCGGCCAGCAGCGGGTACAGCGTGCCCAGCAGGATCATCGCGCAGGCGCTGGCCAGCAGCAGGTTGTTCAGCAGCAGCAGGGTCTCGCGCGAGGCCGGGCGGAAGCCGGCGCCAGGGTCCAGGCGCCCGGCGCGCAGCGCGTACAGCAGCAGCGAGCCGCCGATCACCAGGCCCAGGAACACCAGGATGAACAGGCCGCGGGATGGATCGGCGGCGAAGGCATGGACGCTGGTCAGCACGCCCGAGCGCACCAGGAAGGTGCCCATCAGCGACAGCGAGAACGCGGCGATGGCCAGCAGCAGGGTCCAGCCGGGGAAGCTGCCGCGCTTCTCGGTCACCGCCTGCGAGTGGATCAGCGCGGCGCCCACCAGCCAGGGCATGAACGCGGCGTTCTCCACCGGGTCCCAGAACCACCAGCCCCCCCAGCCCAGCTCGTAGTACGCCCACCAGCTGCCCAGGGCGATGCCCACGGTCAGGAACGCCCAGGCGACGTTGGTCCACGGCCGCACCCAGCGCAGCCAGCGCGCATCGATGTGGCCATCGAGCAGGGCGGCGATGGCGAAGGCAAACGGCACCGAGAACCCGGCCCAGCCGACGTACTGCATCGGCGGGTGGATGATCATCCCGGGGTCTTGCAGCAGCGGGTTGAGGTCGCGGCCCTCGGCCGCCGCCGGCAGCAGGCGCTCGAACGGGTTGGAGGTGAAGATCAGGAAGGCGAGGAAGCCGCAGGCGACGATGCCCAGCACCCCCAGCACCCGCGCCACCACCGCCTGCGGCAGGGCGCGGGAGAAGGCCGCCACCAGCGCGTTCCAAACGCACAGCACCAGCACCCACAGCAGCAGCGAGCCCTCGTGCGAGCCCCACACCGCCGTGTAGCGGTAGACCATGGGCAGCAGCGAGTTGGAATTGGTGGCCACGTAGCGGACCGAGAAGTCCTGCGACACGAAGGCCCAGGTCAGCAGGGCGAAGGCGCCGCCGACCAGGGCCAGCATCGCGTAGCTGGCCGGGCGGGCCACGGCCATCAGCCGCGGTTCGCCGCGGTGGGCGCCGGCCAGCGGCAGCAGCGCCTGCAGCGCGGCCACCAGCAGCGCCAGGGCCATCAGCACCTGGCCCAGTTCAGGCAGCATGGCTGCCTCCTGCGGCATGACAGGAAGCTTGCGTTCCCCGGGCGGACGTCCCGACGCGGGCCAGGGCCATCACTGCTGTTCGGTCCCGGGTGCCGGCACCTGCACCTCGTGCTTCTGGTGCGCCACGCCCATCTTGTCGGCCACTTCCTTGGGCATGTAGGTCTCGTCGTGCTTGGCCAGCACGTTCTCGGCCACGAACACGCCGTCTTCCATGCGCCCGGTGGCCACCACCGCCTGGCCCTCGCGGAACAGGTCGGGAAGGATGCCGGTATAGCGCACCGGCAGCTGCGCATCGCCGTCGGTGACGCGGAAGCTGGCTTCCATGGAGCCGGCGGCGCGCTGGAACGAGCCCTTCTCGACCATGCCGCCGAGCCGGAAGCGGGCGCGTTCGCCGGCCTCGCCCCGCAGCACTTCGGCCGGGGTGTACAGGTAGGCGACATTGCGCTGGAGGGCCATGGCGACCAGGGCGGTGACCAGGCCGGAGGCCAGCACCACGACCAGCACCAGCAGCAGCCGGCGGCGGCGTTGCGGATTCATCGGGTCAACTCCACGTCCGCCGGGCGGGCGGACGACTTGCGGTCGCGGCGCGCGCGCAGGCGTGCGGCGCGCAGCTGGCGCCGGACCTGCAGCCGCGGCGCGAGGAAATCCCACAGGAACACGGCGGCGAACACGGCGTACGCGCCGACCACGTAGGGCAGGTAGCTCATGCGTCGCCTCCGGCCAGCTTGCGCACCCAGTCCTTGCCGACCTCGCGCCGCAGGTTGTCGGCGCGGGCGCGCGCCAGCAGCGAGCCGGCGAACCAGAACTTGGTGCCGGCCACCATCCACCACAGCGGCGCCATCATGCTCGGATCCATGCTGGACTGGCCGAACACGCGGATGGTCTGGCCCTGGTGCAGCGAATCCCACCACTCCACCGAGTAGCGGATGATCGGCAGCAGGGCGACGCCGACGATGGCCAGCAGTCCGGCGGCGCGGGCCGAGGCACGGCGGTCGTCGCCGGCGTGGTACAGGCCGATCACGCCCAGGTACAGGAACAGCAGGATCAGCTCGGTGGTCAGGCGCGGATCCCAGTCCCACCAGGTACCCCACATCGGCTTGCCCCAGATCGAGCCGGTGGCCAGGGTGATCACGGTGAAGCCGGCGCCGATCGGCGCGCAGGCCATGGCCAGCACCTCGCACAGCTTGATCCGCCAGACCAGGCCGATGGCCGCATAGAGGGCCATCAGCGCGAACACGAACAGGCTCATCCAGGCCGAGGGCACGTGGATGTAGAGGATCCGGGCGCTGTCGCCCTGCTGGTAGTCGGCCGGCACCTGGAACAGCGCCAGCCAGGCGCCCGCGGCCAGGGTCAGCAGCGCCGCGCCCCAGCACCACGGGGCCCAGCGCGCCGCGAAGCGGTCGAAGTACGGCGGTGAGCCGAGGAGGTGGAACCAGCGGATCACCGGGTTCATGGAAGGGGTCGCATCGCTCGCAGTTGGCGCCGGCGGGCGGAAGCCTGCCGGACGGGCTCGTTCAGGGCATTTTTCCAGACTGGCCCCCATGGGCCAAGCCGGACGCATGGACAAAATGTCCACCCCGACGGGCGCATCCGGCGCTGCGGGGCGGTTCGGTACGCGGACCATGCTGCGGCCCGTGGCGACATTCTGCCTTGATCAGGCGCAATGCGCCGGTTCAGCCCTGGGCGATGCGGATCGCCGCGGCCGCGGCCAGTGGCGCCAGCACCGCGCTGGCGACCAGGCCGGCGCCCATCAACAGCAGCGCGCCGGTGGGGTCCAGGCCCTGCGCGGCGGCGGCCACGCTGCCGGCGCCGAACACCAGGACCGGCACGTACAGCGGCAGCGCCAGCAGGGCGACCAGGATGCCTGAGCGCTTCAGCCCCACGGTCAGGGCGGCGACCACCGCGCCCAGCAGGCTCAGGATCGGCGTGCCCAGCAGCAGGGTCAGCATCAACACCGGCAGCTGCGCCCGCGGCAGGTACAGGAACTCGCCCAGGACCGGCACCACCAGCAGCAGCGGCACGGTGGTGGTCAGCCAGTGGCCGAAGGTGCGCACCGCCACCAGCCAGGGCAGCGGTAACGGCGCCAGCAGCCACTGCTCCAGCGAGCCGTCCTCGGCATCGCCGCGGAACAGGCTGTCCAGCGACAGCAGGCCGGCCAGCAGTACCGCCACCCAGATCGCATAGGGGGCGACGTGGTCGCGCAGGATCTCGCGCCCGCCGCCCATGGCCAGGGCGAACATCACCACCACCAGCAGGGCGAACAGGGCCGGCTGCAGGGCGTCGCCGCGGCGGCGCCAGACCAGGCGCAGGTCGCGCAGCAGCAGGGCGCGGGCCGACTGGCGCAGGCCGGGCGCGGCGCTCATGCCTGGCCTCCCAGCAGCAGCATGCGGGTGCGCACCGGCGGCGCGGCATAGGCGCCGTGGGTGGTGACCAGGGCGGCGCCGCCATCGCGCAGGTGCGCGGAAATCATGCGGTTGACCAGGTTGATGCCGTCCAGGTCGAGGTTGGCGTAGGGCTCGTCCAGCAGCCACAGCGGCGCCGGCGACAGCCACAGCCGGGCCAGGGTCACGCGCTTCTTCTGCCCGGCCGACAGCTGCCGGGCCGGGGCGTCCTCGTAGCCGGCCATGCCCGTGATCTCCAGCGCCGCCTCGATCTGCTGGCCCTCGCGGCGGCCGTGCAGGCCGCACAGGAAGCGCAGGTTCTCCAGCACCGTCAGTTCGCCCTTCAGCGCCGGGAGGTGGCCCAGGTAGGCCACGGCGCGGGCGCGCAGCTCGGGCGAGGCGGGCTTGCCCTGGACCAGGACCTGGCCGGCGTCTGCGCGGAGCAGCCCGGCCAGCACCCGCAGCAGGGTGGTCTTGCCCACGCCGTTGCCGCCTTGCACCAGCAGCGCCTCGCCGGCATCGACGGCGAAATCCAGCGGGCCGAACACCGGCTCCTCGTTGCGGGCGAACGCCAGGCCATGGGCGGCCAGCAGCGGGGCGTGGGCGGTATCGGTCATCGCTGCGCATTGTAGCCGCGGGCGCTGGCGTGGCACTTGCCCGCACGCATTGCGTGGAGATGGCGCGTCCGGTAGCAAGCCGCCGGTCCTCTACCCACGGAGGAAGGCCAGGGGGCGGGATGCCGGGGTGTGGGCTGCGCCGGGGGACCGGCCCTCTCCTCCGATCCCCTCGTAGTGGGAGGGAGGGCGCCTACGGGGCTGGGACGACCCACTTCACGCAGCCCGTGTCGATGCCCTCCAGTCCTTCCGCCGGCGGCGCGAGGTACATCCGCAGCCTGACTGCCTCGCCAGCCCGCCAGTGCAGCACGCCCGCCTGGCCGAAGCGGCGGGCGAGGGCATCGGTGTCGGCGGTGGACAGGTCGGCGACCAGCCACCCCGGCTCCGGCCAGCTGCCTTCGGCGTCGCTGGCGAGGGTGGGCAGGCGGCGCAGGCCGAGGGCATCCAGCTCCGCCTGCAGGGCGGCGTCGGCCTGGCGGTTGTCCGCCTCGGGGCGCGGCCGCGAGCCGGGGTTCCAGGCAGTGATCACGGTCCAGCAGGTGGCCGGCAGGGCCGCGGCCAGCGCCGGCGGGGCGCGGTGTCCGGGCCGGAGCAGGCAGCTTCCGCCCGGGGCCAGGACCTCGTAGCGGGCGTCCAGGTAAGCCGCCAGCAGTTCCCCCGGGGCAGGCGGCGTGGCGGGAATGTGCTTATGCGCCATGGCCCATCATCCCCCGGCGGCCGCATTGCGTACACTCGCCCCTCCACGCGACTCCCCCGACGCCGAGATGCCAGTACAGATCCCGCCGACCAAGCTGCCCCGGGTGGGCACCACCATCTTCACCGTGATGTCGCAGCTGGCGGCCGAGCACGGGGCGGTCAACCTGGGCCAGGGTTTCCCGGACTTCCCGGTGCCGCAGCGGCTGGTGGACGAGCTGGACCGGGCCATGCGCGAGGGCCACAACCAGTACGCGCCGATGACCGGCGCGCCGGTGTTGCGCCAGGCGATCGCCGCCAAGGTACTGCGCTGCTACGGCGCGCAGGTTGATCCGGACGGCGAGATCACCGTCACCAGCGGCGCCACCGAAGCCATCTTCAATGCCATCCACGCGGTGGTGCGCCCGGGCGAGGAAGTAATCGTGCTCGACCCGGCCTACGACTGCTACGAGCCGGCAATCGAGCTGGCCGGTGCGCGCGCCGTGCACGTGCCGCTGGACCCGGCCACCTTCGCCGTGGACTGGGAGCGGGTGCGTGCCGCGGTCACGCCGAAGACCCGGCTGCTGATGATCAACAGCCCGCACAATCCCTCCGGCGCCATGTTCAGCGCCGACGACATGCGCGAGCTGGCCGCGCTGCTGGACGGCACTCGCATCCTGCTGGTGTCCGACGAGGTCTACGAGCACATCGTGTTCGACGGCCGCCGCCACGAGTCCGTGCTGCGCTGGCCGCAGCTGCGCGAGCGCGCCTTCGTCGTGTCCAGCTTCGGCAAGACCTACCACTGCACCGGCTGGAAGGTGGGCTACGCCATCGCCCCGCCGGCGCTGAGCGCCGAGTTCCGCAAGGTGCACCAGTACAACGTGTTCTGCACCTTCGCCCCGGCCCAGCACGCCTTCGCGGCGATGATCCGCGACGAACCGGAGCACGACCAGCAACTGGGCGCGTTCTACCAGGCCAAGCGCGACCGCTTCCGCGGGCAGCTGCTGGGCACCCGGCTCAAGCCGCTGCCGGTGCCGGGCGGCTACTTCCAGCTGGTGGACTATTCGGAGGTCAGCGACCTGCCGGACCACGAGTTCGTGAAGTGGCTGACCATCGAGAAGGGCGTGGCCGCGATCCCGCTGTCCCCGTTCTACGAGAACCCGCCCCCGGGCCAGCGCCTGGCCCGCCTGTGCTTTGCCAAGAACGAGGCAACGCTGGACGCGGCAATCGAGCGCCTCCAGGCACTGTGATTGGGGATTGGTGATTCGTGATTCGAAGGAGCGGAACCACATGATCGCTATCTGTCCGACACCCCCAGCAAGTCGCCCTTTCGCCAATCACTAATCACCAATTACGAATCACGAGCCCAGCAATGCAGGATTTGCGCATCTCCCTCGTCCAGGGCGACACCCGCTGGCACGATCCGGCGGCCAACCGCGAGTACTACGGGGCGCTGGTGGCGCCGCTGGCCGGGGCCACCGACCTGGTGGTGCTGCCGGAGACCTTCACCAGCGGCTTCTCCAACGAGGCGATCGACCGCGCCGAGGGCATGGACGGACCGACCGTGGCCTGGATCCGGGAGCAGGCGGCCAGGCTGGGGGCGGCGGTCACCGGCAGCGTGCAGCTGCGCACGGAGGAGGGCGTGTTCAACCGCCTGCTGTGGGCCACGCCCGACGGCGCGCTGGCGCACTACGACAAGCGCCACCTGTTCCGCTACGCCGGCGAGCACAGGCGCTATGCGCCGGGGCGGCAGCGCCTGACCGTGGAGTGGAAGGGCTGGCGGATCAATCCGCAGGTCTGCTACGACCTGCGCTTCCCGGTGTTCTGCCGCAACCGCTACGGGGTGGAGCGGCCGGACGGGATGGATTTCGACCTGCAGGTGTTCGTCGCCAACTGGCCCGCGCCGCGCGCGCATGCCTGGAAGACCCTGGCGCGGGCGCGGGCGATCGAGAACCTGTGCTACGTGGCCGCGGTCAACCGCGTCGGCCGCGACGGCAACGGCCTGGAGTACAGCGGCGACAGCGCGGTGATCGACTTCCTCGGCCAGGCCCAGGTCGAGGCCCATGGCCGCGAGCAGGTGCTGACCACCACGCTTTCGGCCGCGGCCCTGGCCGCGCACCGCGAGCACTTCCCGGCCATGCTCGACGCCGACCCGTTCGAACTGCGCGACCCGGCCCGCTGAACCGCGGCCGACGGACGGCGGCCCCGGTGCACGGCACGGCGACGGAAGCCTGCTATATGCTCCGCCGCATGACCCTTCCGGAGGCTGCCATGATCCGACGTCCGCGTTCCGCTTCCCGTTTCCTGGCCACCGCCCTGGCGTTTGGCCTCGGCGTGCTGGCACTGCCCCAGGCACAGGCCGGCGAGGTGGACTGCAAGCTGCGCTTCAACCTGGAAGGCTGGTCGGTGTTCTACAAGACCGCCACCGGCACCGGCGTCATTACCTGCGACAACGGCGCCAGCCGCGCGGTGAGGATCACCGCCAAGGGCGGCGGCCTGACCTTCGGCAAGTCGAAGATCGAGAACGGCGTGGGCGAGTTCTCCGGCGTCAACAGCATCGCCGAGACCCTGGGCACCTATGCCGCGGCCGAGGTGCACGCCGGCGCGGCCAAGTCCAGCAAGGCCCAGGTCATGACCAAGGGCGATGTTTCCTTGGCGCTGGCCGGCACCGGCAAGGGCTGGGACCTGGGTGTCGCGTTTGGCAAGTTTGTGATCGAGTGATTCGGGATTCGGGATTCGGGATTCGGGATTCGGGATTCGGTGAGCCCGGGTCCGGAGGGCCGCGGGGCTGGCGGAGTGGTCGCGATCGCTCTTCTGATGCGCTCGTGATGCGCAGGCGATAACCGGGCAGGGACCGGTTCCGCATCGGCCGCGAGCGGAGTTTCCAGGCCCCGGAAACGGACCTGCCCGCGCTGGGCGGGCAGGTGGGTGCGGCTCCGTGGAGCCGCGATCGGACCAGCGGGGCTTAGCCCTGGCGCGGGCCGCGGCCGCCACGGCCGCCGCCGCCCGGACGGCCGCCGCCACCGGGGCGCTTGGCGCGGTTGCCGGCGTTGCCGCGTGGGCCGCGGTCCTGGCCCGGGGTGGCGTGGTCGGAGGGGAAGTGCACGGCGTTGCCCGGATGGCCATAGGGACGCGCCGCCTTGCGCGCGCCCTGGCCGGCGCCCGGCTTGCCGGAGCGCTTGCCGCCCGGGCCGGCGTTGCGGTGGCCGCTGGGGCCGGTGGCCACGCCCTCGGGCACGTACCAGGTGCGGAATGCGGCCGGGTTGCCGTCCGGCAGCGGCTTCAGCGCGCCCTTCTGCTTGCGCTGCTTGAACGGCTTCTGCGACTGCTTGGCCGCCATCTCGCCGCTGACGGTGAGGCCGCCGTGCGGCTTCTTGCCGCCGCGGCCGCCGCGACGGTCCTCGCGCACGTGGTCGAAGCGGCGCAGTTCGCGGCCCTCGTCGGCGGTGTTGTGGCCGTTGACGTAGGCCTGCCCGCCCTGGCGCACGTGCAGCGCGGTCTTGGCCGCGCGGCGCTGGCCAATCACCGGCTGCAGGGTCAGGGTGGAGGGCGCGTTGGCGTCCAGGCCCAGCTCGCGGCGCAGGGCGTCGACCTGCTCCTGCGGCAGTTCCTGCGACTGCCCGCGCAGCAGCTCGCGCGGCAGGCTGATGTTGCCGTAGCGCACGCGCTTGAGGCGGCTGACCTGGCAGCCCTGCGATTCCCACAGGCGGCGCACTTCGCGGTTGCGGCCTTCCTTGACCACGACCTTGAACCAGTCGTGCGAGTCGGTGCCGCCGATGCGCTCGATCTGGTCGAACTTGGCCGGGCCGTCCTCCAGGGCCACGCCGCGGGCGAGGCGGTCGACCACGTTGTCCGGCACGCGCTCCTGGCCTTCCGGTGCGCGCACGCGCACCACGTACTCGCGCTCGACCTCGTGCGAGGGATGCATCATCGCGTTGGCGATCTCGCCGTCGGTGGTCAGCAGCAGCAGGCCGGTGGTGTTGATGTCCAGGCGGCCGATCGCGATCCAGCGCGCGCCCTTGAGCCGCGGCAGCGACTCGAAGATGGTCGGGCGGCCCTCGGGATCCTCGCGGGTGGTCACTTCGCCTTCGGGCTTGTTGTAGACCAGCACGCGCGCCGGCTCGGTCAGGGCCGAGGCCACGAAGGCCTTGCCGTCGAGTTCGACGCGGTCGCCGCTGCGGATGCTCTGGCCGACCTGCGCGACCTCGCCGTTGACCTTCACCAGGCCGTCGGCGATGCGCTGCTCCAGCGCGCGGCGCGAGCCGAGGCCGGCCTGGGCCAGCACCTTGTGCAGGCGCTCCTCGATCTTCGCGGCCGGGGCGGCGTCCTCGCTGCGCTTGAGCGAGAGCTTGCCGAGGGTCTTGCGTGGGGTTGTTTCAGTCATGGGTATTGCTCCGGCCTTCGGTATCGTCCGGGGCCTGGGTTGCGGGACCGGCGGCCGTATCGGCGGCCTCCGGCGAGTGGGGGGTGTCCTGGGCGGCGGCATCGGCCGCGCCTGCATCGGTTGCCGCCTGGGCGTTGGCGCCGGCCTGGCCCTCGGCGGGGTTCGCGTCCGCGTCCTGCGGCTGCGCCCCGGCGTCGCCGGCGTCGTTGGCGGAGACGCCGGCCGCGGCCGGGGCTGCGTCCGGATCCAGCGGCAGTTCCGGTTCCAGCTCGCCGATGTCCTTCAGTTCGGACAATGGCGGCAGTTCGTCCAGCCGCTTGAGGCCGAAGTAGTCCAGGAACTGCTTGGTGGTGCCGTACAGGGCCGGGCGGCCCGGCACGTCGCGGTGGCCGACCACGCGGATCCACTCCCGTTCCTCCAGCGCCTGGATGATGTTGCTGCTCACCGCCACGCCGCGCACCTGCTCGATCTCGCCGCGGGTGATCGGCTGGCGGTAGGCGATCAGCGCCAGGGTCTCCAGGGTGGCGCGGGTGTAGCGGGTCTTGCGCTCGGTCCACAGGCGGGCCACCCAGGGGTGGACCTCGGCCTTGACCTGGAAGCGGAAGCCGGAGGCAACCTCCACCAGCTCCACGCCGCGGTCGGCGCAGGCCTCGCGTAGCTGTTCCAGCGCCGTTTCCACGGCCCCCGGCGGGATCGGTTCGTCCTCCGGGAACAGGCCGCGCAGCTGCGCCAGCGGCAGGGGCTGGTTGGCCGCCAGCAGGGCAGCCTCGACGATGCGGTTGATCAGCGCCTGGTCCATGAATCTCGCAGGATCGGTTGAAGGGTGGGGCGGGCTTACTCTTCCGCCGCGGCGGAGGAGTCGTCGCCTTCGTCGAACTCGCTGTGGAATTCGAGCGGTGCGTTGGTGTTGCCGACCGCCAGCGACTTGACGTAGATCGGCGCCAGCGGTGCGTCCTGGACGATGTCCAGCAACTGCTCCTTGGCCAGCTCGAGCATGGCCAGGAAGGTCACCAGCACGCCCAGGCGGCCTTCCTCGGGGGTGAACAGCGACTCGAAGCGGTGGAAGCGGCCGTCGTCCAGCCGCTGCAGCACCTCGCCCATGCGCTGGCGGACGCTCAGCGCCTCGCGCCGGATGGCGTGGCCGCTGAACAGCTCGGCCCGGCGCAGCACGTCGTGCAGGGCCAGCAGCATCTCGCGCAGGTCCACCGGCGGCGGCAGGCGGATGGCCTGGCGGTCCGGCACGTGGGCCTGCACCGGCAGGGTGTCGCGTTCCATGCGCGGCAGCGCGTCCAGGTCCTCGGCCGCCTGCTTGAAGCGCTCGTACTCCTGCAGCCGGCGCACCAGCTCGGCGCGCGGGTCGGCTTCCTCGCCGTCCTCGTTCACCGGCCGCGGCAGCAGCATCCGTGACTTCACCTCGGCCAGGATCGCGGCCATCACCAGGTACTCGGCGGCCAGCTCGAAGCGCAGGTCCTGCATCACGTTGATGTAGTCCACGTACTGCCGGGTGATCTCGGCGACCGGGATGTCCAGGATGTCCAGGTTCTGGCGGCGGATCAGGTACAGCAGCAGGTCAAGCGGGCCCTCGAACGCGTCGAGGATGACTTCCAGCGCATCCGGCGGGATGTACAGGTCCTGCGGGATCTGCAGCAGCGGCTGCCCGTGCACGATCGCCAGCGGCATTTCCTGCTGCTGCGGTGCGGACGGCTGCTGCGGCGTTTGCAGGGTCGCGTCTTGCGCGGGTTCGGAACTCATCTGCTCGGAAAGCCATGCCCGGGTAGGGGCGCACGCAGCGCCCCGGGGCGGGAACGCGGTGCCACCTGCGGATGGCGGACGTCGCCGTGGGGACGGGACGGGCGCCTGTAAGCACATCAATACAGGCCCAGGTCGCGCGGGGCGGCGGCCGGGTGCCGGGGAGGTCGTCTGCGTGGCGGTTCGCGGTCAGCGGATCGGTCGTCGGTCGGCCGGGTGTGGAGCGGGATACCGCGCCCGGATTCCCCTGTACGGGCTGGCAGCCCTTGCAGTCTGGAGCCGACGGGCCGCTGCTTCACGGCCGCATGTGGTGCCAAGGGTAAGCGCTGCCCGGCGGCGTGTCCAGCACCGCGGTGCATGGCCGGACAGGCGGCAGATACAATCCGGGCCAACGCGTGCGGGAGCCAGCCATGTGGTACGTGATCGAGGGACATGACGCCGAGGGCGCGCTGCCGCGCCGGCGCCAGGCGCGACCGGCGCACCTGGCGCGGCTGCAGGCCCTGCGCGAGGCCGGGCGCCTGCTGGTGGCCGGGCCTTGCCCGGCGATCGATGCCGAGGACCCGGGCCCGGCCGGCTTCAGCGGCAGCGTGGTGATCGCGCAGTTCGACTCGTTGCAGCAGGCGCGTGCCTGGGCCGGGGCCGATCCCTACGTCGAGGCCGGGGTCTACGCGCGCGTCGAGGTGCGGCCGTTCCTGCCGGTCCTGCGCTGAGGAACGCGCCGCGGAACCTTGACGCCGCCTTGGCGTCCCGCATGGAAACGTTTACATTCGCGTCACGTTTCCGCGCAGGAGCCGTCCGATGGTACGCCCGGTCGTCACGATCCGCGATGTCGCCCGCGAGGCCGGGGTCTCGGTGGCCACCGTCTCGCGCGCGCTCAACGGCCACGCCAACGTGGCCGAGCCGGTGCGCAAGCAGGTCGAGGCGGTGGCGCAGCGCCTGCGCTACAGCCCGCACGGCGCCGCGCGCAGCCTCAGCAGCCGCAGCACCCAGACCATCGGCGTGGTGCTGCCGGACCTGCATGGCGAGTTCTTCTCCGAGCTGATCCGCGGCATCGGCGCCGGCGCGCGCGCGCGCCGCAAGCACATGCTGCTGTCCAGCTACCACGGCGACCCCGAGCAGCAGGCCGCGGCGTTGCGCGCGATGCGCGGGCGGGTCGACGGCCTGCTGGTGATGTCGCCGTTCGCCGACCAGCCCGGGTTCCTCGAGGAGAACCTGCCGCCATTGCCCGCGGTGCTGGTCAACACCCACCAGGCCGAGCCGGCCTGGCCGGCGTTCGAGGTGGACAACCACGCCGGGGCGATGGCGATGACCGCGCACCTGCTCGCGCTGGGCCACCGCCGCATCGCCTTCATCGCCGGCCCGGAGCCCAACTACGACGCGCAGGAACGCCTGCGTGGCTTCCGCGAGGCCATCGCCGCGCATCCGGGCGCGAGCGGATGCGAGTACCCGGGCGATTTCGACGAGGCTTCGGGGCACCGCGCGGGGCAGGCGATCCTCGCCGCGGGCGAGCGTCCGCAGGCGGTGTTCGCGGCCAACGACATGATGGCGCTGGGCTGCCTTTACGCATTCGCGCAGGCCGGCGTACGGGTGCCGCAGGACATCGCGCTCGCAGGCTTCGACGACATCCCGCTGGCGCGTTTCGTTCACCCGTCCTTGACCACGATGCGAGTGAGTATCGCGCAACTCGGAGGACGCGCAGTGGAGCGCCTGCTCGACCAGATCGAAGCCGGCGCGGACGTGGCCGGACCCGCATCGGGCGAGGTGGCGGACCGGCACGTGCTGGCACCGGAACTGGTGGTGCGCGCATCCAGCGGGGGCCCGGAGCATCCCGCGTCCGGCACCGGTCCGGGCTAGACGAACGAAGGCCTGACCACATCAGGCCCATCCATCCTGGGAGGGAGCGATGAAACGCATTGGAACCGATCGGCCCGCGCGCAGCCTGCTGAGCCTGGCGCTGGCAGGCTGCCTGGCGCTGGGTAGCGGCGCGGCGCTGGCGCAAAGCTCGGCCGCGACCATCCGCGGCCACGTGCATGCCGATTCCGCGCCCGCGGCCGGCGCCACCGTCACCGCGGTCAACACCGCCACCGGCCTGCGGCGCAGCGTGCGCGTGTCCGGAGAGGGACGCTACACCCTGGCCGGCCTGCCGCCGGGCACCTATCGCGTGGAGGTCGACGCCAACGGCCAGACCGCCTCCCGCGAGCTGACGGTGCAGGTTGGCCAGACCGCGACCGTGGACCTGGGCGTGGGCGGCCTGCCGGAGGGCGCGCCGACCGGCGAGGCGACCACCCTGGAGGCGGTGCAGGTCACCGCGCAGGCCGCGGTGGAGACCCGCACCTCGGAGGTGGCCAGCTACGTCACCCAGAAGCAGATCCAGGCGCTGCCGCAGAACACCCGCAACTTCCTCGCCTTCGCCGACACCGCGCCGGGCGTGCAGTTCATCACCGACGCCAGCGGCAACACCCGGATCCGCTCCGGCGCGCAGAGCGCCAACGCGGTCAACGTGTTCATCGACGGCGTGGGCCAGAAGAACTACGTGACCACCGGCGGCATCAGCGGCCAGGACACCAGCCGCGGCAACCCCTTCCCGCAGTCGGCGATCGGCGAGTACAAGGTCATCACCCAGAACTACAAGGCCGAGTTCGACCAGCTCAGCAGCGCGGCGATCGTGGCCGCCACCCGCTCCGGCTCCAACGAGTTCGAGGGCAGCTTCTTCTGGGACCGCACCAGCACCGAGTGGCGCTCGCGCAGCCGCTTCGAGGAGCGCGAGGGCGCGACCAAGGCCGAGAGCAAGCAGGAGCAGTATGGCGTCAGCTTCGGCGGCCCGATCATCCGCGACGTGGCCCACTTCTTCCTCGCCTACGAGGCCAAGGAGTACCAGACCCCCCGCAACTTCCTGCTCGGCCGCGGCTACACCCCCGACCAGTTGCCGCCCGACCTGCGCGAGCAGTACGGCACCGGCACCTACACCTCGCCGTTCAAGGAGGACCTGTACTTCGCCAAGGTCGACTGGCTGTTCGGCGAGAACCACTACTTCGAGCTCACCGCCAAGTACCGCGACGAGAGCGAGACCATCCAGGTGCAGGACCAGCGCCTGCCGCCGGCGGCCACGCTCAACACCAACGAGGAGACCCGGGTCGACCTGCGCTACCAGCTGACCGCAGGCGACTGGCTCAACGACGCCCACATCACCTACGAGGACGCGTTCTGGAGCCCGTTGCCGGCCAACTTCGTGCCCGGCTACTACCTCAGCGACGGCAACTGGACCGACACCATCGTCCGCAGCGGCGGCAGCGACAACTACCAGGACAAGGGCCAGAAGGGCTGGTCCTTCCAGGACGACCTCACCTACAGCGGCTGGGACGGCCATACGCTGAAGATGGGCATCAAGTACAAGAAGGTCGACCTGAAGACCCTGGAGCAGAACAAGTACAACCCGGTCTTCTACTACGACATCAACGAAAGCCTGGACGTGCCGGTGCACGTGGAGTTCGGCGCGCCGGTCGCCGGGTTCGGCAACGGCACCGCCTCCTCCGGCAACAAGCAGTTCGGCATCTACATCCAGGACGACTGGGAGGTCAACGAGCACCTGACCGTCAACCTGGGCGTGCGCTGGGACTACGAGCAGACGCCCAGCTACGAGGACTACGTCACCCCGCAGCAGGTGGTGGACGCGCTGCGCGCCTCCAACGCCGCGCTTCCGGGCTCCAGCGTGGACGTCGAGGACTACATCAGCACCGGCAACAACCGCAAGGCGGACAAGGACAACTGGGCCCCGCGCCTGGGCTTCTCCTGGGACTTCTTCGGCGACCAGCGCCACGTGCTGTTCGGCGGCGCCGGCCGTTCCTACGACCGCAACCTGTTCGACTACCTGCAGAACGAGGTCTCCAAGGCCAGCTGGGGCCAGTACACCTACGACTTCGACACCCCGGCCCACCCCTGCGACACCGCCACCGGGGCGACCTGCCGTGCCTGGGACCCGCGCTACCTGGATCCGGAGTTCCTGCGCGCCTCGGCCAGCGTGGCCGGCGCGCGCGAGGTGTTCCTCAACCACAACGACCTGGAGGTCCCGTACTCGGACCAGTTCAGCCTCGGCATCCGCGACACCTGGGCGCTGGGCGGGCACGACTGGAGCACCGAGCTGACCTTGTCCTACGTGCGCAGCCACGACGGCATCGCGTTCCTGCTGGGCAACCGCCGCGACGACGGCAGCTTCTTCCCCTCCGATCCGCCGGACGCGACCGATCCGCCGCCGTGGGGCATCGGCTTCGCCCCGTTCTCCAACCTGATCCTGGCGCAGAACGCGCTGGAGACCCGCACCCGCTCGGTCTACCTCAAGGTGGAGAAGCCGTACACCAACGCCTCGCCGTGGGGCGTGACCCTGGCCTACACCTGGACCGATTCGGAGCAGAACAGCCCGGTCGACGGCTGGCCGGGCGCATTCAACGCCGAACGGATCGAGGATTACGGCTGGTTCCCGGGCAAGGTGCCGGAGAACCGGGTGGTGCTGACCGGCATCTGGGACGGCCCCTGGGGCACGACCTTCTCCGGCAAGGGCACCTGGGCCGACGCCACCCCGCGCTACTACCAGAACTGCAACGTCTCCGCCTGGGCGTACTGCTACTACGACAGCTACACCCCGGACGAGGAGTTCAAGCAGCTGGACGTGGCGCTTGAGAAGGTCTGGGACACCGGCGGCGGAATCAGCTTCCGCGTGCGCGGCGACGTGCTCAACGTGTTCAACTGGTCCAACTACGACGGCTACGAGGACTGGCGCGGAGGCGCGGGCGAGCCGCAGAATCCGGCCTGGGGCACGCCGTTGTCGATCGCCTTGCCGACGCGCACGTTCAAGCTGACGCTCGGGATCGACTGGTGAGCGCCGGCGCGCCGCCGCCGGCCTGCCTGCACCGGGGCGGCGGCGCGCACGGCATGGAGCGGATCCGGTCCCGCCGCCGGCGGCAATGAGGAGAGAGCGGTCTTGAAACGGTGGTACTGGCAACGCTGCATCGTCCCCCTGGCGGGCCTCCTGTTGCTGCTGGCCGGATGCCGGCAGGAAACGCCGCCGCCGCCGGCCGAGCTGCCGCCGCCGCCCAAGCCCGACGTGATCCTGATCGAGCCCGTGCTCCCCGAACGCCCGCCGCGGCCGGAACTGCCGCCGCTGTTCCGCGACATCGAGCGGCGCACGTTCCAGTTCTTCTGGGACACCACCAACGAGCAGAACGGGTTGACCCCGGACCGCTATCCCTCGCGCCCGTTCGCCAGCGTGGCCTCGATCGGCTTCGCCCTGACCGCGTACCCGATCGGCATCGAGAACGGCTGGGTCAGCCGCACCCAGGCGGTGGACCGCACCCTGACCACGCTGCGCTTCCTGCGCGACATCCCGCAGGGGCCCCAGGCCACCGGGCGCGGTGCGTACAAGGGCTTCTACTACCACTTCCTCGACATGCAGAACGGCCACCGCTACGACAGCTGGGTGGAGCTGTCCAGCGTGGACACCGCGATCCTGATGATGGGCGTGCTGTTCGCCCAGGCCTACTACGAAGGCGACGACCCGCGCGAACAGGAGATCCGCAAGCTGGCCGACCAGCTCTACCGCCGGGTGGACTGGAAGTGGCTGCAGGTGCGCCCGCCGCTGATCTCGATGGGCTGGTTCCCCGAGAGCGGGTTCATCCAGCACGACTGGATGGGCTACAACGAGGCCATGCTGCTGTACATCCTGGCCCTGGGCTCGCCGACCCACGCGGTCGAGCCGGAGGCCTGGACGGTGTGGACCCGCACCTACAACAACGACTGGGGCGTGTACTACGGCCAGGAGTACCTGAGCTTCGGCCCGCTGTTCGGCCACCAGTACAGCCATGTCTGGATCGACTTCCGCGACATCCAGGACCAGTACATGCGCGAACGCGGGATCGACTACTTCCTCAACAGCCGTCGCGCGGCGCTGGCCCAGCGCGAGTACGCCATCGCCAACCCGATGAAGTGGAAGGACTACGGCGAGAACGTCTGGGGCCTGACCGCCGGCGACGGCCCGCAGAACACCCGCCAGATCTACCGCGGCGAGGAGCGCGAATTCCGCCACTATTCCTCGCGCGGCGCCGGCCTGCGCGAGAACTTCGACGACGGCACCATCGCCCCGACCGCGGCGATCTCCTCGATCGTGTTCGCGCCGGAGGTGGTGATCCCGGCCACGGAGGAGATGCTCCGCCGCTACGGCGACTACCTGTACTCCAGCTACGGCTTCCTGGACTCGTTCAACCCCAGCTTCAACTACGACATCCCGCTCAAGACCGGGCGCATCGTCCCCGGCAAGGGCTGGGTGGCCAGCGACTACATCGGCATCGACCAGGGGCCGATCCTGGCGATGATCGCCAACTACCGCAACGAGTTCGTGTGGTCGGTGATGAAGAAGAGCCCGTACATCCGCACCGGCCTGGAGCGTGCCGGCTTCCGCGGCGGCTGGCTGGCGCCGGAGGACGAGGACGAGGGCATGGAAGCCGACCGCCGCGCCGCCGACGCGCGCGCGCTGGGCATGGCCGAGTCGCGCGCGGCGGCCGCCGAGGCCCAGCGCAAGGAGCAGCAGCGCAGGGAAGAGCCGGCCGCGGCCAACCGCGCGCAGCCGCCGAGGCAGTGATGGCCACGCCGCGGCTGCTGCGTGCCTGCCTGCTGCCGTTGCTGGCGCTGCTGCTGGCCGGTTGCGGCGGCGACCCGGCCGCGCAGCCGGTGCGCTTCTGGGCGATGGGCCGCGAGGCCGAGGTGGTAAGCGTCCTGGTCGAGGAGTTCGAGCGCGAGAGCGGGATCGAGGTGGAGATCCAGCAGATCCCCTGGACCGCCGCGCACGAGAAGCTGCTGACCGCGTTCGCCGCCGACGCGATGCCGGACGTGTGCCAGCTCGGCAATACCTGGATCCCCGAATTCGCCCAGCTGGGCGCACTGCAACCGCTGCAGGCGCGGGTGGATGCCTCGGCCAGCATTGAACCGGCCGACTACTTCCCGGGCATCTGGGACACCGCCGTGGTCGACGGCCAGCTGGTGGGCGTGCCGTGGTACGTGGACACGCGCCTGCTGTTCTACCGCAAGGACCTGCTGCGCGAGGCCGGGGTTGGACAGCTGCCACGCACCTGGGCCGAGTGGGAGCAGGCCATGGCCGCGGTCAAGCGCCACCTGGGGCCCGGGCGCCACGCCATCCTGATGCCGCTCAACGAATTCGAGCAGCAGCTGTCGCTGGCGCTGCAGCAGGACGACCCGCTGCTGCGCGACGACGACACCCGCGGCAACTTCTCCAGCCCCGGCTTCCGCCGCGCGCTGGCGTTCTACGCCAACGTGTTCGAGCAGGGCTGGGCGCCGAAGGTCTCCGAGACCCAGATCTCCAACGTCTGGGACGAATTCTTCCGTGGCTCCTACGCGTTCTACCTGTCCGGGCCCTGGAACATCCGCGAGTTCCGCCGCCGCCAGCCGCCGCAGCTGGAAGGGCAGTGGGGCACGATGCCGCTGCCGGGGCCGCACGGCCCGGGCGCGGGCATCGCCGGCGGCACCAGCCTGGTCCTGTTCCGTGGCTCGCCGCGTTCGGAACAGGCCTGGAAGCTGGTGGAGTTCCTTTCGCGCCCGGACATCCAGCAGCGCTTCCACGCCTTGATCGGCGACCTGCCGCCGCGCCGCAGCGCCTGGGAACACCCTGACCTGGCCGGCGACCCGCTGGCCGCCGCGTTCCGCGACCAGCTGGAGCGCGCGAAGCCGGCGCCCAAGGTGCTGGAGTGGGAGCGCATCGCCCAGGAGATGCGCCTGGTCACCGAGCGGGTGGTGCGCGGCGGCCTGGCCCAGGACGCGGCCGCGCGCGAGCTGGATGCGCGGGTCGACGGCATCCTCGCCAAGCGGCGCTGGATCCACGAACGCGCCGCCGCGCAGGGGGCGGGGCGATGAGCGCGCGCCTGGCCGGATGGCTGTTCGTGGGCCCGGCGCTGCTGGTGCTGGGCCTGTTCTTCGCCCTGCCGGTGCTGTCGGCGCTGGCGCTGAGCCTGACCGACTTCGACCTGTACGCGCTGGCGGACATGCGCAACCTGCGCTTCGTCGCCCTGGACAACTACCTGGAGCTGTTGCGCACGCCGCTGTTCTGGAAGGCGCTGTGGAACACCACCTATTTCGTGGTGGTGGGCGTGCCGTTGTCGGTGGCGGTGTCGCTGGGCGCGGCACTGCTGCTCAACGCCCCGGCTGCGCGGCTGCGCGGCCTGTTCCGCACCGCGCTGTTCGCGCCGGTGGTCACCACCCTTGTGGCGGTGGCGGTGATCTGGCGCTACCTGTTCCATACCAGCTACGGCCTGGTGAACTGGGCGCTGGGCCACCTGGGCATCGACCCGGTCGACTGGCTGGGCGACCCGCGCTGGGCGATGCCGACCATCATCCTGTTCGCGGTGTGGAAGAACTTCGGCTACAACATGGTGATCTTCCTCGCCGGCCTGCAGGCCATCCCGCGCGACCTGTACGAGGCCGCGCGCATCGACGGCGCCTCGCGCTGGCAGCAGTTCCTGCACATCACCCTGCCGCAGCTGGGGCCGGTGCTGCTGGTGGTCGGGGTGATCACCGTGTCCGGCTACTTCCAGCTGTTCGCCGAGCCCTACGTGATGACCCGCGGCGACCCGCTGCAGAGCACGGTCAGCGTGCTGTACTTCATGTTCGAGGAAGGCTTCAAGTGGTGGAACCTGGGCCGCGCCTCGGCCGTGGCCTTCCTGCTGTTCGTGGTGATCCTGGCGGCGACCACGCTGATGCTGCGGCTCGGCCGCCGCAGGGGGATGGTATGAGCGCAGGGCAGTCCATCGGGCGCGAGGTCGGGCAGTCGCGCCTGCACGCGCTGCTGGTCAACGGCGCGTTGTTTGCGCTGGCGCTGGTGAGCCTGGCTCCGCTGCTGTGGATGCTCTCGGTGTCGTTCATGCCCACCGGCGAGGCCGCGCGTTTCCCGCCGCCGTTGCTGCCCTCGGAGCTGAGCGGGGAGAACTACCGGGCGCTGTTCGGCCGCACCGGCATGGGCCGCAACTTCCTCAACAGCCTGCTGGTGGCCGGCGCGATCACCATCGGTTCGCTGCTGGTGAACACCCTGGCCGGCTATGCCTTCGCCAAGCTGCGCTTCCGCGGCCGCGACCGGCTGTTCCAGCTGCTGCTGGCGGCGCTGGTGGTGCCGGCGCAGGTGGCGATGCTGCCGCTGTTCCTGCTGATGAAGCAGCTGGGCCTGGTCAACAGCTACGCCGGCGTGGTGCTGCCGGCGCTGGCCAGCGTGTTCGGCATCTTCCTGGTGCGGCAGTACGCGCGCTCGATCCCCGACGAGCTGCTGGAGGCGGCGCGGATCGACGGGGCGGGGGAGTGGCGGATCTTCTTCTCCATCGTCCTGCCCATGCTCAAGCCGGTGCTGGTGACGCTGGCGATCTTCTCCTTCATGGCCGCCTGGAACGACTTCATGTGGCCGCTGATCGTGCTCACCGACCAGGAGCACTACACCCTGCCGGTGGCCCTGGCCACGCTCTCGCGCGAGCACATCATGGACGTGGAACTGATGATGGCCGGCGCGGTGGTCACGGTGCTGCCGGTGCTGCTGCTGTTCCTGCTGCTGCAGCGCTACTACATCCAGGGCCTGCTGCTGGGCAGCGTCAAGGGATAGGAGGTTCGTCGATGGTGCCTGTGGCGATGCGTGGAGCCATCCTGCTGTCGGGCGCACTGGCGCTGCATCCCGCCGTCGCCGGCGCGCAGGCGCGGGTGCTGGACGGGTTCGAGGATCCGGCGCCGTGGAGGGTGGTCGCGTCCGACCAGGTCAGCGGTGCGATCCGCCGCGTCGAAGGCGCCCGGGGCGGGGCCCTATGCCTGGACTACGACTTCAACGGTGTGTCCGGCTACGCCGGCATCCAGCGCGACCTGCCGCTGGAGTACCCGGACAACTACCGCTTCTCCTTCCACCTGCGCGGCGATTCCCCGGCCAACGACCTGCAGTTCAAGCTGGTCGACGCCAGCGGCGACAACGTGTTTTGGGTCAACCGCCCGCGCTACGACTTCCCGGCCGACTGGACCGAGGTGCGCTACCGCACCCGCCACATCGACAAGGCCTGGGGCCCGGATCCGGATCGCGTGCTCCGCCGCAGTGCCAAGGTCGAGTTCACCATCTACAACAATGCCGGCGGCCGCGGCAGCGTCTGCTTCGACGAGCTGGCGCTGGAACCGCTGCCGCCGGATCCGGCCACCCCGCCGGCGGCCGTTGCGGTGGAGGCCAGCACTGCCGCCGCCCGCGCCGTGCACGCCATCGACGGCGACCGCGGCACGGCCTGGGAGGCCCGCGGCCGCCAGCGCCTGTTGCTGGACCTGGGCCAGGAGCGCGAGTTCGGTGGCCTGGTGCTGCGCTGGGCCGATGCCCGCCGGCGCCCGCAGCGCTACGCGGTGGAACTGGAAGATGCCGACGGCCAGTGGCGCACGGTGCGCACGGTCGAGCAGGGCCGCGGTGACAGCGACTGGTTGGCGCTGCCGGAAGCGGAGGCGCGGCGGATCGCGCTGCGGCTGGAAGGCGGACGCTACGCCCTGGCCGAGGCGCAGGTGCAGCCGCTGGAGTTCTCGGCCCATCCCAATGATTTCATCAAGGCCCTGGCCCGCGAGCTGCCGCGCGGCTGGCTGCCGCGCGGTTTCAGCGGCGAGCAGCCCTACTGGACCATCATCGGCGTCGATGGTGGCAGCGAGCAGGGCCTGGTCGGCGAGGACGGCGCGGTCGAGCTGGCGCGTGGCGGCTTCAGCATCGAGCCCTTCGTGCTCGAAGGCGGCCGGCTCGTCGGCTGGGCCGACGTGAAGCCGGTGCAGCGCCTGCCCGGCGAGGGGCTGCCCATGCCGGAGGTGGAGTGGACCGCGGCCGGCGAAGGCGGCGATGCGCCGGCGCTGCAGGTTTCCGCCTTCGCCCATGGCCAGGCGGGCGACTCGCGCGTGGTCGCGCGCTACCGCCTGCGCAACCCGCATCCACAACCACGCGAGTACGTGCTGGCGCTGGCGGTGCGGCCTTTGCAGGTCAATCCGCCGGCGCAGTTCCTCAACACCATCGGCGGCGTCAGCCCGATCAGCTCGCTGGCCATCGACGGCGCCACCGTGTCGGTGGACGGCCGGCCGCGGGTCTACGCGACCCGGCCACCGGACCAGGCCTTTGCCACGCCGTTCGACGCCGGGCTGGACGTGCAGCGCCTGGCCTCCGGCGACATCCCTGCCGCATCCGCGGTGGAGGATCCGACCGGCCTGGCCTCGGGCATGCTGCTGTACCGCTGGCGGCTGGCCCCCGGCGAGGAACGCGAGGTCGCCCTGGTCGCGCCGCTGGACGGCGAAACTGCTCCGCCGCCCGGTTTCGACGCCGCGCGTGCCGCCGAAGAAACCGCTGCGCGCTGGCAGGAACTGCTGGGCCAGGTGGAGCTGCGGCTCCCGGCGGAGGGCCGCGACTTCGCCGCCACCGTGCGCACCGCGCTGGCGCACATGCTGGTCTCGCGCGTCGGCCCGCGCCTGCAGCCGGGCACGCGCTCGTATTCGCGCAGCTGGATCCGCGACGGGGCGATGATCTCCGAAGGCCTGCTGCGCCTGGGGCGGCCCGAGGTCGTGCGCCAGTACCTGGAGTGGTACGCGCCCTACCAGTTCGAGAACGGCAAGGTCCCGTGCTGCGTCGACGCGCGCGGCAGCGACCCGGTGCCGGAGAACGACAGCCACGGCGAGCTGGTGTTCAACATCGCCGAGTACTGGCGTTACACCGGCGACCGCGAATTCCTGCAGCGGATGTGGCCGCACGTGCGCGGTGCGTTCGACTACATGGAACGGCTGCGCGCCAGCGAGCGCACGGAGGAGAACCGCAGGCGCGACCCGGCCTTCTACGGGATGATGCCGGTGTCGATCAGCCACGAGGGCTATTCGGCCAAGCCGATGCACTCGTACTGGGACAACTTCTGGGCCCTGCGCGGCTACAAGGACGCGGTGGAAGTGGCCCAGGCGCTGGGCTTGCGCGAGGAGGCCCGGCGCATGGCCGCCGCGCGCGACCAGTTCCGCGCCGACCTCGCCGCATCGCTGCGCGCCGCCACCGCCCGCCATGGCATCGACTACCTGCCCGGCGCCGCGGAACTGGGCGACTTCGACCCGACCTCGACCACCATCGCGCTGGCCCCGGGCGGCGAGCAGGACTGGCTGCCGCGCGAGCTGCTGGAGAACACCTTCGAGCGCTACTGGCAGCAGTTCGTCGAGCGCCGCGACGGCCGCCGCGAATGGAAGGACTACACGCCCTACGAGTGGCGCAACGTGGCCGCCTTCGTGCGCCTGGGCTGGCGCGACCGCGCCTGGCAGGCGGTGGAGTACTTCTTCGCCGACCGCGCGCCGCCGCCCTGGAACCAGTGGGCCGAGGTGGTCTCGGCCACGCCGCGCAAGCCGTTCTTCGTCGGCGACCTGCCGCATGCCTGGGTGGCCTCGGACTTCGTGCGCTCGGCGCTGGACATGTTCGCCTACCACCGCGAGCGCGACGACAGCCTGGTGCTGGCCGCCGGCGTGCCGCTGGACTGGCTGGAAGGCGAGGGCATCCAGGTGCGCGGCCTGCACACCCCCCACGGCCGCCTCGGCTACGCGCTGCGCCGCCGCGATGGACAGCTGCAGCTGGACGTGGCCGGCGACGCAGGGCTGCCGCCGGGCGGGCTGGTGCTGCCCTGGCCATACGCGGGCCATCCCGGACGGACGACGATCGATGGCCGCCCCGCCAAGTGGACCGGTGGCGAGCTGCGCATCACCCGGCCCGGGGCAGAGGTAAGGATCGAGGTGGCCGGTCCGTAACCGTCGGCAACAAAAAAGCCGGGCATTGCCCGGCTTTCCTGGTGTCGAGGTGAGGCGGCTCAGGCCGCGCGCGCCGCGGCAACAATCCCGGCGGCCTTGGCCGCGCTGGCCTCGACCTTGTCCCACTCGCCGGCCTTGAGCCAGTTCTTCGGCACCATCCACGAGCCGCCCACGCAGACCACGTTCGGCTGGGCCAGGAACTCGGCCGCGGTGTCTTCGGTGATGCCGCCGGTGGGGCAGATCTTCAGCTCGGCCAGCGGGCCGGCCAGGCCCTTGAGCATGGCCAGGCCGCCGACCGCGTTGGCCGGGAACAGCTTGCACACGCGGAAGCCGCGCGCCATCAGCGACAGGAATTCGGTCGGGGTCGCACCGCCGGGCACGGCCGGGATCGGCGCCCTGGCCAGCGCGTCGGCCAGTTCGGCCGGGGTGCCCGGGGTGACCAGGAAATCGGCGCCCAGCTCGATGCACTTCTGCATCTGCTCGACCGTGGTCACCGTGCCCATGCCCACGGCGATGCCGGGCAGTTCCTTCTTGAGCGCCACCAGCGCATCCAGCGCGCAGGGGGTGCGCAGGGTCAGTTCGATCGCGGTCAGTCCGCCCTTGAGCAGCGCGGCGGAAAGCTTGCGCGCCTCGTCGACGCTGTCGGCGGTGACCACCGGCAGGATGCCGGCCTGGCTCAGCAGCTGTTCGGCCTTGGCCTGGGTCTGGTCGATGCTCATGGAATCGGTGGCTCCGTAAGTGCGGGGTCGCGGCCACGGGCCGCGCGTGCATGGGGTGGGCCGCCGCGGGCGCGGCGGCGGTAGCTCAGTTGTCCTTCTCGGCGTGCGGCGCCAGCGCCGCCTCGGTCGTGCTGCCCAGTTCGTACTCGGCGTCGTAGTCCCAGGCGCTGCCGTCGTGCGCCGGCGGGCCACAGGAGATCGAGGTTGCGCCCTGGTCGGCCGGACCGACGTTGGCGCGGTTGTAGGCGAACAGGTTGCGGCCCAGGTCGTGCGCCGCGCGGCTGGTGTTGGGCGCCACCTCGCGGGCGTTCCACTCGGCCGCGTCGACCAGTACTTCGAGCACGCCGGCCTCGCTGTCCAGGCGCACGATGTCGCCGTCGCGGATCTTGCCGATCGGGCCGCCGCGCGCCGCTTCCGGGGTGACGTGGATCGCCGCCGGGATCTTGCCTGATGCGCCGGACAGGCGGCCGTCGGTGACCAGCGCCACCTTGCGGCCCTGGTTCTGCAGCATGCCCAGCAGCGGCGCCAGCGAGTGCAGCTCGGGCATGCCATTGGCGCGCGGGCCCTGGTAGGTGACCACCGCGACGAAGTCGTGCGGCAGCACGCCGGCGGCGTGCAGCTTGTTGAGCTTCTGCGGGGCGTCGACCACCACCGCCTGTGCCTCGACGCAGCGGTGCTCCGGCTTGACCGCCGACAGCTTGATCAGGGCGCGGCCGATGTTGCCGCGGAGCAGGCGCAGGCCACCCTGGCTCTCGAACGGCGCGGCCACGGTGCGCACCACGCTCTCGTCGCCGGAGGCCGCCGCCGCGGGGGCCGAGCCCAGCACGCCGTTCTCCAGGCGCGGCTCGCGGGTGTAGGCGCGCATGCCTTCCGGCACCACGGTCTGCAGGTCGTGCATCAGGCCTGCGTCCAGCAGCTCGCGGAACACGAACGGCACGCCGCCGGCGGCCTGGAAGCGGTTCACGTCGGCCTCGCCATTGGGGTACACGCGCGCCAGCAGCGGCACCACCTGCGAGATCTGGTCCATGTCGTCCCAGGTCAGGACGATGCCGGCGGCGCGGGCCACGGCGATCCAGTGGATGGTGTGGTTGGTCGAGCCGCCGGTGGCCATCAGCGCGACGATGGCGTTGACGATGGCGCGCTCGTCGATCAGCCGGCCCAGGGGACGGTAGTCGTCGCCCAGCGCGGTCATCTGCAGCACCCGGCGCACGGCTTCCTCGTCCAGCGCCTTGCGCAGCGGCGTGCCCGGGTTGATGAACGAGCTGCCCGGCAGCTGCACGCCCATGGCCTCCAGCAGCACCTGGTTGGAGTTGGCCGTGCCGTAGAAAGTGCAGGTGCCCGGGGAGTGGTAGGACTGAGCCTCCACCTCCAGCAGTTCCTCGCGGGTGGCCTCGCCGGCGGCGTAGCGCTCGCGCACCTCGGCCTTCTTCTTGTTGGGGATGCCCGAGGGCATCGGGCCGGCCGGCACGAACAGCGCCGGCAGGTGGCCGAAGGCCAGGGCGCCGATCAGCAGGCCCGGCACGATCTTGTCGCAGATGCCCAGGTACAGGGCCGCGTCGAAGGCGTCGTGGCTCAGGCCGATGGCGGTGGCCTGGGCGATCACGTCGCGCGAGAACAGCGACAGCTCCATGCCGCCGCGGCCCTGGGTGACGCCGTCGCACATCGCCGGCACCCCGCCGGCCACCTGCGCGGTGGCACCCAGCTCGCGGGCCAGGGCGCGGATCCGCTCCGGGTAGTGCTCGTACGGCTGGTGCGCCGAGAGCATGTCGTTGTAGGCGGTGATGATGCCCAGGTTGGGCGTCGCCGAGCCGCGCAGGCGGGCCTTGTCGTGCTCGCCGCAGGCGGCGAACACGTGGGCCAGGTTGGCGCAGCTGAGCGGGGTGCGGTTGGGGCCGTTGCGCACCGCCTCGTCGATGCCTGCCAGGTAGGCGGCGCGCGAGGGGGCGCTGCGCTTGCGGATGCGCTCGGTGACGGCTTCGATCTTCGGATGCAGGCTCATGTCGTACCAGGAAGTGGCGGAGCTGGCGCCGTCGCCGGCGCGGGCTGCAGGGACGGGGCGGCGGGCCCGGGGCGTGCCGCCCCGGTATCAGACAGGTGTGGGCGGCGGGCCTCGCATCAAGGACACCAGTGTACGCGCAGTGGGCTGGCGCTCAGGCCCAGCACCGCGCGGATCGGCATTTCGCGCACGTCGTCGCCGGCCAGGGCACGCTCCAGCACCTCGCGTTTGGCCTCGCCGCGCAGCAGCAGCAGGTGCCGGCGGCAGCGGGCCAGGCCGGCGCGGGTGAGGGTGATGCGCGTGGTCCACTCGGCCGCGACCGGGCAGCCGGTGGCGTCGAGCACGGCGTAGTCGTCCTGCGCGGCCAGCGCGGCGTCCAGGTCCACCGAACCGGGGAACAGCGAGGCGGTGTGGCCGTCGTTGCCCATGCCCAGCACCGCCACGCAGGGATCCTGCGCGTTGGCCGATTCGCGGTTGGCGGCTTCCACGCATTCGGCGGCCGACAGCCCCTCGCGTACCAGCGGCTCGAAATGCAGGCCGGGCGCGCGCTCCAGCAGGCTCTCGCGGATCAGCCTGGTGTTGCTGGCCGGATGGTCGGCGGGCACGAAGCGGTCGTCGACCAGGCCGACGCTCACCTTCGACCAGTCCAGCGGCGCCTGCGCCAGCCGGCTGTAGGCCGGCGCCGGGGTGGTGCCGCCGGAGAGCAGGGCACGGGCACGGCCGCTGGCGGCCAGGTCGGCGGCGATCGCCGCCTGGATGTCGGCCGCGATGGCCTCGCCCCAGGCCTCGACGCCCGCGTGCTCGATCCATTCGATGCGCGGATCGGCCTTCATGCCGCGGCCTCCCGGCGGACCATGTCCACCGCGTAGGCGGCCGCGCCGAGCAGGCCGGCATGCGGATGCAGCACCGCCAGCGAGGGCACGCGGGCCATGGTCGGCGAGAACCGGCCCTTGTATTCGAAGCGCTGGCGGAAGCCGGAATGGCGCAGCGAGTCCAGCATCTTCGGCACCAGGCCGCCGGTGAGGAACACGCCGTCCCAGGCGCCCAGGGTCAGCACCAGGTCGCCGGAAATGGCGCCGAACACCGCGCAGAACACGTCCACCGCGCGCATGCACAGCGGGTCGCCGGCGGCGGCGCGGGCAGTGACGTCCTTGGGCTCGAGCAGGCCCGGGTCGACCCCGGCGATCTCGCACAGGGCGCGGTGGATGTTGACCAGGCCGGGGCCGCAGATCAGGCGCTCGTTGGAGACGCGGCCGAACTGCGCCGACAGGATTTCCAGGATGCGGATCTCCTCCGGCGTGCCCGGCGGGAAGCTGACGTGGCCGCCCTCGGTCTCCAGCGGGTAGCAGCGGCCGTCGCGCACCACCAGCCCGCCCACGCCCAGGCCGGTGCCCGGGCCGAGCACGGCGTAGGTGCGCGGCTCGCCCAGCGGCGCCGGGGTCCAGGACACGCCGCCGATCGGCACCACGTCCTCGGCCCGGTACAGGCTGATGGCCATGGCCTGGGCGGCGAAGTCGTTGATCAGGTAGACCTGCTCGAAGCCCAGCATCTCGCGGGTGCGCGGGCGCGAAATCACCCACGGATGGTTGGTGATGCGCGCCTCGTCGCCGTCAACCCGGCCGGCGACGGCGAACACGCCGCGGTGGGCGCTGGCCTGGGCCTGGTCGAGGTAGTGGCGCGCGGCCTCGGCCAGCGACGGGAACTGGGCCACCGCGAACTCGCGCACGCTGTCCTCCAGCAGCGGGACCGGGGCGCCTGGGTCGGCCAGGGCGAAACGCGCGTTGGTGCCGCCGATGTCGGCGATCAGGAACAGTTCGGCCATGGTCAGCGGGCGTCGCGTGCCGGACGCGCGACGGCGTCGAAGCTTTCAGGCAGGAACACGGCCGCGTCCTCCGGACCCCAGCTGCCGGCCGGGTAGGGCTGCAGCGGCGAGTTGTCGGCGCGCCAGGCGTCGACCACGCTGTCGATCCAGGCCCAGGCGGCCTCGACCTCGTCATTGCGCACGAACAGGGCGTGGTTGCCGTGGAAGGCATCCAGGAACAGGCGCTCGTAGGCGATGCGGCGGTTCTGGCCGGTCTCCGAGGACAGCTGCAGTTCCAGCGGATGCAGCTCCAGGGTGCCCCATTCCGGGCCGGCCAGGCTGCTCATCAGGCCCAGCTCGATGTCCTCCTGCGGCTGCAGGCGGAAAGTCAGGCGGTTGGGCACGGCGTTGTTGCGGTCCGGGCGCTCGAACAGCCAGTGGGTGACCGGCTTGAGGGTCACGGTGACCACGGTTGAGCGCTCGGCCATGCGCTTGCCGGTGCACAGGTGGAACGGCACCCCGGCCCAGCGCCAGTTGTCGATGTGCGCGGTGACGCCGACGAAGGTTTCGACATCGCTGTCATCCGGCGGCGCGTAGCCCTGCACCGGCTCACCGTTGATGGTGCCCGCGGTGTAGCGGCCGCGCACGCTGTGGCGGCGCGCCTCGGAGGCGCAGAACGGGCGCAGGGCGCGCAGCACCTTGACCTTTTCGTCGCGGATGCGGTCGGCCTCCAGCGAGGCCGGCGGCTCCATCGCCACCAGGCACAGCAGCTGCAGGATGTGGCTCTGGACCATGTCGCGCAGGGCGCCGGAGCGGGCGTAGTAGGAGTTGCGCCCGTCCACGCCCTCGCTCTCGGACACCAGGATGTGCACCGAGTCGATGTAGTTGCGGTTCCACACCGCCTCCAGCAGGGCGTTGCCGAAGCGCAGCGCCAGCAGGTTCTGCACCGCCGCCTTGCCCAGGTAGTGGTCGATGCGGAAGATCCGGTCCTCGTCGATCAGCTTGCCGATCGTGCCGTTGATCTCGCGCGCCGAGGCCAGGTCGGCGCCGATCGGCTTCTCCAGCATCAGCCGGCTGGGCGCGGCGAACGCGCCGCCCAGGGCCAGGCCCTCGCAGGTGCTGATGTACAGGCCCGGCGGGATCGACAGATAGCTCACGCACGGGCGGTCGGTCATGTCGCGCACCGCCTCGGCCACCGAGGCCGGGGTGCGCATGTCCACCGAACGGTAGTCCACGCGCTGCAGGAACGCCTCCACCAGGTCCGGCGAGGGCGTGTAGTGGCCCAGGTTGGCGAAGCGCTCGCGCAGGATCGCGCGGAACTTCTCCGTGTCGTGCGGCGACAGCGCCATCGCGCGCACGCGGAAGCCCTCCGGCAGGAGGCCGTCGCCCATCAGGCGCAGGAGCGAGGGGAACAGGTAGCGCTGTGCCAGGTCGCCGGTGGCGCCGAACAGCAACAGGGTGTCATGCATCCGGTGGGCTTCCGTGGGGTGGGGCATTGGTTCGGTGGATTCTCTTCGGATCGCACCCGCCGGGCAGCGGGTGGAAGGTGGCAGGTGACCGCAGGTAATGCGTGAAACTTCCGAAATATGGCCGCCCCCTTGGGCAATGTCCAGTGGGCGGGAAAGTGTCCACGGAAACGGTCCGTCGCATGCTGCTGCGTATGTTGCGGCGGCACCCGCTGGCCCGGCCGCGAGGACGCGGCATGGGAACCCGCCACGTCGCCTGCACCGCCGGCCGTGACATCATCGCGGCCTCGGTCCGCGCCCGGCGCGGGCTGGTTGAATACGTATGCGGAGATGCCGATGGCGGACGTCCAGCTGGAACAGGTGCGCAAGGTCTACGGCAACGGCCACGTGGCCGTGCACGAGGCCTCGTTCACGATCGGCGATGGCGAGCTGGTGGTGCTGGTCGGGCCTTCGGGCTGCGGCAAGTCCACCCTGCTGCGCATGATCGCCGGGCTGGAGGAAATCACCTCCGGTACCCTGCGCATCGGCGGGCGGGTGGTCAACGACGTGGCGCCGCGCGACCGCGACATCGCCATGGTGTTCCAGAGCTACGCGCTCTATCCGCACATGACCGTGGCCGGGAACCTGGCGTTCGGCCTGAAGCTGCGCGGCGCCACGCGCGCCGAGGTCGAGCGCCGGGTCGCCTCGGCGGCCGGGATGCTGGGCCTGGAAGGGATGCTGGACAAGCGTCCGGCCGAGCTGTCGGGTGGCCAGCGCCAGCGCGTGGCCCTGGGCCGCGCCCTGGTGCGCGAGCCGGCGGTGTTCCTGCTGGACGAGCCGCTGTCGAACCTGGACGCCAAGCTGCGCCACGGCACGCGCACAGAGATCGCGCGCCTGCACCAGCGGCTGGGCGCCACCATGGTCTACGTCACCCACGACCAGGTCGAGGCCATGACCCTGGGCCAGCGCATCGTGGTGCTGGATGGCGGCCGGGTGCAGCAGATCGATACCCCGATGGCGCTGTACGACCGCCCGGCCAACCTGTTCGTGGCCGGCTTCCTCGGCAGTCCGGCGATGAACGTACTGCGCGGCCGCCTGCATGCCGGGGGCGGCCTGCGCCTGGAGATGGCGCAGGGCGCGCCGGTTCCGCTGCCCGGGGTGGAGGTGCCGCCGGCTTGGCTGGAGCAGGAGGTGGTGCTGGGCATCCGCCCCGAACACCTGCTGCCGGTGCGGGAGGGGGAGGGCCTGGAGGCGCGGGTCGAGGTGGTCGAGGCGGTGGGCAGCGAGGCCTACCTGCACCTGGACTTCGGCGGGCAGGCGCTGGTGGCGCGGCTGCCCCCGAGCGACCTGCCGGCGCCCGGCGACCGCGTGCGCCTGCGCCCGGACCCGGCGCGCGTGCATTTCTTCGATCCCCGCGATGGCCGCCGCCTGGTGGCCTAGCGCCGGCCCGCGCGAACTCAGGGGGCGGCGACTTCCGCGAATGGCTCGACCGTGGCCGGTGCCCCCGCGGCCGCCAGCGGCGCGTCCGCCAGTTCCAGCGGCAGCACCGCCAGCGCCAGGCGCGGTGCCTGGCCGGCCGCCGCCACCACGTTGCCGATGGCGCGCCCGTCCTGCGCGACCTCGGCGCCGGCCTCCGCCGCATCGCCCGCACGCAACAGCACCAGCTGGCGCTTGGCCTTGCCCAGGAAATGGGTCCTGGCCACGATTTCCTGGCCCGGATAGCAGCCCTTGCTCACGCTGAAGGCGCGCAGCCGCTCCAGCCCGAGCTGCTGCGGGGTCCACTGCTCGGCCTGGGACGCGGGCAGGCGCGGGATCCCGGCGCGCAGGTCGGCGACGTCCCAGGCGGCGACCGCCTCCGCGTACGCCGGGGCAGGGGAGGTGCCAATCCGCAGCACGCGGCCCGGGGCGATGCCCAGGCGCAGCCCATCGGGGGCGTCCTCGGCGCCTTCCAGTACGCCGGGTGCCGGCTGCGCCGCGCCGAACGCGCCGGCCACGTGCAGGTCCGCGCGCGGCGCCAGCACCACCTTGCGCCGGAACACGAAGCGGCGCAGGGCATCGCCGACCAACGTCGCATTGGCATCCGGCAGCAGCATGCGCAAGCTTCCGTCGCCGGTGCGCAGCAGGGCGAACAGGGCGATTACCCGGCCCTTGGGGTTGAGCCAGGTGCTCCACTGCCAGTGCCCGGTCGCCAGCGCCCGTACGTCGCTGGCGAACTGGGCATGCGCGAAGACCGCCGCGTCGGGGCCTTCCAGGGCGAGGACGGACCACCCGTCCAGCGCGAAAAACTCCCGGAGATTCAAGGGGCTTGGTAGGGGCTGGTTGTCAGGCACGTTAACCCCGGCTTAAAATTTTGCGCTTGCAAAGGACTATCCATGATAGGTCATAGCCCCGTGGTTCCAGAGGACGAAGACGCGCCGGAAGCCGCGCCGTCGCTCGACAAGGACGCCGCGAAGGCGCCGCCGCGCGAGATCGGCGGGCGAGAGGGTCCGGAACCGACCCGCTACGGGGACTGGGAGAAGAACGGACGCTGCATCGATTTCTGATGCGAAGGCAGCGCCCCAGGAGCCACGCGGGCGGTTTGCCCGCACAGCCGAGACTACGAGCCAGCGAATGAGCAGCCGCGAACGCCCCCTGTCACCCCACCTGCAGGTGTACCGCTGGCAGGTCCAGATGGTGACCTCGATCCTCCACCGCGCCACGGGCATCGTCCTGGCCGGCGGCGCCCTGGTCCTTGCCGGTGGCCTGCTGGCGCTGATGCTCGGCCCGGACAGCTGGGCCTGCTTCAGCGACCATGCCGGCGCCTGGTACGGCCAGGTGTTCCTGTTCGGCTGGACCTGGTGCTTTGCCTACCACCTGTGCAACGGCATCCGCCACATCGCCCAGGACTTCGCGCACGGGTTCAGCATCCCGGTGTTCGTGCGCAACAGCTGGCTGTCGATCATCGGCAGCCTGGTGATCACCGCGATCGTGTGGGCTTTTGCGCTGAACGGAGGTGCCGCGTGAGCCGTTACCGTACCCCCCTGAAGAACGTGCGCGGCCTGGGTGCGGCCAAGGCTGGCACCGAGCACTTCGTGCACCAGCGCCTGACCGCCACCGCGCTGGCGTTCCTGTCGCTGTGGTTCGTGTACTTCGTCGTGAGCCTGGCCGGCAGCGACTACCTGGCCGCCACCGAGGCCGTGTCCAAGCCCTGGAACGCGGTGCTGCTGGTCGGCTTCCTGGTCGCCATGTTCTGGCACGCCCAGCTGGGCCTGCAGGTGGTCCTGGAGGACTACGTCCACAATTCCCTGCTGGCCCTGGCGCTCCAGGTCAGCGTGAAGTTCATCGCGGTGCTTGGCGCGATCGTCAGCATCTTCGCCGTGGCCCGCATCGCGCTGGCCGGCTGACCGCGCAAAGGAAACAGACCCGATGTCCGCTTACAAGATCACCGAACACAAGTACGACATGGTCGTCGTCGGCGCCGGTGGCGCCGGCCTGCGCGCCACCTTCGGCCTGGCCCAGAAGGGCCTGCAGACGGTGTGCCTGACCAAGGTCTTCCCGACCCGTTCGCACACCGTCGCCGCCCAGGGCGGCATCTCCGCCGCCCTGGGCAACATGGGCGAGGACGACTGGCGCTACCACTTCTACGACACCATCAAGGGCTCGGACTGGCTGGGCGACCAGGACGCCATCGAATACATGTGCCGCGAGGCGATCCCGGCCATCATCGAGCTGGAGCACTACGGCGTGCCGTTCTCCCGCACCGAGGACGGCAAGATCTACCAGCGCCCGTTCGGCGGCATGACCACCCGCTTCGGCGAGGGCCCGCCGGCGCAGCGTACCTGCGCGGCCGCCGACCGCACCGGCCACGCCATGCTGCACACCCTGTACCAGCAGTCGCTGGCGCACAACGCCCGGTTCATGATCGAGTACTTCGCGCTCGACCTGATCTTCGACAACGAGGGCGTGTGCCGCGGCGTGCTGGCGCTGGACATGGCCGAGGGCACGCTGCACCTGTTCCGCGCCCACGGCGTGGTGCTGGCCACCGGCGGCTACGGCCGCGCCTACTTCAGCGCGACCTCCGCCCACACCTGCACCGGCGACGGCGGCGGCCTGGTGATGCGTGCCGGCCTGCCGATGCAGGACATGGAGTTCGTGCAGTTCCACCCGACCGGCATCTACGGCGCCGGCTGCCTGATCACCGAGGGCGTCCGCGGCGAGGGCGGCATCCTGCGCAACGCCAACGGCGAACGCTTCATGGAGCGCTACGCCCCGCACTACAAGGACCTGGCCTCGCGCGACGTGGTGTCGCGCTCGATGACCATCGAGATCCGCGAGGGCCGCGGCGTCGGTGAGCACAAGGACCACATCCTGCTCGACCTGACCCACCTGGGCCCGGAGGTGATCGACGAGAAGCTGCCGGGCATCGCCGAGAGCGCCCGCATCTTCGCCGGCGTCGACGTGCACAAGGAGCCGATCCCGGTCATCCCGACCGTGCACTACAACATGGGCGGCATCCCGACCAACTACCACGGCGAAGTTGTGCGCAAGGTCGGCGACGACCCGGATGCGGTCGTGCCGGGCCTGTACGCGATCGGCGAGGCAGCCTGCGTGTCGGTGCACGGTGCCAACCGCCTGGGCTCCAACTCGCTGCTGGACCTGGTGGTGTTCGGCCGCGCGGTGGCCAACCGCTGCGCCGAGACCATCAAGAAGGGCGCCCCGCACAAGCCGCTGCCGTCCGACGCCTGCGACAAGGCGCTGGCCCACCTGGACAAGCTGCGCCACGCCAACGGCGACACCCCGACCGCGGTCATCCGCGACCGGATGCAGCGCACCATGCAGGCCGACGCCGCGGTGTTCCGCACCAGCAAGACGCTCAAGGAAGGTTGCGAGAAGATGGCGCAGATCTACGACAGCTTCCAGGACGTCCGCGTCTCCGACCGCTCGCTGGTCTGGAACTCCGACCTGATCGAAACCTACGAGCTGCACAACCTGCTGCTCAACGCCGTCGCCACCATCAACTCGGCCGAGCAGCGCAAGGAAAGCCGCGGCGCCCACGCGCACGAGGACTATCCGGAGCGCGACGACGCCAACTGGCAGAAGCACACCCTGGTCACCGTGGACGCGGAGACCGGCAAGACCAGCTTCGACTACCGTCCGGTGCACATGTACACCCTGACCAAGGATGTGGATGTGGTGCCGCCCAAGCCACGCGTGTACTGAGCCAGGGCCAGAGACAGACCAATGGCAGAGTTTGCACTCCCCAAGAATTCCCGCATCACCAAGGGCAAGCACTATCCCGCGCCGGCCGGCGCGAAGAACGTGCGCACCTTCAAGGTGTATCGCTGGAGCCCGGACGACGGCGCCAACCCGCGCACCGACACCTACGAGATCGATCTCGACAAGTGCGGTCCGATGGTCCTGGACGCGCTGATCAAGATCAAGAACGAGATCGACCCGACCCTGACCTTCCGGCGTTCCTGCCGCGAGGGCATCTGCGGCTCGTGCGCGATGAACATCGACGGCACCAACACGCTGGCGTGCACCCGCGCCATCGCAGACTGCCGCAAGGCCGAGGTGCCGATCTACCCGCTGCCGCACATGAACGTGGTCAAGGACCTGGTCCCGGACCTGACCCACTTCTACGCGCAGTACGCCTCGATCAAGCCCTGGATCCGCACCCAGACGCCGCCGCCGCCGGACCGCGAGCGCCTGCAGTCGCCTGAGGACCGCAAGAAGCTGGACGGCCTGTACGAGTGCATCCTGTGCGCCTGCTGCTCGACCAGCTGCCCGAGCTACTGGTGGAACGGCGAGCGCTACCTGGGCCCGGCGATCCTGCTGCAGGCCTACCGCTGGATCGTGGACTCGCGCGACGAGGACACCGGTGCGCGCCTGGACGACCTCGAGGACCCGTTCAAGCTGTACCGTTGCCACACCATCATGAACTGCGCGCGGACCTGCCCGAAGGGCCTGAACCCGGCCCTGGCGATCGCGGAGATCAAGAAGCTGATGATGGCCCGCCGCGCCTGACCTGGCGGTCTGCGCAGCCATGGAAAGCCCGGCCCCACGGCCGGGCTTTTTCTTTGCGCCGTTCCAGCGGCGGCGCGGCTCCGTCGAAGGGCCCTCCTGCGTGAACAATCCCGCCTTGGCCCGGTGCCTTGCAGGCGTACCGGCGTCCGTCCCGCGGGAGTCCCGAGGCGTCGACGCCTGCGTGCAGGGGGCAGGCGCAGGCATGGCCCCGAGCCTGGAAGCGCCCGGTCCAGGTAGCAGCTCTCCCGTTCCGGCCATCGCGTCGTGGGACGCGCCGCTCCGGCATCTGTCCTTCACTGGCAGGCGAGGGCGGATGTTTCCTTCCCGATGACCATGATTGCGCTCCCATGCCCGGCACCGGGACTGCAAGATGCCCGGCATAAGCTCCAGGTGCATCGCGACGCTTCTTCCGCCTTTGCGGCTGGCGCCCTCGGGAGGGCCAGGCCGCAGCAGGACCCGCCCAGTGAGACCAGTGCCCGCAGGCATGCGGGCACCAACGCTGCCGCGTGCGGGGGGAACGCTGGCCTGCGCCTTTGCCGGCCGGCGTTGAAGGCGTGGCAGAAGTGGCTGCAGGCCGTGCCTGTGATGAACGGGCGATGCAGCATGAAAAAATTTTCGCGAAAGGCCTTCCCAAAAATTTTCGATAGGCGCACAATGCGCGCCCTCCCGACGACACCACGGTGTTGCCGGTGGTCCGGGAAAACGGAGTGGCTTCAACACGAAGTGCTTGCGGATTTCTGGAAGTCGCCTATACTGGGCGGCTCGCTCACCAAGGCCGCTTCGGCGGGTTGGTGAGGGGTTTGGAAAACGACCT